>Ga0114930_10002847_pt1 | contig 15471 bp, 13 predicted proteins | sample AnhtaG_FD_87300 | JGI IMG/M metagenome (GOLD analysis project Ga0114930, IMG submission 87300) | Deep subsurface microbial communities from Anholt, Denmark to uncover new lineages of life (NeLLi) - Anholt_01485 metaG | ecosystem: Environmental > Aquatic > Marine > Oceanic > Sediment | place... | reverse complement strand
GTCTAGGGTCTAGGGTCTAGGGTCTAGGGTCTAGGGTCTAGGGTCTAGGGTCTAGGGTCTAGGGTCTAGGGTCTAGGGTCTAGGGTCTAGGGTCTAGGGATGACGGAACAGGATGTCCAACGATGACGCTCAAGACCTACCGCGACTTGACTGTCTGGCAGAAAGCCATGGACTTGGTGGTTGCGGTCTACGGACTTTCCAGGCGTCTTCCGGCGGAAGAGAGGTTCGGGCTCATGAGTCAGATGCAGAGGGCATCCGTGTCGGTTCCTGCAAACATAGCCGAAGGATACGGTCGAATACACCGTGGCGAGTACGTTCACCACTTGTCCATCGCGCGCGGCTCGTTAGCGGAGTTGGAGACCCATGTCGCGATAGCGGTACGTCTGGAGTACGTTGCGCGCGAGGACGCAGTCGAGGTCTGGAACCTGGCTCAAGAAGTGGGCAAGATGCTCAGCAGTCTTATCCAATCGTTGAACAAGGCCTGTCAAGTCCGGAGCCTAGACCCTAGACCCTAAACCCTAAACCCTAAACCCTAAACCCTAAACCCTGGATTGAGGAACGACGAGTTATGAGAGAGAAAGACAGCGACCAGGAGTTGATCGTCTCGAGACAGGTCCTGTCCATCCCGCAGCGGTTCGCCACCGGTCCCGCGATGGGCCGGTTCCTGCGCGAACTGCGCGACAACAAGCGTATCATGGCCAACAAGTGCCCGAAGTGCGGGCGGCACCAACTCCCGCCCCGCGAGGTCTGCGCCGTGTGCCGCGTCGAGGCGACCGAGTGGGAGGAACTGGGTCCCGAGGGCACGGTCCGCGACTTCGACGTGGTGTACTACGCCAGCCCGGACCCGCTGACCGGCGACACCCGCGAGACGCCCTATGTCGCCTGCTGGGCCGACCTGGACGGGACCCAGGGCGCCGCGCCGCTCTGGCACCTGCTCGACGCTCCCGACCTCAGCCAGGTCCGCAGCGGCCTGCGCGTGCGCGTCGTGTTCGCCGAGGAACGCACTGGGCGCATTGAAGACATCCAGCACTTCGAGATCATCGAATAGGAGCCGCAGCATGAGCGAAGGAGCCGACAACGCGTTCGTCGTGGAAGGCCGAATGGCCCTTCCGTACCAGTACTTCGCCGGCGCCACGGGGAGCACGTTCATCGTCGCGTTGCGCGACGAGCACAAGATCCTCGGGGTCCGATGCGAGAAGTGCAACAAGACCTTCATCCCCCCGCGCCAGACCTGCGAGCGTTGTTTCGCAGACCTGACCGACAACTGGGTCGAGCTCGAACCCACGGGCAAGGTCACGGGCTTCACGGTCATCCGCTACGCGGAACCGTATCAGCCCAAGACCCCGCCCTATGTCCTGGCCCTCATCCAACTCGACGGCGCGGACACCCCTCTGGCCCACATTCTCGAATGTGGCGACGTAGATAACGCCCGGGTCGGGATGCGCGTGCGCGCGGTCTTCGCCGACGAACCCAAGGACAACATCCTCGAGATCCGCCACTTCGAACCAGCGGGCGAATAGTCCGCAGCCGGGCGCACGAGGAGGAATGGGATGGCACAAGAAGCCAAGACGGCGTTGGTCACGGGGGCCTCGAGCGGTATTGGCGCGGCCTTTGCGCGGCGCCTGGCCGCGGACGGCTACGCCGTCGTGCTGGTCGCGCGGCGGCAGGAGCGGCTCGAGGCGCTGGCGGACGAGCTTGGCAAGGCGCAGTCGGTCAAGGCGGAGGTCTTGCCGGCCGATCTGTCCAAGCCCGCGGACGTGGAGCGGGTCGAGGAACGCATCCGCGCGTGTCCCGCCCTCGAGATGCTGGTCAACAACGCCGGGTTCGGGACCATGGGCTTTTTCGCCGACGTCGAGTTACGGAAGCACCTGGACATGATCCACGTCCACGTCCTGGCCAGCGTGCGTTTCACCCATGCCGCGCTGTCCGGCATGATCGCACGCCACCGCGGCGCCGTCATCAACGTGTCCTCCGGGGCCGCGTACCTCGCCATGCCCAACGCCGCGACGTACTGCGCTACGAAGATGTACCTGGTGACCTTTGCCGAGGCGCTTGCCAAGGAGCTGGCCAATACGGGCGTGCGCGTCCAGACCGTGTGTCCGGGATTCACGTACACGGAATTCCACGACACGCCGGAGTTCACGGACTTCAGCCGCGACGATGTTTCCAAGGGGCTGTGGATGTCGGCCGAAGACGTGGTGGGCGAGTCGCTGACGGCCCTCGACGCCGGCCGGGTCGTCTGCATTCCGGGCCGGAAGAACCGTCTGCTCATCGGCCTACAGCGCAGCCCGCTGGGCCCGCTGCTCTTGCGCGCCCTGGCCAAGAAGCGCTGGGAGAAGTGACCCGGCCTGGATCCCATCCAGCCCAACGCCGCGCCGGGCGTGCGTCAAAAAGGAGACCGAGCCCCCACTTCCGCTGGGACCCGGTCCGATCTCTTGGGTTGGGTCGCCTACATGTTGGTCATGATGGAGCTCAAGAGGCCCGGGAACTTGGCGGATAAGGGGGCCAGCACGAGCGAAATCACGCACATCAGCTTGATCAGGATGTTGATGGACGGACCGACGGTGTCTTTGAGCGGGTCGCCGACCGTATCGCCGACGACGGCGGCCTTGTGTGCGTCGGAGCCCTTGCCGCCGAAGTTACCCTCTTCGATGTACTTCTTGGCGTTGTCCATGGCGCCGCCGGAGTTGGCGGTCTGAATGCCGAGCATCACGCCGGTGGCGATGGCGCCGACCAGCATGCCGGCCAGCCCGGCCGGGCCGAGCAGGAACCCGATGATCACGGGGAACGCGATGGCCAGGCCGCCGGGCAGCATCATGCCTCTGATGGCGCCCTTGGTGGCGATGTCGACGCACTTGGTGCTGTCGGGCTTGACGCCCTCTTTGCCCTCTTTCAGACCGGGGATCTCGCGAAACTGGCGGCGCACCTCCAGGATCATGGTGTCCGCACACTGGCCGACCGCGCGGAACAGCATCGAGCTGAACAAGAACGGCATCATGGCGCCGATGAGGAGGCCGGCGAGGATGGTGGGGTCGGTCAGGCTCAGCACGAGGTCCTTGGCCATGGCCGCGTCGACGGCCAGCATGAAGGCGCTCAGCAGGCCGATGGCGGCGAAGGCCGCACTGCCGATGGCGAAACCCTTGCCGATCGCGGCGGTCGTGTTGCCCACGGCGTCGAGATTGTCGGTAATGGCGCGGACCTTCGGGTCCAGGCCGGCCATCTCGGCGATGCCGCCGGCGTTATCGGCGATGGGGCCGTAGGCGTCGACGGCCACGACCATGCCGGTGGTGGCCAGCATGCCGAGGGCGGCGATGGCCACGCCGTACACGCCTGCCACGTAGTAGGCCAGAACCACCGACACGGCCAGCACGATAATCGGGATGGCCGTGCTCTGCATGCCGATGGCCGTGCCTTCGGTGACGGCAATGGCCGGGCCGGTCTGGCAGCGTCTGGCCAGGTCCTGCACCGGCTTGTATTTCCCGGACGTGAAGTACTCGCTGACGAACCCGATCACGGTGCCGCACGCAATGCCGAGCACGCAGGCGAAGAACGGGCCGAACTTGCCATACTCGACGCCCTGCAATACAAAAGACTCGCCGGCCACGCCCGCGTACACGCCGATGCCGATGACGCTGAGTCCCGCGGCGATGTACGTGCCCATCATCAGAGCGCTCTGAGGATTGCTCTTTGCGAACTTCTTGACGTACATCACGCCGAGTCCCGAGGCGACGATGCCGATAGCGGCCGCCATGAAGGGGAAGGCTTTGACGTAGATGGGCCCGCCCGCGGCCGTAATCAGCGCCGCGATGGCCAAGCTGGCGATGATGGACTCGACGTAGGACTCGAGCAGGTCGGCGCCCAGGCCGGCCACGTCGCCCACATTGTCGCCTACGTTGTCGGCAATGACGGCCGGGTTGCGTGGGTCGTCTTCGGGAATGCCCGCTTCGACCTTGCCCACGAGGTCGGCCCCCATGTCGGCGCCCTTGGTGAAGATGCCGCCCCCGGAACGGCCGAACAATGCTACGAGCGAGGCGCCCATGGCGTAGCCGTTGACGATCTCGGCTTTGCCGTCGAAGCACCAGTAGACGAGCACCAACCCGAGCAGCGCCACGCCGACCACGCCCATGCCCATCACGGCCCCGCCGCTAATGGCGACGTCGAGGGCGCCCTGCACGCCGGCGGTCTCCGCGGCGTGCGTCGTGCGGGCGTTGGCCCGTGTGGCAATCGTCATGCCGATTACGCCGGCGCAAGCGCTGGCGATGGCCCCGGCCACGAAGGCAACCGCGGTCTCCCAGCGAATACCAACCGCAACGAGCGCGCCGATGACCACGACAAAGACGGCGACGTAGCTGTACTCGCGCTTCAGGAAGGCCGCCGCGCCCTGCTGGATGGAACGGGAGAGGCCGGCCATGACCTCGCTACCCTGGGGTTTGGACATGACGTATCGCGCCAGATACGCGATGAAGATCAGCGCCAGAATGCTCGCGCCGAATGCGGATTTAAGAAACGGGATCGTCTCCATGATGCGAATCATCTCCTTCTTTGCACAACTTCCGCTAAACCAACCAAAAGCGCGGCCACCGAGCCCATGCGCGGTGGGCTACGCGAAACACTGCCCCTGCTCTTCCAGGGCCTCGCGGGCGGCCTTCTGCTCCGCCTCCTTCTTGCTCGGGCCCCGGCCGCGCCCGGCGGGCCGGCCCTGCACCAACACCTCGATCTCGAACTCCTTCTTGTGATCCGGGCCCTCGGAACGGACCACCTGAAACGTCGGCAACCCCATCCGCTTGGCCTGGCAGTAGTTCTGCAGCCGCGACTTGAAGTCCCAAACCCGGCCCGAAGACAGCTCCCGCTCCAGTTCCTCCTCGAACACCCGGGCCACGAACACCCGCGCCGCCTCCCAGCCGCGGTCGAGGTACAACGCCCCAAGCAAAGCCTCGAGGCAGTCCGCCAGCAGGGCCGAGCGGCCGCGCCCGCCCGACAGCTCTTCGCCCTTGCCCAGCCGGATGGCCGGCGCGATATTCAACTTCTTCGCCACGTGCGCCAGGCAGCGCCGGTTGACCAGGCCCGCCCGCATCCGGCTGTATTCCCCCGGCGTCCGGTCAGGCACGTGTTGGTATAGGTAATGGGCTACGGCCAATCCGAGCACCGCGTCACCGATGAACTCGATCGACTCATAGTCGCGCACCGGTGGCGGGGATTCCGACAGAATCGAGGCGTGCGTGAGGGCCCGGTCCAGCAACGCCAGGCTATCCATCTCGAGTCCGAGTCGAGAGCAAAGCTCGCCGAGTTCCTCGGCGCGTACTGCGTCATCCATCATCGTCTCTGCGAGGCCCTTCTCTCGCTTTGGAAGCGAGTCCGTGGCCCCGCCATTCGTCCCGTCCCTCTCGAAGCCGGACGCGTTGTCCGTGGTTCGCCTCAGTGCGGGCCGCTCCGCCACTCGGGGCATCGGGCATCAAAACTGCGAATCGCTCTAGCCGCCCTCCTCGGCGCGCGATTCGATGTACTTCACCAAGTCCTGGACGGTCTGGATCTCGTTGGCTTCGTCGTCTATCTCGATATCGAATTCCTTGTCCAGGGCCTCGTAGAGGTCAAGGAATTCCATCGAACGCATGTCCAGGTCTTTGCTGAGGTCGGCCTCCAACGTAACCTGCTCGGGCTTCTTACTGAGGATCTCGCAGATGACCCGTCGAACGATCTCCTCGGCCTTCACGTTCTCTGCCATGCAGTCTCCTCCCATCGCCGGTCTGCGCACGTGAAACGGACCCACTACAAGCCTACGCCACCAGAACCGGATTATAGCAGGGGGTCCGGGTGATTTTCTAGGACACCCGCGGGGTCGGCGGGAATTCGTTGCAAAATGGCGGCGGGAGAGGGATACTCCTTTGCGATGGAGATGTAGGGCGGGTCGCGACCGGCCGCCTTGCCTATCAGCGGTCAGATATCAAATGGAATTGGGGGTGGGATGATGCCGGTAACTGTGCTTGCGGCAATGATGACTTTGGCGGCGCCCGCGCTCGATGTCTTCGAGGCGCCAGGCTACGCGGCCCCGGTGTGCGGCGTATGGTACGCGCCCGGCGAGGCCTCGAGCGCGATGCCGCTGGGCGGCCTGGGGACGGGGTTTGTGGATCTGACTTCGTCGGGAACGTTTGGCGCGCGTACGACGGAGAACACGTGGCTCAACCCAAAGCCGGCGGCCCCGAAGTCCGGGCTGGCCATCCGGATCGGGGAGCGCCGCGTCGCCCTGTTCCCGGACGGCGGCGATGCGCCCGAGGGCATGCGTTTCTGGGGCCACTACCCCGCGGCCGACATCGATTTCGGCGAGACCTTCGGCGACGTTCGGGTGTATGCACGCTGCTTCGCGCCGCTCGTCCCGCACGACTACGACCTGTCCGGGTTGCCGGTGGCGTTGTTCCGGCTGGCGTTCGAGAACCGCGGCGACGGCCCGGCGCCCGTGGAAGCCGCGCTCGAGTGGCAGGCAGAGACGGCCTCGGGCCTCAAAGCGCACGGCAACGTCGAGGGGGCGCTCGGATGGCGGCGCCCGTCGCTGCGGCCCGGCGAGGCATGGAAGGTTTCGCCCATGCTCGTGTTCGCGTCCAGCCGCGACGAACTGCTCGAGCGCGCGAGCGCCGCCCGCCCGGCCCCCGTGTGGCTGTGCTCGCCCGACGCGGTGTCGAGCGTTCCCGAGGGCAACGCGTTCCGGTTTGGCGCGGTCGCCGATTTCCTTGTGGACGCCCTGGGCGGGTTCAACTGGGAGACGCACCGGCGCGAATCCGCCGTATTCGACGGCGCTCCCAACATCGGCCAGATGTTCTGGCACTTCCGGTGCGGGGACCTGCGCGCAGGGCGCGGCCGCAACGGCGGGTACGGCCTCGCCGCCGACGCGCTGCCCACGGCCACCACCGACGGCGCCGTCGAGTTCCGCTGCCGGGTGCACGAGGCCGGCCCGGATACCGTGGCCGTCGTGTTCACCATCGTGAACCTGTCCGACACGGAACTGCGCGACCTGCACTTCGGATTCGCGGTCAACGCGGACGTCGGCGGCCCGAAGTTCGCCGAAAAACAGCGCGCCGCGCACGACGACGAGGTCGGCGGGATCGTGTTTGATCACGACGCAAGCCCAACGCTGCTGGCCCTCATCGGCGACGCCGACGAGGCCGTTGTAGATGGGTGGCCGAACGCGCATCGGGCCATGATCGAGGGCGCATGGACCCCGCTGAATGCGGACGCGCCCGGCCCGCGCGTCGAGACCGTCTCGGACGGAATCCAAATGGTCCTGCCGCGCGGGTCCTACGCGGTGGCCTCGCGCTCCGAGGGCGGGTGGGCCCACCAGAACGTCCGGGTCCAAGAGGACGTGATCCGGACCCTGGCCCGGCGGACCCTCGACGCTGGCGAGAAGGCCGAAGTGACGCTGGCGCTGGCGTGGCACTTCCCGCTCTGGACCTCCAGCGACGGCGAGCTGCTGCGGCATCGGTACGCCGAACGGTTCGCCGACGCCGGGCAGGTGATGAAGGCCGCGTTGAACCAGGCCGCCGCCATCGAAAGGGGCGTGGTCGCGTGGCAAGAGCCGATCTACGCCAGTGAAGCGCCCCCGCTGCTGAAGGACGCGGTCATCAACGCGCTCTACGTGCTGCCGCGCAACTCGTGGTGGCTGGCCGACGGGCGGTTCTTCCAGAGCGAATCGTTCACCGGCTGTCCGATCACCGAGACCTTCGTCTGCCGCTTCAACGGCTCCTTCCCCCTGGCCCTGCTGTTCCCCGAGTGCGAACGGGCGACCATGCGGTCGGTGGCCGAGGCCCAGGCCGACTCGGGCGAGATCCCCTTCGGGTTCGGCCGGCCCACCGCGTCGCGCTCGCCCTACTTCCAGGTGCAGCACCCCATCGTCTCGTCCGAGTTCGTGCTCACCGCCTGGCGCAACTACGACCTCTGGAGCGACGAAAGCGACCTCGAGGCCATGTACCCCCACGTCAAAGCCGCCATCCGCTATGCCATGACGCTGGACAAAGACCGCGACGGGGTCGTGGACGAGGACCCGGGAAGCGAGAAGGGCTTCCCCGCCAACCAGTACTACGACTGCTGGCCGTGGTGGGGCGTCAGCGCCTACACCGGCAGCATCTGGCTGGCCGCCCTCCGCGCGGGCGAGGCCATGGCCGCGCAAATGGAGGACGGGGCCTTTGCGGAAGAGCTGCGGGCGTGGTACACGCGCGCCTCCGCGGCCTTCGAAGATAAGCTCTGGACCGGCCGCTACTACCGCCTGTACAACGACCCCGCCCGCAACCGCGTCAGCGACACATCCCTCACCAACGCCCTGTGCGGCCAGTGGTTCGCCTACACCTGCGGACTCGGCGACCTCGTTCCCAAAGACCACGTCCGCGCCGTCATCGACACGGTGCTGCGCCTGAACGTGCCCGCCACGGAGTTCGGCGCGGTCAACGGCGTCGGTCCCGACGGCGGCGTGGACGAGACCTACCCGAACCATTCGGCCGTGGTGACCATCGGCGAGGTGTGGAACTTCTGCGCCATGGCGGCCTTTGCCGGGCGCGAGGACGAGGCCGTGCGGCTGTTCAACGCCAGCTACGAGAACATCCTGTTGCGCCAGCGCACGCCCTGGAACATCCCCTGGAGCCTCGACCCCCAAACCGGCGCCATCAAGTGGGGCATCAACTACTACTCGAACCCGTGCGTCTGGACCCTCTTCCAGGCCCTCGCGCCGGAGACCTATCGCAAACTGGGGGCAGGCCATGAGTGAACGGAGTCTGCGTGGCGCGCGTTGCCGCAGGGGAACTCGGGCATTCCGGATTTCGACCTTTCTGGCGGTTGGCGCTGTGTGCATGGGGTGGGAGATGAACGGCGCAGCAGAGCAATCCAACAGGACCGCGCCTCCAATCCGTGCTGTCCGTGTCTGCGTTTCCCTTTCACTTCTCGTCTCGCTTTCGGCCAAAAGGCCGTCGAAGACTCCCTTAACACACTGTCCAGTTTCGACTTAGTCCTTTCTGGACTAGCCATACCATACACCACCACCTTAATGGCCTGTCCAGAGAATGGGGTAAGTCTCAGCAGCCCTTCGGGCCGTGTGCACAAAATGCGGATGGTGAATACAAGGAATGTCTGCCCACAGAGAAAAACATTGCAGAGGCGATGCAGGACGGAATGGTGTAAGCGCTTTTTTGGGCATAGTTTACGCAACCCAACCCGCTTTCGGCACAGCCCATGCTTTTCGCCAGGCAGAGTTGAATGACGCGTGGATTCGGACTCGCGGCGACGCCATGTTGGGGTAAGTCCAATAGGAAGAGCACTGCGATGAAGAACCTTCTAGGTCAGACGGGTGCAGCCAAGAACATCAAGATAACCGTCGGGCTCCTGGTCCTGGCCTGGGTATATCCCTGGCGCGCGGCGAAGAAGTTCGGGATGCTGCTGGGAGCGGCAAAACCGCACGCTGGAGAGGCGGTCCTGATTGGCCGCACAAGGAGGAGAGGGAAGCCGAGCCGCGAGAAAGGAGTCGTCCACATTTGAATCGCCCCGGCTACCTGTTCATACTTGGGCCTCGGGTGCTGCACTTCTCCTCCGCCACTGGCTGCACTTCCAAAGCGCCGCTCCGACATGGGTGTTTGAGCGGCGCGCGGTGGCGGGGCATCAAAGTGGGGAGTGGAAGGAAGTAGGCTCCTGCCCTCGAAGGATGAAGTTCAACCTGATTCCTGTGGAGGTAACCTATGCGCCTGTGTCTGATAAACCCGAGCAATCCGTTGGTGAGCATTCTCAAGACCGGAGAGAGCCGTTGGAACGAGTACCGCGTCTGGAAGCCTCTTAGCCTGCTGGTCTTGGCCGGCCTGACACCGCCCGAGTGGGACATCACGGTCGTTGACGAGAACCTCGGTGCGCCCGACTACACGGCGAGCCCCCGTCCCCACCTGGTGGGAATCACTGCCTTTACCTCACAGGCGGTCCGCGCTTACAAAGTGGCGGCTGAATTCCGCAACCGTGGCGTGCCGGTGGTGATCGGTGGCATCCATGCCACCATGTGCCAGGAGGAAGCCTTGGAACATGCGGACGCCGTGGTGAGTGGCGAGGCGGAGAACGTCTGGGCGCAGGTTCTAGAAGACGCCCGGCAAGGGACCCTGAAACGGGTTTACGCTGGTACACGCTCGGAGATAGCCCAGATCTCCCCGGCCCGGCATGACCTGCTGCCGACCGGTTATCGCATCGGGTCGATCCAGACCACGCGCGGCTGCCCCCTCAACTGCACCTTCTGCTGCGTCACAGCTTTCAATGGAAAGGAGTACCGGCGCAGGCCGATTGCGGACGTCGTGGCAGAGTTCAAATTGATTCGGGAGAAGAATGTGCTCGTCGTGGACGACAACCTCATCGGCACCCGCAGCGACCACATCGCCCGTGCCAAGGACCTGTTCCGCGCCATGATCCAGGCAAATCTCGGCAAGCGGTGGGTTACCCAGGTGACCATTAACATGGCCGATGACGAGGAGCTCCTTAGACTGGCTGCAAGAGCTGGCTGCATGGGCGTGTTCATTGGCTTCGAGTCGCCGACGGAGGAAGGGCTGGTGGAGGTCCACAAGAAGTTCAACATTCAGAAGGGGCGCGACTTCAAAGCCTCGGTGCGAAGGATACAACGGCACGGTATTGGGGTGACCGGCTCGTTCATTATGGGTCTGGATACGGATGAGAAGGGTATCGGGAAGCGCATCGCCCACGCGGGCCACAGCTACGGCGTGGATGTCCTCAATGTGCTGTTCCTGACGCCGCTGCCCGGCACGCGCCTGTGGCAAAAGATGGAATCGGAAGGCCGCATTGCCGCCAACGTCTTCCCAGAGGACTGGAAGTACTACACACTGACCTTCCCGGTGGCGAGATACAAGCATTTATCTTGGGATGATATGCTTCACGAGATGAGAGCGTGCACGCAGATGTTCTACTCCTACCCGCGTATCTTGCGTCGGTTGCTCGGCACCGCATGGCGTATGCGCAGGCCCAGGAGCGTACTGGCTTTACTGGCGAGCAACCTCTCTTATAAGCGCAACCAGCGGATCGACTTGAAGACACATGAGGAATTCGAACTGAGCCGGGGTGTATCCCAAGAAGAACGAAGCATAGGATAAATGGGGACAGTAACCGTTTTTTCAACAAAGGCCCACGCCGCGCCAAGCCCCAACTGTACAACGGCCGCGCCCCCTAGACAACCTGGGGACAAATGTAACAAATGAATAAATGGGGAGAGTAACAATTTTTCGCAAATCCAGGCTGTCCGCAGAACGAGCCTCCCGGAACCAGGCCCACACCAGACATCGTGTGGCATGGGATAGGGGACGCGTGATACACTTCAAGCAGGCGCCGACAGGGGGTCCACCGGTCTGAGGCGTGCAACGGGGGTGGCAATGCGATCCGTCTATCTCGAGACCTGCATCATCAGCTATCTGGCCGCGCGGCCAAGCAGGGACTTGGTGAACGCCGCCCGTCAGCAGATCACGTGGGAATGGTGGGAGACGCGCCGTCGGGATTTCGAAGTGTACGCCTTCGACCTCGTTCTTCTCGAATCGTCAGCGGGCGACACGGAAGCTGCGAAATGCCATTCCGACTTCCTGCGAGACGTTCCCGTGCTCGAGGTCGCAAAGGTCAGCACCGCGGGCTCTGCGGCACGCCTCCGTCGCCGCGCGTTCAGAACTGGTTGAGGTAGCGGTCGAATTCTTCGGGCTGCTCTTCGGGTTCGTCCCAGTACGACAGCGCTTCCGGGTCCCATGCGCGGTTCAGGGGGTCGTTCCCGACGAGCCGGAGGATGATGCGGGTGGGCAGGATGAGGAGGAAAAAGGCGAGGGTGAGCAGGAGGTGGGTCATGACCCAGTTGATGGCGAGGGCGAACTTCATCCAGGCCCAGAACACGGGCTGGAGCAGACGCGGGGCGGCCAGCCCGAGGACGCCGAAGGCGATGGCCACGTAGGTGAAGTACCAAGGCCAGGCGTGGAACCCGTGCAGGGCCCAGCGGATGAGGGCCAGCACCAGGATGGCGACGGCCATCACGAGACCGAACTTGCGCAGTTCCTTCTTGTCCGACGTGTCTATATCCATGGCGTCACCGGGTTAGTCCAACTCGAATTCCTGTTTCCACTCGTCCGATTCCGGCCAGGGCTCCTGCTCCGACTTGTCCAACACGAACGACCCCATGACCAGGTAGTCCATCCGGGTGCGCATGAAGCACGTATAGGCCTCTTCGGGCGACCGGACGATGGGTTCGCCGCGCACATTGAACGAGGTGTTGATGATGACCGGGCATCCGGTCTTCTGGTAGAAGCGCTCGATGAGGCGGTGGTACAGGGGATTGTCTTTCTTATCGACGGTCTGGATGCGGGCGGAGTTGTCGACGTGGGTGATGGCGGGCACGTCGGAGCGGACCACGCGCAGTTTCTCGAAGCCTGTGGCGTTCTCCTCTTCCTCGGTGAGTTCACACAGACGGTCGGCCCGCACGGGCGCCACGAGCAGCATATAGGGGCTCTCGCTGTCGAGCTCGAAATACTCCGCCACGTGTTCGGTCATGACCGTCGGCGCGAAGGGCCGGAACGACTCGCGGAACTTGATCTTGAGGTTGATGGTGCGCTGCATGTCGCGCGAGCGTGGGTCGCCGAGGATGCTGCGCGCCCCGAGCGCCCGCGGCCCGAACTCCATGCGGCCCTGGAACCAGCCGACGACCTTCTCGCCGGCGATGAGGCCGGCCACGCGGTCGCACAACTCCTCCGAGGGTTCGATTCGGGTGTAGGGGATGTTGTTGGCGTCGAGATAGGTCCGGATCGCGTCGTCGGAATAGCCCGGCCCCAGGTACGAGGCCTTCTGCCGGCGGCCGTCGGGGACGCGTTCGTTGTCCAGGAGTTGGTGCCAGGCAAACAGGGCGCACCCGAGCGCGTTGCCGGCGTCGCCGGCCGAGGGCTGGATCCAGACGTCCTCGTAGGGCCCTTCGCGCAGCACGCGGCCGTTCGAGACGCAGTTCAGCGCCACGCCGCCGGCGAGGCAGAGGTGTTTGAGGCCGGTCTCGCGGTGGACGTGCCGGGCGATGCGCAGGATGATCTCCTCGGTGACCATCTGGACGGACCGGGCGAGGTCCATCTCGCGTTGCGTGATCTTGGTTTCGGGCTCGCGGCGCGGCCCACCGAACAGATCGGCGAACTTCTGGTTCGTCATGCGCAGCCCGGCGCAGTAGTCGAAGTAGTCCAGGTTCAGGCGGAACGAGCCGTCCGGCCTGATGTCGATGAGCTCGCGCAGGATCGTCGATACGTACGTGGGTTCGCCGTAGGGCGCCAGCCCCATGAGCTTGTATTCGCCGCTGTTCACCCGGAAGCCGGTGAAATACGTGAAGGCCGAGTACAGCAGCCCCAGCGAGTGCGGGAAGTTGATCTCCTTGAGGATTTGGACCCGGTTGCCGCGTCCGAAACCGTAGGTGGACGTGGCCCATTCGCCCACCCCGTCCAGGGTGACGACGGCGGCCTCCTCGAAGGGGGACGGGAAGAAGGCGGCGGCGGCGTGGGACTGGTGGTGGGCGGCGAAGAGGACTTTGCCCTCGTAGCCCGTTTTCTTGCGGATGGTGGCTCGCATGAAGATCTTTTCTTTGAGCCAGGCCGGCATCTGCTGGTAGAACGAACGCAGCCCACTCGGGGCGATGCCGAGGTAGGTCATCAACAGGCGCTCGAACTTGACAAACGGCTTGTCGTAGAACACAACGTAGTCGAGGTCGTTGACCTCGATCCGGCCCTCGTCGAGGCAGTATTGGATGGCGTCGTCGGGAAAGCGGGGGTCGTGTTTCTTGCGGGAGAAGCGTTCCTGCTGGGCGGCCGCGACAATGTCGCCGTCTACCACCAGACATGCCGCGCTATCGTGGTAGAAAGCGGATATGCCAAGGATCTTCATGCGAGCCGCCTGCCTCCACCCGTAGGATCGTACCGTTGGGTCCGCGGCAATGCAAATCTCGGCTTGCGCTCGGTTACAGCTTGAGTCGGCCCGCACCGAGCGAGTAGACTACCGAGGATGGCTTTCATTCCTGGTGGCCATTGCATTCGGGCCGTCCGCGAAGGGGCGGCCGATCCCCAACGCCAAACGCCCACATCGTTTGGAACCGCATAGGAAGGAGTTTGCTTTATGGCTATCCCACCGCACGGCGGGGAACTGGTGGACCGATTGCTGACCGGGGACGCCCGCGACGCGGCCAAGGAGAAGGCGCGCGGCCTGCCGAAGATCACGGTAGACACCTACGCCGCGTTTGACATCGACGGCATCGCCAAGGGCCTGTTCAGTCCGCTCACGGGGTTCATGAACGAGGCGGACACCCGCCGTGTGCTGGACACCATGTACTTGCGGGACGGGGTGCCGTGGACCATCCCCCTGTTGCTGGCCGTGTCGCAGGACGTCGCGGATGGGCTGGAAGTGGGCGGCGACGTGGCGATCGAGGACGACCTCGGGGACTTGCTGGCCATTCTGCATGTTGCCGAGAAGTTCACGATGGACCACGGCGAGATCTGCGAGAAGGTGTACGGCACGAGGGACGAGTCGCACCCGGGCGTGGCCTACACCATGCCGTTGGGTCCCGTTTTCCTGGCGGGCGAGCTCGACGTGCTCAAGACCCGGGCCGTCGAGTTCGAGGAATACAACCGGCCGCCCAAGGCGACCCGGGCCGCGTTCGAGGAGCGGGGCTGGAAGCGCATCGTGGCGTTTCAGACCCGCAATCCCATCCATCGCGCCCATGAGTACCTGACCAAGTGCGCGCTCGAGATCTGCGACGGGCTGTTGATCCACCCGCTGATGGGGACGACCAAGAAGGACGACATCCCCGGCGTCGTGCGCATGCACTGCTACCAGGCGCTGATGGAAAAGTACTATGCGCCCGACCACGTGATGCTGTCCCTCATGCCGGTCAACATGCGGTACGCGGGACCGAAAGAAGCCATCATGCACTCGATTGTCCGCAAGAACTACGGGTGCACGCACTTCATCGTGGGCCGCGATCACGCCGGTGTGGGCGACTTCTACGGCACCTACGACGCCCACTACATCTTCGACAAGTTCGAGCCGGGCGAGATGGGCATCACGCCACTGTTTTTCGACCACGCCTTTTACTCGAAGGTAACCGACGGCATGGCGTCGAAGAAAACCTGCCCGGGCGGCGCGGAGGACCACATCTTCCTCAGTGGGACCAAGGTGCGGGAGATGCTGAAGCGCGGCGAGATGCCGCCGCCCGAGTTCACGCGGCCGGAAGTGGCCCAGATCCTGATCGAGTGGGCCCAGAGCGAGGATTGACGGGTTGGACAAGGGCATCGCCATATGCCTGACCGGCGCGAACGTGGCCCAGACCGCCGCCATACTCGCCGCGCGGCTCGAAGGCTTGGGGCGGGTGGCGGCCGTGATCGACCAGGCCACCGTCGACCGTTTCGGGTCGCCGGAGGAGGCCGGCCAGGGCTGTGGGTATCTGGCCCGGCGCCGCGTGAT
>Ga0114930_10002846_pt1 | contig 15473 bp, 16 predicted proteins | sample AnhtaG_FD_87300 | JGI IMG/M metagenome (GOLD analysis project Ga0114930, IMG submission 87300) | Deep subsurface microbial communities from Anholt, Denmark to uncover new lineages of life (NeLLi) - Anholt_01485 metaG | ecosystem: Environmental > Aquatic > Marine > Oceanic > Sediment | place... | reverse complement strand
TTCTGGAGAATGGGTGAGTCTTTAACGATGGTTTCCACCACCCCTTGAAGTAGCATATCATTTGACAGCTTGGATGCCTCTTCTAATATTAGAGCCATTACTTTTTACCTCCTATTGCATATTTTATGCAATTCAAAGCTGATGGGTATACCAGACGACCCGGCCCAGCTACTACCCCAGCTACTAGATAGACTAATTGAACTAGGCGATATGGCTCGTCAGCTTAGCCAGGCGCTTGGTGGCAACGGGCATAGGCCCGAGCAGGTAGCAGACCTCATAGAGGGGTTAGCCAAAAGATAGATATTAGCGGTCATTCCTAAATACAATAGAGCCTGCCGAGTGAAACCTGGGCAGGCTTTTTGTTTTGACATTGGCAACAGGCACACTACAGAACAAGCCCCCCATGCGTGCGGAATGTAATTACAAAATTGGAATTGAGATTAAGATTAATAAAGGTGAAGAATAGATTGACTTAGCTTTATTACCTAAGTCGATTAATCATAGATTAGCTAGACCTTATGCCTTTATGCCTTGGAGCTTGTAACAAGTTAAATAGAATGTTACCGATGAGATAGCCATACGATAAGCCGAAAAGTGTGTAGCCTAACCAAACCACATTACTTTGAAAGCTGGCAATTGTGGCAGACACTAAGCCGAGAAATATGGGCAAGTAGTTCACCTTCAACGCAATTAATCTTCCTACAATGAACCTTAGCTTACGACTATTCATAAGGATTAAGATAAAGGATATTACGAAAAACCCACATACTACGAAGTTTACAATTTGTTGCCAGTTACTTGAAGTAAGAGCGAATGCGAGTAAAGCTATCGAAACACCTAGATATGACTTAGTCACTGTTTTGTTATCTTCCAATTCTTCGTATGATTTCCATTCAACTTCTTTGACGGTCGCCTTTGCTCGTTCTATATGTCGCTTTGAAGGGTTTTTCTGATTATAAAAACCCATCTGAAGCATTACTGCACAGAGTGAGAATAAGCAAATACCTACAAACGTGTAGTAGTATGTTGGCTGAGAAGTGTAAATATCTATAAAAGAAATTACAACTCCAAGCATACCTAAGATTATAATCGATACGCCCACATTGCATGCTAAATGTCCACGACCACCCATACGCTTTGATTTAGCAAGATGTCTTATTACCTCAGCTTTCTGTTCGTCATTGAGTTCGAAGCTAGTTATTATGTCTTCAATACCCTTTACCTGTCTTTTCAGATAGCCAGTTGTTCCCATATTGTACGAGGCATTCAATCTGCGTTCATAGAGTATAAATTCTGGATAGAGTTGAGCTATGTGGTTATCAAGGTAGTGAGTGTAAAAGCGCCACAGAAGAAAACTAACTGAAGAGATGGCACATGCTACACCGATGTACAAATTATTACTTTGCCCTAGTATAACTGAGTCTACATAAGACTTCAGGAAATACGACCAAAGACCAACATTTATTATAACCACATAGTTTATTAGACTAGATATAAGATTAGAAAGATGGGTTCTTAATTGTAGGCTGAACATTAATAAAGTTCTGACATTTTCCGCTTCCATCATACTCTGTTTCCTACAAGAATGTTTGACCTACTTCTTGAATGTGATAGTATTATATAATACTGGAGTTATTAAACCCAACTTCAGTACCTTAAAGATAACTTTGGGATAAAACAGATTCCAAGCAAATCCCTTTTGTGTACTCTATACTACCGACTTTGTAACTAAGACTAGAGTATGTGAAAATAGAGTGATGGAAATCACCGCAATAAAAAATTAATACTATTGAGTCTGATTAGATGTAGCAGTCGGTTAAACTAAATCTGTGGAAATAGAATCATATGCACCAAACCAAACGAGTGCAACACAAACAATTAGTGAAGCCACACCGACCCATAGCGTTACATACAGCCATCTAGTTACTTCATCTCTAAGTTCAGACACAAACTTGATTTTGTATTTTTCATTTTCAATAAGCAGAAACAACTGACTAATATCTTGCTCCAAAATTCCCATCGGGGTTAGGTTTAGAGTCCTTTCTGCGTAAGAGTGCAGATTTTTTATATAGGCTTCAATATCCTTTTCAAATTCCTCTGTTGATTTGTAGCGGTATTTGAATTCTGGAATTACCTCTTCGGCATAACGATATTGCCATCTCCAATGCTTGTATCCTTTAGTAAAGGGATAGTCTGGATTATTCTGACGATTCCATATTCTAATAATCTGGATTCCACTTATTACTACTGTTACCGATATGGCAAGGACAACGCCCATTATGACGAACGTGAAAGGATGTACAATCAATTTATCAAAGACAGCGGCAACAGCGGTCATTATCGCAACGCCGAACGCCATCATTCCAAGTGCTATTTGCAGGAAAAGTCCTCTTCTCTGCTCCCAATACTCATTTCTGTCCTGTAGCGTTTCTAGCAAATCTCTTATGTCCTGACTGAGCTTGAGAGCATCCTCATCTGTCATCTTCTTAGATTGGTACAACTGCCTGTATTGGTCTAGAAGATGTTTGAATTTTGTCGTTCCCTCATCTAAGGTATACTGATTGTCAAGTTGGGTTTTCCTTTTCACTTCCGTATTACCTTTGATTTTTAAACCTCACGCATAAGCTTCAGACATTCTCTGGTGAGTCTATAAGAATAGCCAGATTCCTTTTGAGCATATTCTACACCATAGAAGCTCGTTAAGGAATCACTCAAACCAGGATTGTTCCACTTGTGTTCTAGATATTCAATCGGTCTCACACAACTTGGGTTTCTACAATCGGAGTTTAAATATTCTCTGATTGAACCATCAGGTTGCCACGCTTCTTTAACCGTTTCAAAGTTGATGTTACCATTGCTGTCACAAGACATTAATGCTGTGAGAAATGAGCCTTTGTAGATTCTTTCAAAACCATCTAACATTTGTATACCACAACAACAATCATCGTCACTAAGATGATGTAGGTCATTATCTCCACAGCCAAAAGTCAGACCAGCTTGATGTGCTCTATTTCTGAATTTGATGATGTTTGGTATTTTAACTTTCGGCGGTAGTTCATAGTTTACCCTACTGATTTGCATACCACTTCGCCTATAGTAATCCAAAATGTCCATCCCAAGCACGCTACACAAATTAGACAATGCTTCTCTATCAAAGTTAGTAGGGATTCGTAGATGTTCAACAATAATATGTTTTACTCCTATTTTTGCGAGTAAACTAAGGTCATAATCATCAACACCTTGCACTGGAAATAGAAATGGTTGAAACCGAACGGCAGTCCATATTCCCCTTCTTACGGCTTCTTCTATCATCTTTATTCGCTGACTAGGTAACGGGGCTCGAGGTTCAATTCTAGAGCCTATTTCATCATTCAAGGTTGAAAAACTGACTTGAATAGCGCATTTCTTGTGTGAAGCTATCAAATCCAAATACTCGGTATTACCAAGAAGCATTCCCTTTGTGCTAATGAGTACGGGATAATCAAAGTCACGAAATAGTTCTATTGCTTTGAATGTAACACGATACTTCTTGTCAATTGATTGCAACGGTTCTGAAAGACCACCAAAATGTATCGGGCATCCTCTTTCAATCAATTGGTTAATTACACTCTTTTTACTTGACCTAGCCGTGCTAGCAAATACTAACCTTTTTTGTAAATCCTCAATATCTATCGGGCGAATTCCGTTATTAAGATACCTTTTCCTATGACCACACCACTGACTCCAACAATACAGGCAACCCTGAGAACAACCACTATAGGAATCAAACCGGATAGGTAATGGACAGAAATAAAAAATACTTTTAAAACCAAACTGCTCCGAATACTTCTGCAAATTATCTCCTTAAAGCTTTATCTATAAGGCGAACAAAATTTCTTCGGTATAGCTGTACCTTCCGACTCAAACCACGTTCACCCACTAAAAGTTGAACAAGCAAACGATTCATAAGAGGGGAATCCAAACCTGACAAATCAGGCATTTTGCATTCTGACGGAATCGCCATTGCTTCATTACCATCGCTTTTTAAACATTATCATATATTATAGCATTAGTAGTTTAAAGGCAAACAGAAAGGAGAACGCTCTCTGCTCTCCCTCATTTTTGACACAGGTGTTGGAAAACCAGGAGTCAACCTTTGAAAGGGGATTTATCAACCACCAAACTATTGATAACATTCGGTTTCGCATATAGAATGGCTCCAGGTATTCGTTAATGCGTGCTGTAATACTACTGGCTGTAAAGTCATTCTTCTCCCTCATTGCCCTACTCCTACTCACGATTGTCATCCACGAGGGCACTCACTATCTTGCTGCCTTGATAATGAAAGTACCTATAGTGTCCTTTACCTGGTTTGACCCTCGCTACCTTGCCCCTATATTCGTTTCAGGTTCTACAGAATACACTTGGGAGGTGATGGTAGTGAGTTACGCCGGGGGATTGGTTACTGGAGTATTACTATTGGGAATACTGGTCTTGAAAAGAGAGTGGTTCAAACAGTCATTATATGGGTGGTTACTGGGGTTTTATATGGCTATGTTCGGCTTCTGGCACCTATGTCAAGGTATCCTTGAGGGAGCGTTTAACGATATGTATATAGCAGACGCTACTAATATTTTTAGTTTAAGTTACTGTATAGGCTATGCCTCAGCATTTTTAGGTATGGCTCTATACTGGGTACTTATGCCCGGTGTAAAGGGTCTAATAGCTAAAGAGAAGTATAGGTAAGAGGAACTATTGAGAGGGGATTTGGGTGTTGGGGTAAAGGACTCAATTAACGAGCGCCCTGTTAAGTTTAGGGATGTGCGAAATCCGCCTCGTGGTGACTCCAAATAGCCCACTTTTATTCCGTGAAATTCCTTTCCTGGGTTCAAGTCATCTTGACCGTATAGGTAAAAACGCCTATTATGAGATTGGTATGGATAAACTGCTCAAAAGCCTCAGCCTGGCAGGCAAGCATCTCTCTTTGTTAGACAAAGTGTTCAAAGAAAATTACCCACCTTATGCTGAAATTACAGAAAAACTTCTGCGCTTGCCTTTATATGATGAACTTCGTAAAGAGGTGTATGCAGGTGGCAAGAAGAAAGGGATTCATGGTTATGGAAGGCAGATGATTTTGGGTGACCTTCTCCAATACATTTTTACAGGGAGAGGGTATTACTTTGCCGTTAGGGGAGATGTCCAAAGAGAGGCTTTCATCACGACAATAATGTATGTTTGTAATCAACTCCTCCTAATGGAGGATGTTTCTGTAGATGTCAGCCTTCGCAACAAGATGTTAGATACTCTCAGGCAGGGAATTGGCTCAGCTTTCTTTGAAGATTATGAGCAAGAATTGTTGTTCGGGCAACTCAGACAATATGAAGGGAAGATTATTCCATCCCAGGGAAGAGAACACGATAGTATCTTAGATTCGATGCTACCTAAGCGAGTTGGTGCAGTTCCAGAGCTTTTAGTTTATGCCTCTCTGATTAGAAAAAATTACGGCTATGTTGTGCCGTTACTCCATGCCCAACGACTTCTTGGAAATGCCGGAGTATCAAGAGGATATATAGTCCCTCCAGATTTCCTCTTGCTGAGGTCTAAAGGCGAGACTTTTGGAATAGAAGTAGGCATAGGCAAGGAGAGGCAGATAGGTTCCTTCTCAACTGTCACCTCTATACCAGTATTCACCGCTGGCATTGGCAGTCCAGAGCAACCACAGCCCTATAGATGTGCAAGATGTGGAAGGTGGATAATATATTGTGACGAAGTTATCCATTTATGTGCTAAGAACGAGGAGTGGGGCGAGGAATACGATTGTGCACAGTGCCCTCTTTACGAAGGCTTGGATGAAGCTATAGAAAGATGTCCACATATAGTATATCACGGAAGGGCTTCTGGAGACAGCAGGGAATTACGGTATCACTATAACTGCGTGAAGACAGACCCGGGAGTTCAGTCAGCGCTTTCTGCGAGAAGGAAGATAAGATTGATAGCTCCTATACCGTGGGTGAGCGGGCTTGAACATCTTCCACCAGACGCTTAGCCTTGGTCTCTTTCTTTCGCCGAAACTTAGGAGGGAGTAAGTTCTAATTCAGATTCATTCATCATATCACCTTGCCTGCAAATAATATTAGATTAAGACTTGTCAATACTTGCTTTCAAGGTATACTTACCTTACATTAAACCCTTAGTTTTTGAATTTATCTGTTAAATCTAGCAAAGTACTGGTCAATCTCGTCTCTCAATTCAATGCCTACCCGTTCAAAGCAGTCTAGCAAGTCCTGATAAGCTCCATCACCACCAAGAAAGTCCCAGAATTCATTCCCTACCTTCAATTCGTTCTCTAGGTCTAACATACCCCGCATTGTCCATCTATTATATGGTTGTGGTTCATATGGATTATAAGGGATAGCAATCATCGTGTTTACTTTAGCTTTTGGATTTGATGCTAATACAGTTGCGGCCCATTCCAATAAAGTTCTCTTGAATTCTTTAAAACCCCCGGCGTTTGGCTTCGCAGTTTTTATATCGAATAAGTATAATTCACCTACGCTACTTTCAAGAAGTACATCTACTCTCGTAAGTTTAACCTTTCGACTTTGACCTGTTTGACAAGATTTTCTAATAACATCGATTTCTTCAAGTTTGTTTGGCAACGATATCGCGGTTGTCAAATCATCCATTATCTTTTGTATCTCAAATAACGCCCCTTCGCAAATAAACTCACCGGCTATAGTATGTGATTTGGCGCTCTTGTAGTTATCTTTTGCTATTGTTACTGCAACCGGTTCAAAGATGGCTGTACCGAAATTAGTGCTCAAGGAATGGATAAAAGAATACAATGCCAATCGGTCTTTACCAAGTAGTCTGGTATGAAAAGGCATTGAAGCAGGCTCTGGATTATAGCTCTGAAACTTCCGCCTCAAACTACTCTTCAGTACTTGCTCAACGTTAGATGTTTGTTCTCTTGAAAGTCCCATCCTTACCTATCCTTTCAAGTGGAATATGGTTTCTGAATAAGCACCTTTGTCTCTCTCAGTTCTGTTTAACACGGGTCGCCTATGTTTATTAACAATTAGCATCTTTGCCCTTTCTGCTATAGTTGGGTATAGGTTATATTTATCATTTGCAACTAGAAAAACATCGTAATCATCAGCCAAATAGTTTTTACAATTGCCCAAGACTTCTGAAATTGCTTGGACATATGACTCCCTAGCTTCCGTGCTTTGCCCATTAGAGAGTGCTCCGATTTCCAGTTGGTCTTTTCTTTCAAAGTGAAACAAATCATATGCGTAGGCATGTTGGTCATGATAGTCTATTAAACCTACGTAAGGCGGACTCGAAAATATACCTTTGATTCTCTGGTTCTTAACTAGTTGCGTAAGAAAAGGGCTATCCTTTTCGAGTTCTTCAACAATGTTGATAGTTCTTGAGTCTCCTGTTAAGCAAATTTGACAAGTCTCAGTTCGTAGTTTATCAAATTGTGCTAGTCTTTCAATCGTATCCTGACTGTATCTTAACCACCAGCTTACAATTGAAAATAGAGGTTTGCATATTTTACCGTGTTTGTGGCAATAGTATGTAGATAGTATCGGCTCTTTGAGTGTAACCAAGTCAAAGTGTGTTGTAGCTCGGCAGGAACGGATGGCCCGACTAAGAATCACAATCAATACATTTCTTATATTTAGGTCCTGGATTTGTTCGATTAGATTGTAAACAAAATCTATTTCACGCCTTACATGTTTTATATACCATTTATCTAAGAAGGTGTCGTTGTCTTTTGGGGTTAGTTCAATACCGTACTTATTAACCAGAGTTTGATATACTGGTTTAAATTCTCTTTCTTTCTCTAAACCGTATTCCTTTTCGTTAATCTCCCCAGACCTTACTCTGTATCTAAATTCAGGTGAAGGGAAATACTTGTTATTAAAATCCGATAGAGCTTCTTTTAACTGAGCCTCAAATTCTACGGTACTAGAATCGGAAATAAACTGTCTTAACGCTAATGTAATTCTGCGCACTTCTTTATACAAATCGACTAAATTATACTTACTAGTCTTTACTTTACTTATTAAGACATTAAAGCTAGAAATGTCTATACCAACCGCGTGCATTCCAAGCTCATTTGCTTGTACTAAAGTAGTACCACTCCCACAAAACGGGTCAAGAACAATATCACCTTTTTTGAAATAGACTTCTTTCTTGAAATCATCAACGTGGTCATCTAAGAAATATTCTACTAGTTGAGGTATAAACTTACCTTTATAAGGATGTAGTCTATGAACATGCTTGGTTCTTTCAGCTTCTTTTAAGTAGTCAAAAGACAAACTCCAATTTAGGTCCTCTCCAAGTTTCTTCACCCATTCAATTTCTTTCTTACTAAAGTATGAGTCATAGTATTTAACTAAATCTTCTTTGCTAACTAAAGTATTACCATTCTTTGTAATTCTATTTATTCTGCCATACTGGATTAGGTACGAAATGTTTGATGGAGTGACATTTCTCCTTAAATATTCACTTGCCCACTTGCTGGCTTGCTTTATAGTTAATTCTTGTCTCATTCCTTTCGCACTCTCCAAATCTGTCTGGCTGGGCTACATAGTAACTACTTAATTACATTATACACCATTGACCAACAAAACGGGGGTTGTAAAGCCAGTGTTGTGAGAGCGGAAGTCAGAAATAAAGCGGAACTTTGAGGATAGATTTGGCTGCTCTGGTAACTTGACACTATCCCATTTGACAATAGCTTGACACTAGCTAGTGTCGGGGTAGTGTCAAGCTGTGTCAGTGAGAATATTCTCACAAGTATGGTGGGAGTATTCTCATTCAGCTTTGGTAGCCTCAGGCTCAGGTTGGCTAACCTCAGCTTCAGATGCAGTTACTTCCGTAGGCGTGCTTGCTTCAGCTTCGGGTTGGGCAATCTCGGCTTCAGTTTGGGATACAGGTTCAGTGACAGCCTTTTCAACTGCTTCCACTGAACCCAGTTCGCCAATGAGTTTGTCGTAGAGTTCGTTTCCAAGTGTGCAGCGTAGTTCAGCCTCTCGCCTCGCCTCAGCATAAGGCTCCATCTTTGTGCCTGCCAGCATATCAGCCGGTAAGACATCAGTTACGCCCCAAACCCAATCTGGATGCTTGGGTGCCGTGAGACCCCTAGCCTCAAGAACACGCCTGAACTGGGATAGCTCACAAGAGCTAGGCTGTGACCCACCTGTCTCTACTAGCTTACTCACAGCGTCAGCCAAGCTAATACCCTCAGCTTGAGCCAGGTCTTTCGCCTGCTGATAAAGCTCGGTTTTTATCCTAACGACATTATCTTCTGGCATTTACCTGTCCTCCCTTCTATATTGATTGTTATATCTATGTTACGATGTAACGAGTGTGAAAGCAATACTTTTGGGTATGATTTGTGGCTCTTACCGCTTTTGATGCTAAAGCTCTATTGACGGCTTTTAGCTTTGAAGCTATACTATAGTATATAATATGTTTAATGGGGGGTAAGATGCCACAAGAGCTTGATACTAACCGCACCTATAAAAAACGATACCGTCTGAATATTGTAGGTAAGTTTGGCTACACCACCACAGTAGCAATACCACCCGAAGTAATTAACCTGAAGGCTGAACAAGCTGGTTTAACACCCGACGAATTTATCAGGCGTTATCAGGCAGTAGCTCAATATGATAACTTTGAAGGGGTGGTTTATACCTTTGAGGAAATCCAGGATTAAGACTGGGAATTTGACTAATTGGCAAAAGCTTGCCTTTGTGGTATAATGTAAGCTGACTGAGGGGGTTGCCCCTCACATTAACAACCGAATAGCAAAACTGTCGTAAGGCGACAACCAGCAATTTTTGCATCTCCTTGGCTGGTGGGTCGCCTTACCCAGTTTTAGGGGTAGTATAAATCTAATGCCTAGCATTAGACTAACGCTAAACTGTGTCAAAGTTAAGGAAAAAGCCACCTCTGGCAAGGTGGCTGAGGAGGAGGTGAAAGATGACTGAACCTCTGTCTAATTCTAAGAGTAAGAATAATACTTGTCAAGAGCCAAGCGGTGCTTCGGGCTGCTTAAAAACGGTAAAACCCCCACAAAAACCCGCTGAGACTTGGCAAGAATATTACACTAGAATTTCAGCGCCGGGCTACCAAAGCCCCTTAGTAAGCCCCGACGACTCTCCCCTTACTCTTGCCGAGTGCTTACTTGCTTCCTACAATGCCTTTTACGAGGCTTCACCACCAGCCGAAGTATGGGCTGAAAGAGTAGGAAAAGCATTGCTGGCGTTGCCTGCCATCGCCAAGGCACTTGACACCCTGCCCGACTATACCCAGCTTCAAGAGCTAGTTGATGGCCAGGCTGAACTAATCCAAAAAGTCTCACAAACCAATGGCTTGCTTAGGGATATTAGCGAAACTCTTAATGTTATCCGTGGGCAAATTGAGTTAAAATCTTCACCTGTTAGCCAGGGTGGTCGCAAATCCACTAGCCCAAGAACAGAAGCATCGCCGGGCTTGCAACGATTGAAAAAGGCAAAAAGTGGAGGGGAGCAACAATGACGATAACGCCCAGCCAAATCCAAAAATTACTATCTGGTAAACCTGACCTTGCTGACGCTATCCAGAATCAGGAAGTTCAACTTAGGCGGTATAACAGCGACCCCCCACGATATGAACTCCATTGGCCTCAAGTCGGCAAGGATATACCTATTAGTTTAGACAATGTGAAGGAGTTATGGTCATTCGCCACTGTCCAGAGAACCATATTTGATAAGTGGAAGGTAGTTATTGAAGATATGAAGCCAAGGGAATGGCACGACTTACTAACCATACTTATTGACAGCCTAGAGGAAATTGATGCGCCGGGTGCGTCTACGGCTGCTAGTGTTTTGGACACACTAGAGCATTGGATTGAGCGGTTTAGTTCAATAGTATGGTCGGCGGGTGACCTTAACCACAAGCCACTATATAGGGACGGCTACTACTACTTCAAACTCGCAGCCTTTGAAACCCATGCGCTATATGCCCAAGGTAGCCGATTTTACTACCAGCGTCATCAAATGCCACGCTCCAAGCTCTATGAGATACTTGGAAATGCAGGGGCTAAGTCGGTGCTCAAGAAGTTTAAGGGCAGCACTATTCGGGTCTGGCAAATTCCTGAGGATTTTAACAAGCCAACGGAGCCACCACAGGGAGAGCTACTATCTAAGGAGGAAGAGGACGATGCGCCTAAGGGGGAGAAGGGGGAGACACCTGAGGAGGAGTTGGGTGTGGTGAGCGATGTGCCTGAGGGGTTTTGATGATGATTGTCTCTCTTATATATAGGGCAAAATTTCTTACCAGCACAGCATTTTTCCATTGGTGGGGGGTAACGGCGGGGGTAACGCTTGTATACCGATGTGTTACCCCCCGTTACAAGCTAGACCAGCTACGAGTAACGAGGGAACAGTAGAAAAATACTCTAGATACGAAATACAAAACATTTTTTTCTCTATATATATAGCGTTACTTTTTTCTGAGCTAGGAGAGTTAAATGGTTTCAGGTGAGCCACAAGAACAGGGGTTTGACATACTAAGAGCGCTGGCTGCCATAAAAGATGTCGGCGACTTTCGCCTGAGGGAGATAATGTCGCAACTTGGTTTTGACCCAAACAGGTCTATCCTGTTTTATCGGGCTTTAGTAGAAGAGGCTAGGGAGATTATGTCCTTGATAGGTGTTTTTGAGCAGAATATAGACACCGACGCCAAGGTAATTAACCAGCTCAAAACCGACCTTGATGCCAGCGAGCAACGGGCTAGGACTCTAACAGTAAAAGTGCGTAGCTTACAGAATGGAACCAATCGGAAGTCCGAGGCATTAGATAGTGAAGTGCGCCAATTGGTGGCTGACTCTGCCAAGTTACAAGCCAAGGTATTGAGATACGATGCCCTTACCCAACTATTGATAGGTGAGTCAAAACCCCACACCCTTAAAGTCATATCGGAACTGTATTTTGATATGTATACCGATGCTCTTAATGCCATAATCTATGGACAATCACCGTCTGACCCTGCTGTTCTGGAGAAAGTTCGCCAGCAGTTGAGGCAAGAATTAAAGGATATACTTCGTATACCACAGGAGGAGCTTGAGAAAGAGATGGATAAACTACGGGCCGAAAATGAGAAGTTACAAAAGAACAACGAAATCCTGGCGATACTATACTACGGCACGGGGGGGAGGTTAGCTACTGATTGACACTATATATAGGAACACCCGGTGTACTGTACTGCACGGTGTGCAGTCGTGGAAGCACAGCCTACGGTACAGCGTTAATACACGCTATTTAACTTTACCACACAGCCTATGGTACAGCGATAAAAGCCTGATAATACAATAATGAAAGGGGGTAAATAATGAAAGCGGAGTGGACTGCGATAGGCATAATCTTTGCGGTAGGGTTTGGGCTGTGGATATTTATTTCAATAACCCTTGCCTGACCTCAGAGTATCGGTTCAAAGTCCGACTGGATTGGCTAGAGATAGGGGGGTAGATGTAGGGATATGGTGCATTTAGGCTTTTTCCCCAAAAAAAACTTTCAAAAAATTTACCAATGTATTAGTGTATCGGGTGTTTTTAGCTTGCGTTTTAGATACGATAAAACGCAAACCGAAGCTAACCAAATATGGTTAGGAATTAAAAATTATAAAAATTTAAAAAATTTTTAGGTTGTTAATACCGCGGAGCCAAAGATATGAGCTTTTATCAGAGTAGTTTTGTGGATTGTCAACTTAATCTGTGGCTTATAGGCGAAGCTAGAATGAAAGGTTTTTGATTACAGAGCGTCTCAGAGCAATGCGGGTTTTGAATACTTAGATACTCATTGTAAAACTAAATGAGTTCTAAATGCGTTTCAGAGCGCCGGGCAAGAGGTCAAGAGCATTGAAGTGAGAACTTGAGCTTGAGCAAGCTCAGAAGTCAAGCGTTTGAGTTTGAAAGATAAAGCAAGATTGGCCTTGACATTGATAGAAAATGTGGTATAATGAAATTAGACTAAAGCTCAGCGTTATTCTAACGCTGGGCTTTCGCACTTTTACAATTGATAGCCGAGACGCCGAGTAAACTTAATGGAGGCGTAAATTGGCAGAACAGACCAACATAGTTGAAAATCTAACTGGTAAGCCTATGGAGGAACTTACCGAGACTGAGTTAGCTTCTCTATCTGAGACGATAGAAACTCGGCGCAAGTCTCTTAGGGAGGCCCTAGAGAAAGAGCAATTTGGCACTCTAGCTAAGACAGCTAAAGATATGGCGACCGCCTTAGGCTGGGAGAGACTAGTAAAGATAACACTAACTCCCAATGCTACTAACGAAGAATATGAAGTTGGCCTTGCTACTGTTACTGTTGGGGTAAAGAGTCCAGTTAAGCGGGCCACACCCGATACCAATGGCGGTAAAATCACAATCAACAAGATTGCTGAGGCAAAGGGTGGTATAGCCCGGTTCAAAGCCAAGGACAAAGAGTATGCCAAAATACAAGATGTAGTCAAAGCCCTCAAGCAGCCCGATGGTACTCCCGAAGCCGATAGGTGTTGGGACATCAGTAAAAAGGGTATATCAGCCAGCGATATAGTCACCAAATACCACGCCACCGAAGTGACCCTGGTTTACACCAATGGTAATGAGCAACTTGTCAAAGAGGCGGTTGAGGAAGTAAAATCAGCTAGGGCGGTAGCCTAGCAAATATCAGGCGTCTCGGCTATCAACTACAAGGGAGATAAATATGGAAGAGGAATTGTTTACACCAAAAGAAGCGTGCAAATTCCTAAAAATCAGCATAGCAACTTTATGGCGTTTCACCAAAGATGGTGACCTAACTGTTATCAAGAGGAAAGCCTATGTCCGTTATCGCAAGAGCGACCTACTAGCTTTTTTGGATAGGCACACCATTAAGGGAGTAAACGAATGTGGAAGCTAGTCAAGGAACTGTTAGAACTGCTAATGAGAACAATATCTCTGGGCAAGATGATAGACTACCACAAGCGCAAAAGGTAGCTCATTGGTGAGCTATTATTTTTTTATTATTGGGGGGTATATGACCGAAGAGGAACAGTTTGAGCGGGAATTAGCCAAGCTCAGGGCAGAACACAAAGATTTTAGTATTATGGGGAAACACGGTATAAAAGAACTAACACTGATTTGGGAAGAAAAGGAATATGAGCCTAACGAGGAGGTAAAAAATGAATAAGGCACAGCTTGACCAGATAATAGACAACAAAGAGGACTTTTGCAAGTGGAGCCCAGAAACGAGGCGGTCACTCAGGGAGCTGGCTGACCAGTATGACAGTGAAGTGCCCATAGAGCAACTTACAGGGCGGCCAAAGATGGTGAATACTGCTGAGGTTATTGAGACTTGCCTACAAGCGTTTAACCTTTCGCCAGGGACGGTACGGAGTTATCGGGGCACTTGGGTAACATTCGCCAAATACCACCCGATTTTGCCGACTGAGCCGCAACCTATTGAGGCTTATCTGAAACGCTACTCCAATAGGCGGACTGCTGCCGATGTCTATACCAAGCTCGGTATCCTCTATAAGTTCGCTGCCGACCGGTATGGAATAACGAATACTATGGAGAGAATAAGGCGACCCCGATTTAAGCAAATAGAACGGCGTAGCCTTAAACTCCAAGAGGTGAAAGCCGTGGTTGATGCTTGCGATAATGACTTCGTGCTTGCTCTCATACATCTGTGGTTGGGGCACGGACTAAGACGAGAGGAAGCACTACGGCTCAACATTGGTGATATTGGTGAGGATACCATGTTTGTCTCTGGCAAGACAAGGGATGAGTTTATGCCCATACTTCCTGAAACTAGGGAATTATTGCTGAGGTTAGCCAATGGTAGGTCTGGCGACCAGCCTATTTTTATGAGCCAGTTTAAGCAACGGCTCTCGGTGAGAATGGCACATTACATTGCCAAAGAGACGCTAGAACGGTCTGGAATTACGGGCAAGGGTATTGCTGCCCATATACTCAGACATAGCTTCTCTACACTGGCTCAAGAGGCAGGAATGGACTTTGCTGCGTGTCAACGGCTTATGCGCCACTCCAAGAAAACCATGACAGAGCACTACACCCACTTTTCGTCAAGCTACCTTAAACAGCAGTTGGAGAAATATAGCCCCATTCACCTAATAGACGAGAACAACGAGGCTAATTGCAACAAATTGCATATTGGATTTTCTCCCGTGGGGATAGGGCTGATAAGTCAACAGGTGCCCTCTGCGGAGCTCCAGCCGGAACCCTACTCACCGCCAATTCAGCCTCCAACCCCTGCCTAACCCTGGTAACAAGGGTTTGGGCATCTTCCACAGACTGGTTAATAGCTTCAATAGTACCCCCGGTAATCAGCTCCTCAGGCATTCCTGGATTTGATTTAACCACCAAAGCCTTATAGCTGGTTACCGCCTGAGACAGAACGTTACCGGTATCAGTCACAGCCTGCTCCAGCTCAGCGATA
>Ga0114930_10002844_pt1 | contig 15474 bp, 14 predicted proteins | sample AnhtaG_FD_87300 | JGI IMG/M metagenome (GOLD analysis project Ga0114930, IMG submission 87300) | Deep subsurface microbial communities from Anholt, Denmark to uncover new lineages of life (NeLLi) - Anholt_01485 metaG | ecosystem: Environmental > Aquatic > Marine > Oceanic > Sediment | place... | reverse complement strand
CAAAAGGGGATTCGTGAAAAGATAGGATTATTCTGTAATGTGTCTCCGGCTTCAGTGCTTGAAGCCCGTAATACTTCCATCATCTATGAAGTCCCCTTATTGTTTGAAAAAGAGAGGCTTGGTGACCTTGTCATCAAAAAACTGCGCTTAAAGTGCAAAGAACCCGATCTGAGCAAGTGGAGAACATTCGTAGATAACATTAAAAATCCTGAAAACGAGGTAACTATCGGTATTTGCGGAAAATACACCGCACTCCGCGACGCATATAAAAGCATTATCGAGAGTTTTGTGCATGCGGGGGTAGAAAATGAGGTGGAAGTCAATATCCGCTGGTTAGATTCCGGGCTTATTACCGGAGAAAATGCGGGTGAAATGCTGAATGGTATACATGGACTTCTTGTGCCGGGTGGTTTTGGAGACAGGGGGATTGAAGGAAAAATTAATGCTATCAAATATGTCCGGCTTAATAATATGCCGTTTTTCGGAATTTGCCTCGGTATGCAGTGCGCCGTCATCGAGTTTGCAAGAAATGAATGTAAATTAGATAACGCAAACAGCCGGGAATTTGCACCCAAAACAAAATATAACGTTATCGACCTTATGCCCAACCAGAAATCTGTTGTCAACAAGGGTGCGACAATGCGGTTGGGCGCGTATCCTTGTGTACTGAAAGAAGACACACATTCTCATACAGCGTACAGGAAAATTGTTATCAAGGAACGGCACAGGCACCGCTATGAAGTTAACAATGAATATAAGCCGGTTTTTGCAGAGCGCGGCATGGTTTTCGCCGGTTTGTCTCCCGATGAAAATTTAGTGGAAATAATCGAAGTTGAAGACCACTCCTGGTTTGTGGGCTGCCAGTTTCATCCTGAATTGAAATCGCGCGCCACAAAAGCGCATCCGCTTTTCAGGGATTTTGTCAAAGCAGCAAAAGCGTATAAAGTAGGTAAGATGGATGAAGTCCAAACTCTTGAGAAACGGGTCGATTCCATCACGGCAGACGCTGAGTGAGTATAAATATTTCAAGTGATTTAGTAATTCAATAAACCTATGCTATATTAGAAGCGTAGTCAAGTTTTTGTTTTATGAGTATAAAATAACAAAATTTTGGTAAAAAATTAGCGGAAAATATCTTCTACAAATAAGCAACATGGTTGAGTGGTTTTACGGATACCACGAGAGCATAAACGCAATCCCGCTTAGCGGGATTGCGGCTACCAATTTAGGTTATTTAATAATATAATCGGTAGCCGCAGGCTTTAGCCTGCGAATCCGGGATTAAAATTCCCAAAGGTATAATAAAAAAGGTGATAATATGAACAGGCTTGTTTTATTAAACGTGTTTTTGGCTGTTTTTATTTTCATTACCTGCAGCAATATCATCAATTCCTCAATGGAAATAAACGCCCCAATTGAAGTAGAAACTTCTGTGGATATTATAAACCAGAAAATCTTATTCGAGGTTGAATATATAAACTATGCCTGGGGTTGGATGCACTATGGCAGGTACATTGATAATTCAGGTAAATTATATAGCTATTCCTACCTTAATATAAATTATGAAGATAGATGGAATCCGCAAAGAACCGGTATATATACGGAGAGTGAATTATTCGAAAAATTTAATCATTCAAAAGAATTCGTAAAACAAATAAGTTATAATGAGCTAATTCAAATGGCTAATCTTATTCCAGCGGCGAGCAAGGGAAAACTATCCGATCCGGTTAGTGTTATGTGGGATGCCGGTTTGCTAACATACAAAGGTTATTTGTATAATGGATCGAAAAATGAATATATAGAAGTCATACTTAGGGTATCCGGCGATGATTTTTTTGAAAACCTCTCTCCGGAGGCTAAAATTATCGCCGACTGGTTAATGGCAGTTACCAAAAAATAAATATTATAGAAAAACAAATCAAAGTATTTCGTAATTTAAATGAAAGTTGTACAAGTTGATACAATAGCAATTGGGGGAGAGAATCCTCTGATTCTTATTGCGGGTCCGTGTGTCATTGAGGGAGAGAGCATAGTCATGCGGATTGGTGAGAAAATAAAAAAAATTGCGGAAAAATTAAACATTCCGTTTATTTTTAAATCGTCGTATTTAAAAGATAACCGCTCTTCGGCTGAGACATACCAGGGTCCCGGCGTTAAAGAGGGCACCGCAATTCTACAGAAAGTGAAGCAGGCGCTGGGAGTGCCGGTCATTTCGGACGTTCACAGTGTCGAAGAAATTACTGCTGCAGCGGAGGTGCTCGATATTATTCAGATTCCGGCATATATGTCGATGCAGACCAGTTTGGTGGTGGCGGCAGGAAAGACAGGGAAAGTTATTAATGTGAAAAAGGGGCAGTTCCTCCACCCACTGGATATGAAAAGTGTTATTGGAAAGCTTGAATACGCAGGTAACACAAATATTCTGCTAACCGAGCGTGGTTCCTGTTTCGGATACCGTACGCTTATTACGGATATGCGGTCTCTGCCGCTCATGCGGTCTCTGGGATATCCGGTAGTATTTGATCCGACGCATTCACTGCGTAATTATGGTATTTCCTCATCAGACAAAAGAGGAGGCAGTCCTGAATTAATACCGTATATTTCCCGTGCCGGTGTTGCGGCTGGATGTGATGCTGTTTTTATTGAAACGCATGATAATCTATCCGAGGCAAAATGCGATGCGGCAAGTATGCTTCCTTTGGAACAGCTCGAACCGTTACTCGAAACTCTAATGGAAATAGATAGCATTGTCAGACCAACTATATCCTGATGAGGCACTCCAGAGAGCGCAAAGGTTAAAAGCGCTTCTGCTTGATGTCGACGGGGTAATGACAGACGGCAGGATAATTTTCGATAGTCAGGGAAGAGAAAGCAAGAACTTTAATGTTCAGGATGGACTTGGTATCTATTTTGCAAAAAAATGCGGTCTTATTATTGGTATTATTACAGGCAGGAAATCACGTGTTACTAAAATTAGAGCGCGGGAATTAAACATAGATTTTTTATCGCAGGGTCATAAAAACAAGTTAAAGCCCTACGAAGGATTTAAGAAAAAATTTAATCTGACTGACGAAGAAATAGGATTTGTAGGTGATGACCTTTTAGACCTGCCGATCATGTCGAAATGTGGGTTTTCTGCATGCGTCGCAAATGGTCGTGAAGAAATCAAAACAAAATCGCACTTTATAACTAAATCTTCTGGTGGGAAGGGTGCGGTAAGAGAGGTAATCGAGTTTGTGCTAAAACAGCAAGGAAAATGGCAAACACTTCTGGACAACTATTATGAACACTTCGACAAACAATAAAAACAAGAAAAAAGATTCATCGCTGGAAGTCGGGAAAAAAGTATTACGGATAGAAGCCGATGCAATATTAACTTTGATTGATAAAATCGGTGATCAATTTGAGCAGGCAGTAGATTTAATCTATAATTGCAAGGGGAGGGTAGTTGTCTCCGGTGTGGGTAAATCCGGCGTTATAGGAAGAAAAATATCGGCAACGTTCTGCAGTACGGGTACTCCTGCGGTTTTTTTGCATGCATCCGATAGTTTGCACGGAGACCTGGGTATGGTGAGAAGTGAAGATATTATTATATGGATTTCCAAAAGCGGCAATTCCGAAGAATTCAACGGTTCGTTTCCACTTTTAAAGAGGATTGGTATACCGATAATTGCAATGACCGGCAATATGAAATCACAGTTGGTCAAAAACAGCGATATCGTGTTAGATGTGACGGTGAAAAAAGAAGCTTGCCCGGATGACCTTGCACCAACAGCGAGCACGACTGCCACATTAGCCTTGGGTGATGCACTTGCCATAGCTGTTCTTAATATGCGTAATTTATCCAGAGAAGATTTTGCTTATCTCCATCCCGGCGGCAGCTTAGGCAAGCAGCTTCTGCTTAAAATCGACGATGTTATGTACACCGGCAAATATATACCGGTCGTTTCGGAATCTGCCTCATTCCGGGAAATTATCCTCGAAATGAATGCAAAAAGGTTCGGGAGTACTTGTGTGGTTGATGGCAACGGCAAACTGGCGGGTATCATCACTGACGGAGACCTGAAGCGGCTTCTGGAAAAGTGGGATAACCTTGATAAATTAGCCGCAAAACAGGCAATGAATCCGAATCCGAAAACAGTCAGCATGGGCAGCCTTGCGGCAAAGGCGATGCACATCATGAAATCGTATGACATCATGCAGATAATAGTAGTCGATGATGATAATGACCCGGTCGGTATGGTGCATCTGCATGATCTTTTGAATGAGGGGTTGTCATAAATAATCACGGCAAAAAAAAATATCGTTCCGGTAAATTAACGGTCACTTTACTATTGCTTTTGCTCTGTGCGTGTACGCAGGAAACAAACACTACTGAAACAACAGGCAAGGCTGTTGAGGAATTGCCCGACCATGAATCGTGGTCGTTTAAAATTAAATTAACAAACGATGGGATAAAATCTTCCGAAGTGAGTTCGGGTTATATGGCGCGTTTTATCTCTCGCAGGATTTATGAGCTTTCTGACACGGTTATTGCAGATTTTTACGATGAGTTCGGAAATCATACATCGCGTTTGACTGCGGACAGTGCGACGATTAATGAATCTGAAGATATAATGGTAGCCAGAAACAATGTTGTAGTTGTATCCGATTCAGGAATTACCTTGTATACCGATGAACTTTTCTGGGATAATAAGAAAGAGAAAATTTTTACGGATAAATTTTTTACATTTATCGACGGTATGGATACTCTGTATGGATATAATTTTGAGTCAGACCTAACATTAAAAAATTATTCCATGGAACAAGGCAGCGCTGTTATATACCGCAAAATAAGTAAGAAAAAATGATTCACTCTATTCGTAAATGTTTTTTAGCTGTTCTGGTGCTTATTGTATTCCTTGAAGCCGCCCCGGCACAGGAAAGGATTGTTCTTAAGCATTTTGACAAATTGGATAAAATAACCATAGGTGAAAAATCATTTCACCGGTTAACCGGTTCCGTACATTATTATATTCCGGAGAAAAATTTAAACATTTATTGTGATACTACAGATTATTATCCGGATGAAGAACTGTATATTCTCCGCGGTAGTGTAAAACTCATTGATGATGAAAAAAGCTTGATGTCGGATATGATACGATATAACACAATTACAGAAGAAGCGCACAGTCCGGGACCGTTTACATATTTTGAATTTGAGTCGAATAGAATGCTGCAGGCGGATAAAGGAACATACTTTTACGCAGATAATATTTTGTTTGCGGAGCGTAACGTTGAATATTCCGATAGTTTACGCAGTATATATGCTGATCAGATGGAATATTTTGAGGAAGAGAAACATATTGATGCTTCAGGTAATATCAAGTACATAGACTATGAGCAAAACGCTGTCGCCACCGCCAGGAATGGGGAATTTATGGAGAAAGAACAATACGGCATTTTGACCGGTGAACCCCGATTAGCAATTGCAGATTCGGCAGGAAGCGATTCGCTTTTTATTACCGGAAATCAAATGGAATATTTTGGCGCAGATTCAATCAGGTTTACCGTGTCGGGCAGTGTTACAATCCAAAAGGGTAAGATCGAAGCTTACTGTCAGCAAGCTGCCTTTGATGTCGATGCTTCTATGGTTTATCTTCGGTTAAATCCGAAAATACAGCATGAATCGACTACAATGTATGGCAGAGAAATTGACCTTATCATCCGGGATGAAACGTTAACTGAAGTAGTTGTCCGTGACAGCGCCATAGCATTAATGGATGCCGATACGACCGGACTGTATGATCTGCAGAATGAATTAAGAGGAAAAGTTATAAACATCTATCTTGACGAAGAAAACATTAACAAGGTTGTTGCAACGCAAAATGCCGAAAGTATGTATTACGTCTTTAATAATAATGATTTACAAGGGAAAAATATAACCTCTTGCGGTCAAATCGTTGTAATTTTCGAGAATGGTAATGTAAGTAAAACCATTGCAAGCCCTGATGCAATCGGGGAATTTATCCCGAAAAGCCAATTGCCGGAGATTAAAAAGAAACGGTTCTATGAACAATAATAATTCACTGCTCAGAGCGGAAGACCTGGTAAAATATTACGGGAAGAAACGGGTCGTTAATGATGTATCCATAGAAATAAGGCAGGGTGAAATAGTCGGTCTTCTGGGTCCGAACGGCGCCGGGAAAACTACGACTTTTTATATGATTACAGGCATGATTAGACAAAAAAGCGGGAAAGTATTTATCAGTGACCGCGACATTTCACATTACCCGATGTACCGCCGTGCTCGAATGGGAATCGGGTATCTCTCACAGGAACCGTCCGTTTTCAGGAGACTTTCGGTCGAAGAAAATATAATGGCGATTTTGCAGACGCTGAGGATAAGCCGTAAAGAACGAAAGAAACGTCTTGAAGAACTGCTGGATGAACTGGGATTAAAGAAATTACGGAAAAATAAAGCTTATACACTATCCGGAGGGGAACGACGAAAAGTAGAAATTACACGGGCATTAGTTACTCACCCCCGTTTTATCTTGCTTGATGAACCGTTTGCGGGTATCGATCCGATTGCTGTAGAGGAAATACAGCGAATTGTGGTTGATTTGAAAAAGAAAAATATCGGCGTCCTCATTACTGACCATAACGTTCACGAAACGCTATCGATAACGGATAGAGCTTATTTGCTTTTTGAGGGAAAAATTCTGAAATCAGGGACTGCCGAGTTTCTGGCAAATGACGAAGACGCACGAAAACTATACTTAGGTGATAAGTTTAAGCTGGATAGGTAACTATGGTACGATTAGAACAAAGACTTTCACTGCAACAGAGATTATCACCTCAGCATGTCCTGTTTTCCACACTGCTGCAGATGCCTGTAATGGCATTGGAGCAGAAAATCCAGACAGAACTGGAACAAAATCCTCTGTTAGAAGAGCAGACAGATATTGAAACCGAACAGGAGCAGGTAGATGAATTGTCTGACCCGCTGCAGGAGGAGCTAAAAAACAGCTCCGAAGAAGAAACCGAACCCCAAGAAGAGCTAAATAAAGAGGAAGAATATGATTTTGAAGAATTTCTGAATGATGAAAACGGATATGAATTTAATCCTACTTTCCGTGATCCGGATGAAGAAGATTATCGCCCCGATCCGGCGCCTGTCACACTTGCGGAACATTTGTTGTCTCAGTTCCATTTTCTGCAGTTGTCTGATAAAGAAAGGGAGATCGGTGAATATATCATCTGGAATATAAATGAAGATGGTTACCTTGCTGCGGATGTTGAGACCCTTGTGCGTAACTTATCTTCACCACCTGATAAGATAGTTACCACCGAACAGGTTGAGAAAGTTCTCAAATTAATTCAAACGCTCGAACCGGTGGGTATCGGTGCTCGAAACCTGCAGGAATGCCTGGTTATGCAGTTAAAGGAACAGGATAAGGATAATAAGCTCCCGATCAATATACTCGAAAATCATTTTGATGATTTCGCTAATAAACGATTTGAAAAGTTAATAAAAAATCTCGGTGTTGCTGTAGAAGAAGTAAAAAAGGCGATAGACGTCATTAGTAAATTGAATCCAAAACCGGGTGAAGGTTATATAAATGCCAATGAAAACTACATTATCCCCGATTTGATTGTTGAAAAGGTAGGCAACGAATTTATACCGAGTGTCAATGATTCGAACGTTCCGCAGCTTCGCATCAATAATTCCTACCGCCGGATACTGACTGACGGAGCCAAAGTCCCTATTGAAACAAAAAAATATATTTATCAAAAACTCGAATCCGCAAGATGGTTGATAAATTCCATTCAGCAGCGTAAACTCACCATGGTCAAGGTAATGAAAGAGATAATTAAAAGACAGCGTGATTTTTTTGAAAAGGGCCAGCGGTACATAAAACCGATGATTCTCAAGGATATTGCCGATGCTATCGGAATGGACATTTCAACAATAAGCAGGGTTACTAACAGAAAATACGTTCAGACCGATTATGGTGTATTTGAGCTGAAATATTTCTTTAGTGACAGAATGATTACCGAAGATGGTGGTGAAATTTCTACGCTGCGTCTTAAGAATCAAATCAAAGAAATAATTGAAAATGAAGACCCGAAAGTTCCACTGACTGACGGACAGATCGCAAGAATGGTGGCTGAAATAGGTATTCCGATAGCACGCCGAACCGTTGCAAAATATCGTGAACACATGATGATTCCCGTTGCCAGACTCCGCAGAAAAATTTAAAATTGTCTGAACCGCCCCGAGTACTCGGGGATGAAATGATGGGTATGATCAAGAAGTTTTTAGAAGGCATCATGGCAATCATTTAATCATAGATATCAGCGGTTCTACTAATGGTTGTGTGTTGGTGTTATCACCAACACACTCCAAATAATAAAACATTTAATAGGAGTTAATATGCAGAAAAGACCACGCTATCCGGGGGGTGAGATAAATCTCCCCCAGTTCGATTTTCGGAGCATTAAACCGTGGATGATCTATGCGGTTATTGCCGGTATTGTTGTAATCTGGCTACTGTCTGGAATATATAAAGTGAATCCGGAAGAAGAGGGAGTTGTCCGGCGATTCGGAAAATATGTTAAAAAGACAGGACCCGGTCTGCATTACCATTTGCCCGTGCCCTTTGAAAAAGTTGACACACCAGAAGTCCTAGAACCCAAGAGAATTGAAATTGGTTTTCGTACTGTTTCTCCTGCGACTTCAACGTCTTCAGCCGTATACAGGCAGATTGAAGATGAATCGCTCATGCTGACCGGCGATGAAAATATTATCGACCTGGATGTTGTCGTTCAATACCGGATAAAAGATGCTTATCAGTATCTTTTCAAAGTCAGAAATCCGGAAAGCACAGTGCAAAAAGCGTCGGAAGCGGCGATCCGGTTTGTGATCGGGAAAAATACCATTGACGACGCTCTGACAGAAAATAAGATAGCAATTCAGGACAGCACCCGGGCAAAATTGCAGGAAATATTAGACAGCTATGAAGCCGGGATTTATGTGATCAATGTAAATCTTCAAGATGTTCGACCTCCCGAACAAGTCGCCGATTCATTCAATGATGTTACCAGTGCAAAACAGGACAAAAACAGGCTTGTCAACGTGGCGGAAGGCTATAGAAATGACATCATACCGAAAGCCCGCGGCGAAGCCGAACAACGTATCAGGCAGGCTGAAGGATATAGAGAAGAACGAATACGGAGAGCGCGGGGTGATATTGGGCGTTTTCTTTCTATCCTGGAGGAATATAATAAATCCAAAGATGTAACAAAGACACGGTTATATATCGAGACAATGGAAGCCATTTTACCAGGAATGGAAAAGTATATCATCCAGACAGATGAAAATGGCGGTTTATTAAATTTATTGCAATTGAATAAAGGGGTAATAAAATGAAAAAGAAAAATGTGGTAATTTTAGTAGTCGTTTTTGCGGCATTAATAGCGCTTAATATGGTGTTATATACTGTGGACGAAACCAAACAGGCTGCGGTGCTTCGATTTGGGGAGATTATAAAAATTGTTGAAGAACCGGGGTTGCACTTTAAAATTCCATTCATCTGGAATATCAGGGTGCTCGAAAAACGGCTTTTAGAGTACGAAGCAGCATCCACTGATATTATTACACAGGATAAGAAATATCTGGTAGTGGATAATTATGCCCGCTGGAGAATATCCGATCTGAAAAGATTTATTGAAAGCGTGATTGATGAGAACGCTGCAAAAAACCGGTTAGATGAGATTATCTACTCCGATCTTCGCACCGAACTCGGAAAATATACGTATACCGAAATAATTAAAGATAAACGCCAGGAAATTATGAACGAGGTAACAAAGCTGTCAAACAGTAAGTTGAGTGAGTTTGGTATTGAAATTATCGACGTCCGCATAAAGCGCGCGGACCTTCCGCCGGAAATCGAATCAGCAGTATATGACCGAATGCGCACCGAAAGGAACCGAGAGGCGAATCTTTACCGTGCAGAAGGCGATGAAGAGGCGCGAAAAATTCGTGCGGAAACAGACAAAGAGGCGACGATTATCCAGGCGGAAGCTTACGAGAAAGCTGAGCAGCTTCGAGGCGAGGGAGACGCGCAGGCATTAACAATTTATGCGGACGGGTATAATAGAGATCCCGACTTTTTCCAGTTCATGCGGACGCTGGAAGCTTATGAAAAAACCCTGAAGACTCAGACTACGCTGGTGCTTCCGCCGGACACGGATTTCCTGAAGTTTCTTGTAAAAATTAAGGATTAATGTTCAATTAAAACTTTGGCAAATTTTAAATTTATACTGTCTATTTATCAAAAAATGCCAAAGAGGTTTATGATGCCTCATTGAAAAGTATAAAACGCAGTCCCACTGAGCGGGACTGCGGCTACCAATCTAATTGTTTCAATACCTACACATGGTAGCCGAACTCCCGAAGTTTCGGGATGCGCTTGATTTTGCCAAAGTTTTATCACCTGATTTATTCATAAATTCGATTTATGAATAATGAAAAACTAAAAAATATAAACTGAAAACAATGTCATTCCCGTGAAAACGGGAATCTATAAAAATTCAACTGGATTCCCACTTTCGTGGGAATGACAATAAGAGTGAAATTCAACAGCATATTATGAAAATCAATACAACATTTTAATCCCGCTAAGCGGGATTAGCCACAAAGTTACTTCAAATTCATGGTGCGGGATCAATAATTTATTTACAAAAATAGATAATTTTTATAAAATATTCAGTATCAATAATAAATTGTGAAATTTGTTAGCTTTTATTAAAAGCTAAAAGCTAAAAGCTAAAAGCTAAATAGCTGAAAACTGAGGACTTCAATGCGTAAGCATCCTGATTTTCATGCCACGACTATTCTGGGAATTTTGCAAGACGGGGAGGTAGCGCTCGGGGGTGATGGGCAGGTCACCCTTGAAGATACTATCGTCAAGCATAACACGCGAAAAGTGCGCAAAATGTATAACGATACTATCCTTGCAGGGTTTGCAGGTACAACCGCCGATGCCTTTACCCTATTTGATAAATTCGAACAAAAACTCGACCAGTACAATGGAAATTTAAACCGCGCGGCTGTAGAACTCGCAAAGGATTGGCGCACCGATAAATACCTCCGCCGGCTTGAGGCGCTCCTGGGTGTTATTGACAGGGAAAATGCGTTGATTATTTCCGGGAGCGGTGACGTTATTGAATGTGAAGACGGTATCATTGCTATCGGCTCCGGTGGTCCGTATGCTCTTGCTGCCGCCAGGGCATTAATAAAATATACTAAACTCCCACCGACGGAAATTGTTAAGGAAGCGCTCCTTATCACTGCAAACATCTGTATCTACACCAATGACAAAATCACTATTGAAGAGTTGAAAAAGAAGAATAAAAGAAGTGGAAAAAGTAAATGAAAATTAAAGAACTTACCCCGAAAGAAATAGTCAAAGAATTAGATAAATACATTATCGGGCAAAATAATGCAAAAAAATCAGTAGCTATCGCACTGCGAAACCGGTGGCGAAGACAGCAGGTGGAAGAAGAACTGAGAGAAGAAATAATGCCGAACAACATAATTCTCATTGGTTCAACCGGTGTCGGTAAAACCGAGATTGCACGGCGATTAGCGAAGCTGGCAAATGCTCCGTTTATCAAGGTCGAAGCTTCAAAGTTCACGGAAGTCGGGTATGTCGGGAGAGATGTGGAATCAATAATACGCGACCTGACTGATATATCCGTTGTTATGGTTAAATCGCAAAGAACAAAAGAAGTTCAGCAAGAAGCTCAGCAAATGACGGAGGAGCGAATTCTTGATATGCTGCTCCCTTCAATTCCGAGGCGAAAAGAACGTGAAGAGCGTAATGAAGTCGAATTAGGCGAAAAATTTGAACATACGCGTGAAAAACTTCGCTGTCAGCTCCAAGAAGGAAAATTGGAAGACCGACTTGTCGAGCTGGAAGTTCCGTCTGACTCGTTTCCGATGATGCAGATCTTTTCACCAATAGGGATCGAGGAGATGGGGGTTAATATCCAGGAAATTTTCGGCGGTCTGGTGCCAAAGAAAATCAAAAAAAGAAAAATGACCATCTCTGAAGCCCGCAATATTCTCACGCAGGAAGAAGCCCAAAAATTAGTGGATATGGAGAAAGTCATTAAAGACGCGATTACATGGGTCGAGCAGTCAGGTATTGTGTTTCTGGATGAGATTGACAAAATCGCCGGTGAAAAAAGTAGAGAAGGTCCCGATGTTTCGCGGGAAGGCGTACAGCGCGATTTGCTCCCTATTGTTGAAGGATCGAGCGTCATTACCAAATACGGTATGGTAAAAACCGACTATATTCTATTTATTGCCTCCGGGGCTTTTCACTCCTCTAAACCGTCTGACCTCATTCCGGAAATGCAAGGACGGTTTCCCATACGTGTTGAATTGGATAACCTCACCACGCAGGATTTTGTCCGCATTTTAACCGAACCTCAAAATGCTCTCACCATCCAATATTCCGCACTGCTTAATACGGAAAAAATTGAGCTCGTGTTTGTAAAAGACGGCATTTACGAGATAGCCCGTATCGCAAATGATGTTAACGAACGCACAGAGAATATCGGCGCCCGACGCCTGCATACCGTTATGACGCTCCTGCTGGATAGCATACTGTTTATGTCGCCGCAAAAGAAGAAGAAAAAAATCGAGATTACCGGAGAATATGTAAGTAGCATCCTGAAAGATGTGGTTGAAGATGAAGATTTGACAAGATATATTTTGTAATGGAAAGAACAAATTAAAATACCCCGAATACTAGGAGTAAAAATCCTCGAATATGAGGATTTTTCACATTTATAGGTAATGAATTTACTTGAAAATCTCATTTGATGTAACAATAATTGTATAAAGCACTATGAACGTACTAACAGTCGAGAACATCAGTAAAAGCTTCGGCAAATTTCAGGCGGTAAAGAATTTATCCTTTTCGCTCGAAAAAGGAACAATGTTCGGTCTTCTCGGACCAAACGGCGCCGGAAAAACGACTACCATCAGGATGATAATGGATATTATCATTCCAGATTCGGGACATATAACCCCGATTAATCGGGGCAACGGTAAAAATGAAAACAAAAACGACTACATCGGATATCTGCCTGAAGAACGGGGACTGTACCGTAAAATGAAGGCCGGCGACCTTCTGTTATTCCTTGCTGAGTTAAAATCGATGATTAAGAAGGAGGCAAAACGGGAAATAGATTACTGGCTTGAACGCCTCGAATTGAGCGATTGGAAAAATAAAAAGGTCGAAGAACTCTCAAAAGGAATGCAGCAAAAACTGCAGTTTATTGCTACGGTGATTCACAAGCCGGAAATATTGATTTTGGATGAACCGTTTTTGGGGCTCGACCCGATTAATACGAACATTATTAAAGATATTATGCTGGAACTTAATAAAAACGGCACCACAACAATTTTGTCTACGCACTTAATGGAACATGCAGAAAAACTCTGCGATGAGATCCTGCTTATTAATAAAGGAAAAGCTATACTGAATGGAAAGCTGCGTGAAGTTAAACGGGATTTCGGCAGAATGAATGTGTTGATCGAGTATGACGGCAGCGACAGGTTTTTAAAAGAATCCGAACAGATAAAAAAGTATGACAATTACGGCAATTATGTCGAAGTTCATCTAAAAGAAAATGCCGATACGCAGAAACTCCTGCAGGAAGCAATGCAGTCGGCAGCCATCCGCAAGTTCGAGGTTGTTGAACCAACGTTACATGAAATTTTCATCGAAACTGTACAAAAAACGGATACCAAGCATTAATGTTATCAAAAAAAATTATTGCAGTCATAAAGCGGGAATTTCTTACCCGCATCAAAACAAAAGGGTTTATTATCGGTACGTTATTGTTGCCCTTATTGATGTTATTAATCATGGGGGGAGTTGTAATATTCGCAATTTTTATGACAGATGAACAAAAAACAATATACGTCATTGATCAAACAGGGAGAATATTCGAAGAATTTGAACAGCAATTTCCGGACACTTTGAATAATGGCGAGAGGGTGTATAAATTTATTGAAAAAAAGGTCGCTCCCGCTCTGAGTGTGGTTCCACACGGGATTCAATCTGATAAAGATGCTGCATTGGAACAATTTCGCAAGCAAATTTTAAATAAGGAAATAGACGGGTACATTTACATTCCTGAAGATGTTATCGAATCGAGGGAGGTAAAGTATGCCGCCAGGAATGTTACCAACTTTGAAGAACAGACCAGATTCACAAATGCTTTATCACGGATTGTAACGAATATACGGCTTGAAAATCTCGGTTTATCGGCTGAAGAAATACGCAGGGAAATGACGCTCGGAAGAATACGGTTGAATACCCCGCAGGTCACCGAAAGAGGGGAAGTAGAAAGCAGCGGCGGTGTCAATGTTGCAATAGCCTATATTCTCACATATCTACTATTTCTGACGCTTATGATATACGGTCAAATGGTAATGCGCAGCGTTATCGAAGAAAAAACACAGCGCATCACGGAGACCATTGTTTCATCTGTTAAGCCGTTTGAGTTAATGGCAGGAAAAATCACGGGTATTTGTGCGCTTGGCATTACGCAATTAGCCGTGTGGGGATTTATTATATTGATTCCCATTGTGTATGGAGAAAGTATAATAAACCGGTTTGCCCCGGAAGCGGCGGAAATTATTAGATTAGTCCGCCTCGTTCATTTTTCCGGCACGACGTTTATCTTTTTTATCATTTTTTTCATTCTCGGATTTATGCTGTATGCCTCCATGTATGCCGCTATCGGCGCGATGGTCAATACCGAAGACGAGGCGCAGCAGCTCCAGTTCCCGATTATTCTGCCGATTATTATACAATATATGCTTTTCTTCATAATCGTTCAGCGCCCGGAATCGAATATGGCGTACTGGATGTCAATAATTCCGTTTTTCACTTCGATATTAATGACCGCCCGCCTCAGCGTCATGGAGCCTCAAATGCCTGACGGATTGTTCCTGTCCGTTTTTCTTATGATTATTACCGTTGTGCTGTTGGTTATGCTGGTTTCAAAGATCTACCGCGTCGGCATCCTCATGTACGGCAAACGCCCCTCCATCAAAGAACTCATCAAGTGGGTCAGGTATAGTTGATATGCCTCAGTTTCTTTATAGCCTGATCTATTCATAAATTCGATTTTTGAGTAATGTAAAACTAAAAAATACCAATTGTAAACAATGTCATTCCCCCGAGTACTCGGGGGAATCCATAAAAAATGCAACTGGATTCCCACTTTCGTGGGAATGACAGTGAAGAGTGGGAATGACAATAAGAGTGAAATTCAACACCTTATTATGAAAATCAATGCAACATTTTAATCCTGCTAAGCGTGATTAGCCACGAAGTCGCTTCAAACGCCCTGGTCTTGATTAATAATTTATCTACAAAAATAAAAAATTTTATGAATTAT
>Ga0114930_10002842_pt1 | contig 15481 bp, 14 predicted proteins | sample AnhtaG_FD_87300 | JGI IMG/M metagenome (GOLD analysis project Ga0114930, IMG submission 87300) | Deep subsurface microbial communities from Anholt, Denmark to uncover new lineages of life (NeLLi) - Anholt_01485 metaG | ecosystem: Environmental > Aquatic > Marine > Oceanic > Sediment | place... | reverse complement strand
GGGGCGGATCGTCGAACGCGGCAGTCATCGCGAACTGCTCGAGCAGGACGGCCTGTACGCGCATCTGCATCGCATCCAGTTCCAGCAAAACGCGGCTTGACCTGTTGGCTGAGGCCAAACTGAAAGTCAATCGCATCCTGCGTGTGCTCTAATCCAGACCGTAGCTTTAGCCTTAGCCGTGCCGGTTCGTAGTAGCCGCACGGCTGTCCGCCCTTTGCCTATGAAGTGATGAAGTGAAGCATCATCGCCCGTACTCGACTGAACAATGAGAATCGGACTCTCAAGTAATGCGCTGAAACATAGCGGCGGCCTGGAGCGCTACGCGATGGATCTGGTGCGCGGCTTCGCTGCCGCGAGCATTGATCTGGTTTTCTTCGCGCGCCGTTTCGACATGTCGGTGCCGGAAAGCCGTATGGTCGAGCCGCATTGCATCAACGTTTCATTCCTGCCTGGCAAGCTGCGCGATCTCTGGTTTTCCTGGCGGCTGCGCCATGCGCGTCGCGCGGCGAAGGTCGATGTACTGATCGGCTGCAACCGGGTCGACTCGTCCGAGATTGCCATCTGCGGCGGCACCCACCGTGGCTTCCTGCGTGCTACCGGGCGGCCGCGCAAGCGCTCGGACGGCTGGCAGATCGCGCTGGAGCGCCGCCAGTACGAGACGTCGAAGGTGATCGTCGCGCACTCGCAGTTGATGCATGACGAACTGCGCGAACTCTACGGAATCGATGACGCGAAGATAGAGGTGTTGTATCCGCCAGTCGACGGCACGCGCTTTGCGCCGGTCGACGCCACGCGGCGCGCCGAACTGCGCCGCAAGTTCGGTTTCGCGGATGACGAGATCGTGCTGCTATTTCCATCGAGTAGCCACGAGCGCAAAGGCTTGCCGCTGATTGAAGCCGCGCTGCGCGATACCACGCTGCCTGTGGTGCTCGCGGTGGCGGGGCGGCCGCCCGCGCGCAGCTCGGAGCGGGTGCGCTACATCGGTTATGTGAAGGAGATCGAGGACGGCTACCGCGCGGCCGATTTCACGATCCTCGCATCGAAGTACGAGCCGTTCGGGTTGGTCGGCGTCGAGTCGGTGATGTGCGGCACGCCGGTGATCTTTCCGTCGAGCATCGGCTGTTGCGACGCGATTGCGGCGCACGCCAAGTTCGTGTTTGCGCCGGATGACGAGGCCAGCCTGCGTGCAGCGCTCGCTCGTGCCGTCCAGCAGCGGCTTGCCGGCGCAGCGCCGACCCAGGCGGAAGTGGCGCGCGGCGCAGTGTTGTACGACGCGAGCGTAGCCGGCCATGTCGACGCGTTGCTCGCGTTGGCGAGGCGCATGCACGGCGGAAATTGACCGATGCCGGGCCCGCGCCGACCGCCCGGACGCCCCCCGCGCCTGCCCGCGCAGGCCCGTCCGTGCGGCTTTCCGGCCTGCCTTGCATGTTATAATTTTTCGTCATATCGCCGCTGGTCTGACCAAAGGCCGACCTGTTTATCTTTTCACTTCGCCTGCGGTGCCGCCGCAGCCAGATGGAGTGGGCAGGGTGCCCGCAGTCACCGCGCCGGCCGTGCCGTGTGCGGCATAATCGTGCGCTGGAGCGCAAGTTATCGACAAGAATGCCGCTGGAGACTCTGCATGGGCAACGCGACCTCGAGCCGGCTGCCGGCAAGTAGCCGGATCACGGACGGAACCAACGTGCCGATGACCCAATGAGCCGACTGTCCGGGCGTATCCGCATCTTCGCGCGGGCCATTCCGCGCCTCATGCTCAAGCCGTTGCGCCGCCCACCGGCGTCTGTACAACGCATTCTCCTCGCGCATCATCTGTTGCTGGGCGACACGTTGCTGCTTACGCCGTTGCTGGCCAAGCTGCGGGCGCAATATCCGCTGGCGCAGATCGTTCTTGCGTGTCCGAAGGCGATCATGCCGCTGTATGCCGGCCGGCCCTTCGGCGTCACCGCTTTGCCGTTCGACCCGCGCGACCTCGGTTCCGTCAGGGGCGTGCTGGATTCTGGTCCGTACGATCTCGGTCTGGCGCTCGGCGACAACCGGCATAGCTGGCTCGCGCTCGGCGCGGGCTGCCGCTGGATCGTCGCGCATGCGGGTGACGTGCCGGCGTGGAAGAACTGGCCGGTCAACCGCAGGGTGCCGTATCCCGCTGCACCGGCGGCATGGGCGGACCTGGCCACCGAGCTGATCGAAGGCGCGCCGCCGTGCGCTTACCGACCGGCCGATTGGCCGGCGCCTGCACACGCGGCGCTGCCGGATGCCCATCTGCTTACCCAACCTTACGTCGTGCTGCATCCTGGCGCGAGCACCGAAGTCAAGCGCTGGCCCGATGCGCGCTGGCGCGAGCTTGCGCAGCGTGTCGAGGCGCTCGGCTATATTCCGGTGTGGAGCGGCGGCCCGGGCGAGGCGGACCTGATCCGCACCATCGACCCGGACCCGCATCACCCCAATCTGGCCGGGCGGGTCGGACTCGGCGAGTTGTGGCACCTGTTCGCCGGCGCCAGGGCGGTGGTCTGCCCGGACACGGGTGTCGCGCATCTTGGGCGACTGATCGGGGTGCCGACGGTGGCGCTGTTCGGCCCCGGCAATGCACAGATTCATGGCGCGGGCCGCTATTGGAGTGAAGTACCGTTCGCGCCGGTGACGATCGCTGACATGCCGTGCCGCGATCAACCGTTTATTTTCAGGCGCGAGGTGGCATGGGTTCGGCGCTGTGACCGCAACTCCACCAGTTGCGTTGCCTGGAAGGGCGACCACGCCGATTGCATGGGACGCATCTCGGTCGAGTCGGTGTTCAACGCATTGCAAAACGTTCTGGTGGAAGTGCAATGACCAACACGTTCACCCGCGTCGAGCGTGTCCTGTGGATTGCCTGTCCGGTTATCCTGTTTGCGGTGATGTTCGGGCACATGACGGCTGTCGTGTTCAACGCGCTCGCGCTGCTGGCGCTCGGCACACTGGCCGCGGCCTGTTCGCCGCAGCGTCCGGCGTTCCTCCGCTGGCCGCTGCTTGTGCCGATCGCCTGCTGGGCGCTCTGGAGTCTCGCCGCAGTGGCATGGTCGGCCTATCCCGCGGTCAGCATTCACGCCTGGTGCGACGAGGTGCTCTATCCGCTGGTGTCGTTCTGGGGCTTCTGGCTGCTCGGTACGCGCACGCAGCGGCTCGCCCCGTTCGTGCTGGTAAGCTGGCTGGCCTGCGTACTGCTGGCCCTGATCAGCGCGCTCTATTGGGGGCATCTGCAGCCGCCTACCGCCAACACGTTTCCACTCCATTTCTATAACCGGGTCGGCCATACCAGCACGATGGTGGTGTTCACCATGGCGTTGTTCGCCGGCGTGCTGTTGCGTCCCGGCTGGCGCGTATTCGGCCTGAGCGGCCTCGTGCTGTGCCTGTTCATCGGCCTTGCGACGCTCAACCGGTTTTTCTGGCCGGCCGCCGCGGCGACGCTGCTGGTCGCGCTATTTCCCTGGTACCGCCGCCACGTGCTGCTCGCGTTGCTGGCATTTGCCGTTGTGGGCGCGGCGGGTGTCGGCACGCTGGAGTACAGCGCGCGGCTGCGGCTGGGCGCCGCCGTGTCCGCGGCGCCGTCGCGCGATGTCGCGATCGAGGGCCATCAGGTGGTTGTTCCGCAGGCATTTTCCAGTATCGGCGACACGGTGTCGTCTGACACGCGGCCGAAACTGTGGGCGTTTTACACTATGGAGGCGAAGCGGCACACGTGGATCGGTGTCGGCTTCGGCAAGCCGCTGCCTGGCATGGTCTACCAGCAGGAGATGCCGCAAAGCCTGCTGGCCATCGAGCCCCAGGCGCTGACCCACGCCCACAATCTGTTCCTCAATACCTGGCTGCAGACCGGTGTCATCGGCGTCGCGCTGGAAACCGCCTTGCTGCTGGCTCTGGTGCGCGGTTTCTGGCGCGTGCGGCGCAATGACCCATGGCTGTGCGCGGCAGGCATCGCGCTGGTTGCGGGTATGATCGCAAAAAATACCACCGACGATTTCATGTGGCAGACCACCATGCTCGCTTTCTGGTCGTTTGCGGGTCTTTTGCTGGGCGCCGCCCAGCAAAAGACCGACCCGGCCGGAACAATGCGGCGCTCGTCCCACGGGCCTCGCTGAAGTGCGCGCCCGCAATCTCCGTTCTCACCGTCACCTGTTGAAGCCAAGTCTGGACGCATTGATAGTATGAAATACGATGGCCGGCATGACCGCACCGAACTGCACGATCCGCCGCGGCGCATCCTGTTTCACATCAACGATTTCGGCAAGGGCGGCACGGAAACGGCGCTGCTCGCGTGGTTGAAGACACTCGACCGGCGTCTTTTTGCGCCTAGCGTGTGCGTCACCTATCCGACTGACGAATTACTGTTCTGGCGCGCCCATTCGATTCCCGACGACGTACCCGTGCACGTGCTGGCGTCGTCGAAGTGGATGAACTCGCTGCACGAGACGCGCCGCCAGGGCAAGCTGGGCGGCTCGCTCAAGCTGCTGCACAAGGTGCTCACCTTCGGCCTGATCCGGCCCCTCGCCGGGATGCGTTTTCGGCAGATCATGCGCGATCAGGATATTGTCTGCGACTTCGATTTTTCGCTGCGCCACCTGGCCGGCGCCGGTAAGGTGCCGTGGTTCGGCGTGAGTCACTTCAGTCTTGCCACGCGCCTTCGCGACAAGAGCGCGCGCTATCTGGCACGCCGCACCAGGCAATACTCCCGCTATGCCGCCATTGCGGTGCTGACGCCCGACATGTTGCGCGAGGGGCAGCAGCTATTTCCGCCCGGCCGCGTGAATCTGGTGGAGCTGCCCAACGTCATCGACGTGGAGTCGCTGCGCCTGCAGGCTCGCAAGGAGATTGAGCGTCCGGCGGAAACTTTTATCGTCTCGGTGGCGCGCCTCGATGAAGGGCAAAAGGACCATAAGACCTTGCTGCGCGCGTTCGCCCAGTTTCGCGCGCGAGGGTTGAGTTCGCCCGACCTCGTGCTGATCGGCGAGGGGCCCGACCAGGCCGCGCTCGAGCAACTGGCCGTCGAACTCGGGATTCGCAAGTCGGTTCACTTTCTCGGCTTCTGCTCGAACCCGTTCCCGTACATTCGTCAGGCCGAAATGCTGGTGCTGAGCAGCCGTTACGAGGGCTTCGGAATGGTGCTGGGTGAGGCGATGGCGCTCGGCACGCCGGTGATTTCCACGGATTGCCCGACCGGTCCGCGCGATCTGCTCGAAGGCGGCAAGGCCGGCATGCTGGTGCCGATCGGCGATGTGGACGAAATGGCGCGCGCGATCGAGCGTCTGTGTACGGACACCTTGCTGCGCCGAAGCCTGGTTCAGAGCGCGCAGGAAAAGGTGGCGACGTTTGCGCCGGACAGCGCGAATCAGCGCATGCTTCTGCTTGCGCAGCAGATTTCCGGGCGCGATGGTCCTGCGGGTGTGGCGTGGAGCGGGCGAGATTCGGCCATGACCGGGCGCCTGCCTTAGGTCATGGCCTTTGCGGCGGCGTATAGGTGTATGGGCCTATACGCCTATACGCCTATACGCCGCCCGTCACCAGCGAAAGCACCGAGAGGTCCGGATGCGTGCCGTCGACGATACTGCGTCCGGCATGCACTGCTTCGTAACGCGCGTCCTCGAAACTGGCAAACCATTCCTCGCCGTCCGCATGGAACGGCACCGCGTGCCCCGGAATCGCCGGATCGGCACCCGGGTGGCAAACGTAGCCGAGGTAGGTGAAGCGGCTCTTGCCGGGCGGCGCGTCGGGCTCCTGAGGGCGCGGCGACACGTGGATTTCGAAACCTTCGTATTCGACTGTTTGCCAGGCATGGGTTTCATCGGACATGGTTGCCTCCGTTCGAGCCGTGCGCGCAACCTGCGTGACGCAGCGGGCAAGCCGCCGCAGGGGCGTCGCTGTCACCGGGGTGTTCGGGCCGGCGTGCGCCTCAGTGCCGATGCCGCATCCGGTCCCACAGCCGGTGGCCGTCGAGCCGTTCCAGCGAGCGCGTCCGGTGATGCTCGCGCCGGTAGTGCGCACTGAGGATCATGATCCCGGTGACGAGCACGACCAATCCCACCACGATGCTGACCATCGATTCCGCCATCGCAGCCTCCATCGATTTCCACTCCATGCCAAAAGTCTAGGTGATTTAGGCAGAAAGCGGAGGGGCAATCGGCGCCGCTGAGCGTGAGGCGGATAGCGGAGCAAAATCTGGGGCAACATGGAAACCCCTTGAAGATAGCGGCCGTGCTTGAATCTGGAGGCATTCCCGGTGTGGACCCCGGCGCTCGATGGTGTGTCTCGGCGGATTTGAGAATGGCGAGTGTGCGTATCGGCATAGTCAAGGGGAATCAGCGGCGTAGGTGGTCCGGTTCGCCCTCTAAAACATAGGCATGCTAATGAATTGGGCGATGGTGACCCGCATTAAGGTGACGGCATGCCACACCGCTCCACCGATACAGTGCAATTTGTTCTCGCATGCAATGCGATCCCTCGCGGCGCCGAGTGTCGTATAGAATGGTGCGCTTTGCCCGTACGCCCATGTGGTTCAAAAACCTTCAGCTTCATCGTCTCCCCGTTCCGTGGTCCGTTACTCCCGAGCAGATGGAAAAGTGGCTCGCGCCGCACGCGTTCCAGCCGGGCAGCAGCGTCGAGATGCAGACCCAGGGGTGGGCATCGCCGCGCGATAACGACTCGCTCGTGTACTCGATCAACCGCCAGATGCTGCTGGTATTTCGCGCCGAAAAGAAGCTGCTGCCCGCTTCGGTCGTCAATCAGGTGACCAAGGCGCGTGCGCTCGAACTCGAAGAGCAGCAAGGCTTCAAGGTAGGCCGCAAGCAGATGCGCGAACTGAAGGAGCAGGTCACCGACGAACTGCTGCCACGCGCGTTCAGCATTCGCCGCGACACCCGCGTGTGGATCGACACCGCGCATGGCTGGCTCGTGATCGACGCGTCGTCGCAAGCCGTCGCCGATGAGGTGCTCGGGCTGCTGGTCAAATCGGTCGATCAGTTGCCGCTTGCCAGTGTGCGCGTCGCGCAATCGCCGGTTGCGGCGATGACCGGGTGGCTGCTGTCCGGCGATGCGCCTGCCGGCTTCACGCTCGACCAGGACACCGAACTGCGCTCCCCCGCGCAGGGCAACGCAACGGTGCGATATGTGGGACATGACCTCGACGTCGAGGACATGCGCCGTCACATCGAAGCCGGCAAGCAGTGCATGCGTCTGGCGATGACATGGAACGACCGGGTGTCGTTTGTCCTGACCCCGTCGCTGACCATCAAGCGTGTGACGGCGCTCGACGTTATCAAGGAAGCGAGCGATCCCACCGCGCAAAACGACGACGAGCAATTCGACTCGGACATGACGCTGATGACGGGCGAGCTGGCGCGCATGTTTGCGGACATCGTCGATGTACTTGGAGGCGAGCAGGGCGATGCGCTGCTGCATGCCGCGGCCGCCTGAAACACGAGTTGCATCGGTTTAAAATCCAGCGCGCGTTGTAAGCTGAAAGCGCTGCGCAAGCCGGTAGAAAGTCGCTGGATTTTTGCCGATTTGTTTTATGCCCAGGCGCCAACACCGGCGCCACGGGACACCTCGCTGCAGCAGCGGAAAATCTCCGCTGTTGCATGCCACTTCGCGGGCTTTCCCTTCCCCGCCGGCCCACCTTCACCGGGCCTGCGCGATTGCAGAAATGACAGGCTGCTGCCAGCCTCCCGTCATCACCTCGCGCGCATCATTTCCTGACTCTTGCTGCTTTGTCCTGCTACGTGAAGTCACGTCTTGTCCGGGCGCACGCCGAATCAAGCCGCATTGATCAACCCGCATACCGGTGCGATGAAATAAATCGATGCAATCTTGCGGGGAACCGCCGGGAGAGGCCTGGGTCGGACACGGATAAAGCGCGCCTGTTGCGACGTAACGCGTTGAAAAATCGCGGCGAGGGCGCGTAATTGAATTGCAGTCCCACGTGACATACGGTCTAGGGGCACGAGGTTTGCGCAGTCCGGTTATCCACCCGTGCGGCCCGGCAATCTTTGCTGATTCCGGCCGTGCAGCATACGGAGTTACCGTTAATGAATTCGCCCGTCCGGCGATCGCTCGAAATCGACTTCCTGCGCGGAGTCGTGTTGATCGTCATTGCTCTCGATCACATTCAGGGCAGCGTGCTGTCCCGTTTCATGCTGCACAACTATGCCTATTGCGACGCGGCTGAAGTCTTTGTGTTTCTCGGCGGCTACGCCTCGGCAGCGGCCTACACGAACGTCGCGACGTATCGCAGCGAACATGCCGCCAGGCGGCGCTTCCTGCTGCGAGCATGGGAAATCTACCGCGCCTATCTGTTCACCGCTGCGCTGATGCTGCTGGCGGGCGCGTCGCTGATGCTGTGGCACGTCAACTCGCTGGTGCTGGGCGAGACCGGGTGGGCCGATTTTCTGCATCGCCCGGTGAGCGCCTTGCTGGGCATTGTCACCTTGCGGCATCAACCGTTCCTGTCCGCCGTACTGCCGATGTACACCTTGTTCGCGCTGTGTGTGCCGCTCTCGGTGCCGCTTGCCAACCGGCGGCCGGCTGTCGCGCTAGGCGTGAGCCTCGTGGTGTGGCTGGTCTCCGCATGGCTGGTGCGCGCGCTGCCGAGTGCCGATCCCGGAGGTTGGGCATTCAATCCCTTCGCGTGGCAACTGATGTTCATGCTCGGCATCCTGTGCCGCCTGCATCCGGTGTCGCATGCGTTCCAGATATCGAAGACCGGCCGCTGGCTGACTTGCGCGGCGCTCGCGGTGGCGCTGACCTTCGCGTTCATCAAGCTGTGCCTCGAAACCCAGGCGACGCCCGGGTACATGAAGCAGAACCTCGCGGCGGTGCGCGTCGTCAGCTTCCTCGCAATTGCATGGCTGGTGGCCCAGGCTGTCCGCATGCAAGTGCTGCGCCGGATTGCCGAGCGCTTGCCGGCGGTGGTTACGGTGGGCAAGCAGGGGCTGGTGTGCTTCGTCGGCGGCACGGTGGTGTCGATCGGCGTCGACACGGCAGTGCGGCTCGCGCGAGGGCCGGCCTGGTTGAACGGGCTGGCCGGCGATCTGGTGGCCATTGGCGCCCTGTTGCTGCTCGCGGTGGCGGCCGGCAAGTGGAAGGCGCTGCGTGCGCGTCCTGCGCCGATGCACGGCGCGGCGGTCGCTGTGCAGGTGGGGCGGCGCGACGGCTGAGGCAGCGGCCCGGTTGACGTGGCTCGGGGCGCTTTGTGGACGCTCTGGCCGCGGTCCAAATCTATCGCTAGTCCGGCCTGCCGCGGCGTTGCGATGGCTCGGATCGCACTTTGCATGCTTCATCGCTATCATTGCGCGTACCCCACTAGGAGGCAGAGCGCATTCCATGCGAAAAGCATTGCGAGTATTGCTGATTCACGGCCTGATCGGTTCGCTCGATCCGGCCATCCTTACCGAAACGTTGGGCGAGGCGACGGTCATTGCTCCCGACATGCCCGGCTACGGCGCCTATGCCGACGTCGCGCCTGAGTCGATCAGCCTGCCCGGCCAGGTCGAGTTTCTTCATGACCTGATCCAGTCGCACGCCGAAGCGGGCGAACGCTGGCATGTGATCGGTCATTCGGTGGGCGGCGCGATTGCCGCGCTGTTTGCGGCCCGCTATCCGGAACGGGTCGAGTCGGTGGTGAGCATCGAAGGCAATTTCACGCTCGACGACGCCTTCTGGTCGCAGAAGCTGGCGCGCATGTCGCTCGACGAAGCGCGCGCGATCCTCGCAGCCGATCGCGCCGATCCGGGCAAGTGGCTAGAGGGCGCGGGTATCGCCCCAAGCGAAGCGCTGCTGGCGCAGGCCCGGGCGCATCTGGACTTCCAGCCGGCCAGCACCTTGCAGCGCGTGGCCGCATCGGTGGTGGAGATCACCGGCCGCGCCAGCTATCTGGAGATGATCGATGGCTGGATCGATACGATCCCGCTGCATCTGCTAAGCGGCGAGCGTTCGGCTGCCGGCTGGCATGTCCCACCGTGGGTCCGGCAACGCGCAGCGTCTTATACGGAGTTGCCCGGTTGCGGGCATCTGATGATGATGGAGAAGCCGCGCCGCTTTGCAGAAGCGATTCAGCGTTTGCTCGAACCGGCTTAGAGGCACAGGGCGCCGCTTGTTCTGGGTGCCGCGCCTCGTCGCCCTATACATTTCCTTTGCATTTCACGCCGCGCTATTTAGACGTCCGATATGCCGGCGCTGCCAGAATGAATGTCTCAATCAATGAGGCACGATCATGGCAAGGATGAATCCCGGTCAGCGTATCGCGCCGGCATCCGAGGATTTGCCGGCCCCGGCATGCTGCGAGGTGTTGGCGGCGCGGCGCGCTCGCCGCATGCGTTTGCTCCTGCTGACAGTCGCGGCCAGTGTGCTGGCGGTCGCCGCGATTTCTGCCGGCCTGCCGGCGACGGGGCTGGCCGTTTATCTGGCGGTTACGCTGCCGTTTGCGTTTTTCTCGTAGTTCTTCTCCGTTTCCGAGGCCCTGTGCGTCGCCATTGGGCCTTCATTGAGTCCCGCTTGCTGCGTTGAAGATATCTCCGTCCAGGAGGACGTTGATATCGCTCGTCAGGGGTAATTTCGGGATGCACTTTTCAATCAAAAGTTTGCTATGGTTTCCCTCGTTAATCGTGGCACGGAAGGTCCGTTCAACCATGTAGGCGTTGGCAGGTGCCGCCGCGCCAGGATTTGACTTCGACGGGATACTCAGCGAAGGAGTTATGAGCATGATGTGTCCGTCTTGCGCGGTTGCTCAACTGGTACGTGACACGCGGGACGTGCCCTATGTGTACAAAGGTGAGCCGACTATCATCCCTGCCGTAACAGGCGACTTTTGCCCGGCTTGTGGTGAGGCTGTGCTGGGCGTGTCCGAGTCGGTTCGCACGAGTGCCGCGATGCTCGAGTTCAACAAGCAGGTTAACGCGTCTATCGTCGATTCTGCCTTTATTGCCAGTGTTCGTAAGAAACTCGCATTGGATCAGCGAGAAGCCGCCGAGATTTTCGGCGGTGGCATCAATGCGTTCTCGCGTTACGAAAATGGCAAGACGAAACCTCCCTTGGCATTGGTGAAACTGCTGAAGGTGCTGGATCGTCATCCGGAACTGTTGGCCGAGGTGAGGGCGGCGTAGCCGCACGTCCATTGACTGATTCAGATTCTTCTCTGTCGCTACGTTATTCGCATTAACGACGTTGTAATCGCCCCCTCGTTGGCAACCCCCGCCCGGATATGGCATCCTTACGCCATGTACCCGATGAACCTCTCCCTGCTTCACGCCTGGTGGCGCTCCTGAAGGAGCGGCATCGTCACGTCTTTACTACGACCATGACCGCCGCAGTCCGGCTGACATGGTGTTATATCCCCGGTTAGCCTGTCCTGCGGCGGCGTTTCAAGAGAGCCCGTTTATGCAAGACAACAGCACCTCCCCGCGCCGTACCGTACTCACCGGCGACCGTCCAACCGGCGCGCTCCACCTCGGCCACTACGTCGGTTCGCTGAAGACGCGCCTCGCGCTGCAGGAGACGCACCAGCAATTCGTGCTGGTCGCGGACACCCAGGCGATGACCGACAACGCGCACGACCCCGACAAGGTGCGACGCAATGTGCTGGAGGTCGCGCTCGACTATCTGGCAGTCGGCATCGACCCGCAAAAGACCATTATCGCGGTGCAATCGGCGCTGCCGGCGCTGGCCGAGCTGACCTTGCTGTATATGAACTTCGTGACCGTCGCGCGCCTCGAGCGCAATCCGACGATCAAGGACGAGATTCAGGCTCGTGGGTTCGGCCGCGATATCCCGGCTGGCTTTCTCTGCTATCCGGTCGCCCAGGCCGCCGACATCACCGGCTTCAAGGCTCACGTCGTACCGGTCGGAGAGGACCAGGCGCCGCTGATCGAGCAGACCAACGAAATCGTGCGCCGTATCAACCGGCAAGTCGGCAAGGACGTGCTGCCCGAAGCAGAAGCGCTGATTCCGACCATGGGCCGCCTGCCCGGTGTCGACGGCAAGGCCAAGATGAGCAAGTCGCAAGGCAACTCGATTCCGCTCTCGTCCTCCGCCGACGCGATCCGCGATTCAGTCAAGAGCATGTACACCGATCCAAACCATCTGCGTGCGTCCGACCCCGGCACGGTGGAGGGCAACATGGTCTTCACCTACCTGGATGCCTTCGACGAAGACCGCGCCACCGTCGAGCGTCTGAAGGCGGAGTACCGCGCGGGCGGCCTCGGCGACATGGTGGTCAAGCGCCGCCTCGAAGAGCAGTTGCAGGCGCTGATCGCACCGATCCGCGAGCGGCGCGAACAGCTCGCGCGCGAGCCGGGCTATGTGTTCGACGTGCTGCGCGAAGGTACGCAGCGCGCCAAAGCCGTCACTCAGGCCACGCTTGACGAAGTGCGCGCGGCGCTCGGGACGTTTTCGTTCGATGCGGTAACTCCGCGGTAGCCCTGTAGTGACCCCGCGGTAGCCCCGAAGTGACCCCGCAGTAATCCATCAGACCTTTGGCTCAGTCGTTTGCACGAAGAGGTCACTTCGACGCGGGGCAATCTGCGGGCACATCCTTAGTGTCCGCAGATTGCCGCATAACCACGGCCATCACTTCTGCATCGCGCGAACGGCTTCCTGCATCTCCTCCATCGACGCATCGCGTTGATGCGTCGCCACGGACCAGCGGTGTCCGAACGGATCTTCGAGCTGGGCGAAGCGGTCGCCCCAGAACATGTCGGCGGCGGGCATGGTGACGCGGGCGCCTGCCTTGACCGCCTGTTCGACCACAGTATCGACATTGGTCACGTACAGGTGAATCGAGACCGGCGAGCCTTTCAGCGAACGCGGTCCGAGCATCCCGCAGTCGGCCATTTCGTCGACCAGCATAAGCATCGAATCGCCGATTTTCACGCAAGCGTGCATCAATTTGCCTTGCGGCCCGGGCAGGCGGAACTGTTCGACGGCGCCGAAGGCCTCGGCGTAGAACCGGATCGCTTCGGCGGCGCCGGCGCAAACCAGATGCGGGGTCAGCGAGTGCATTCCTTCCGGAATCGGTTTTACAGCAGTTGCAGACATGGTGTCGCTCCTCGAGTGGGCGGGGGATGAACCGGGAGGCCCGGCCGTTTTCGGCAGGGCTTCATCACCATGACGAGCGAACGGGCTCGAAATCGACACAATCCGAAAAAATTTCTTCGCTGACGCCAAAAGGGCAGGTGAGGGCGAGGATTAAACGCAAGAGTCAGCGCAAGAGCCAGCGCAAAAGCCGTGCCGGTTGCCCCGGCCCACCGTCAATGCGAAATTTCTTCCAGCCGCAAGCCATTGGTTCGCGGCCCGAACACGCCAACCGCCAGCGCCACGACCAGCATGCACGCGGTCACGCCGAAGAACACGCCCGTCACGCCGAAGTCGCGCAGCAGGAACGCAATGGTAAAACCCGACATCATCGCGCCCACGCGGCTCGCCGAATAAACAAAACCATTGGCGCGGCAGCGTACGCCGGTTGGGAACAGCTCGGCCTGATAGGCGTGATAGCAAACCGAGATGGTCTGGCCCGCGAGACTGATGAGCACGCCGAGCACGATCAGGGCGAGCGCGCTCCTCATCTGCGCAAACAAGAGCCCAAACACGATCACCGCAAGCGCCGCGCCGACGATCAGCCATTTACGCTGCACCTTGTCGGCGTACAGAATGGCGGCGAGCGGCCCGACCGGCAATGCGATGGCAATCACAAACGAATAAAGCAGACTCTTCGTGACTGTGATGCCCTGGCCGATCAGCAAGGTCGGCACCCAGTTGGCGAAGCCGTAATAGCCGATGGCCTGGCAGAAGTTGAAGACGATCAGCAAGATCAGGCGCGAGCGGTAGGGCGGTTGCCACAGTTGAGCAAAAGTCGCGGTGGCCGGCCGCGGTTGCTCGATGACCGGCAGCGGCGTGGGTAGGGTGGTTCCGGATTGCCGCGCGACTGCCGCCTCGATCGTCTGCACAACCTCGTCGCCTTCGCGCACGCGGCCTTGCAGTGCGAGCCAGCGTGGACTTTCCGGCACGGCCCGGCGAATCAGCCAGACGATCACCGCCCCCGCCGAGCCGGCCAGCACCACCCAGCGCCAGCCGTCGATTCCGAATAGCGTAGTGGGCACCAGCCACCAGGACAGAATCGCCGCCACCGGCGCCGCACTGAACATCACTGCCTGGTTGAAGGCCATGGCGCGCCCGCGCATCTGCTGCGGGACGAGTTCGGTGATATAGCTGTCTATCGTGACGATCTCGATGCCTACACCTATGCCGGTGATAAAGCGCCACAGCACCAGTCCCTCGGCCGAGTGCTGGCAAGCCATGATGGCCGAGCCGAGCGAGTACCACAGCAGCGAAAACGTGAACACCGCGCGCCGCCCGTAGCGGTCGGGCAACCAGCCCAGTCCGAAGGTGCCGACGAAGAGTCCCGCGAAGGTGGCGGCGATAAATCCGGCTACACCGTCGAAGCCGAAGAAGCTCGCCGTGGTCGCTTTCAACAGGCCGCTTTTGACCATGCCGGGGGCGATATAGCCGGTGAAGATAAGGTCGTAAATCTCGAAGAAGCCGCCGAGTGAAATCAGCAATACCAGCGTCCACAGATAACGCGTGACCGGCAACCGGTCCACGCGGGCGGACAGCGCGGCCGCGGAAGTATCTGGGGCGAGCGGCCTCGCGGTGGCCGGGTGCGGACGCGCCGCGACGATTGGCTGCATGTTGTCTCCTGTCCTGCGCAAGATACGTGCGATCTCATGCTGGAGGGTTGCTGGTTGAAGCCGCCGGCATGGGTATTTGTTAGGATACCTGACGGTATGGCTGAATCTACGGGCGGCGACAAGCCGCTGCCCGGTCAGGAAGCCGCGCGTCCCTTTAGCCGGCCGAGAATCTCCTCGGTATGCTCGCCGATCCTGGCGAGCGCCTGGCGCACGCCAGGGCGGCGGCCGCCCATCAGCAGCGGCAGCAGGACGACATCGGTGCTGCCGCCGTCTTCGGTCTCCATCGGCACGAGACCGCCGCTCGCTCTCAGATGCGGATCGTCGAGCAACTGATCGGGCCGCATGATGGGTGCGTACGGTATGCCGTTTTCCTCCAGCTTCGGCGAGAGTTCGTCCGCACGGTGGTCCTTCAGGATTGCGCCGAGCCGTGCCAGCAGTTCCGGCCGCGCGGCGACACGCAGCGCATTGTTGGCGAACTGCGGCTCGGCAGCGAGCTCGGGGCACTGCAGCACGTCGCACAGCGTGACGAACTGCTTGTCGCTGACCGCGCCGATAAAGAGCTGTTCGCCGCCAGCCAGCGTGAACACGTCGTAGACGCTCCATGCCGAGACGCGCGAGGGCATGGGCGGCGGCGCCTCGTGGGTCATCGAATACTGCTGCATATGCTGGGCGCTGAGGAACACGCAGTTTTCGAACAGCGCGCTTTGCACCTCCTGGCCGCGGCCCGTGGTGTCGCGCTCGCGCAGCGCAGCCAGCACGCCGATGGCGCCGAACATCCC
>Ga0114930_10002841_pt1 | contig 15488 bp, 16 predicted proteins | sample AnhtaG_FD_87300 | JGI IMG/M metagenome (GOLD analysis project Ga0114930, IMG submission 87300) | Deep subsurface microbial communities from Anholt, Denmark to uncover new lineages of life (NeLLi) - Anholt_01485 metaG | ecosystem: Environmental > Aquatic > Marine > Oceanic > Sediment | place... | reverse complement strand
TTAGTCTTATTTTTATTTTTATGTTTACCCATATTATATTTTAAGATATATAATTTTTACTTTAGACCTTAATAATAATTCATAAATATTAATTTTTAAGGTCTAAAGTAAAAATTATATATCTTAAAATATAATATTATTAAAATATTAATGGTATAACTATTCACAATAGGCTTGCTCGGCCCGCCAATTAGATATAATTCGATCAATTAAATATATTATTAGAAAAAATATAATTGCTTTAAATATTAACCGCGATAAACAATCTGGTACTATTTGAGCTAAAATTTTATCAATACAAGGTATATTAAGTATAATAAATAATATAGTTGCGATCAAGGCTAGCACCACATAATTTATATATTTATCTACATATCTATTAGTGCATTTTTTATCACCTAATACAACTTTTAGATAAAAATATTGTTCTTGATTTAAATTGCTGCTAGATACGGGTAATTTTGGAATTATATCATTTAAATCATTTTCGGACATTAAATATAAAAATATATTTTAAATCTTTTTTTTTTTTAAGTTAAAAAAAGAAGTTTAAAATATATTTTTATAATGTCAGCTAGTTCTAGTCCTAGTTTAAATGTAAATTCCTCGCCGCGGAATACGATCACGATTACGCCGCGTATTCCTACTCCGACTAATCAAAGCCCCAGTCAAATTAGTTTGATTAGCAATAATAATACCCCTAGAATAACGCCTTCTAATACTTTACCTAGTCCTAGAATTACGGTTCCGGGGGTTAGCACGCCGCCTTCCCCTAGGCCTAGTTCTCCAGTGGCTAGTTCGCCCAGCCCTAAAATTAGAATAAGTATTCCGCAGTCGGGAAGTTTGTCTAATAATTCGGTAAGTCCTCGTATTTCACCGCCGTCCCCTAGAGTAAGTTTATCTAATAATTCGCTGAGTAGTATTTCGGTCCCATCCTCCCCGAGATTAAGTTTGTCGGATAGGCCGTCATCCCCTCGGATTTCGACTCCGCCTTCCCCTCGGATTTCGACACCGCCTTCCCCTCGGCTGTCGACTCCGCCGTCACCCAGATTAAGTGTGGCTGATAATTCGATGAGTACTCGGCTGTCGACTCCGCCGTCTTCTTCTCCCAGATTAAGTGTGGCTGATAATTCGATGAGTCCTCGGCTGTCGACCCCGCCGTCTTCTAGTCCGGTTCGGGTTAGTATTCCGCAATCTAATGCCCCGTCTATCATGTCTAGTACCCCTTCGGTTAGAACCGTTGAAGATATGTTAGATAATATTGGTTATTCAGTGGATAAACGTATATTAGTTCGTCATACCGATGGTACCCATGGTGCTAGTCACGTTAAGGCCTGTAAGGAGGATATGATTTTCTATGTTCAGTTAGATGATGATAATGTTCATGTAAAGAATGTTCCGGGTGAACCGGTGTTAAGGTATAGCACTGAATCAAACATGGTCCCGTCCAGCGTTGAAAATGGGGTAATGGAAGCGGTTAATGATTTGGGTGTTAATGTTTTAATCGAATGTGAAAATGGTATTTGTACCATGATCCAGGAAAGTCCCGATTCCGAACCGCAGCGCGTGGTAATGTCGGTTGGGGGTAAGTCCAAATCCAGAATATTAAGTAATCGCGGCGAAATGGTTTCTTATCCGGTAGTGCGTTACTCGGAATTAATGTCTAATTGTGTTGATGTGGAGAAATTAGTTCGGGAGGCTACCGCTCGGATCCGGCGTTCGGCCTTTGATAAGATGCAGCATGATCTTAAGGATGTTAAGGGCACGATGTGTGATTTGAATCACAATTACAATAAGTTTAGTGATAACTTTGCTACGGTATGGAAGGCCCTCAAGGATCAGATTGCCGATTTGGTTTGCTGGCGTAATCGCCTGGAAAATAAGTTTGCTCATATTAAGAAACATAATGCTGATCCCTGTAATGAATGTAATCAATTATCGCTCGATCAATGTGATTTAGATAAGTATAACAAGATTATTTATAATCTTAAGGTTCGTAATGAAATGCTGGCCGACTTAATGCGCTTCGATGCATCCTTATTAATCATGGCCGAAGAGGCCGCGACCTTAAATGAACAGTTTAAGAATCAGAATCACCGTTTGTGTCAAACTTTCAAGAACATCAACTCGGTATTCGCCGATGAATAAAAAAAATAAATATTAGTAATATTTATTTAGATATTTAGTAATTTAGTTATATCTAATTATTATAAGATATAAGATATAAGATATTATTTATTATACTTAGTTATTATATTTTAATTATTATAGTATATTAATATATATAATTATTATTTATATAATATAATATAGTATATTTTAATATCTAGATAAATTTATATTAAAAAGTGCTATATTCAATTAAAAAATCTAATAATTAAGTAAATTATATTATCACCTTATTTTATATTTAATTATGCTATTAAATTAGTATTATTTATAATCGGGAAGTGATTGTGCAAATATTAAAAATAAATTATATTATAAAAAAGTTACTGATGAATAAAATGTACTTAAAATAAAAATTAAGTTATAAAATAAAATTTAATAAAAAAAAATAAAAAAAATTTTTTATTAATATTAAAAAATACATACTTCGTTTAAACTTTACGTTTTTCGTTTAATTAATTGAATATGAGCTGTGTCAGTAATTCGTTCAAATATTTGTTTGTCATCTTCTTCTTGCTGTTTTTGACTATCGTTGCCGCTCTGGCCTGGAATGAAGCCATCACCAAGTGGATCTGCGATCGCGTCACCAGCGGTAACAAGTCTCAGGCCTTGTTTATCTATGCCATTTTGGTCCTCTTACTTTGGCTCTTATTTGTCTGGGTTTTTAGTTGCTGGCTGCCCTATCTTGATGGTTCCGGGTGCTGCTATGATCTGAGCCCCAAGTGTGATCCGTGCTGCTAAATAATTACCTATATATGATTCAAAAATATATTTTTAATTATTTAATTCTTGCATAGATAACCTTTAAAAAAAATTTTATATATTTTAATATATAAAATATTAAATCTTAATATATATTTTAAACTTTTCATAAGATTATTATTTCTATATATTATTATGTTATAAAAATATGACCTATATTATTCTAGAATACTGGTTAAAAATTGATTTTAGCTTTTAAACAAATTATTTAAAGTCAAAATTATTCTGATGAATTATCAAAAATTTTTACTTCGGGATCTGGCTTACACTGCTAGCTATATTTCTGAAGATGTTAATGACATTTTATTGTTATTACAACATAAACTAAATGCTATTCCTAATATTGAACAAAAATTAGGTTGGGAACCTAACATGTTTCAAACTAAATATAATTATGTTTTACCCTATTTATATGAGGTGGTCACTGCTTTACATTTAGGTCAACAATATAATTTACCGCTATTACCCTGGCGTTTAATTCCGCCTGAACATAAAAATAATAAATTGGTGCCTTGTACTGACACTGGAATTGATGTTAATATTGAACAGTATGCCGGGCAATGTAAATTTTAGACTATATTAAGAATTTACAATCAGAATCTACAAATAAAACTATTAAAATTAGACTAAATAAATAATATTATTATTTAAAATAATAATATTATATTTAAAAATGTATCCTTGTATTAAATGCAAAGTTAATACATTAGCCCAACAAAATGAATATTGTTGGGCCTGTCAGAAAGAATATATCCTCAGTTTACAACATGAATTAATGACCATGCAATATCAATACAAGAATATTGAACCAAATGAAATAAATCTTAAACAGCAAAGTAAAATATTAGATTTAGAACTAGAAAACCAATATTTGCGCCAACAAATTGCCAGTTCAAAAATGGATAATTATACTTATAATGAATTTCAGCGAGTTAAGAAATACTATTTAACATAACTTATTATATAATAAATTTTTTTATTATATAACCTATATAGATTTTTTTATTATATAACCTATATATATATAATAGTTTAATCCAATTTACGTTTATCTTTTAAACTTAATTTACTTTTATAATGGCTAGTTGAACTAGCTAAATCTAATTCATCAATATTTTTAGAGGCATGATAAACTTGTACTCCATCATTTGTCTTCTTACGATTACGTAATTCAGCCCGTCGATTATCATAATTTATAAAATTATCACTACGATTATGCCTATTAATAGTTTGATCTAAATCTAAAAAATTATCAGACGAAATATCAATATTATAATCCATATGTACTTTAAGCATATTACCACGTAAATTCAAATTATTATCTAATTGTTGTTCGGTCCTAAATTTAATATATTGTTCAGATTTGGTAATTTGGTCCGTAGTTTTACTTTTAGGTTTAAATGATTTAGAATCAGTAATTAAATACTTAAATTCCTTATGTTCACTATAATATCGTAAAGCCAATTCGGGGGTAGTAAAATAATGAATACCCGGCCGACAAACTTCTTTTAAATCAGGATCAAAATCAGTAATAGTAATATCTTCACCCACCGTATAAACAAAATTATTTGTTGAATTATAAACACAGGATTGAGCCCGTCTAGTTTTCTTACCATACAGCCAATTATTATCTACGAAGTGAATTTTATTGATTTGTAATACTTTACAGTAATTGGCTCTAATTTTAGCGTTGGATTCACAAGTAGTAGCGACTTTAGCATTCTTATAAATACCTAATTTAATAATAACTTTCTGTTTAGGATTTTTAACTGATTGAGCATATTTATAGCCTAGCATACTAAATTGTTCATCGGTACTATTACTAACCAACATTGCTATTTCACCAGTCGGTAAAACATTAAATTTTACTTGATCATCTTGATAAGTCAAACTTAAATCATCATTAACTTCGGCCGTAGAATTATCTACATCAACCGCCGCATAATGCATCGTGCTTTGACCTTGACCACATTGATAAATTTGGACTCGATCCGCATAATATTGTTTATATTGTACAGGATTATCGATATTAACTTTAACAATTACTTGTGACTCGCTATGGGCAAATAAATGGTCAAATAAATGATCTTTAGAATTAAATAAATTATTGGTATATCCGGGTTCATTCCAGGCTTGATATTTAGGTAATTTAGCATCCTGATATAAATGTTCAATTTCATAATGATAAAAATCAATACTAGTAATATTATAGGCCGCGGCTTTGCCATATATGTGGGCATAAGCCCATTTTTCTCTAAAATTATGTATATTTTCTTGAAAATATAAGGCTGGACGTACAACTTTACCTTTATTATCACAATAAAAAATAATACTAAACGTTTGGTCGACATAATTAGATCTATCATTATTAATTTTAATAAAATGTTTACTAGGATGATCTAAATCTAAGTTAAATACACTAGAATTAATATTCACGCTGCTAATATATATACTAGAAGTTGCATAAATATTTCCATTAGGTAAAATACTTAACATATACACTGAATGATGATAATCACCATAAACCCGGTAATATTTAGTACTAATATTATTTGTATTTTGTAACAAATTGAATAATCGACATTTGGCTTGCTGTTGCTGTAATTTCAATTCCATAGTTATGTATAAGGCTTTAGTATAACGATATTTAGACAGTTTATTAACTTTTGTTACCTTTTTATGAGTTGGAATATATCTTACACCATTACCTATTATTTTATGAGAAGAGATATCTTGTGCTGTAATCAATAACATTTTATTTTTAATTTAAAAAATGTTATTAATTATATTTTCATTTTTAAAATGTTTCTAGTATAATATTTTTTTTATTCTACCGTCATAAAATGAATTTTAATTATCGGCTGTTTGGTATATTTTTGTAAAGATTCAATCCCATTTTCAACAATATCTTTCCTAATTTTGTCCGTTTCATCATCATTTAATTGTAAGATAAGTTTATCATCATAAGATCTATGAACGTCTTTGTCAAAACATTGATACGCAATATTTAATTTCTGCATTTTATTCTAATTTTTTTATTTAATATAATATCATATATTAAATAATTATTTACTTAAAGTATAAACCATAAAAATATTTAGGAATAATGGCCCGGCTATTACCCAGCATATCCAATAATAACTCCTTGTCGCGATGCATAGTAATGACTTTAATCGGAGTTTTAGTATAACCATGGTGGTTAGACAAATTGTGATATTCTTGCAGTTGAAATTCATACATCTTATTTTGATTTTCATCCAAGAACTTATGTAATTTTTCTTTACTAAAGCAAGTCGGTAATTCAAATCTATCCAAGATAGTTCTTAAATCATCATAATAACAATTTTTATTATAAGATTCGTTCTTAATTACTAATTTGGCCTCATTAAAATGTTGTAAAGTTAAACCAAACACTTGATAATAGCGCATAGCCGGATTTTTAACCAACGAATTATATTTAACAATCGAGCTGTTACGTAATACATTTAATTCCTCATATTCATAACCGGAGGCCGCTAAAGCTTCTGGATCAAATTGTTTACTAACAATAGCCTGTTTAACAAAGAAATAGATATCATCATTGGAATTTCTAACAATATGTTGGGTAATATTAATGCCAACATTATATACGTCCATATGTTTATGGGCAAAAACTACACTATCTTCAGTAAATGTATCATTATGCCACTCATCTGGTTTAACTACAAATGTATTAGTTGGAATATGGTGTTTAATATATCTTTGGTAAAAATTAGGGTGTTCATTAGCCAATCGATCGTAAGTTAAACATTCTTGCATAACTGAACTATTATCATCAAACATAATTTCTTTTATTCTAGGATCATGTAAATTATCACCATAGCTACTAAGATCAGTACATACAGTAACCACCAGCGCATTTCTACGACCATTACCCTTGCGATTGATTCGCATAAGACCGTTACCAGCATTAGTTAATACCTGCATATCAATTAGCCATAATTTAAAAATATGATCAATACTAAACCTATCTAAGTTATGAATATTAATTTCATAGTCATGCTTAATAAATTGTTTTAAATGTTTAGGAAGCTTAATATCTTTATGATCAGTGTAGTTAGATTTACAATATACCTGAATATTATTTAACTCGGCAAAATCAGGACTATCGCTGTGGTTAAGATATAACCTACCGTTAAAATGTTCGACCATGGTCTTTAATTGTAAATAATGATCACTATGCTGATATTGTTTTAAATTATTATTATTACCCACCAATATTACTTCAAGACCCTTATTCTTATTCAACATTTTAAATTCAATATAGTGACCTAACTTTAACCATTGATTATATTTAAAAAAATATGACCTAGTATCCGAGTCATCAGACTTAAAATCAGTGCGCATATCCGATAAAACTAAAGAGAACCCCCGATTAAAATACTTAACTAACCGCGGTTCAAAGGCTTCTCGGGCCCGTCTAAAATCAACTACCATTAAGCCCGTTTTCATAGCTAAATAGGCTGGTTGGGTAAAATAGAAATTAGTGCCATCCCAGGCCACTTGAGTTGCAGCCAAATCAAAGCTATATAATACTTGAGCAATATTGTCATGCTGCTTTAAAATTACTTGAAATACTCGCGGATAATAATCTTGCTTACTAACTACAATCGTTACTACCGAACTGGTGCGGTAAATTTTAGCACTGTAACCAGCCGCCTGAAAATCTTGACACATAAGAATAATATTATTAAGCATAGTACTAGTACTATACTTGTTAATGAAAAATAAATCAAAATCTTTACAGTAGCGGTTAGTAATCATACTACTAAAAAATCCCCCGGCTAAAACCATACCGTATTTACTAGGATTAGTTAAGGGAGTAATAGCCTTAATAATATTATCATTTTTGATATGATGATGATAGTGTAACCAGCCATCACTCTTATAATGACTAGGCGTAAGACCATGCTCCTGATCCATGGAACTAGGATGTAATACCATTGTGTCAAAATTATTATCCGACGTTCTAGTCAGCCAGCGCGGCTTAGTAAATTGGGCCGTTTTAATTAAAACCGCATCTTTTACAGTTAACGTAGTATTTTTAGTATAATGCTCTAAATTTAAAATTTGGTCAATAATATATTGATCCATACCATCACCAGTTTCAAGTAATAATTTATGAATATAATTATTAAGATTGGTAGTAGAGTTACTATTACTATTACTATTACTATTACTATTATTATTACTATCACTATCACTATTAGCCTGATTATTTAAATTAGCCTGACTATTTAAATTAGCCAAACTATGCTGAATTGAATCTTGGACTGGTTTAAAACTCGCATAACATTCTGTAACCAGATCCATGCACATTAAATTATGGATAGTTCTAAGATAAGTAATAAAATCAATATTAGCGCGGGGGTAAATATTGACCCCGAATACATCATTAGTAAGCGATACTATCTTTTTAACATCCGGCTTACTAAATAATTTGACTAATAAATTATAACTCATTACACTAATATAATTAAATAAGACTAAATTATTATTTTGTAATTCAACCATGTTGGTAATAAAATTATTAAGTTGATGCTTAGAGTTGTTAAGATCATTACTTACTACAATTTTTGCCAATATTTTAAAAAGCTGCGCATAATCATACTCGAAATTATTATCTTGGCAATATTTACGCAACATAAAGTAAAATTCAAGTAAATCTTTACCAAACTGCCCACTAACCGGCTGTTCAGGCTGGTTAGTGTGGTTCGCCGGCTGTTCAGGCCGCCGATCAGTTGTCGGTTTTGTTTCAGTGTTTCCCATTGTAAAATAAGGATAAATTTTTGTTTTTATTTTTTGCTATTAAATTAATCCGGAAAAAAAAAATGCAATTCAATTTTTTTAAAAAAATTTTTAATAGTGGCGCCAATTGGATTTAACCTTAGGAATAAGGAAACCAGCCATTTCTAAGCGATATAATACTACCGTAACAATTTGTTTAGCATAAATATAACTAATATTACCACGTAGCCAATCCACACAACGTTCATATTCAAAATCGAATGAAGCGAATTTACCAATTAACTGATTAGTGGTATTAATACCAACTGTATTTAATTCAACCGCGGTTTCCTGTCTTAATTTAGGAATGGTGCATAAATCATTGCTTATACATGTACTATTAAGAAAATTGTTTAATTTATTATCAAGACCAAATACATCTTTTAAATCCAACCCACAAGGTTCACGTGGGGGTGAATAATTAAGCATTTTCGATTTTTATATATTTTTATATATTTTATAAAAATAAATTCATTTTTATTATAATTTTATTTAAAAATAAAAAATTTTTATTATAATAATATTATGTGTTATTTGGTTTCTCTATTGTAAATATTAATTATCTATTCCTAGCCATTCTTTCAATATATTCTCGACCTTCAAGACCCACGTGACGTTTTGCTTCTTGATAATGACGCATAGTAACATATGGTTCTAATAACTGTAAAATTTGTGGCTTATCATCGTTTAAAGCATATGCTATTAATTCTGGATAACTAAGTCTACTTAGTGGTACTAATAAATTAACAATATTTGAGTTAGTTGTAGATTTAATCGCGTTTAAATAATTTTTATTTTGATTATATGATTCAAGATATTGTATGATTTCTATATTATTATTTTTAACCGCTTGTTCTATTTCTCGTTTATAATCAAAATTATTATAATTTTGAACTAAAAATTTAACTATTTCTAGATTATTATTTTTCACCGCTTCATGTATTGCATCTTTATAATAATTATTACTATTGTAAGGTAATAGTAATTTAATCATTTCTAGATTATTATTTTTAGCAGCTTTGTTTATAATTGGTATAAAATTTTTATGTATCGAATCTGTTAAATTATTCTTAACAAGCGCATTAATTAGTAATTCAACGAAGTAAGAATTATTATTCATTCCGGCCTGATATATAATTAAATAATAATCTTTATTTGTATTAAATTGTTCAATCAATACTATTAACTCTGGATCAGTTCTTTGTCCAGTATATAGTAAAGTATAATAATAATCAATATTATTCTCTCTATATTTATAACTAAAATTAAGAATTGCTTGATAATAAGTTAAAGGAAATTCCATTTTATCTTTATCATTGGGATTAAATCCAGTATTTAATGTCACTAATTTGCTTATTATTTCATTATAATCATGCTTACCATATATATAAATCAATAATTTTAATAACCAAATATTATCAATAGTTAATTGCAAATTACTATTTACATCTTTAATCAAAAATTTAAGGATGTAATTTTTAAGAAAATTACGGTCATATCCAGATCTAATTAAATTAGATGTTGCATACGGTAGAAAATTTTTATCAATTGATAAAATTTTCAACCATGTTTTAAAATAATTTTTGAATAAAAATTCTGAATAATAAATTGCATTAATATTATTAAGTATATCCATTTTTTAAAAATAAAAAATTTTAAATAAAATTTTTTTAATTAAACCTGATCATAATATAATTCAATTAAATATTTGCCCGCATAATCACATTCATTAAAAATGAAGATAGGATAGAAATCAACATATAACGTACAGATATCATTATCCCGATCTTCAGTCATCTCGTAAATTTTAAAGTCATATAAATCATTGGTATCACAGAACACCCGTAATTGCCGGGACAACATATGTTTAATAAAAGTTAATTTGAACTCGGCAAATACTCCACTAAGTTTAATTATAAAATTAAACTTATTATCCACATCATTAGCATCATAATCCTGGCGCATTTGTGGAATTAAAACATGTAATTTAAAGGCAAATTGTTTACACAATTTAATAAGCATATCTTGGTTTATCATATGTTGACCATCTTTAGATGGATTGGGCCTAAATTTAGGTAACTCCGCCAAACGAGTTTTAGGTTCAACCCGCCCATCGGTAACGCTTTGCCAATATTCCTCCCGAGGTGGATTCCAAAACATACTATTGCTATCACAAAAGCCAATTTTGTAAATAGCATAAACTCCACTTACTACTAAGCCAAATGTCAGGACTCGTTTATATACCATTTAAAATATTTTGAATATTTTAAATTCCATTTTTAAATATCATTTAGGATTCAGTTTTTTTTTATATTCTAGAACTTTTTTTATTACATTACCCAAATCATGCTAATACCAGTATCAATGAATAAATCATGGGGCTCTAAATCGGATGGCTGGGTAAGACGCGATCTAATGGTGATAATAAAACTAGAGTTCTTAACTTCAGTCTTATCTGAATTCCAGTTAATATTGTGCTTGATCTCAATGCCCTTAACCGAATCTCTATCCGTAATCTCCATACGGATCAACGCCTTAAGACAAGCTTGAAAGGTTACTGGAGCATAATCATTGATCAGACCAATCGATTGGATTAAAATAGCTTTACAAATATTATATGCGTTCTTATAACCTTTACACAATTTCTTTAAATCTTTCTCATTCCTAGAAATAACGTTGTCCCGCCAGGTCTTATCCTTCTTGGCGTTAATATAAAAATCAGGATCATTTTGAACTAATGCTTGCAAGTAGGGCTGAAATAGCCGATAAATTTGTTCAGCCTTGTCCTCATTAGCAGTATTCGGCAAGGGATTATAATAATTTAAATCTTCAATAGCGCAGGTCGCATATTCAATCGCTTCATCCTTATTATTAAATGGGACAAAAACATTGCTTTTACCAAGATAAATATTAGGAACTGTCGCGCCAGGCAAAGGATTGATTTCAAACTCATACAGGTCAGCCATTTTAGGTAATAATGTATTTTAAAATAAATTCCAAAAAAAATATATTCTGATTCAATTTATTCTTTTTTATATTTTAGAATATATAAATTAGTTTTTTATATTCTGGAATAAATAAAAAATTACTAAACCACTTTACCACAGCTAAATTTATTTACCCCTGATACTAATGTATCGCTAAATTTAATAGTACCGGATTGTTGTTGATTAATATTAGATATTAAGATATCAATTGATTCAACTGTATCAACATAATTTTGTGTATTTTGTTCATTTTTATTATCAATAAATTTTTGCCCGTTTAATACTAATTGATCATATAGTTTTTGCAGTGTTAGTATAGTACCAGCTGATGTATTACTCCGAGAGGTCATGATATATAAGGTAGATTTAACTTCTTGTTCCGGGCCGAATATTAACAATATCAGCTTGAGATACGGACATATTTTTAAGTTTTATTTTATATCTTTAGACTAAAACTTAAATAATTTTTTTAAATATAATATCGATATTATTTAAAACATCAATTATAATTGGGTTTACTTTCTACCGATATTAATGCTTGAAATATGACTAACATAAACAGTATTACTATTTAAATTAAGGACATTATTAATAGCCATATCCAGTAATTTATTCATTCTAGCAGTATAATTTTCAGCAACATATTCGCATAAAGTTTTTCCACATGTAATAGGTCCTCGTCCATCAGGAGCACTTAAGTTAAATTCAAGTCGAACAGTAATTGGAGCAGTTGTAGCTGCTGAAAATTCTCCAATAATACTAAAACCTACGGTTTGTTCAATAATAAACGTTCCACTCAATGATTCATAGGGTTTATTATAAAAATCTTTAAACATTTTTATTTTTATATTTTTATATTTTTATATAATTTGCAATTCAATTTTTTTTATTCTGGAATAAATGAAATATTAAGCTTATATTCAGTTCAGTCGGTCTAAAAAGCGAACCATTTCGTAATCTTTATTTTGTAGTGCCTTTTGTTTGGCCAGAGCAAAATTTTTATATGCATCGAGTGGTGCTAATATTTTAACCAGATCTATATCTCTATCTTGGGCGGCTTGGTCAATTATCTGGCCAAAATCCTTATTCCTAGACCTTTTAGCCAAATATTCAATAAGATTTAAATCTTGTTTAGCTCCCGTAAATTTACTAAGATGTTCAATTGCTCGATCATAATTTTTATCTGTATCATGGGGGGCTAACTTTCTAATAATACCAGCCTTATTTTTCTTAGCGGCTAAATTAATATCAATATTATAATTTTTATCAGTATTATATGGTTCGACTATATTAATTATTTCAGGATTTAAATTTTTCTTTATAACTGTATAAATAACTTGACCTAAATTAGGATAAAATCTACTATTTTTATTATCCATATTTAAAGGAGCTAAATATCTAATTATATCTAAACGATTATCCTTTGCGGCCCGTTCTATACCATCAACATAATGTTTAACATTATCATAGGGTGCTATTAATTTTATCAATTCTAAATTACCCTGATAAGCTAGTGAATTTATTAACGATGAATAATCTAATCTATTAAATCTATCTAATTTAAAAAAGATTTCTAATAATCGTTTAATAAGTTCAATATCAGCATTACTATTTATTAACTTCTTTATAATAGCCGGTTTATTGTTGGTTGACAAAAATTTAACAATTGTATCATAATTAAAATTAGTATTATAATCAATTAAATATTCTGATATTACTGGTAGACTTGAGCGATTAGCTAATTTTATTAGCTGTAAATAATCATTATTTGAATTATATTTAACTAATAATTTTATTAACTCGGTATCATAAACTGGAGTTAGTTTTATCTTATAATTATTTATTATATTACTTATTAACTTATTATAATTGCGTTTACCGGATTTTTCAATAAAGTATTTTATAGTAGAAAATGGGACATTGGCATTAATTAAACTATTAATTAAATCAACACTATTTAATTTATTACGTACTAAATTAGTTGTAGCATAGGGTAAAAAATGATTATTAATTAGTAATAATTTCAACCAGACCTTCAGGTAATTTTTGAATAAAAATTCACTATAATAAATTGAGCTAGTATTATTTAAAATATTCATCTTACACTTTTTTTAAGTTTAAAAAAAATTTAATAATAATAGGCTTTTTTTAAACTAATAATAAAATATTAATAATAAAATATTTATTAAGTACCAATGTCGATTTGCTGATCATACCAGAATATATTTTTTTAAAATGATTTTTTAATAAAAAATCTTTATTAAGTACCAATTTTGATTTGCTGATCATACCAGCCTTCCACGTCATTAGGACTAATTACAAATACGGTTTTACCCTTCAAATATTTACGAATGGCTTCAATACTGTTTTCGCGGCAATCTTCATTTAAAGAATTAAAACATTCATCTAATAATAAAATGGGCGAAGTATTAATAATATTCAAGGCAATAATTAAACCAAACGATACCCGGTCATCTTCACCCCCGCTTAATGAATTATATTTCTTATTATCAGCCTTTTTATGTTTAATGTCCAAATTAACTTCGGCTTTCTGTTTGTGGTTGGATTTAAGTTCCTTAAATAACTTAAGTTCAACATTAATTCGTTCTTCAAATAGATCCTGTAAAATTAAATTTAAAATCCGATTTATCTTATCTACAGTTCGTTGCAGATGCTGACATTCGACCTCGATGGCCGCATTCAATAAATCTTGTAAAGCGGCTACTTCCCCAACTTGGTCTTGTACAAATTGGCCGTGTTTAATTATTTTATTATACCAATCCATCATATATTTAGCATGCTCAATATTTTCAATATCTTTGGTACCCTGCTGTAATTGGTGCTTAAGTTCATTAAGCTTATCTATCACCGTTTGATCAATCTGTATTGCATCAATTTCAGTTTTAATGTCAGTTATACTATTTTGAACATAATTAAGTTCAGTGATATGTTCATTACGTAACTTATGGTCCTTACGCATGCGTTCAATATCTTGATTAAGTTTAGTAATCTGCTGGGTGTAATCAATATCGGTCGCCCCTTGCCCAATTAATTTATTTTGCTGCTGAAGTAATTGCTGATAATCATAAATTTGCTGTAATTTGGCCGCAGAAATCACTGGTAAATCGGAATAGCCCTGTAATTCAGTTAATTTATTATTTTGTTGCTGATAATCATATAATTGTTGTAATTGATTAGCACTAAATTGGGGCTGAACCATAGGTAAATCTTTAATTTTAGATTGTAACTGTTGATATTCCAATAAGATCTTAATATCGGTCGGTTCAATATTAGGCCGGCGATAATAATTTTTGTCCTTCAGAGCCTGTAATTGTTGATTAGCCTGTTGATAAGCATAAATTTGTTCTAAATCTGAACTAGATGTAGTTGGAAGATCAACCTGATATTGCTGTAATTCCTGACTATAATTAAAATATAATAGTAAGGTTTGGCCTTGCTCCATACTATATTGTGGTTGAGGTATTGATTTATATTCGGACCTAAGCTTATTATATTGTAAAATATTATTGGCCAGACTCAAATCAATTGGAGGTAAGTTAGGATAAGTTAAATTACTTAATTCTTTCAATTCAATTTGTTTAGCATTTACATCAGTATCATTATATACGTATTCTAAAATAGGATCTATATTATTTAAATCATAAGCTAAAGATGTTAATTGGGTTATAACTGATTGTAATTGCTTTAAAACTACTAATTTATTTTGTAAGGGTTGATAATTAC
>Ga0114930_10002839_pt1 | contig 15497 bp, 19 predicted proteins | sample AnhtaG_FD_87300 | JGI IMG/M metagenome (GOLD analysis project Ga0114930, IMG submission 87300) | Deep subsurface microbial communities from Anholt, Denmark to uncover new lineages of life (NeLLi) - Anholt_01485 metaG | ecosystem: Environmental > Aquatic > Marine > Oceanic > Sediment | place... | reverse complement strand
CATCGCCCTCTTGGCATGGGCATGTTTGACGATATTAGTTATGCCCTCTTGCATGACACGGAAGAGGGCGGCTTCTTTCTCTCCCGATAGTCTTCTTTCCTTCCCCGTCACTCTTAAGTTCAGTCCGATGCCAGCTGTTTTCAGGCGCGTCTGAGCATAGAATTCTATCGCTTCAACCAGTCCCAAATCATCGAGAAGGGCGGGGCGCAGATCGAAGATGAGCTTATCCACCTCTTCCTCAGCTTGCTGGCACAGCTCCGAGGCTTGGGCTAGTCGGACTTTGGTCTCTTCGGCACTGGGCACCGGGGCCAGGGCTAACCTCTCCAGGCAGAGCCTTAAGGCAGTAAGAGCTTGACCGGTTTCGTCATGTAATTCTCGGGCAATTCTCCGCCGCTCCTCCTCCTGGGCGGTGATGACATCATGCAGCAACTCCCCTCGCAAGTCCCGAGCAAGCTGCACTTCCTCATAAAGTTGGCACCTTTCTACAGCCACTGCTATTTGATTACCAATAGCATCCAGTAGTTGGATGCGCTGCTGGTCGACAGGGCGCTTAACCGTAGCCACCCCGGCTGTTCCAAATGTGACTCCCTTTGACCTTAACGGAGTTACGGCAAACTGCCATAGAGTTTGGTCACGCCCGTTTGTGCCCTCGCCAGGTACCATAAAATAGCTTGCCGACGTTACTGTGTGTTCGCCTGAACCAAGGTTAGATACAGCTTCTATTAGCTCATCCAGGACCTCTGCTGGCAGTCCGCGGCTGGCCCGTGCCGATAGTCGGCTGGTGTCGTCTAATAGCTTTACCCAGCTTGCCTGCGCTTCCAGGGCATCAAGCATCGTCTCGGCAACAGCCTGGAGCGTCACCTTTAGATCGAGCGACTGGCTTAGAGCGTAAGTAATGGAATTGAGGGCTAGCAGCTCTCGGTTCGCCCTGAGGATTTCCTTTTGCAACTTCTTGCTCTGGCTCACATCCCTCACCAGCTCGATTACCTCGGTGACCCGACCTTGGTTGTCCCAAATGGGGGATGCCACTATCTCTAACCATCTTTCGCCACCCTCACCTACCTCGCCCTCCCAATGGGTATGAACTACGTGAATAGACTGGCCCGTTTCCAAAACCCGGTCAAGGGGGCATTCGCACCATGGCGGGCGGCATGGCTCCTCACTACCGTGGCTAACCCAAAAGCAAGGCTGCCCGATAACGTTTACTGCTGGTGTTCCCAGCCGCCGCAGTATAGCATTATTTACCTGCCTAACGCGGAAGTCGGGACCGATGATCATCATTTCATCTTCGAAGCCATCAATAATAGCCTGCAAGCACTCCACAGGACTCTCGGTGCGGATGCTGGGTTGCTCTAGTTGCTGCCTACCTTTGACCGCCAAACGTTCATCATGCTGTTGTATTGCTCTCAGCCAATTTTTGAGGTTGAACTTGGTTTGTTCTAGGATAGAAATGACTGAGGTTAGTGATAATGTCAGCAAGCGTCGTAGCTGTCTCATCAGCCTCCTCCCAGAGTAAGGTTGTCCTACAGTGGTGACTCTACCGCCACCGTAGTCCCCTTGCCCGGTTTGCTGTCAATAGATAACGTCCCACCCAACAACTGGGCCCGCTCTTGCATCCCAGCCAAGCCAAGCCTCCCGCTTCTAGCCAGATCCCCTATTCTGGTCGGCATCTCGAATCCCATGCCGTTGTCACTGACCATGATCTTGGTACTATGGTCGGCAAATTCCACCTTGATTACCACCTTGCTGGCCTGAGAATGCCTCCGCACATTGGACAATGCCTCCTGAATGATGCGAAATAGCATTAACTCAGTCTCAGGCGAAAGCTGGCGCTCACTGCCGACCACTTCAATATCGGCAGCTATGCCGTAGTTATCGGTCAGCTCGGAAACAAGCCACTTCACTGCTGGTAGCAACCCCAGGTCATCCAGTACAGAAGGTCGTAGCTGCTGGCCAAACCGGCGTACTTCCTGAAGTATGCCTCTCACCTGCTCTCGGATGTCCTTTACTGAGGGCTGGGAACTCCCCGAGGCTAGGTCGTCCAAGCTGCGGGAAACGGTGACCAGGGTTTGAACTGTTCCGTCGTGTAGTTCCCGGGCGATACGCTTGCGCTCCGCTTCTTGAGCCCGACTCACCTGCTGCACGTAGAATCTCAGGTTATCTTGGGTCATTTTCACCTCGGTGATATCCCGGGCAACGTGCTGGAAGGCCCAGGGCTGTCCCCCCTTGGTTATCAGACTTGTCCCGAGCTGAATGAAGACCACGCTTCCGTCCTTCTTAACCAGTTCCTGTTCATATGGGTCACTAGCTTCTCCCCTCAGCGCCTTTTCATGCGCCTCTCTATCCACCATGTTCTTGCCGTGAGACGACAGGAGCATTGACACATTGGCACCAATCAGCTCATCTCGCTTATATCCAGTAAGCCTCACGAAAGCGCTATTGGCAGCCACGATTATGCCACTGAGGTCATGAACCCATATAGCATCGCTGGCATTCTCGAACAATTCCCGGTAATTTCTTTCCGAAACACGTAGCGCCTCAGATATAAGACGTTCTTTTTCATAAAGGCGAGCGTTCTCCATAGCCATGCTGATCTGATCCCCAATGGTACGGAGTAGGTCTATCTCATCTGGGGGAAAATGGCGAATGGAACGAGTACCTACACCTAAGGTACCTTTAATCTCACCCTTAGCTATCAAGGGCACGATGACTATACTTTGCAGGTTATCTGACCCCGACGATGTTGACTTAAATATGGGATTGGCGGATACATCCTCGATAACGATGGGCTGCCTCGACTGCGCCACCGCGCCATCTAGGCCCTCACCCAATCCGAGTGTCTTTGGCACCACCTCCTCAGACAAACCACTTGAAGCAGCTAACCTCAGCTCCCTTTGCCCTTCATCCCAAAGGTAAAGCCAAGTAGTCTCGGTCTCCATTAGCTGTCCCACCTTATCCATAACCGCCAAGCAGTGCCCCGGTTCTAGGGACCGGCTCAGCAAACTGGAGGTGGCATAAAGCATGCCCAGCCGTTTAATCTGTAAATTGAGCATGCTCTGGGTTGCCTCCTGCTCAGAAAGCTGCTGCCTCCCCCTTTGTAGAGCGTGGAACAGTAAGACGACAAGGGCACCAGTGAGGATAATCCCACCAGTCTCGAGCAGTGCTTCCTGCGGTGCCGGTGAGATGAGGAAGACCCGAGGTAGCATCGCTATAGTTGCCAGTATCAGTATGCTTAACCCTCCCCCAATGCCAAGCGTAGCCGCCCCGTAAGTTACTGGTACCAGGAAAAGGATTCGCCACAAAGTCTGCCGGGTCAGGCCAAACTCCAGGACCGAGCCTATCCGCTCCAGGATCCACACATCGGCAAAGACTTCATGGTAGTGGATAATCACTAGGAGCGCCACCATAACCGCCACTACCCACAGATGGGGGTTGCGCAGCACTCTAGTTATTGAATAACTTATTTCCTTGGCTGCTTCCTTCTCCATGGCACCATACGCTGTTTGCTTTAAGGTAGTTCCTTAAAGGATATCAATCCCTCTTTTACTGCTTGGAATACGGCTTCGGTGCGTGAGCCCACGTTTAGCTTATTGAAGATACTACCCAAGTGACCCTGGACTGTTCGTTTGCTGATAAACAGCTTGGTGGCGATGTCTTTATTACTCAAGCCTCGAGCTGCCAGTTTCAATACCTCAATCTCCCGTCCACTCAGCTCTACTGCTGGTTTTTCCTCACCAACCTTGGTCGCTGAGGATGTAAGGCGGCTGATAACCTTACGGGCTATGACTGGGTGTAGTACTGACTCACCGGCATGTACTGCTCTCACTGCCTCAACCACTTCTCGACTGTCGACATCTTTGAGGAGATAGCCGGCGGCTCCAGCTTCCAGAAGGGCGAAGATGTATTCGTCATTATCATAGGCGGTGAGAATCAATACTGCGATAGACGGACAGCGGGATTTGATCTTTCGGGTAACCTCAACACCACTGAGCTTAGGCATAGCAATATCAATTATTGCCACATCTGGTCGCAATTGTTCCAGCAGCTTTACTGCCTCTTCGCCATCGGCAGCTTCCCCCACCACCTCCAGGTCTTTCTCCCGCTCCAGCAGGCTGCGGGTACCCTGCCTGACAACAGCATGGTCATCAGCAATAACAATACTAATCTTACGCACAGCCTTCTCTCCCTAGTTGCATTATAACCCAGCCAATAAGGCACTTCAACAAGGCTAGGTAGAAATACCTGCCGGGGGTAGGCAAATCTGCCTGGTCGGAGGCAGGATTATCAGGCTTTAAGTGCACTCCAAAACAGGCTTGATTGCGGATGTCTCTCAATGCATTACCTGATAGTATGAAAACAGGAGGGGAGTATTGAAATGGCAAGAGTGAAGAAAATTGGTCGAGGTACGGGTAAGGTTATTTTGATTTTGCTCGGGGTGATTCTCATGCCCATCCTGATTTCGGTAGGCCTTGGTATGACTATAGGTCAGAGGGTACAGAGGAGGGGGTTACCACGAAAGCCAGCCCCCACCATCGGTGAGATTCTGGCAGCAGCTGGACTCACCATCCATGATGAGGCTTCTGGAGATGAGGCAATAGCAGCCAAGACATTCAGGCAACAGCCCGTATCAGAACTCAACCAGCTTATAGCCAGAGCCGGGCTTGTTATCCACGATGAGGCGGCTCCAAAACACTGCTGGGAAATCTTGCACTGCTCGTCGCAGAAGCGGGATGCTTGTCCGGTCTATGCCCGTCGTGAGATACCGGCCTGGGTAGCAAAAGGGCTAGCCAAAGGCGGACAGATAAGCCCAGAGGCATCCGACTGCACCCTTCTTGACTAGGCCCCCCTTACAAGCATGACATATACTGGGCGAGGCAATGCGCAGTTCGGTAACAATTGCTCTATCCAGCTTTGTGGTGAGCCGCGGAGGACTCGAACCTCCAACCTGCTGATTAAGAGTCAGCTGCTCTGCCAGTTGAGCTAGCGGCCCATGCTATCTGGCCCAGGGTCTTTTGCTAACATTTTGCTAACATCCTCGGCAATTACCCTCGGTTCCAGCATCTCGTCGAAGCTCTCTGCGGCTCTCTCCTGTAATCCAGGTAAGACATGACTATAAGTGTCAAGGGTGATACCAATGTTAGCGTGCCCCAACCTTTCACTTACTATTTTAGGATGTACGCCACCTTTTAGCAAGAGGGTGGCATGAGTGTGTCTAAGGTCGTGAAAGCGGATATGAGGTAACCCGGCTTTCCTAAGCACTTTAGCAAAGGTATGGCTGACCACACCAGGGTCAAGAGGCTTACCGCCAGGATGGCTGAATACGAGATCGCTATCAGCCATTGGTTTCCCTATCAAGATTCTTTGCACTTGCTGGTCAACCCTATACTGACGTAATGTTAGTACGAGAGAGGGTGATAACGCTATCCGGCGCCGGCTGCCAGAACTCTTAGGCTCTACCATCTTGCAAACCCCAGAGCGCTTGTACAACGCCTGGACTACAGATAGGGAGGCCATATCAAGGTCTACATCACACCACCTTAGCCCCAAGAGCTCCCCTAAGCGCATCCCAGTGTATAATGCCGTGTAAAACAGTATATAGTAAGGTGTCTCTTGAGTAGCTTCTAGAAACTTTGGAATGTCTTCAAGAGCTAGGGTTGCCATATTCTTGCGTTCAACTCGTGGGGGGTCTACCGCCTTAGCTATATTACGACTAAGCAGCCCCATCTTGACAGCGTGGCTTAATGCCTCAGAGAGAATGCGATGATGATACTGCACAGTTCGCGCGGCGAGGCCGCCTTTTCCATCGGTACGACCCTTTGTAAGAGCCTGACTGTAGTAATTCTGTAAGTGCTGTGGCTGAAGTTGGGTCAGAAGTATTCCCCCTAGTAAAGGAGACTACAATATGAGAATCACCCATGTTATGGACTCCTGTGTCAATTGTGGGCAGTGCCAGGATGCCTGCCCTATGGAAGTCCCCATTTCCCGCTTAATATTTCTACTGAGTAAGAAAATCGGTGCCATTTTCAAGTACGAGCCAGGCATGGATGCAACTGAGCTACCACCCTTGAGAACAATTACTGACCAAGAATTGAGTATCGACGGTGTTGAAGTTGCCTTCTAGTTCCAAGGGAACCCACTAACCCACCCCAATTCCTTGACATCTCAGACCTGGTGAGCTATAATAATTATGGTCATATGGGCAAAACTATCGCCTGTATGAGTCAAAAATAGCTGGTTATGGAGTCCTGAAGATAATATGGGCAGACCACCACTACGGCGACGAGTAGGCTTTATACCAGAAGCAACCTACTTCAAACCGGCTGGGATACCACTAAGGGGTTTGGAGGAGGTATGCCTTTCTGTTGAGGAAGCAGAAGCTATCCGCCTCAAGGACCTTGAGGGACTGGAGCAGGAGGATTGCGCCCAGAGGATGAGCGTCTCACGGACTACCTTCGCCCGGGTGCTGAACTCAGCCCGGCAGAAAATGGCTGATGCTTTGCTTAATGGTAAGGCGATAAGGATTGAGGGCGGCAATTTCCAGATGGCATTGCAGCGCTTCAGGTGCGATAGCGGCCACGAATGGGATGTGCCCTTTGAGGTCATGATAAATGCGCCACCCCGGGCCTGCCCTACCTGCAGCACGCCGAGTATTCTACCCCTCCACCCACGAGGGTCTGGATATGGCCGCCGCCGCCGAGGAGGGCACCAGAGGGGAGGAGGTAAGTGGTAAAAGTCTCAGCGCATAGCTCACTTTCAATGAAAGCGGGAGCAGGGATGAAGATTCTTGAGAGTTTGCTGTCAACCTTGAATTCAGAAGCAAGGGTAAAAGATATACGCCAGGGGGTTTTTCATACCGGGGTGCTGGCTCGTAACTGTGGCCTGGCGGCGACGCTTCCCCGTGACGCGCTGCGGCAGGAACCGGCCTCGGTAAGGGAGCCAGGTTCCCTGCTGAGCAAGAGCGCCTGGGAACTGGCTCAAATGGCTTACTCGGAGAACATACTTGAGGCAGCCATTGGTATGGCTACTATCAATTCGCTTATTGAGGTTGATGAGCAGCACTGCGTTGAGCTTAACGCTAGTGCTCTTCTTGCCGAGAAGTGCAAAGGCAAAAAGGCAGCCATAGTAGGTCATTTCCCTTTCATACCCAGGCTTCGTGAGGTAGCCCGAGAGCTCTGGGTAATTGAGAAGAATCCGCGGGCAGGTGACTTTGCCGAAACTGAGGCAGGAAACCTCATACCACAGGCTGATGTTGTCGGCATCACCGGTACTGCTTTCACCAATCACACTATTGAGCGCTTGCTTAGTATGTGTAATCCCAGGGCCTATGTGGTCATACTAGGGGATACAGCTCCCCTATCACCTTTGCTGTTCGACTACGGCGTCGACGCTATTTCCGGCACCAAGGTGGTTGAGCCAGAGACAGCGCTTCGTTGCGTCAGCCAGGGTGCCACCTTTCGGCAGATTAGAGGAATTCGGCTCCTGACTATGAAGAGGTGAGAGATGTTCTATATTGACAGTGATGAATGTACCGGTTGTGGCGCCTGTGTCGATGTTTGCCCACAGGGTGCTATAAACATCCGGAACAACATAGCGGTGATAGACCAGGCACTGTGTAGTGAATGTGGAAACTGCGCCGCAGCCTGTCCCGCTGATGCTGTTCATGCGAGAGCACCAGTACATGCAGAATTGGGGAAAGGAGGTGACATCATGATAGGAAGAGGTTGGTTTGGCTGGCAAGGCCGAGGCGGTGGCTTTGGCTTCAGAGGTGCTTCTCCTCCCTGGCCTTATGTTGGCAGGGGGAGAGGGGGACTACCACGGTGCTGGCATCCCGGTGTATTTGCCGCTACAGGCTATGCTCCCGGGTCCTACGGCGGCTTCCCAGCGTGGGGAGCAACGCCCTATCCTCCTCAGGCAACCGCAGAGCAGGAAGTGGATTTCCTGAAGGAAGAGGCCAACGCGGTGAGAAAGCACCTGGAGGACATAGAAGCTCGAGTCAAAGAGCTTGAAGCTAAATAGGGGTAATACCCCAGATTTACCTGGTGGGGGTGCTGGCTTGTTAACAGGCTCACCCCCGGCCGGGGGAGAGGTGTAAACTATGAAAATCGTAATTTCGGCGACAGGGACGTCGCTTGATGCCGAGGTAGACCCTCGTTTCGGGCGGTGCCAGTATTTTATCATTGTTGACCCGGAGACGATGCAGTTCGAAGCGGTGGATAATGAGAGCGCCATGGCTTCGGGTGGGGCCGGAATATCCGCCGCCCAGATGATTGCTGGTAAAGGCGTGGAGGCAGTGCTCACCGGCAGCTGCGGTCCTAATGCCACCCAGGTGCTATCCGGCGCTGGCGTTAAAATCATAACCGGGGTTTCGGGTAAGGTAAAAGACGCCGTTCAGAGCTACAAATCAGGCAAGCTCCAGCCCGGTACGCCGCCGGGTGGAGGTGGTGGCTTGGGGCAGGGTTTTGCTCCCGGCATGGGCGGGGGAATGGGACGAGGCGGCGGCATGGGCCGAGGTATGGGTGGAGGTATGGGCCAAGGCGGCGGCATGGGCCGTGGTATGGGTCGTGGTATGGGCCGGGGCATGGGTAGAGGCATGGGTATGGGTGGTGGCATGATGCCGCCAACTGGCCCAGCACTCCAATTCTCAAGCCCGGAGCAGGAGATTGAAGAGCTGAAAACTCAATCACAGATGCTGGCGCAACAACTAACTGAGATTCAGCACCGCATTGAGGAGCTGGAAAGTAAGAGGAAGTAAGCCGTCATTCTGGAGGTGATATTATGCCCAGAGGAGATGGAACCGGGCCACCCCGGGGGCGCGACCAAAGGGGTGGCAGGATGGGGGGAACCCGTCCTGGGGCTGGACCAGTTGGGAATTGTGTTTGCCCTAGTTGCGGGACCAAGGTTGCGCATCAAAGGGGTACCCCCTGCTACAACCTGACCTGCCCCCAGTGCGGCGCCAAGATGGTAAGAGAATGAGGGCGAGATGATAATATCCATCGCCAGTGGCAAGGGGGGAACCGGTAAAACGCTGGTGGCTACCAGCCTTGCCCTTTCCCTGAAAGATAAGCACCGGGTGCAGCTGCTCGATTGTGATGCGGAAGAGCCCAATGACCATATCTTCCTGAAACCGGTGATTACCCGAAAGGGAGCGGTCTGCATCCAAGTTCCAAAAGTAGACGAGGAAAAGTGCACACACTGCAGCCAGTGCGCTGAGGTCTGTGCCTATAACGCCATTGCCGTTTTGCTCGACCGCGTACTCGTTTTCCCTGAGCTTTGCCACGGCTGTGGCGCCTGCAGCTACCTCTGTCCGGAAAAGGCTATCTCAGAGGAAGGAAGAGAAATCGGCGTCGTTGAGCAAGGGCACTCTGACGGCATTGAGTTTGTCCAGGGAAGACTCACCATAGGTGAAGCCATGCCAACGCCCGTTATCAGGCAGGTTAAAGAATATGCTAACCCCGATGGTTTAGTTATCATTGATGTCCCGCCGGGAACATCCTGTCCGGTAGTGGAATCAATCAAGGACAGCCATTTCTGCCTGCTGGTAACCGAGCCGACCCCCTTCGGGCTTAACGACCTGGTTCTGGCCGTGGAAACGGTGAGAGAACTCAATATACCCCTGGCGGTGGTGCTCAATCGTGCCGGGGTAGGAGATAAGAAAGTAGAGGAATATTGCCGTAAAGAGGATATACCCATCCTGCTCACTATTCCCCTGGATACCGAGATTGCCCGCCTCTATTCTAAAGGGGTTACTCTGGTCGAGGGCATGCCGGAGCTGCGGGAGACGTTTATCGGGCTTTGGGACAAAATCAGGGAGATGGTAGATGAAAGAACTCGTAGTCTTAAGCGGTAAAGGGGGCACGGGAAAGACCAGCATCGTCGGCTCCTTCGCCGCTCTGGCTAAGAACAAGGTGCTGACTGACTGCGATGTGGATGCCGCCGACCTCCACCTGCTGCTTGAGTCGGTTATTAAACAAAAACACGAGTTCTGGAGCGGGCAGGTGGCTGTTATTGATGAGGAGAAGTGCACCCGGTGCGGCTTGTGCCAAGAGCTGTGCCACTTTGAAGCGATAGAGGACTTCAGGGTTGACCCTCCCTCATGTGAGGGCTGTGGCTTCTGTTATCGTATCTGCCCGACTGAGGCTATCACCATGGAGGAAAACCTGTCTGGCCACTGGTTTATCTCGGAGACTAAATATGGCCTTCTGGTCCATGCCCGGCTCGGTATTGCCCAGGAGAACTCGGGAAAGCTGGTAGCCCTGGTAAGGCAGCAGGCTAAAGAAATGGCCGAGAAGCAGGGGGCGGCCTTTATTATCAGCGACGGGCCGCCGGGAATCGGCTGTCCGGTCATCTCTTCCCTTTCCGGCGCCAGCTTAGCCCTGCTGGTGACCGAGCCCACGCTATCCGGTATACACGACCTGGAGCGGGTGTTAGGCGTCTGCCGCCACTTCGGCGTCCCGGCCCTGGTGTGTATCAATAAACACGATATCAACGAGGAGAACAGCCGCCGCATTGAGGACTACTGCTCAGAGCAGAGAATTGAGGTAGCCGCCCGGATTCCGTTTGATAATATAGTCACCGAGGCTATGGTAAAAGGGCTGCCGGTGGTAGAATATGGCGATAGCCCGGTCAGCCGAGAGATAAATTTGCTGTGGCAAAATATAACCAGGCTACTAGCCAATAATTAGGGGGTATAGATTCTAGAAAAGCTGAGGAGAGGGCTATGCAAGACCTGATAAAGGAATTTATGGCTCAAAAGAGGTTCGCCATTGTGGGTGCCACCAACAACACCACGAAGTATGGCTATGAGATATTTAAGAACCTGACCAGCCGCGGCTATGAGGTCTATCCGGTAAATCCCAGGCTCAAGGAGCTTGAGGGGGTCAAGTGCTATCCCAGTCTAACCGACATATCGGTCAAGGTCGATGTGGTCGACTTTGTGGTGCCGCCAGAAGTAACTGAGATAGCCCTTAAGGAGTGTAAGAGATTGGGGCTGGACCGTATATGGCTTCAACCCGGCTCCGAAAGCGAGGCCGCCATCGCCTTCTGCCGTGAGAACAGGATGAAGGTGGTTCATGACATCTGCGTGATGTCAAACTAAAGAAAATATGGTAATTTTAAGAAAACTGGAGGGAGCAACGATGAAGATTGCCGTCATTAGCGAGGATGGCGCCACTATCAGCCAGCACTTCGGGCGGGCGCCGATTTACGTGGTGGTGACCGTGGAGGAGGGCAAGGTAGTGAATAAGGAAACCCGGGATAAGATGGGGCACCACTCTTTTGCCGGCCAACACCAGGATGATACCGCCCCCGGGGAGAGGCACGGCTACGGCGCCGGTGCCCAGAGCCGGCACGCCAGTATGGCGGAAGCTATCGCCGACTGCCAGGTGCTTATCGTCGGCGGGATGGGCTGGGGCGCCTATGAAAGCCTGAAGAGCCAGAATATCGAAGCGATAGTCACCGATGTCGCCAGCATTGATGAGGCGGTAAAACTCTACCTGGACGGTGAACTACCCAACCTCATGGAACGACTGCACTAGAAGGAGGAGATTCCGTGCCCACGAAAAAGCAAGTAATGGAAAGCCTGGAAACGGTACTGGTGCCTGACATCAGGCGCAGTCTGGTGAAGATGAATTTAGTCCAGAAGGTCAGCGCTACCAACGGTAAGGTTGAGGTTACTCTGGCCTCAGCCGCCCTGGCACCGGCTACTCAGGAATGGCTTGAGGGCAAGATTAAAGATGTCATCGGTAAAATTAGCGGGGTGAAGGCAGTAAATGTCAGCTTTGTTGATGGCAAACCAAAGGACTTAAACCAGATAAGCCATGTCATCGCCGTGATGAGCGGCAAGGGAGGGGTGGGCAAGTCGCTGGTAGCCAGCCTGACTGCCATTGCCCTCAAGCGCCAGGGCCACGAGGTAGGCATCCTTGATGCCGACATTACCGGCGCCAGTATCCCCAAGATGTTCGGCATCGAGGCCCGGCCGGCCGGCAGCGATACCGGCATTCTGCCGGTGCTGTCCCGTTCCGGAATCGAGGTCATGTCTATCAACCTGCTCCTTCCCAGCGAGGATGACGCCGTTATCTGGCGCGGCCCGCTCATCGCGCGGGCGATTACCCAGTTCTGGGAGGAGGTGCTGTGGGGCAGGCTGGACTATTTGATTGTTGATCTGCCGCCGGGCACCGCCGATGCTCCCCTGACCGTGATGCAGACCCTGCCGGTATCGGGGGTAATCATCGTCTTTACCCCGCAGGACTTGACCGCCATGATTGTCCGCAAGGCGGTTAAAATGGCCCAGCAGATGGGCAAAAAGGTGGTGGGGGTGGTGGAGAATATGAGCTACCTCTACCTGCCCGAGATAGACAAGAAAATAGAGGTCTTCGGCAGGAGCCGGGGTGAGGAAATGGCTCAAGCGGCCAAGGCGCCGCTGCTGGGGCAGCTGCCCATCGACCCGGCGCTGGCCAAGCTCTGTGACGAGGGCGATATCGAGCGCTACGGCGCTGAGGTGGTAGAACAGCTGGGGCAATCTCTTTCCCAGTCAATAACGATTAAGGCAAAGTAGGAGGCAGGGCAATGACTTCTGGCTGGGATAAGTTTCAGGAGCTAGTTAGAGCCGAGATGAGGAAGGTCTACTCCGAGACGGTTATCGACCACAGCCTGGACCCAAGAAATGTGGGAGATATGGAGAATGCTGATGGGTTTGCCAAGGTAACTGGCCCCTGTGGTGATACCATGGAGATGTGGCTCAGAGTAAAGAACGGCACAATTAGCGATGCTAGTTTCATGACCGACGGCTGTGGCACGACCATGGCGGCGGGCAGCATGGTCACCGAGATGGCCAAGGGAAAGAGTGTCAGTCAGGCTAAGAAAATCAGTCAGCAGGACGTTCTATCTGCTTTAGGCGGATTGCCTGAGGAGAGCGAGCACTGCGCTCTCCTGGCGACAAATACGCTCAAGACGGCGGTAAGGGATTATCTGGCTTTGAAGAAGGAGCCGTGGAAGCGAGCGTATAAAAGATATTGAACTAAGGTAGCTGCCAGTGAGTTCTATTATCTATGGACCGGTAGCATCATGGAGGTTGGGCAGGTCACTGGGTATAGACCTCCTTTCAACTAAGGGTAAAACCTGTTCCTTTGATTGCATCTATTGTCAGCTGGGAAAGACCGCTCATCCTTTGACCAAACGCAAGCAGTTTGTCAGCCTGGATAAGCACGATGCTGTAAACAATACAGCCAAGGCGCTTACAGAGAGAGGGCTTACCTTCGTAGCTGCTAAGAACCTGCATAAATAGGGACAACTTACTTGGATATAGTTTGGGAGGATATTTGAAAGGAGGTTTAGCCTAATGACCAAGAAGACTATCTTTAGTTTTAATGAGATGAAACAGGCGAGAGAGAAGGTTACATGGATTACAGCCTACGATTTCCCCATAGCAAACTTGGCAGAGCAAACCGGCATTGACATGATTTTAGTGGGTGACTCTGTAGGTATGGTGGTGTATGGTTATTCAGGGACCATACCTGTAACTATGGACCAGATGATTTGCCATGCAGAAGCGGTTCGTAGGGGAGCGCCTAATGTATTTGTCATCGGTGATATGCCCTTTCTCTCTTATCAAAAATCAGTTGAAGATGCAGTTGCTAATGCCGGTCGGTTCTATAAAGAGGCTGGGGTTGATGCGATCAAGCTCGAGGGAGGGGAGAGGGTAACGCCGCAGATACGAGGTATTGTCGATTCCGGTATGGTGGTAGTTGGTCACATTGGTCTTACCCCACAGAGTTCCGCACAACTAGGGGGTTTCAAAGCGCAGGGAAATACCGCTGAGGCAGCAATGGCGTTGCTTGATGATGCCAGAGCTGTTGAAAAGGCAGGATGTTCCATGTTACTGGTGGAGGGCGTGCCACCAGAGACAGGCAAGATAATCACGGATACTCTTCGCATACCTGTATATGGTATAGGAGCCGGTCCTTACTGTGACGGGCAACTTCTGATTGTAAGTGACATGCTTGGAATTTTTGAAGTTTTTACGCCGAAGTTCGTAAAGAAGTATGCAAATCTCGCCGATGTAATAAGACAGGCTTTTCAAGAATATGCTCGTGATATTCGGGAAGGGAAATTCCCTACTCATGAGCACTTTTATAAAATGAAGGAAGGAGAAGCGGATAAGTTACAAGAATTACTAAAGGCTAGACGCTGACGCCCTACCGCAGATCGGATCTTTTGCACAATAGATAGTGGTTGCATATTCATTCCCTGGCGATGGGTGGGGGATATCTGAAGTAGATAAGACATCATCTGACAATCGAGACCTCTCTGACAGTATTATCTCTCGGTTGTAATTGACCCTCCCTCCAAAAACTGGGCCAGTTGCTCTTAGAGTCTCCGCATGATAAATCATAAGGAGGGCTCTAGTGAAAGCAAGGAAATATACCGAGGAACAAATCATCACCATGTTCAGAGAGGCAGAGATCGGGGCAAAGGTCGCCGATCTCTGCCGTAAGTACGAGATGAGCTGTTAGAGCAAGTTTCCAATAAGAAGTTGAGGAATGCAGTATATTATCCAGATTACTTAGAGTGGATTTCTCGTGGGGATTTCTCCATTGAAGTCAAAGAGATAGCGATTAAAGCTCTGAATGGTGAGTTCCCTGAGCCGCCAGAACCAGTCAATTAGCTTTAGTAGGCCGTGCAGGTCCCGAACCTGCATCACCCTGATTAAAAGTAAACAGTACACGTGTCCAACCCCAACAATTACCAAGAGCATTACTTACTGCACGAAGGCTTAAATCCTTACCTCATTGCACAATGTAGCGGATTGTGCAGTGTCTCGCCTAGATGAGTGAGCTGGTTAGTTAGAGGGCTGTGATTTAGCCAGGCACTTCTACTATCAAAGTTGTCCCTTTGCCTGATGTTGACTTCACTTCAAGGGTGCCACCCAATAGCCGTGCCCGCTCCTGCATTCCAGCGAGGCCAAGCTTCCCGCTACGGGGAAGGTCGTCCACTCCTCCCGATAGTTCAAACCCTCGACCGTTGTCACTGATGGTCACCCTAACTTTATCTCCGGCGAACTCCGTTACCACTTGGGCCTCTGATGCCTGAGCATGTCTCCTAATATTGTTAAGCGCCTCCTGAACTATGCGGAACAGCAGCGACTCAACTTCAGGCGAGAAACGTCTTTCTCCACCAAGCACCTTTAGGCTGGTACCTATCCCATCGGACTCTTGTAGATCCTTCACTAATGACCTCACTGCTGGGATTAAACCTAAATCGTCTAGTAGAGATGGGCGCAGATCCTGAACGAAGCGATGCACGCTCTGCACTCCACGATTGAGCTGAGCTTGTAGGTCTTTAAGAAACAAGACCTCATTGGGAGCCAAACCTTGCTTCTTACGAACGAAGTTATCCAGTTGCCGCGAAAGAGAACCCAGGACCTGAGCCGTATCATCATGAAGCTCCCGAGCAATTCGCTTCCGCTCCTCCTCTTGGGCCCTGGTAATCTCCTGTAGGTG
>Ga0114930_10002836_pt1 | contig 15503 bp, 15 predicted proteins | sample AnhtaG_FD_87300 | JGI IMG/M metagenome (GOLD analysis project Ga0114930, IMG submission 87300) | Deep subsurface microbial communities from Anholt, Denmark to uncover new lineages of life (NeLLi) - Anholt_01485 metaG | ecosystem: Environmental > Aquatic > Marine > Oceanic > Sediment | place... | reverse complement strand
TGACGTCACCCCGGTGGATGTGCGGGACTACAAAGACCACATGCAGACCAAGCGGAAATTCAAGCCCGCCACGATCAACCGGCACCTGGCGTCGATCCGTGCCTATTTCTCCTGGGCCACAAGTGAAGGCTACATCCAGGATCAACCAGTGCATGTGAAGAACGTCCAAGAGCCCGATATGGCCCCCCGGTCCTTAGACGAGCGGGCCTACCACAAGCTGCTGCGAGCGGTCCAGAAGTACGGCAGTAAGCGAGATATCGCCATCATTCAAGTGCTCCGCCACACCGGATTGCGGATTGGTGAGCTATGCGCGCTTGAGCTTTCCGACATCGAGCTGTTAGAGCGGAATGAGGGAACCTTGACCGTTCATTCTGGCAAGGGCCGCCGGTACCGGGAAATACCTCTGAACCGTGATGTTCAGCGGGCATTGAAAGAGTACCTGGAAGTGCGGCCACAAGTGGATGATCCCCATATTTTCATCGGCCAACGGAAAAATGGACTCACCGACGCGGCTGTGTATTCCGTGGTGAAAAAGTATGCAAGATTCGCCGACCTTGAGGGTGTTACCCCTCACGTTCTCCGTCACACTTTTGGCCGCAGCTTGGTCAACAAGAATGTTGACCTTATCACAGTTATGAAGCTCATGGGTCACAGGCGGCTGGACAGCACAGCTCGCTACACCCAGCCCAGTAAACAGGATCTGAAATTTGCAGTGCGAAGGCTGGAGCTGGAGGAGGTGTAGCGTCAAGGAGTTTACTGCAGGGCCAAACTTCATTCCGGAGAATGTCAGATATGAAAAATCCTCATCATGAGTTCATATGGCTCACAGGGAGAGAGACCGACTCAGGGTCAACCGCTTATGGGGAAGTTGTGGTCCCCCTTATCGCAATACGCTCATCTATTAGCTCGTCGAAGGCTGTTGGGAACTTGGCCCATGGCGTGAAGGCGCAGGTCATTGATCTCGCAAAATGCTCAGAGGAAGAGCGCAACTACTTCAGAATATCGGTACATGATATAGAGGGATGGGTACCTGAATCCTTCGTTGCACATCGCTGGTCTACTTTTACGTTTCTCGCCAGGCTCCACGATGCCGATTCCTGTCTAGATCTGGATACCCAAGCATCTTATGCCGGTATGGAGCTGATCATCAAGCAAAACAGCCTCGCAGTCGTAACCCTGGGAGATCCCTCTCAGTTTGATGCAATTTCAACGGCCGTTGCGAAGCTTGCCGAACGCGCTACATCTGCCCAGGCTCCTCTCTCTGTAGTTCCGCTTCGCGTCGAGTTTATAAACTGGGTTGAGGTACCTGCTGAGGGTAGCGATTCTGCAAGGACGGTCGGATTCATGCCAATGGAAGAAAAAACTTCCAACTTGGTTTCAAACCAAGACATCAAGACCGCTATGACCGTAGTCCCCCAAATGGCGGCGGTCCCTTTCCTTGACTTGGCACTTAACGACTTCGTCCAGGCCCTGCGATACCCCCACCATGCTCTAATATTCCTATTCAGGGCTATTGAATCGGTTGAACGATATTTTAAGTCAGCTGCAAGAGAGAGGGAAGACGCTGGAAGAGAGCGAACGATGCAAGAGTCGCTTGGAATCAACGCCGCCGATGTCGAATATGTTATGAGGCGGGCCAATGAGAGCCACCGACGGCATGCAAGTGCAGAAGGAAGGCTTGATGATCTCCCACACAAGGAATTGGTGGAGTGTTTCAAGAAGACGGGCCTGATTATTGCTAGCTTCGCTGACTATCTTGGCCATCCCAAAACCAGCTAGGGGGAAGGCAGTATGCGAAAGACCAGGGCCCACATCGCGGGCGGGCCTGATCTATATAGACCCCTAGATAAAGCCCAACACCCCTTGCTTGACACAAACTCCCAACCAATCCATAATTCCACTAATTACCGGAAACCTTATTACGGTAAATACCATATTCCTTAAATACTCTATGCGGTATTTACGGGTTTCCACAGGTAATAAGAGGGAGCACATGCGGATCATAACCATTGCCAATCAGAAGGGGGGCGTGGGGAAGACAACCACGGCAGTGAACTTGGCCTTCGGCCTGGCCCGGGCTGGAAAGACCACCCTGCTGGTTGACACCGACCCACAAGCCAATGCAACCATGGCGTTATTGGGGAGAAATGAGCCGGAGCTGAGCATTTACGATCTATTAGCCCGAGACAGCCCGTTGGACGAGATCGTTATAAACACAGATGAGAATGGCTTAGATCTACTGCCAAGCGAGATTGACCTGGCCGGGATTGAGGCCGAGATCATTGGTCAGGTGGGCAGCCAGACTTTGCTTCGGAGCAAAATGCAACCAAGTCTCCCAAAACAGTATGACTACGTGATCGTGGACACCCCTCCAAGCCTTGGACTGCTTACGCTCAATGCGCTGGCAGCGAGCACCGAGGTGATCATTCCGGTATCTGCCTCATACTTCGCACTAAACGGACTTTCGCAGCTCGAGAGAACTATTGAATTGGTTCGCAAGCGGCTGGACCGTCGAGATCTGCGTATAACCGGAGTGCTGTGCACCTTCTACGATCTTACTAATGTCGCCAGGGATGTTCGCACTATTCTCCAGCAACAATATGGAGAGCGCACATTCAAAGCAATAATCCCAAAGAACGTGAAGGTCGAGGAAGCGCACAGCCGCAGTCGCAGCGTGTTCGATTACGCACCGCGAAGCAAGGGAGCGAAGGCATACAAGCAGTTTGTTGAGGAGGTTATCAGCCGTGGCTAAGAAGAAAACGGGCTTAGGAATAGAGGCGTTGTTCCCCCAAGAGGAAGAACCAGAAGAAGAAGCGCAAGATCAAAAGACACAATCAAGACCTAAATCAACTCGGCGAAGGTCGCCAAAGAAGTCGAAAACAACTAGCGCAAGCAAGCAAACAGCGGCTCGAGAAGAGCGGATCAAGACCAGCGTCGAGTTGTTGCCCGAAACCATAGAGCTTATTGACAGGATCAAATCTCAGCACAGGCGGGAGCACCGTCGCCATTTCCCAATGTGGAAGATCTTGGACGAGGCTGTTCGTGAATTCGCGGAGCGCCGACTAAAGTAATAGCAGAACCCTTAAATACCGAGATCGGTAATTCGGTAAATATTGAAATTGTGAAAAATGAAGTGCTAAGGAAATCAAATTAGAAGGAGTAATTCTGGCTAACAGACTAATGGGCTAGACGTATGGTTTACACCCAATAATTGTTAGCTGGAGGCTTACTAAAAGGCAATGAAGATCGGTTCGGCTTGGAGCAGCATCCGCGGCGTGATCCGCAACTCGTTCTCATTCTCTGACATTAAGGACCTTGTTGGCGCGGCGGGCCTGCCCATAGCTAGACTCGCACACATGCAACAAAAGTTCAGAGGCGGAGCGTCGAAAGGTCAATTGATGGACGCTATAGATGGACTGTTCAGCGAACTTCATGAGGACGCGCAAGATAGGTTCGTTTGTGGGTGTATCACCGAATCTCTTGGACGCAATCATCGCATACGCCCAAAACTGGAAAGGGTTCTTTCTAGAGTTGGATGGGGCTTATCCGGAGATGAGCCCTTCCCGCAGGGCCTCAGAGTCGATCTTGAAACCGCGGATCTAAGTGCGCCAATTCAGCAATCAATCGCCAACTGCCTTCGCAGATACAGAGATGGCGATGCATCCGGAGCAATTACTGCGATATGCGGAGCAGTGGATCTGCTGACAGAACATTATTACAAGGAATGCAACCTCGGTAATCATCGGCTTGCTTCTTACCAAAAGAGAATCTCCAGCTCGCTGAGCACGCTCGAGGACGAGTTCAAAGGCGTACTTCTCTCTGCGGACTTGCCAGAGGACGAAGCGAATCTTCTTTGGCAGAACTTTAAGGGTGCTGTAAACCAAGCTGCTTACGTCTTAGGCAGCTTCAGACGGGAGTACTCGGATGCTCATGGGTTCCAAGATGCTCCGGCACAGATAGTTCAACGAGCTATCGACACAGCCGTATTTATTATCAGGAGTCTCTCCGCCACTGAAGGAAAGTATAAGCTCAGCTAACGAAAGGATGAACATGACCGGTGTTCCGCTTCGCTCCGTTCCAGCAGCTTATCCTGATCGTTATGAAGCGCCAGAATAACTCTGTGAGTACTTCGTCCAGATCTGCACAAGAGGGGGCTAGTGTCGCCAGATCAAAGCTTCTGGTCGATGACTTTGCAGGCGGATTATGCCTCGCTATCTTGGCGATTGTCCATTATGGCACGAGAATCTTTCGTAGTATTCTCGGCTGACTGACGGGTAAGCGGAGTGCCGACTAAATCAACACCAGAATCCCTAAATACCGTAATACAGGAATCGGTAATTCGGTAAATACTGGCTTCTAGAAAGATGAAACTCTAACTAGCATGCTATTGGGGCAGATGGGTGGCAACCACCCGATAATTATTATGCCACCCTAAGTGTATTGATGATATGTCAGATCAACTAATACAAGAGGAAGAAATCATCAGAAGAGAACTTTGTAATATTAGGTTTCGCGAACCGAAAGAGATGTATCCAGCCCCCTTGCCTGGCATGTCCGAGCAAGGGTGGGTACAAAAAAGTGGTGAGCTAATACTTACAAAGAGCCAACTCATGTTTGCTGAGAAAAGAGGATGTCTCGCTCCAGCGAGGCCGAAGGTAATATTTTCAGCTCCCCTTCGAGGATTGTCTATATCTGTATTGAAATTCGCTATAACAAAGGATCAATTAGAAGTTGTTATTGGAACTAGCTCTGCTCAATTCAGTGTTTCAGATCCAGAATCCTGGGCGAGAATTATTCGCAAGTACTCTATAAGAAGCTGAATTATGACGGGCGGAATAACCACTCGCGGGCCAGGCAATCAGGAGAGTTTTCGCAACGACTGATCCCTGTACCAAGGTCTAAATCAGCACACTAACAAAAGCTTTACAGTAATCCCTAAATACCATTTTACAGGAATCGGTAATTCGGTAAATATTGAAGTAGTGAAAGATGAAGTTCTAAGAAAATAAAAATAGTAAGGGACAATTCCGGCTAGCAGACTGGTGGGTTAGATGGCTACTTCAGCTTTTGAGGAAAGTTGACATGATCAGTACCAAACAGTGGAGTGGCTTGCTTACACAACAATACACACTTGCGTCGAACAGTAGGGGTGGTCTTGAACTATTGTTAGCAACGAGGAAGTTTGTTATGTTCCTCAATACTGATCCTCAGGCCCGAAGATATGTTAGGGAAATGGATTATAAGTGGAAAACCAACTACAACAAATGGCTATTCAATTGCAACGCAATGCGCGCGGTAGTGTCTGAGCTAGAGGGCAGGATCAGAGCAGTTGGCGCAGAACTTGATACATATGTCGAAAACCTAGCGGAAATCCCCAATGCGGATGCGTTCAACGGGTCCAAACACATTTTCGATAAGATCAGAGAAACCGATTGGTATCAGTCGTGGAGCACTTTAACGGACAAACTCGATCCGGGCTTGTTACACATCGAGCCCCTTCGTCAGACTCAAACGGGGTATATGATCTCACACGTTCTGAGCATCACAAGAGCATTGGCACGGCTCGCGGAAGCGATCGATGTAGAAAAAGAAACTACTACAGAGTTGAGAGCGAAGGCAGAAAGGCTGTGGCGGGAATATGGTTCCGCACAGTGGAAAGTCAAGAACGACTGGATGTCATCTGCCATACACGCTTTGGAGCAACTAAGAACCGCTGTCAGAATCATGGATGGCGATGTGTTCATTGATCCAGCGAATCTTGAGCCTCCAAAGATTAGATTGCTTACTCCGTGGATGGTTCTGATGGTGAGGTATGCGCCGCCTGGTGACCTTAAAAATACGTTCAAGCAGTTGTTGAAACACCCAGATACTGCAAATAAGGACTTTGAAAAAGATCTGGAGCCTTTAATAAGATCATACCTGCAACAGGTCTTCACAGGATTACTGTTCTTGGCCAACACACGCTTGGCGCATCAACACCTTGTTGAAAGGTACAAGGCAAGGTGTGAGAACTATGACTGGAAACACATTGCAGAGATGGCCCAGAGTCATGCTGGGCGAGTAGGTGAAGAGGCAGAGAAAAAAGGGAAGTCGCAAAGATACCGTTTTGAGGACCTTTTGACGCTATATTTCGCTCGTTATCTACATGACAACGGATATGCCGTTCATTACAGATCAAGGGATGGTGTACACGAGCCTGATCTACTTGGAAACCTCTCAAGTGATCTGGAGCCAGTCGTAGTTGAGGCAAAGGTAGTGGGGCAAACGGTCGGTACGGAGCAAAGCACCCCTTGGATAGAAGAAGGGCTGCGAGCGCTTCTAGCCTACCTGCAGAAGTATCACAGCGACTATGGCGTCACAGACGGTTACTTGATTGTGTTCAGAATGGGGGATGAGACATTCCCAATGTATACGTTCCAGCCGGCCGAGTGGATAATCGGTCAGTTCACGATCATTCCAAAGGTTATCAATATCGGAAGAATAAACAAGAAAGACTCCCCCATTGTTATCAGACAAGAGAGTTTCCTACAGAACATAAATGATACGGTATGCGAGTCCTGATTTACCGGGCATGCTGGACTATCGAGTTTGGGATATTGGAAAAGAATGGTACAAGCCACAGAATCCGCTTTGCCCTTACGTACTCGCGGGAATGACCGACGCCGCGGGCAAAAAAGGCTAAATATGTGGAAGATCCTGGATGAGGCTGTACGGGAGCTTGCGGAACGACGACTAAAGTAGTATCGGAAACCCTAAATACTGGAATACCGGAATCGGTAATTCGGTAAATGCTGACCTAGCGGAATTGAATATGACATTACTCGCGGAAGAAGTCGTAGAGGAGTGGCTGAACCGTCAAGGATACTTTACTATTCGTGGGATCAAGCTTGGGGTTCACGAGATTGATTTGCTGGCTGTGAGGATAGAGGATCGTGACCTCATCTGTCGGCACTTCGAGGTCCACGCTTCCATTCGTCCCGTTAGTTACCTATGCCCACTGCCTAAATCAATCCAAAGGGCGACTGGAAGGCCACCAAAGAGCGCCAAGCAGAGAACTGTAGATGAATTGACACTCAGTGTGAAGGAGTGGGTAAAGAAGAAATACCTTCTCGAGAAGAAGCATAGCTTAAGAAGTGGTCTTTATCCCGGGGAGTGGTCATTTGAACTTGTTGTTCATAATCTGAGGCATCCCGAGGAGTTGGAGCATATAGCCAAAGAAGGAGTCAGAGTGCACCATCTCAGCGACATTATCAATGATCTATCTTACTCTGAGTTCCTTATCCACGGTGCTGCTGGCGCTGATCTGGCCGATCTCATCATGTTAGATTGACAGCCGTTAATTTATAAAGACTTTTGACCGCGCTATAGATAACTATGCTCCTATGAAATTATTGCATCTTGATCGCCCTGAGCCGGATCTTGTGAGACGCTACATTCTCCGTTTTGAGAATGAACCAGGCTACTCAATCACAGACAGAGCTTTGATTAAGCTTTTCGATCTATTTCCTCTTAATCGCAATCTAGACGAGGTTCTGCTAAAAGTTTCCTCGCTCAATAGCCTTTACAACACCAATATCTACGCCGTTTTCGAGGTCGCCAGACATATAGTTGACCTTGATATTGATCAACGCCTGGTTGCGGGCTCTACTGATCTGGTTGATGAAATTGCTAATGTAAATATTAGTGGTAAGAAGCGACGTAATTATTCGTTTGCGACAAAGTACTGCAGCTGGCATGCTCCAGATGATTACCCGATCTATGATACTTTCGTCGAGCAGTTGATTTGGGCATATCAGAAGCAGGATAGCTTTGCGGATTTTAATCGTATAGATCTTAAGGATTACTCTTCATTCAAGGAACTTGTGAAAGAGTTTCGCCGCTATTACAGCTTGGTTGCGTTTAGCTTCAAAGAACTTGATAAATTCTTGTGGCTATATGGAAGGCAAATCTATTCGGCAAGTAAGGGATAGATCAAATCTCAGCATCGCAGGGAGCACCGACGCCATTTGCCGATGTGGAAGATCCTGGACGAGGCCGTTCGGGAACTTGCAGAGCGCAGACTAAAACAATAAAAGAACCCTTAAATACCGCAATACCGGAATCGGTAATACGGTAAATATTGAAACAGCGAAAGATGAAGTGCTAAGGAAATCAGATTTGAAGGATCAATTCTGGCTATCAGACTAATGGGTTAGACGGGTGGTTGCCACCCAACGAATTAAGGGATTCATGTTGCGCGTAGCCGCCACATAATCCAAAACAATTATTAGGCGGCTTCGATATATTTATCCCTTAATTCTTGGAGGAATAGAGAATGCTCTCGCTAGAGACTTGGACTGTTGTAATTCCTCTCATAATCGCAATCCTTTTATGGTACCTGAACGAAGTGAGTAAGCGAAAATGGGAGCTATATGCCAGGAAAGAAGAACGCTATAAGCAACTGCTCATTAGCCTAAAGGGGTTCTACGACGCGACTCAAGACACGGCACAGAAGGCCGCATTCCTTGAGGAACTCAACCTCTGCTGGCTCTATTCGCCAGATGAGGTCATTAGGAAAGCTTATGCATTCCTTGACACCGTCAAGGTGGGAGCGGACACTACCCCGAAGGAGAAGGCAGATGCCGCAGGTGATCTAGCTCTTGCAGTCCGAAAGGACATATTACCACGTCCACTTTGGAAATTAGGCCGAAAGACGAAGCTCGCGCCAAGCGACTTCAAACACCTTCACACAACCTAGAGCAACCATGATGATCTCTAAGGTTTGTAGACGCTTACTAAGTCGATGACTTTGTTAGATACTTTCAGAAAGAAGGACGCTGCAGGTGTCGTGGAGAGGCTCGCTGCAGAGGAACCTGCTCACTTGCATAAACCAACAAGTCGCGCGAGAATCCCACCAACAAAAAGCAAACCGCCCCGTGGTGGGGGCGGCTCTTTCGGGCGATTGACGCCCTAGCTAACCTTTCTGACTTTATCATATACTCAGAGTTAGCGCAACCCTACAAATGGGTTACCCTGGGAAACAACCCCCAGATAACCGAAAAGGGCAAATATCGCCCGCCCGAGCAGCCGCCGATCCCACCACAACAGGTCGGCGGCACCGCTTTAACAAATAAATCGGGTGCTTATATCGGCAAACTGGGGGAGGAGATACATGTTAACGGGCAAGATTGACCTCGACGACCTGGATACCAGCATCAGCGAATTTCTTGCCTGGGAGTCCATGAGCCGCGACACGATCGACGTAAAAAGGGTCTACTGCGATATCGCCGGCGACCTGGTCTCCGGAGTGCTGCTTTCACAAATCATCTACTGGCATCTGCCCAACAAGAACGGAGATTCCCGGCTCTCGGTCGATAGAGCTGATCACCTATGGCTTGCAAAGTCATACCCTGATTGGTGGGAAGAGTGCCGGGTGACCGAAAAGCAGGCAAGACGCGCGATACGTGTCATGGCAGGACGCGGCATTATCCTGGTTGGCAAGTGGCAGTTCAATGGGGCGCCTACAACCCACATACGCTTGAACTGGACCGTGTTCCTCAAATCCCTTGCGGAGGTTACAGCAGTAGCAAAAGAGAAAGCTGTTTCCAAATTCCGATCTGCCCAAAAGGCGGATCGTTCTGCCCAAAAGGCGGATCGATCTGCCCAAAGGGCAAAACGTTCTGCCCAAAAGGGCGGATCCTTAACAGAGAATACATCAGAGAATACATCAGAGACTACTACAGAGATTACATCAGAGGTAAATAGCAAAATTGATTTTAAAATTGGGGTAGATGATGACGATGATGAATCACGCCAGCACGATTCGTCGTCATCGATCCCCACAAATCAAAAAACAAAGCACAAAAGAGCTTCAAAACCAACCAAAGCACTTATCAAGGCTATAGCTACCTGGACGGACTTAAGTCAGAGAAGCAAGAAAGTCACCGAGGCTGCCGTGATCGTACACAATGAGGGTCTAGGCAACGAGCGCACAGTTGAGGACTGGATTCAACGATCCTGGCCAGACGAGCGCCCGAGCAACGCGACAAGACGAAGGCCGTGGCCATCACAAGTCGTGGATGGACTTCAGCGCAGGAAAGAGATAGAGGTACAGTTGGGGTTTGGCAACCTCACTGACCCAGGCGATGTGTGTGCAGGATGCGGGGCCATTGTCTATCCGGAGGAGAAGATCTGCTCTGAGTGCGGTAGAGAGCTCGAAGCACTAATCGATGAGACGTAGGATAAATTGGACGAGACCGTTCAGGAGCTCGCAAAGCGATGATTGCCAAAACAGGGGTTCAAGTATTTACCTAAATACCGATTCCGGTATTTGGGTATTTATGAGATATATGTAAAATTGGTGGCGAAGTTTTCTGGCTTACGGAACAAAAGAGATACTGGGCTAGACACGCAGATTCTGTATAAAAATAGTGAGATGATCGCAGTACATTAAGTTTCTTGGAAAAGGAAGCTTTCAAATGAAGATAGTGTATGAAGCATAGCGGTATACTAGATCTATTCTCGGGTGCCGGGGGCTTTTCACTAGGAGCTCATATGGCGGGATTCCGTGTGCTAGGAGCAGTTGATAAGGACGACGACTTGGTGTCGAGCTACCCGAAAAATTTTCCGACAATACCAGTAGTCAAATTAGACTTGTCTAGTACTGCACCGAGCGAACTGCTTAAGAGTATTGGTATCTCTTCGCAACAAGTATTAGGAATCGTCGGTGGCCCGCCTTGCCAGGGGTTCAGCTACATAGGAAAGAGAGACCCGAACGACCCGCGCAATTTTCTTGTGTATAAGTTTTTCGAATTTGTAATTGGAATCAAGCCGGGCTTCTTTGTGTTCGAGAATGTGCCAGGGCTGTTGACCGAACCATTCGTAAAGGTCTTAGAGGCTTCTCTAGAATTGGTCACGACCCACGGCATCTATGAGGTACAAGGGCCGACGATCCTAGATGCGGCTGACTTCGGGGCCGCAACGCAAAGGCCGAGGGTATTTGTAATTGGTTACAGAAGTCAATACATGGAGGAAATCGACCTGACTCCAATACAGAATCATTTATCAACAAGACAAGCTACAGTGCAGGATGCGATTCTTGACGTTCCTTCACCTAGCCAAGCGACGAAGGGAGAAAACGGCGACTACTGGGGCAGGTATACATCTGAGCCAATAAGTGATCTTGCCATCTTCGCCAGAAAGTTGCCACCTCGTGGTCTTGCGTCAGAACATGTACGAGAGACTTGCAGTGTAGGGTTGGTTTCGGGACTCCAGCCAACCAATCATACGCAAAGGGTCTTGCAACGATTCTCGAGATTGCGGCAGGGAGAGAGGGACGAGGTGTATCGTAGTAGTAGACTGTCTTGGCAGGCCCCCTCACCAGTACTACGGGCCGGAACTGGCAAAGAGAGAGGATCGTTCCAGGCGCTTCGTCCCATACATCCAAGCGAACACAGAGTAATAACAGTTAGGGAGGCCGCCCGCATACAGGGGTTTCCGGATTGGTTTCAGTTTCATCGCACCAAGTGGCACAGCTTCCGAATGATTGGAAACAGCGTTTCCCCTCTCGTGTCAACTGCGATGCTATCTCAAGTACGCAAATCCCTTTAAGAAAAATGAAGTTAGCTAGAAAGAAGGGATATTAGAGGCCGACTTCGCTGAAGATTGGATAGTGGACGTATAAACGCTGGTAGGATTCGAGCTGCTGCTCCTTTAGTAAAAGATCTAGCTTTTGTTTTACTTCAACACTTGAGAGAGATTTATCGCTCGGAAGAAGCTGATCCAATGAAATCTTCTCCTTCATCGTGAGGGGAGGTAAATCTATAGAATATTGTTGTTCACACGTGATGAACTCCAACCCCTCAACGCCTGTATTTTGGAGTTTTTCCCTGTCAGAGCTGTTGACTATTATTCCCCCTGCAGAAAACATAGGGGCACGGTCTTTGTAGCTAAAGTTAAACAGGGGAACGAACTCCTCTTCTCGCCCAGAAGACAACATTACATGCTTGAAATGAGAAAACAGTACACTGGAAAGCGTTTGGGAGAAATTGCTTGCCCGAACATCCTTTTTATCGACTCCAACTGGTGCAAGATTGCCAACAAGCTGAAGGAACGCTCTTAGCCGGCCTGCGGATTTTGATGCAGAGATCTCTTCGACGATGTCTGCTATAGTCATAAGTTTCTCTTCATCGCTCGCCTCGTTGCTCTGTATGACGGACCTGATGGACTCAATCCCTTCCCTATGGCTTTTCACATATCCGTCGAGCTGCCGTGTGTGGCAATTGAGGGTTACCAGCACTATGCTGCCGCTAAGCGCCTGTGAGCATATTACATCGATGTCATTCAGAACACTGCTTACAAAGAAACTCTGATCGTAATCGAGCCACGCGACTAAAGGCTTCTCTCCAATGTGAATGTCGGGAAGGACCTCGCTAGACTCTCCCTCCTCAACAGTCACACAACTATATGGCTTGTTAAATAGAGCGCGAGAGATGCCTATCTCATCTTTCTCAATGCTTACGAGATCAGATACACCCAACCACCGGTGTGCCACGAGGAAATCAACGAACCACGGACCTCCGAAGCCGACATATCTATAATCCCGTATGGGGAATTCCTTTGAGAGTGATCGAAGAGCTTCGAAGAACAGCTTCCGTTCCACGTTCTTGTTAGGCCGAATCGAGTAATCCACAATGTCGAAGGATGCCATAGGCTACTCCACATACTCGTTCTCAAGGTAATAATCAAATGTCAATCGCCCGACCTCGGCATATGGGAGGTTAGGCTTTCCTACTGTCTCCCTCACCTTTTGCACATCGCTAAGAGGCTTCTGATACTGGATTGTGGCGATCTTGATCCGCTTAGGCTCTTCGATGATTGGCAATACCATTTTCTCCCTAAGCGACACCTTATCTACGGGCTTACCGGTAGCAACGCTTTCGAAGGATTTGGCTTTTTCAAGATCTCGCTTTCGTTGAGTGGTATATGAAACCCACGATTGCGTTGCTTCCTTCATGCGGTAGACAGCTCTCCTGTAGACCGGATTACCCTCATCCACATCTCTCTTCGTGGTAGTCCAAGGGAGCTTGTCGGGATCTTCTGATGTGAACTTGATGATCCCCATGAAGCCGTTGTACTGAAAATGCCATTTAGTAAATCCCTCATCTCCCCATACGGTTCGATCCGTTCGGTTTGCAGCAAGCACGACCCGCTCGTTACACACAACAAACCACCCGAAATACTCCGTTTCCCTTCGTGCGCTTGATTCCATCTCCTCAGCAGAAGAATCATCAGGGGGGAGGCTGGCCATTCCAGCCGACATCTCAACTCTTACACCCTCTTCATCGATATAAGAGACCTTCAGCGGTTTGATCGACTCGCTTTCCCTGAGCTCGTATATGTATGGAGCGATAATTTCTGAGTTGATGGTTACACCAAAACCGCTGTTTATTATGAAAGAATAGTCCCTCGCAACAAACTTCTTGAGGCCCTGAAGGAAAACAGCGTCTAAGAATTGCCTGCTAACAGAAGGGTACAGATCTCTAACGATAATGTGAGTTCCAGGGCTTTCCCAAGGCTCCTCTTCCTGCAGAGCGAAGTCCCAATTGTCCGGATCGGTAAGCCACTTTTCCACGTTAATGCTCATAGAGAAAGCCTCGCTTTTTGTAGATGACCTTATATTTATGATCTTGCCCATCTTCAGGACCGCTCGCTTCATGCCTATTCCATAGACGCCGATCGCTCCTTGATATTCTTCTGGCGTATCAGGCCGTCTTCCGAATCTGAAAGCGTACTCGGATGCATTCTGTATCGATATGCCTCCACAGTTGTCAACAATAGAGAACTCATTTCCGTTGAGATTTATTTCAGCAGAGTAGGCACCAATGTTTGGGAATAGTGCCTCCCCATTCTTGGTGCCTTTACCCTTACTTGTTCTTTCGGTGTTCCAAGCAGCATCGATCGAATTGTCGAGGAGGTCAAGGGTGCAATCCTCCAAGCTAATATCTTTGGTTATCATGTAAACGAAAAACTCTTTTGTTGGGTAGGCGTGTACTTCTCTCGTCACTTTACAAGCTCCTATCTTGCACTATCATGGGGTATTGAGTTCCTGGTAATAGTGGCAACGATCTTTGATGCAACAACTACCACATCTGGGATTCTTTGGCCTGCATACCTTCCTGCCGTGAAGGACGCATCCAACATGGAGCGCGTATCTATATCTTGGAGGAACCAGTGCTTCTAACTCTTCATGACTCTGATCCGCGCGTTTTCTGCTGGTCCAACCAAGGCGTCGAGCGATCCGATGAACGTGGGCATCCACAGGAAGCACGTCAGCACCAAGGGTATAAAGCATTACACATTTTGCAACCTTATCAGATGCTCCGGGAAGACTAACCAAATATTCGAGCGCCACCTCTTTGGGCTCACCATGGAGAGAGGCTAGACTGCATTTACCGAAATCGCTCTTGATCTTCTTGAGCGCGGAGAAAATTTGGCGGCTCTTAACGACGCTAAGGCCAGACGGCTTAAGTATCGACGAAAGGCCACTGTTGCCGTTGAGCAGGACATGCTCCCAATCGGCGTATGTATCCTTCAGGGCATGATAGGTTCGACTCGCAACGGTGGGGCTTGTACGATTCGAAATAATGATGTAGACGAGATCGTCCAAAGGATCGGTAGGATTACCAAGCCTTGGTCTCCCATACCCCTGTTCGAGAGCGTCGCATACTTCTAGGACTCTCTCCTTCCTCGAGATCTTGGACTCTTGCCAGATTATTCCTGTCTTCTTGAAGTCCGACATATGGTTGTCCCCGCAAACGAGATGTTACCATTGACGATTGTTTACCGAAACACCAGATTCTGCAATTACTGGCTTGCTTTGGGGAGACCGTTCCTGCGCACATTTTTCGAAGAACAAATGCTCAAATGAGCGCTCGTCAGGTCCCCCGCTCAGCAAGCCAGTGCGTCGGGGTTGCTGAGAGAAAGGGGGATCTGGATTTCAAGAAGAAAGAGTATCGCTCGTCGCAGACCCTTCAATGCAAGGGACTGCGCCTCGCTAATGTTTGAGCAATAGGATAATTTGACACCCCGACCCTATGCGGCGCAGACGTTTATCAGCGCCGCAGAAAAGATGCACTTTTAGTTTTTAGCCATGCTCTCGACGTCTGCTCTAGCGCTAGGCGTTATGCCAACAACTCAATCAACCGAAAGGGCCACTATATCGGCTCTGTGGCAAATCAGGCACGGCCAGGAGCTGTTCAAATTGCTGCCGAGCAACATGATAGCGCTCTGTCGGGGTTGCGGTATGTGAGCCGAAAACGTAGACATCCTCTTCGGTCTCGAGAAACCGCTTCCGGATAACATCTATGCCATCTATCTGGCAAGTCCCGGTCGTTGGGTCGTAGATAAATTGAAAATACTCCCCAGTTTCAGCATCGGTAGCTGTGATAGTTGGCATGTTTAGATACTCCATGACATTGCCATCAAATTCAATGTCTTCTTATCACACTTCCGGCAGACTAACG
>Ga0114930_10002834_pt1 | contig 15510 bp, 11 predicted proteins | sample AnhtaG_FD_87300 | JGI IMG/M metagenome (GOLD analysis project Ga0114930, IMG submission 87300) | Deep subsurface microbial communities from Anholt, Denmark to uncover new lineages of life (NeLLi) - Anholt_01485 metaG | ecosystem: Environmental > Aquatic > Marine > Oceanic > Sediment | place... | reverse complement strand
TAAAGCTGCTGGTATTCTGGAAATTGCTGTGATACTCGCTGAACACCCAATCGGGGCGCTGGGTCGCCTCGCCGCCGGTGAGTTCGCGCATCAGCGAACAACCCTCGAGGGATTGGGGACATGCGATGCCTGCCATGTCCATGAGCGTAGGGTAGACGTCGATCAACGAAACGAGTTGGTCGACCACCGTTCCCTGTTCCACGCCAGGCCCCGCGATGATCATAGGCACCCGCGCTGACGGCTCATAGTGCGCATTCTTGAGATGCATGCGGTGCTCCACGTTCATCTCTCCGTGGTCGCTGAGATAGATCACATAGGTCGAGTCCCATAGGTCCAATTCGTCCACTTTGTCCAAGAGGTTACCGATCATGGCGTCCAGCTCGGCGACCATCGCATAGTACGTTCTCCGAATGTCCAGGATCTGCTCGTCGGCAAGCTCGCCCACGCACCCTTTTCTCACCCGCATAAAGTCCATGACCGGGTGCAGATCGCTCTCATAAGGAGGCAATGTCACTTTGGATGGATCGATCAGGTCAAGCCACCTGTCTGCTGTGTTAAAGGGTGGGTGTGGCAGGCTGAGACCGCAGTATAGCATAAAGGGTCGCGAGTTGTCCCGCACGTTGTTATCCAGCCATTCCAGGCACGTTTCTACCCTGTCCCAGTCGCGCTGGTGACTCGTGCTACCAAGACCGGTGATCGCTTGAGGCTGCCTGGCTCTTCCGGGCACCTTGATGTTGGCCGATGCCGTCCATGCCGTGACCCGCGCGCCCAGCGAGTGGAAACCCGAGAGATAGTCGGTCTTGCCGACCGTCTCTGTGAGATAGCCGGCGCCGCCGAGGTGTGTCCTCCACGTTGGATGGTCTTCCGAGAGGCCCTTATGGTTGTTCCAGGCCTCAACCTGGTGAACGTATTGACCGCTCCACGTGCTGGCCCGAGAAGGACAGCACTGGGGCGAGTTGCAGTACGCATTGCTAAAAAGCACGCCTCTTCTTGCCAGCCAATCCATGTTTGGCGTGTACGCTGCCGGATGTCCCATGCAACCCATCACACGTCCGTCCATACTGTCGCTTTCGATGAACAAGATGTTTGGCTTAGGAAATCGAACGTTTGTCATACCGCTCTCTCAACTCTTCGCCCCGACGCAACGGTGTTGGGTGGCTCCAGAGGGCCAGCGCACGGTCAACCATTCCTCTCGACCCCGTTCGGGGGGCAGGCCACCTGGACCGACCAGCTTGGCGCAAAAGTGTTCCCAATAGCCCACGGGAGCCGGGATCACCCCTTGCAAGATCGGATCGTCCGTATCCATAAGCCAATCCTCGAGCTCTCGCGCCAACGCTTGCTCGATCTCGAGTGTGTCCGGTCTTCCAGCCAGGTTCTCGTGTTCCCAGGGATCATGCTCCAAATCGTAGAACTCGGCCTCTGGGTGTGCCCAGTTGCGCAGGGTCTCGCTCATCAAATCCACGGTTGGCGTGCGGATGATGTCGGCCGCTATCTGTATACCGGTGCCCGGCTCGTAATTGCGAATCAGCTTGTACCGTCCGGTCCTGATTGCCCGGATGGGGTCGTAGAAATCGTGCCACGTCTGCTCGGCAAAGATCGTCCGGTGCGAAACGTCTGCGTCTCGGTCGACAAAGGGCCACAGGCTGTGGCCATCCAGGCCTTCCGGCGTTCGCTGACGCTCACCTACCGCTTCGAGTAGCGTCGGCAGCAGGTCTACGTTTGTAGTCAGGTCCGCGCACCGGTGCCCACCTTGTACCCGCCCTGCCCACCTGATGATCAGTGGGATCTTGATGCCAGGGTCATACAACGTGCCCTTGGCAAGTGGCATCCCGATGCCGTGGTCGGACGTGAACACCACAAGGGTGCTCTCGTCGAGGCCACAGTCTCGAAGGCAGTCGAGCACTGCGCCGGCAGAGGCATCCATGCGGCTGACCTCTCCGTAGAAACGCACCATCTCGTCGCGGACCTGCGGCGCATCCACGAGGTATCCTGGCACCGTCACGTCCTCTGGCTTCTGGAGGTTGGGCCACGTGTCTGTGTACGGGCGATGCGGCTTGCTAAAGCCCACCATAAGGAAGAATGGCCTGTCCCTGGGGCGTTGGCGCAAGTACTGTATTGCGTTCGCTGCTGCCCTCTCACATTCCGCATCCTGGTTCCCTGTCTCCACGCCATACTCTGCAAAGTCGGCGCTGATGTGCCAGGTGCCGAAACAAGCTGTGGCATACCCGGCATCCTGGAGGAGACGAGGCAGGGTGGGGACACGCGGGCTGATCTCCCAGTGACCGCCGCTCGCCAGCGCGATAAGCCCATTCCGGTGGGGGACAAGGCCGGTCAACATCGCCCCACGGCTAGGGCTGCAGGTGGGCGATGCTGCAAAGTACTGTTCAAAGACCACTCCATCGGCTGCCACACGATCGAGATTCGGCGTCTGTGCCGAGTTTCCGGGGTAGCAACTGACGTGATCGCCCAGGTCGTGACAATGAAGCAGCAGTACATTGGGTTTCACAGGCCCTCCTTTCCATTCTCCATTCAACACTGTCGAGTTATAGTACGGCCAGGTTGGTATCACGCCCTGTGGCTGGCCGGTTTGCCTCTTCCCACTCTTTCAGGCGCTCCAAGAGTGATTCAGTCGTGCCGGCACAAGCAGGCTCTGCGATGCGATTGTAGAACTCTTGGGGGTCGTTCTCCACGTCGAACAACTCGCCAGGTTGTCCAGCGTACACGTTCAGCTTCCATCGAGCGGTACGGACCATTTGCACGTTGCCGATCTGACTGAATACCGCGTCGCGCCAGTCGGGTGGTGCCGGGCCATCGCCCAACAACGGCGCCAGCGATCTCCCCTGGACGGTGTCCGGGGTCTCGGCTCCGAGGAGATCGCAGATCGTGGGGAATAGATCGACGTGCTCTGCGAATTCTGTCCGCACGGTAGGCGCACGTCCCGGAACGCGGACCAGCAGCGGGACGCGAACCGATGCCTCGCGCATGACGAACTTGAGAAAGAGCTGATGCTCCCACATCTGGTCGCCGTGATCCACCGTCCAGATGACGATGGTGTCATCTGCGATGCCGAGCCGGTCGAGGGCGTCGAGCACCATGCCGCAATAGCTGTCTACCAGTGCGACCATGCCATAGTACCCGGCCAGCATCTGGCGCAACTCGACCTCTGTAAGGTGTGCCCACTCTCGCCGTTTGCGCAGGACTTTGTGGTGAGGAGGCGAGGCGTCGGGCGGAGGCTGCTCCGGGAGCTGGATCCTGGACTGGTCGATCAGGTCGTAGAACTCTCGGGGTGGGTAAAAGGGCGGGTGCGGCTCGGTGAAGGCTGTCCAGCACAGAAATCGTTCGTCGCGTGCTACGGCGGACTCGACGAGCCGGATCGCATTGGTGGCCACGTGATAGCCCCAGTACTGCTCCCGGGTTCGGGGGCTTGGACCAGCGGTCGTGCGCCGGGTAATGGCCTGACGCTCCCAGTCGAACCGTCTCAGCGCCTTCGGCGGCATCGTCTCCCGCCACATGTTCTCGTCGATCCAGGGTTCGTAGCCAGTATCCATGCTCCGATCGGTCCGGTGCATATGGCCCAACTGGAAGCGACGATATCCCAAAGGCTGGAGGGCATGGGCGATGGTGCGCATGCCCGGATAGGGCATATGACGGTTCGTAAGCACGCCATGGGCGTGACAGTACTGCCCGGTCGCCAGGCTGTGTCTCGTCGGGGCACAGACAGGGGTCTGATTGAAACAGTTCGCGAAACGCACGCTCTGTGCCGCCAGCCGATCCAGGTTGGGAGTGTCTGCCAACGGATTGCCGAGACAGCTCAGGGCATCGAATCGGTGATGGTCGCACATGAGGACCAGGACGTTCTTTGGCGTTGTCACAGTCTCTACTCCTTACCAGTGGCTTGCACCGACGCAATCGCGTGGGCGTCCAGCGAAGCTTTGCCGCAAACCGACGAGTCTAGCCACAGAGACAACGGAGGTTTCTGGGAGGCTTTCATAGTGTACTCTGCGGTTCTCAGTCTCCGTCGCGAGGAAAGCGTCCATCAGCGTTTGTCTGCATCCAACACCCCATTATTTGCAGAGAATTCTGGGTCTCAAAGAGTTCTGCTATAAAGACCTGCTTTTGGGAAAAACGGTTCCAGGTTCAAGACCTCCGGTTTCCAAAACCGGCCACGATTCGAGGACGGAGATGAGGTACGACGCGCCGGTCACGATCAGTGCCTCTGAGCCGCTCGCGCACAGGTCGCCAAGGGGGTCCGGTACACCCAGTGTCTTTGCGTTTTTTCTCGGTGTCCTGTGCGACCCGGTGGGTCACCTGGCTCTGTGGTTCGTTCCCTGATGACCAAACTGTCGGGGTATTCCTGCCGACGCGTACCAGACTCTCTGCCCTGATCGCCACGACGAGCTATTTCGATCTCCACTAGCTGTCAACGATCACTCTGGAAAATCTATCTATTGAAATGTGGTCCTTAGTGTGATATACTGGGATAGACGTGGTCCCACGCAGCAAATGTATGAAGGATGGGGTCTACCCCAAGAGTTGCACCGATCTGACCTGTGTTTACTGTGATTCCCCCGAACAAACTTTCGAAAGTTCAGGACAGTTCGTGGGACCGCCCGAGGGATGATGGGTGCACGAAAACTGAAAGACGAGGCGAACCAGCCGCTGACCGCTCTCTCTCGCTTTCCCTTTGGGGTCGAGTCACATTATACATCAGCGAAGGCGATGGGTCAAACCGCGCTGGGAAATGAGGTGCTGGGTGCGTGTATGCAGGATCTCGAGCAGACACGCGCGCAGATCGATGATCCTATGGAGGGCACAGCCGACACCTAGAGGAAGGCGAAGGCGAGGTTCATATTCGATCATCAGGAGAGCGATATGTCTGAAAGGGTATTGGTTCCAATCGCGAACGGCACCGAAGAGATGGAAGCGGTGTGCATTATCGACATCCTGAGGCGGGCGGGCGCGGACGTGACCGTCGCTTCCGTCGGCGAGCTGCAGGTCACTGCGTCACGCGGCGTGAGACTGGTCGGCGATCGGCCCATCGCCGACTGTGCAGGGGGTACGTACGACCTGATCGCCTTGCCGGGTGGGATGCCGGGAGCGGAGCACCTGCGCGATTCAGGTGCGCTGGAAGAACTGCTCGGGCGCCAGCATCAAGAGGGACGCCTGTACGCGGCGATCTGCGCCGCTCCTGTGGTCGTGCTCCAGCACCACGGTCTGTTGGCAGGCCGGCAGGCGACGTGTCACCCCAGCGTCGCCGATCGGCTCGAAAACGCCGAGTCGGTCGCGTCACGCGTGGTGGTAGACGGCCCGTGCGTCACCAGTCGCGGGCCGGGAACCGCCGTCGAGTTTGCGTTGAAACTGGTCGAGCTGCTCTATGGCGCGGAGAAAGCCAAGCAGGTGGCTGACCACATGCTGGTCGCCGCCGGCAGTTGGCTCTTGGCTACAGGCGATCAGCCTTCAGTCTCCGAGCAAACCGGGCGGTAGCTGACCGCCGAACGGAGGAGGATCCACTGGTCGGTCTGGAACAAGGCAGCGATGGTCAAAGCGGAGGCAGGGGGGAAGAGAATTCGCTTTGACCCCGAGACCGGCTTTATCGGCTTTGCAGGCGTTCCATCCACGAGGAGATGTGAATGAGCGAATACCAGTACTATGAGTTTCAGGCCATTGACCGTCCGTTGACGCCGCAGGAGCAGCAGGCTGTGGCCCGGCTCTCCAGCCGCGTGGAGCCACATCCCCGGCGCGCGGTGTTTACCTACAACTGGAGCGATTTCCCCGGAGATTCGTCCGAGATCCTGGCCAGGTATTACGACGCGATGCTGTACATGGCCAACTGGGGCACCAAGCGGCTGATGTTTCGCTTTCCCAGGTCGTTGATCGACCTCGAAGGGGCACAGGCGTACTGCCGTCCGCCCTACGTGGGGGAGTACGTTTCCTTTTCCACCGTAGGCGAATATGTGGTCTTGAGAGTCGAGTTTCACGATGAAGACGGGGGAGAGTGGATAGAAGCAGAGGGGTGGCTCGATTCGCTGATCCCGCTCCGGGACGACATACTGCGCGGCGATTACCGGGCGCTATACCTGGCCTGGCTCAAGACGTTGGAGATGGAGGACCTACTCGATTCGGTGACAGAGCCGCCTGTGCCTCCTGGGCTGAAGGAACTGTCGCCGGGGTTGCAGGCGTTCGTAGACCTGTTTGAGGTGGACGAGGAGCTGACTGAGGTGGCGGCGGAGGCGAGTGAGAGCCGGCAGGCGGCGTCCGACGACTGGATACGCCGCGCGATCTCGCAGCTATCGCGGGACCAGTGCGACACCTTTTTGCTGCGGCTGGCGCGTGGAGAATCTCATCTCGGGGTGGCGTTCAGGAAGCGGCTGCGAAAGCTTGCGGGCACGTCGTGGGCAGAGCAGGTCTCGCAGGCACCTCGGCGCACCGTAGGCTACCTTTTGGCGGAGACCGAACGGAGGCGAGAACTCGAACGGAGAAGGCAGGCCGAGGAGGCGGAGAGCAGGCGCATCCAGGAGCTGGAGGCACTGGCCGAGCGGGAAACCGAAACGTGGGACCAGGTGGATGGGCTGATCCAGCGGACCAAAGGCCAGGCGTACGACGAGGCAGTTCGCCTTCTGCTCAAACTGCGCGAGCTGGCGATCCACAGAGGCCGGCAGTTGGACTTTGAAGGACGGTTGGGCGAGATCCGCACTCAGTACGAGAGGCGCTCTGCGTTGATCCGCCGCCTGAACAAGGCAGGCCTGTATTGATCTGTGCATTCTGATGGATGAGTTCGGAGGGTGACGATGCAGGTTACATACACAAACCGCAAAGGCAGGACCTACTATCTCTGCCAGGGCGTTACCAGGACGGGCAAGCCGCGCTACTACTTTGCCCGAGAGCCGAAAGGCAAACCTGTGGAGCAGATCCCGGAAGGGTACGAGATCCGCGAGAGCGTGAATGGCATCGTGTCGCTGGCGAAAAAGCGGCCGGTTCAAGTCCTGCCGGAGGAAAGGGCAGCGGTCGAGGCTGCGATACACGGGCACCCGAAGGCGCGCAACTACCGGATCGACGTCAAGGGCAAGCAGATCACAGTCTATGAATTGGTCGGCCCTGGTGCGGATGATCTGCTCGCTTCGCTGTCGCAACACGGCCTGGGGCCGGTTTTGCCCAATTTGGCCGAGCGGTTTCGTGCCGAACGGGAACAGTACGGCCAGTTCACGCCGGTGATGCGCTTTACGCTGCTGGACAAGGAAAAGCGCACGTTCTACACGGAACGATGGTGCTACCTGGGCAGCATTGACGACTGGATTTACATCGGCCCCAGCGGGCCGGTGCACCTGTTGGCGCAGAGGTTCATCCCCAAGCTGGGCACCGATGCGCTCTACGAGGTGTATTAGTCTGCCTTCTGCTGGCTGACACTTGCGCCTGCTCCCTCGGCTTCCCATCCGTATTGCTTTGCGCCATAGTAGTATTGTAATACTACCCAAGGTTGCAAGCCATGTATGGACGCTGCGGTATAGCAGCAGTGTGGACTGCAAGGATACGCTTATGAAGCAAATGACTTTGAAATACCTAGAAGGCCTGGAGTTGGCCGTGCAGACGACGCCGGAGGAACTCAACGCGCAGATCCGCTTGATGGCTGCCCCAAAAGGTGTTCGAACTGGGCAAGTTGTCTTCCGGCAAGGTCTATTCTTTCTTGTCTCTCAGCCCTCGCGCGTGTGTGCGGTCGTGGTCAAAGTAGACGTGGACCCACTGGTACGGCGTGCCATCCGGTCCCCATGGGAAAGGGTAGAACCGGCTGAGACCAGCCTGGCTCATCCCTTCGAGCACCTCCAATAGTCCCTGGCGCGTCTCTTGGAAGTCGCTCCACACTACTTCCCACGGCTGGTTATGGCGCGCTTCCGCGTGTGCCCGGTTCCAGGAGTCTATATCTTGAATGTGTTCGACCTGAGGTGCCTGGCCGGCCGCCATCTGGCGCAGACCTTCCGCGCCAAACAACTCCCAGTCGGCGATGTGGCCCAACACGTCCTTCAGCGTCCATATCCCGCAGACAGGCCGCGACGCTCTCTCATCAATTGGCACCAAGGCAACAGCAGCCAGCAATTCCTCGCGCGCGGCAGCGAGGGCCGCCAGCAGGACTGCCTTGCAGCCGGTGTCACCCCTTGACCCTCTAGCTTTGCGCCAGTCAGCGATGCGCTTTGCGTGGTGGGCGTCGTGTTTCCACTGGACCCGCAGCGGGACGGCAGAGAACGTCCAATCCCAACCCTCATAGGAACGGGACCTGAAAAACTCCTCCTTGGGCAGGCTCTCCAACCAGCCAACCCAGTCTGCCCCGGCGGCACGCAGTTCGGTCAGTACCTCGTCGAGGGTTCGGTCGCGCCATTCGGCAACAAGGGACGCGTTGGAGGCATCAAAGTCCTGTACTGCCGCAAGATCGGGTGTCTCACCGGCCGCCATGCACCGCATCGTGCGATCTTCCCAGCGATCCCAGGCAGCGATGTGCGCCAGGATATCCTTGACGGTCCAGTCGCCGTGAACCGTCCTCTCGGTAAGCGTTCGTTCATCCAGGTCGAGGATCTGTTCCAGCAATCCGGCGGACTCTGCGGCTAGACGGGCCAGCAGGTGACGCCTGTACGCAGCCAGGATCCTGCGCGCCTGTGCGGTGTGCTGCCGCTCGTGCTCCAGGAAGCGGCGCAGGGCCTTGCGCGCTGTCCACGCCTCCTCGGGATGGTTGGTCCAGCGGGTGGGATGGAATACCTCGCTGCGCTCTTTCTCGGTGAGCTGTCGCAGCCGGGCGACGGCGGTGCGCCGTTCCATCTCCAGGAACTCAAGGATGGGCAGGGTCTCGTCGTCTTTCCACTCTGGGGGCAAAGTCTCAGGGCGCACCAGGCGGGAGGCATACCACTCTTCGGCGTTGCCGACGTGGCGCAGCAAGCGGCGGAGCGTGAAGGATGCTGGGTCAGGTTGCCAGTCCAGGAGGTCATCCGGCAGGTCCTGGACGAGGGCCATCAAGTCGTCGCGAGCGTGCACCATAAGGCGAAAGTAGTGCTCCATCTCCTCGGGGGTGACCGGTTCGCGGTCCGGCGGGAAAAATGCGGCGGCGTCCCCTGGGTCGAACGGGCCGAATCCGATGTTCTCGCATACGACCTCGATTTCGACGGGCTCGTCCGTGAGCGGGGCGGGCTCGGCGTGGCGGCGCAGCCAGGTGCAGTAGTCTCGGATCGCCTCCGGCAGTTGGCGTAGCGCTTCTTCTCGCGTTGGCGCACGGACGATGCAGCCGGGGAGGTCAAGCACGTGGACCAGGCACCGGCCGTCGTCTGCGGTCTCTAGATGGACAGGGTAGCGTACCATGAATGCCTCCTTCCGATCGGCGCTTCGAGTCGATTCTTGGACTGGCACGCCGACCGTGATTGGGCGGGATGTTTTACGATCGTGGCACTCTTACCCAGTTCATTCACTACCCTATCTCTGGCGCGTTTGGAGGTAATCGGCAAACGCCCGCCCCTTTCTGACCAGATCCTCCACGCCGGTGTCGATCATGTCCTCCGCCAGGTAGTCCGCCTGCTCGATCAAAAAGCTGCCGGGCGCAAACCAGTCATCCGGCAGGAGCGGGAACTGTCTCAAGAGCGCCTCCACCAGGTGGGGGAACAGGACTCCCGATTCTCGGATTCGATCTTCGCCAGCGTTGTAGGCGGCCAGCAGCAGGTGTCGCCAGCGCGCAGAGGCGACCTCGTCTTCAGCGGCGGCATCCAGGCTGACCAGCCAACGGGCAAAGGCGAACTGGAACTCGGCGAGAAACGCCTGCGCGTCGCCTCGGTGTGTACCCAGGAAGGCGTTGTCAAGGCGCGAGTCGTAGCCCGTAGGCGGGTCCTGCTCGTGTAGCGGCGGCGGAAAGCTCTCTTTGTCGATGTGCCTGACCAGCCCGTACCACGGCCCAAACCTCTCGTGGGCATAGGGGACCAACGCCCGGTCCATCGCGCCGCTCATGGCCAGTTCTTTGTAATGCGTCGCCGTGTCAGGGGCGTCTTGCTGGAAGCCCTTTTCAGAGTCGAACACCCGGACCACCGCCTCCTTGGGCTTGACCCAGCACCAGAACCCGGCGTGGTGCGCGCCCGCCTTTACGCTGACATAGTGCAGGCCGGGCGGCACCAGGCGAAAGCCACGGAATCCACCCTGGATCTGACGCCGGACCAGGTCGATGCGTGCCTCCTGCTTGGGTACGTCGCGTAAGACCATTGCTCCGAACATCGTTTACCTCTTTCTCTCTTTCTGATCTTGGCCAGCCGCTCGCTGGTCATCTCTAGATCGTGGGATCCCCTGTTGCCCTTGGTGTACATCACCACGACGATGTCGTTACTGTTTCTCGCCAGTTTTGCCATTGTCCCGGCGCAGGTGATATCATCGTCGGGATGGGCACAGAACACCGTGGTCGTCTCTCCGCTCCACTCTTCCAGCCTATCTTCCTTGTCACTCATGCTCTCACTCCTTTGTGCGCTCCCGGTTCGCTCGATCAGCGCGTTCACGAAAGTGCTCGTGGATGTCTATGCAGCTCGTGGAACTCGCTTCGCTTTTCTCGTCGGCCGCCCAGGTCTAGCCACACCTCGACGGGTTGGTAATCGCCGCTCCAGTTTGCTCCGACGAGGTCCAACCTGCCGTTGCCGTTCACATCCCCTACGCACAGTTTGTGTGATCCTGTGTTCGCGACGACCTGCCGCCTCCACTCGATGGCATGCCCTGCATTCAGGTAGGCCAGCACCCCTTTCCGGGAGGACTGGTGCATCTCGGCTGTCACGATATCGAGATGCCCGTCGTTGTCTATGTCGCCAACCGCCAGACTGTGAGCATAGTCGACAGAGTCATCGACGACGTGCTCCGACCACCTTTCACTTCTGGGATCGGGCGAGACCTGAAACCACGATATCTTGTGAGGACCTTCCGATCGTGCGGGAACGACGTCCAGGCGACCGTCCGAGTTGAGGTCGGTCACGCAAGCCGAGGCGTCACGGGGCCAATCCGCAAAGGGGTATTCCTGCCAGGGACCCCGCAAGACATCCTTTGGTGGGTCGTACCAGCGACCGCCGATGATCACTTCCAGCTTTCCATCGTCGTCGATGTCCCCAGTGGCGAGACCTTCGCCGGGTGGACAATCAATGGCACGTTGGTTCCACGTGCTGGCATCCGGCTTCTCCACGTCTCGCTTCCAGACCAGGATGTGATCCCCGTCCGCCCCTTGCGTGCGAGTGACGATCTCCCACTGCCCGTCCCCGTCGATATCACCGACCTGAATATCGTGGGCCCGAGGGCTGCCAATGACGTGACGCCTCCACGGATCGGTAGATGGATTCCCTCTTGGACTCGGGTTCTCGTACCATTCGAGGCGATTGCGGGTATACCACTCTGAGATGAGGATGTCGAGGTAGCCATCGCCGTCCACGTCCATGAGCTTTGCGTCACAGCTCCAACTGCCCGCTGGTGCGACTATGTGTTTGGTCCAGTTTGGAGATGCGTACCAGACCAGTGGCCCGCCATTGCTGCTGGCAACCCCGATGTCGACGAGGCCGTTCCCACTGATGTCGCCGACCGCTTTCGTGTGAGGGTTCTCTGGGCCCTGGGTGTCGACCGTCAAGTGTTCAAACCGAATTGTCTTGTGCACATCGCTGTTCTCTCCTGGCCCGTCCAAGGCAGGCATTCGCTCCTATGTGTGCTTTTTGATGATCATCGCATAAGCCATTGCACCAGCCAGGGGATGGCGCGCTCGCTCTGCCACGTGTGCGCTCCCTCAAAGAGATCGTAGGTGAGCCTCTCCGGAGCGCCGAGCAACTGATACGCTTTCTGCGGGATCGCCAACTGCTCGGCTGCGTTTGCCACCCCACGTTCACCGTTCAGCGGGTCGAGGGTGCCCGTGTCCACGAGGAGACGAAAGTCCCCGCCTCACAAACTGCACGCCGTAGTCACAGTTGTGCTCGTGTATCCGTTCAGAGTAGACTGGTAGCCGGGTTTCTAGCGCTCCACGAGAAAGTAGTATCAGTAGATGGGAAAAGCTGCTAGAGTGCGGACGCCAGTCCGCCTTTACAAGTCCTGAAGCAGGCTGAAGCAGGCTTGCGCCTGCACTCCGGATCCTAGATTCTCAACTGCAGGCTTGCGTCTGCACTCCGGATCCCAAATTCTCAAGTACCGGGTACTGCTTGCAAGCGCTTTTCCGCTGCCGGGGAGGTCTTCCGGTGCGAAAAACCCGGTTTCTCGACCTCCACGTGAACGTTTACGTGCTCGTTTCTATCAGTCTACCATGGATTGAGCGATCGTGGCAACTTGACAGGGGCTGACTCCAGGGTGAGATGAAGACAGATGTAGACACTGACTTTGTCGTCAGAAAACAAAGCCGGGGCTTTCTCGTTACTGTGGGTGATGATATAATGGGAGAGTGAGTACCACACCGACTCGTTGCCCCAGGTGCGACTCGGTTGCTGGTGAGTCGATTTGAGAGATCGGTGGATTTGTAGCGACGGTCGTCATAGACTGACAGAGGAGGTTGCCTAATGGAGTCTCAACTGAGAGTGGCTATGATCGGTTGCGGCGGGATAGCCAAAGCGCATCTCGATGCAATGAGAGATCTTGACGCCAGGCCTGTGGTGATGGTCGACATTGATGAGAGCCGTGCGCAGCAGTACGCCGAAGCGTATGGTGCAGAAAGATATTGTACCAAGATAAGAGATGCACTCACAGACGACGTAGATGCAGTGATCATCTGTCTTCCCCATCATCTGCACATGCAAGCGGCCATCGCCGCTGCCCGGAGCGGAAAGCACGTACTGACCGAAAAGCCAATGGCCATATCGCTTCAAGAGGCGGATGCCATGATCGTGGCCGCCGACAGGAATCACGTCTGCCTTATGGTAGGGCAGGTGTTGCGGTTCAGAGGGTGTAACATAAGGGCCAGGCAGCTCATCCGCGAAGGGAGAATTGGCGAGCCGCGCAATATGATCCGCAGGCGGCTGAGCCGCTCCCGGGAATCCCACTCGGAATGGGCCAGGGACCCGGCGAGAGCTGGCGGCTGGGTGTTGTATGGATATAGCAGCCACGAGGTGGATATGATGCTCTGGCTGTTCGATACTCACGCGAGCCTGGTCTACGCGCAGGCCAGGAAGAACAACCCGTACTGGAACGATTACGACGAGGTTTCCCTGCAGATGGAACTCGCCAACGGCATGATGGCTACCCTCAACCACTCGCTCAACAGCGCGGCTGGGGCGTGGGACACGTTCATCGTGGGCACAGGAGCTTCTATGTACATCACGAACGAGCAGATCCTCCTCGACGGAGAACAGATGCGCGTGCCGATGGGTCCTGCGATGAAACTCCAGTTGCAGGAGTTCATCGACGCGATCGTGGAGGGCCGAGAGCCGGAGGCCTCAGGTGCCAACGTGCGCAGAACCATGCAGGCCTTGGAGGCTGCGAAACGCTCTATCGCGACGGGGCAGGTCATCCGTACAGACGATGTGTAGGACAACGACTGGGGAAGGTTAGGGGCATCTCCATTTGAGGCCCGGACAACTGTTCAAGGATAGGTAGTGCGAAGCTCGTTCGGACGCATCGATCGGGGCAGTTGTCGTATCAGTATCTGCCGAGCCTGTGGTACGCTTCCAGGAGCGCTTGCACGTTCTCGAGGCTGGTATCGGCCTGGATGTTGTGGGCCGTGCAAAAGATGTACCCGCCATCGGGCTTGACTGTTTCGGCGATTTCCCTCACCTCCTGGCGGATCTCGTCTGGCGTGCCAAAGGGCATCGTTCTCTGGATCGAGACTCCGCCGTGGAAGCACAGTTCCTGGCCGAACCTGGCCTTCAGATCGACCAAAGACATGCTGGCTGCTTCCGGTTGGATGGACTGCAGTACGTCCAGACCACACTCGATCATCTCCGGGATGATGTCGACTACCGATCCACAGGTGTGGTGCATCGCCTTGACGTTATGGCTCTTGATGAGGCCGATGTATTCCGCAAAGCCGGGCTTGATAAAAGTACGCCACGAGTGGGGCGAGATCAAGAGGCCTTTCTGTGAGCCAAAGTCATCACCGGTCAGAACGACGTCGATTTTCCCTTTCGCGGCGTCCAGGATCCGGTCGAGGTAGGCCAGGTAGAACTCTTTGACTTTGCTCAGGATGGCATGGGCGATCTCTGGACGCAGTGCAAGATCTGTAAGTGCGTTTTCAAGTCCCCGCAGGTACATGGCGGGCTTGAGTTGTGCTACGCGGTTGAGGCGATCTCCCATAAAGACGACCACGTGGCCCTTGGCCGCGATCTCTTTGCACTGCGCCTCAATGACACTGTAGTCGAATGCGTCGGGTGCGGGCCAGTGCGGATAGTGCCTGATTTGCTCGACACTTTCCATTGCAGCGAGCGGCGATTCTGCTACTTCTCTGTAGGATTCCGTCCCGCCTTCCACCTGGACATTGATCGTGGTCCTCTTGACTCCCCAGATGTCCCTGCCGTTTTCAAGGGGAGGACCGATGTGTTCAGGCCCTGGAATGTAGCGCAGGTCCACGTCGTGCAGGTCGAGGAACTGCTCGTACGATAGGCCCAGGCCTCGTTCCAGCTTCTGGATCATCGGTCCAGAGGCCCAGAAATCGATGGGGATCCTGTCCCCGGTGTCGTGTTCGAGAGCCAGAAACGTTCTTTCGCGTGAATCCATGGTCACCACCTTACGGGGTCAACGTCAACAAGATCTTGTCGATCCTGGGAACACAGAGACCACGCAGGAGACCCAGAGTTCACAGAGCCCTCGGATGCTCTGTATCCGCCTTGCTTCCCTCTGTGCCTTTGGGCAACCAGAGGCTTCGCCGTGCGGCTCAGCCCAAAGGGCTTTGCCACGAGGCCTCAGCCGGACGGTTGCACTGTGCTCCGAGTTCTTGTTCTTCAGCAACTGCCCCACACGGGCCTCATCTTCTGAGCACAGTCTCGGACAATGCGTAGGATCTAGCCGGAAATATACCATGGATTGGGGAAACTCGCCAGAGTTCTTCCAACATGTTCGTCGTTTGCTTGGTGCACTAGTTCGCCTTGACGATTTTGTGAGGCAGTGGTATCCTTGACTGCCTCCCGGACAATGGGGTACCGGCCTGGCTTACGGTGCGTAAGGGCAGGAACTATGGAAGTAGGTCTTTGCATTATAGCGTTCGGCGAACCGGTGCTGGAGATCGAGAAAACAGAACGGGGACGCCGGTGGACGATTCACCAAGAGGGAGTGATATGATGATGGATAGAGCAGACTCAGGAAAGTCACTTGACCTGTTGCTGAAGGGAGGACACGTTATCGATCCTGCAAACGGCATCGATGACAGGATGGATGTGGGGATCACGGGAGAGGAGATCGTCCGCGTTGCCACGGACATCCCGGCGAGCGCGGCCATCGAGGTGGTGGACGTTTCGGGGTACTATGTCACTCCCGGGATCCTGGACATTCACACGCACGTCTATACGTTCCCGCCAACGGCTGGCTGTTCCGTGCAGAGCTTGAACGCTGATGCGCATT
>Ga0114930_10002833_pt1 | contig 15512 bp, 12 predicted proteins | sample AnhtaG_FD_87300 | JGI IMG/M metagenome (GOLD analysis project Ga0114930, IMG submission 87300) | Deep subsurface microbial communities from Anholt, Denmark to uncover new lineages of life (NeLLi) - Anholt_01485 metaG | ecosystem: Environmental > Aquatic > Marine > Oceanic > Sediment | place... | reverse complement strand
TGCTCATACATATACATCAAACCATGTGAAGAGGTTGCTGTACCCACTCTGGAACCTGTTGCTGAAGCGGCACAACACACGGCAAGGGCGGAATGTTCTGATTCGACTTTAACAAACCTTGCTTTTAGTTTCCCTTCTGAAATAAATTCTGCGATTTTTTCAACAACTGGACTCTGTGGTGTTATTGGATAAGCTGCTATAACTCCAACTTTCGCTTGTCTAAGGGCATGGGCTGCAGCATGATTCCCGGTCAAAATTTTTATTCTTTTATCTCTTATTCCCGATTTTTTTTCTGTTATTGTCACTCAATTTTCACCTCCTCCATTGAAATTGCTTTTACAGGGCATTCCTCCTGACATATTCCACATCCCTTACAAAATTCTAAATCTATTTCTGGAGGTATGGTTCTAGTTACTACTGCTTCTGGACAATACAACCAACAATTAAAACAACTAGGTTTTCCAGATTTTGCGGGAATACATTTTTCTAGATCTATTATGGGTTTTTTAGAACTCCATGTTCCAGTTTTTCCCGCTTCTCCTTTAACAGGTTTTTGAATAGATCCCAAGATTTTTTGATAATCTTTTTTCGCATCAACCATAGATATCACACAATTTAATGAATAATAATCGATATAAAAATTAGTATCTATTGTAATAAAACTCTTCCTATTAATTGAAATAGGGATTTACATCAATAATTAAATAATATATTAATTTTAACGAGAAAGAAACTGAATATAGGATTATAAGAAGTTAGAATTTTAACATTTGGAAATCGAAAGAAATTTATATTCAACAATTTCATTATCTCTTTAGAAAAAACATCAGTTATAAATAAATATCACATCTTTAGGTGATAGAGATAGAGTATGATAAAAAAGAAGTGAGAGAAAAATACAAAGAATTATTTGAACACTCGTTAGATTTACTTTATGTGAACGATTTGAATGGCAATTTCCTTGATGCTAGTGATTTAACATTAATTGCTCTTGGTATGAATAGAGAAGATATCCCCAATATTTCTTTTATTGATTTACTAGACAGAGATAATTTGATCAAAGCGTACAAAGTAACAAAGGAAATAAGAAAAACGGGAAAGCAGTCTGCTCAGAGCGAGTATAAACTTAAAACAAAAATGGGTAATTATATTTACATAGAAACTTATGGGATCCCTCTTAAGAAAGATGGTGAGATTTATGCTATATTAGGGGTAGCTAAAAATATAACGGAACGTAAAAAAGCAGAAAAAAAATTAAAAGAATCAGCTGATATGTTCAAAGCATTGTTTAAAGAGGGATCGATACCTGCGTATACTTGGAAAAATGTGGAAGGTGATTTTGTTTTAATTAACTACAACAACGCTGCGGCAAAAATAACACAAGGAAGCGCAGAAAATTATTTAGGAAATAAAGCATCTGTGATGTATAAAGACAGATTAGACATTTTAAATGATTTACATTTATGTTTGAAGAGTAAAACTCACGTCAAACGAGAAATTAATTATCGATTTCAATTCTCTAATGAGGAAAAATATCTCCTTGTAAATTATAGTTATGTCGATCCAGATTTAATAGTTGTGCGTACTGAAGACATAACAGAAAGACAGAAAGCTGAAGAGCGGTTAAAGGAATCCGAGCTTAAATATCGTAACATGATTCATAATCTTGATGTTGGTTTTTATCAGGTTACTTTAGAAGGAATAATGTTGAATCACAATCCAGCACATAATAAGATTTTAGAATACGACCTTTCAGAGAGTTTAATCGGTAAAAAAGTTACAGATTTCTGGCAATATCCTGAAGATCGAGAACAATATTTAGAACAAATATTAAGAGATAATTATGCTAAGAATTACATATGCCCGTCTTTAACAAAAAACGGTAAGAAAGTTTTCGTTCAATTAAACTCTCATTTAATGCTAGATAAAGAAGGAAATCAGTATGGAATTGAAGGAACATTTCTTGATATCACAGAGAAATACAAATTAGAAGAAAAATTAAGAGAATCAGAGAGAAAATATCGTAATCTTTATGATAACACGCCATTTTCAGTAGTATTAATCAATACTCAAGGAATAGTTGTAGATATGAACCCAAAAGCAGAAGAAATGTTTGGTTACGCTCCAGAAGAAGTACTTGGCCACAGGTTCATGGATCTTTCAATCATACATCAAGACCATTTATCTACAATTCTTGAACTTTTTAAAAAGTTTGTAAAAGGAGAAAAAATTCATCGAATAGATGTACAAATAAAACAAAAGGATGGAAAGATATTTTGGACAAATTTACAAGCGGCGTTAATGAAAATTAGTGATGAAATGTTTGTCCAAGCCTTATTTACAGACATCACTGCGCAAAAAGAGGTTGAGTTCTTAATTGACGAGGAAGTTAAAAAATTGAAAGAACTTGATAAAATTCGAAAAAATTTAATTTCAAGAGTTTCTCATGAATTGAAAACTCCTCTCGTTTCCGTTACTGGAGGTTGTGAACTTCTTTTGACAATTTATGGAGAAGAATTAAATAAGGGGGAACTAGAAATAATAGAACTTATTGAGAAAGGAGGTAAAAGATTAAAATATTTAGTTGATAATTTAATTGATATTTCACGAATGGAGTATGAAAAGTTCAAATTAGTAAAAGAACTAAATGATTTGAGCGCAATTATTCGGGAGATATCTAATGAACTAAAGTATTCAATAAGGGAAAGAAATATTAATTTAACTCTCGTACTTCCAGAATCTTTTTATATTAAATTGGACAAAGCTAGGATCGAGCAGGTAATTATGAATTTACTCTCTAATGCTATAAAAAATACACCTCCAAATGGGGATATATATGTAAATTTGAAGAAAAAAGAAAGTTCAGCAGAATTTTCTATACGAGACACGGGGATAGGTATATCTAAAGAGGAAATGAATATGTTATTTACAAGATTTGGCAAATTAGAACGATACGGTGAGGGTTATGAATATATCGATATCCAAGGAACGGGATTGGGATTATACATCTCAAAAGAGATAATTGATTCACACGAAGGGGAAATTAGAGCTGAATCAGGTGGTAGAAATAAAGGAAGTACATTCATAGTGAAGTTACCAATCTCCTGATGTAAATGGTAAAAAACTAAGTGTTATAGTAGTTTCGCTATTTTAAAACCTTTTTCGATTAAATTGTAGTTAATGTTTCCTAACTTTTTTCCCATTTTGTTCACTACAACATCTTTAAGATTCTCTAAATATAGATCTGGGAGTACTTTTGAAAGCAAACCTAAAATTGGAGTATTAATAACGGGATTTCCATCTATGGTTAAATTTTCTTCAAGAGCTAAGTAATTAATATCCGCGACAACAACTGTAATAGTATTACTAAAATGGTATTTCTTAATAAAATATTCGGGAGTTTTATCTGAATTTACTATAAACAATCCATTTTTCTCTAAAGATAGAGTTGCTTCCTTAGTTAATACACTATCATCAAACACTATTAATATATTAGGATTTTCAATTTGAGCACGATCGTATACCTTTTCTGTCCTAGATAATTTTACATACGCTTGAACAGGAGCACCTCTTCTTTCTGCACCGAAGGAAGGATATGCTTGGACATCGACGAAATTTCCACTTAAATACGCTGCTTCTGCTATTATTTCACATGCAGTTACTATACCCATACCCCCTCTACCAAGTAATATTATTTTTATCAATTCCAACTCGCTCATATCAAAAACCTACTTTAATCTAGCTTTGTTTTAAGGAATGAACCTTATTTTTAAAGAGTTTATCAAAAAATTAAAAACTTTTGCTATTCTTGGTTTTAAAGCTCTATGATTTATTAAATTACTTCAATAATGATGAAAAGTATAAAGAGTATATATCATAAATAAGAGTATTCAATCAAAAAGTATTTTGTGAACCATAAATTATGATTAACAAAAAAGGTTATTTTGAAGGAAGAGAAACCAAAAGCTTATTCTATCAATATTGGTTACCTGATTCGGGAGAAATAAAAGCATATATAATAGCTCTGCATGGTTGGGGTACTCATTCCGATAGAATGGAAGTACCAGCAGAAAATTTAACAGGGAACGGATATGCTATCTACTCATTTGATATTAGAGGTCATTGGAGAAATGCAGGTAACAATCCCGGGCATATTGATAGCATGGATCATATACAGAAAGATATTGTATTATTTATAGATTTAATAAGAAAAAGTGCTAAAGATAAGAAAATATTTTTAATGGGTCAAGCGTTTGGGGCTTTAATTTCCTTAATATTTGCAATTAATCATCCAGCTATTCCAGGCATTATAGCATCGTCCCCATTGTTGAAATTTTCAAAAAATTTATCGCTAAGTAAAAGATTGGGTAAGAAAATTGCTGGTCCTATTTCCAAAATTTCTCCAAATAAAACAATAGATATGATAATAGAACAGAATATTTTGACTAGTGACATAAAAATTTTACGCAAACACATTTCGGATGATAAAAAAATCGAAAAAATTTCCTTGAGGTCTGCTGCCGAAATGGAAAGATCTATGAAATGGGCCATGGAAAACGCTACTAACTTATTATGTCCAACATTGGTCTTACAAGCTGGAAAAGATAAAATGGTGGATAAAGAAGCAGCTAAAGAATTCTTTGATAATATTAAAACTAAAGACAAAACGTACAGGGAATACGACGGGCTTCTTCACGAATTATGGAATGAAAAAAGTAGAGCACAAGTTTTTCAAGATATGTTTGTATGGCTAGAAAAACATCAAAAAAATTAAAAGTTATGAAACGGAAAAAAAAATAATATCCAATTAAGGATATTTTTTATGTAAATCCTTTATGAAATCGTCTAGTTCTTTCATAGATTTTTTCTCAAAAGCTACTTTTCCACATTCATCTTCTAAATCGAAGCAGGATTTAATGTAAGCTTTGTTCATAATTGTTAACATCGATTTTATGAAGAATAGGAATTCTGTTTGGTGTTTAGTTAAAACTTTTAGGAATTTTCTTGTTTCCAGATCAATAGAATCAAGAGGAAATACGCGTGTTGGAAAATTAATATTTTTGAGCTCTTCTAATCCAGCTTTATCGGCAGTAAATAACATATTTTTAGCATAAGTTAACCCGAAACTTAATAATGGTAAAAGAGTTGCTCCTGTTTGTGGAAATGCTGAAATTGCGATCTCCGGAAGCCTTAAATATAATTCCTCCTTTGGTCTTTCAGCAAAAATTCTTAGGTCAGATGCTAATATCATCAAAACGCCAAAACCTACGGCTATTCCTTTAACTTGTGTGATAATTGGTTTCTTTATCAGAAGCATTGTTTCATTTACTTTTCTACCCCATTCTGTAATTTTAGAAATCTTTTCAGGGTCCCCTTGGATTTCTTTTAAGTCATAACCTGCCGAAAAGAAACGTTGCCCAGTGCTCTTAATTAAAATACATTTTGCCAATTCATCCTCATCTGCTTCTAATAACTTACTATGCATCATCTGAAGCATATTGATACTGAAAGCGTGTGCCTTTTCTGGTCGATTTATAGTAATTGTAGCTATTCGACCCTTAACTTCGTACAAGATTAATTTTTGATTGCTCATGGTATCTCAAACTCATTTTAGTAAATTTATATTTTATCATATTATTATAAGAAATAAAAATTTTTAGAGAATTGCTCGAGAATTACTTCAATTGGATTAAATAAAACTAAATTTTATTAATTTTCTAATAAATAGTATAAATTTCTTTTAAAAACTTATAGTCTTGTATTATTTAATTCTAAAATTTGATTCTTTTCTAATAATGTCTAACAAAAATTCGATTGAGGATAGGAGATTTAAAAACTTAACTCCTATGATGAAACATTGGTACAGTGTAAAGGAAAATCATTTAACAAAATACCCAAACCATATAATAGCTTATAGAATGGGGGACTTCTATGAGTTTTTCTATGACGATGCTGTAAGAGTTTCTAAACTATTAGGGATTACCCTAACAAAACGAAAAGTAGGGGGTGATGCATATCCACTTGCGGGGATTCCTCACCATGCAGGGAATTATCTAAAAAATTTAGTAAACTTAGGTCAAACTGTAGTCGTTGTTGATCAATTAGAGGATCCTTCTACGGTAAAAGGCAGGATAGTTAAGCGAGGAGTAGTGCGAATACTTTCTCCCGGAACTATTATTGAATCGGACATGTTGAAGTCTAACGAGAACAACTACATTTGCTCAATTGTTAAGGAAAGGAAAGGTTTTGGCATCGCATTTGCAGACCTCTCAACAGGTGAATTTGTTACTACTCAATTCTTAAAGAGCGATCAAGATCCTTTAGAAAAAATACTAACTGTTTTTTCACAATATGATCCAGTTGAAGTTATCATACCTACTGAATTAAAAAAAGATGAACGTCTCTTTATGTTATTATCCGATCTAAATAACGCCCTCATTAAAACTTTTGAGGATTTAATTTTTGATTACGATGAATCGTATAACTTAATTAAAAGACACTTCAGAATCTCAAATTTAAATAGCTTTGGTTTAGAACATAGTAAACTGGCAGTTCAAGCTTCAGGAGGATTGTTAGCTTTTTTAAAAGAAACTCAGAGAGATGTAATACCTAACATTTTCAAGATTAGTTTTATTCGAGAAGAAAAGATTTTACATATAGATTATATTACGCAGAGAAACTTGGAATTAGTTAATTCCCTTTGGAAAAAAGGGAAAGATACCTCCCTGTACTCAATATTTAATCACACTCATACACCAATGGGGGCTCGATTATTAAAAAAAATTATTCTCCAACCTTTAACAGATCTAAATGAGATAAACCAAAGAATTAATATAGTTCAGAAGTTTAAAGATGATATTTTCTTAAGGGAAGAATTAAGGGAAGAATTAAAAGTAATAGGCGACCTTGAAAGAATCATTAACCGTATCAATTATTCTAGAAATAGTAACGCTCGCGACTTAATTAACATAAAGAGTGCTTTAGAAAGAATACCTAAAATCAAAATTTTATTAAAAGAAACTAATATTCCAGAAATCTCAGATTTTAATAAGAAAATCGATGATTTTAGAGAGATTCAAAGGATTATTGATGTTTCTATAAAAGAAAATCCTCCGACCACGATTAGAGAAGGAAATTTAATTAAAACGGGTTTTAATGACAAAGTCGACGATTTGAGAGACATACTTCAGAATGGTAAAAGTTATGTTCTTGAATATGAGAAAGAACAGAGGAAGAGATGGAAAATAAATTCTGGTTTAAAAGTGGGACATAATAACATACTTGGTTACTACATCCAAATTACTTTTAGGGCCTTAAAAGAGATTCCAAAAGTGCCAGATGATTATATAGAACGACAAACGCTTAAAAATGCAAAGAGATACACCACCAGCGAATTAAAAAAGCTTGAAGAGAAAATAGTTAATGCTGAAGAACAGATAAGTGAAATGGAATACGAAATGTTTTGCAAAATCCGAGAAAAAGTCGTCGGAAAAACGTTAGACATCTTAGAAGCAGCTAGAAATATAGCTTATATTGATGTATTAGCCTGTTTTGCTGAGGTCGCAGAGAAATATAACTATTGTCGTCCAAAGATGAATAAAGAAGATAAAATTATTATCAAAGAAGGGCGCCATCCCGTTGTGGAGCAGATTAATATCTCTGATCCATTCATACCTAACGATTGTTATTTGGATACAAATAAAGAGCAAATTTTAATAATTACAGGTCCTAATATGGCCGGTAAGAGTACTTTTCTCCGGCAAGTTGCATTAATTTGTATTATAGCTCAAATGGGTTGTTTTGTTCCAGCAAAATCAGCGAACCTCGGAATTATTGACCACATTTTCACGCGTATAGGCGCTTCTGACGATTTAGCAAGAAAATTAAGCACCTTTATGATTGAAATGACAGAAACCGCAAAAATCTTGAATTTTGTTACAGAAAAAAGTCTAGTAATTATTGATGAACTTGGGAGAGGAACAAGTACTAGTGATGGCCAAAGTATTGCTTTGGCTACTCTTGAAAAATTACACGAATTAAAAGCAAAAACATTATTTAGCACTCATTATCACCAATTAACTGAAATTAATTTGCCCCGAATAAAAAATTATCATCTTGACATTATCGAAAATGATGACGGTAGTATTAACTTCATTCGCAAACTACAAGAGGGAAGCACAGACAGGTCTTATGGGATTCATGTAGCAAGGTTAGCAGGGATTCCTGATGATGTAATCATAAGAGCATTTGAGATCCTCGATCAAATCGAAGAAAAGGATCCTTTTAAGGCAACAATAAAAGAGAATGGTAATGGAGTGTTACGCGAGAAATATTACGATAAAATAATACAAGAAAAAATGAATGCGTTAGATCGTGTAAATTCCAATTTAAAAATGAAACAAAATGAGTTAAATAAACATGAAGATGAACTAATTCAGATAAAAAAAGAATTAACTCAAAAGTCATCTGAAATTGAAAGAACACTTATTATCTCTTCAGATGTCAACAAAAAACCAAGATCAAGCACCAAAAAGGAAAAAAAATCTGTGCAAACCACCTTTTTTAAACCCACAATCGTGAAAGAAACGGTAAACGATGAATATTTCAAGGAATTAATTGATATCATTAACGATATCGAAATTAACTCGCTAACTCCTATTGAAGCGATGAAAAGACTTATTTTAATAAAAGAAAAACTATCAAATATCAAGAATTAAAAATATTTGGCAATATCCACACTGTTATGCTTATGTATAAATAGAAAAATGAAAAAATTAAATAAATTATTGTTCGGATCTGGTGTCCTCTCTTATATTGCTCAAGAAACTCAAATATTATTACAAATATGAACCCTAAAAACATTAAATGAGAAGGTTGTATTGCTTTCCATATTATTGGATCAAGAAAAGTAAGGCCCTGAACACCGGGAGTGCTATCTCCCCAATTAGCAAGCATCGGGAAAAAAAGATAGTCTGGAAATATGACATAGGGTAAACATAAAATTGTGAAAGGAACAATGTAATAAATTGAGTCTTTAAGTTTAATTTTTCTCGTGATTAACAAAACTGGTAGAAACAGAACGGAATTTATTTTTATGGTCGAAAGGGCAAAAAATATCCCCGATAACCACATTTTATCTTTTTCTAAAGACGTATAAGACATGAGCAAGAAGAACATGATTAAAAAGTTACAGTTATTATACCACCCATCAATGAGAAAACCAATGAATATAGTAAGGTAAAACCATAGCAGATTTAATCTAATTTTAATTATTTTAAATCCTTTGAGAACGAGATAACTAGAAATTACTAACCGTAACATATCCCATATAACCACGCTAATGTCAAAAGGCATCAAACCCATTGGATAAAATATGAAATACCAAAAGTAGAGGTAATAAGGGGGCCAATCAGGTACTCCTTCTGGAACGATAACTGGATAGTAAAAATTTAATAAAGGCCTATCTATTCCTAATAAGAGTATTTTAAAATCTATATCCCTAGAATTATATAGAAATGAAGGTATGTCGATGAAATTTAAAACGATTCTGGCAATGAACATAACTAACGTCGTGAAGATTAATAGATACACCATGTTGGTATGTATGGTATAGTGTACTTCTTCATTCATGATATTTGCTGAAATTTATTTTAATTGATATGTTTAATTTTATGTATTAATCGAAATTTATAAGAATTTTGTTGTCGTTCCTTTATATTTCAATAAACCGTATTTTTTTAAATCTTAATAGAGTTTTATTTTATATTTGATGGATATTTGAAATATATAGGCTTATCAAAATTAAATTAGTAAAGATGGATTAGGAAAAAGTTGAATAGAAGCAAAATTAAGAAGATTGTTGATGCTGAAAAGATCGCAGCCGGAGAAGTTGTCGAAAGACCGGCAAACATTGTAAAGGAATTACTTGAAAATAGTATAGATGCTGGAGCGAAGGAGATACGCATAATAGTTAAAAAAGCTGGAAAAAGTTTAATCCAAATAATAGATGATGGTATTGGTATCCCCCCTGACGAGATTGGGATAGCGTTTGAGAGACACACGAGTAGTAAAATAGTCAACATAGAGGATTTAGAGCGTTTATCTACTTTGGGCTTTAGGGGGGAAGCATTAGCAAGCATTGCAGCGGTCAGCCAAGTAGAAATTAATTCAAGAATTAAAGAAAAGGAAAGAGGAGTTAAGTTAATTCTAGAAGGTGGCAAAGTTATAGAGAGAAAAGAGGTTTTTTGTCCAGTTGGAACTGATATTAAAGTTAAAAGTTTATTCTATAACATCCCAGTTAGATTGAAGTTTTTAAAAAAAGATCCTACTGAGCTCGGTCACATTACGGATATCATACAACGCTATGCTTTAGCATATCCTAAACTTCATTTCATCTACACGCATAATGATTTAACCATCGTTAATTGTCCTGCTTCAAATGATTTGAAAACAACAGTTTTTCATATTTATGGGAAAAAAGTGGCAAGTTTGATGGAGCCTATTAATATTACTGAAGAGAATTTTAACCTCCATGGGTTAATGGGACACAGTGAGATATCAAAAAACAATAGGACGCAATCAAGTATATTTTTAAATAGACGTTATGTAATTAGTGACCTTATATTTAGGGCAATTCAGGAGGCATACAAAGGAACTTTAATGACAGGAAAATTTCCATTCTTTATTGTAAATTTAGACATAAATCCTTCTGTAATTGATTTCAATGTTCATCCTAAAAAGCTAAATATCCGGTTTGAAAACGAAGAATACATATATAACAAGGTGTATAATGTCGTTCGGAAATTTGTTGAAGAAAAACTTATAGAAAAAGAAGATAATTACAATTTTTTAGAAATCGGCAAATATGTATCAATTAAGACGGATAGTGAAAAAGAAGAATTGTATCAAGAATCAGAAAATTCAATGGATGCAATTAAAGGAGTTTCCAAAGATTCTAATGATAATTTAGAGATTAAAGATAAAACTCCTATTGATCACGCTTCAAAATTGGACAAAGAAGTGGTAGAAAAAACAGTCCAATTAAATTTAACTAGTAGCGATATAGTTAAAGATGGAGTGGATATGTCTTCAGCAGATACATTTTTAAGAAGAAATTATATTGATTTGAAAAATTTTCCTAAATTGCGTTTTTTATCTCACACCGGTCAATTAAGCAATAAAACATATATACTACTAGAAGGAATAAATAAAAACGGTGAGGGGGGTTTCTACATATTAGACCAACACGCAGCTTCGGAACGCGTGAATAAAGAATTTTTTTTTGATTTTTACGAAAATTCTAAAAAGACTAAACAGAAGTTAATTTCTCCTCTTAAAATTGAGGTAAGTCCAAGCGAGAAGTTCTTCTTAGAAAGCAACCTAAAAGAAATAACTAAATTAGGCTTTAATTTTGAGCATTTTGGAGGGAATACATTCGTTTTAAGAGCAGTTCCTATAATAATGGGAAGAACTCCAGATTTACTTATTATTAAAGAAATTATTAGCGATATAACAGATATAGGAAAGGATAAAAGCTTTTCAGAAAAATTAGAGCAAATTATAAATTATTTAGCGTGTCATAAAAGTATCCGAGGGGGCGACGATTTGTCGATAAATTCCATTAGAAAGTTAATTGTTGATTTAGCAAACTGTAAGGATTCGTTCCATTGTGCGCATGGAAGACCAACACTCAAATTTTTCTCATTTAAGGAATTAGATAAGCTTTTTAAAAGGATAGTTTGAATCCAAATATACTATTAGATCATAATTGGAACAGTTTGTAGATGGAAAAAAATTGATCTATTCTATGATGTTTTGTCAGAATATCACGCTTTGCTGAATGCTATTCCTTCAATTCCTTGAATACCTTCCACTTGTCCAAATAATTCTTCAACCCTGTCGGTACCTCCCCATTCCTCAGGGTATCTAACCCTCACTCTTGCTTTTTTCAAACCAAATGCTACGGGTTTAATATCGTAATTTTCAATTACAGCATCATCAGGAAGTACACTTTTCAATTTTGAGACAAAATCTTCAAAATCCACATCAATATCTTCTGGAACTACATCTATTAGTGCTATAAATTCTCCCATTTTACTCAGACCTTCTGCGTTTTTATTTTTAAGCTTATATTAAATTAAATTACTAAATTAAGCGGTATTGAAAAAATTTGTGTTTTTCAAATCTACTTCTCTACCGTTGATTCTTGAACTTCTCTATCTCTCCTCGCAAAAATCCAAGAAGGAATTTTTATTTAAACAATAACTACTCCTATAATTGCTAATGAAACTATAGCTCCAATAATAACAAAAAACATGAAATCAAACAGTTTTTCAAATCTTATCACTATAGCTATAGTAGTATAGCCAAAATCCTTATCGTCCTCTGCTCGCACAGAAATAATATAAGTAACTTCTTCGAGATAGTTTAGATTAAAAGAAAATTCTATAAATGTGCTGAAACCTTTAAAATGATTGAGCTTTACGGATGTTGCTATTCCGTCGTTCTACATCTCGTTTAAGGGCCCGAAAAATCGCAACGGAGACATTTATAAGCATTTCCCATAGTTCTGCATCGTTCACATCTCCAAATAGTAACATCTCCACATTGAGGACAAGGAAAATGAACTGCAGCTTCAAAAGGAGCTATAGGTCGTCCACAAGAGAAACACATGTTTTTTTTATAGCTTGACATCGTTATTATTATTAGTCTTGGTTAACTGTAATGGATAATAAAATATCTACTAACTTTAATTATTTTCGATTTTAAAACCTAATTTTCATCTCCTTTTCCAAGGAATTATTCGTAATCAATATTTATATTAATTCACAACATAATAATTATAAAGCTTATTTTATTTTATACAGAAGATATTTTTTTTTAAAAATACGATGCCAGAGAATAAAGTGAAGAAATATTTCAGCCTAATAGAAGCATGGGCGTGGTGCGAAATTTGTGAAGAAATGGTCAATATTCGGGTAGATAAGGACGAGATTCAAGCCGGATTAAAAATGGGTCTTTACACAAAAGAACATAAACATGTAAATCCTTATCCAGATCCCGAAGATATTGATGAGGTTTCCGGTCAAGAGCATACAGTTTACATATACATTGATGAAAACTATGACATTACAGGGGTAAGATCGTTTTTTGGAGATTCACCAAGTATGAGTGATGTTGGTGGAACAAGCATTCAACCCGGCGGAGAGGTAAGGATCCCTATTATAGTAAAGGAAGTACAACCCATGAGCGTTCAATTAGGAATGATATCTATGGACGAATTTAAACTATTAAAAGTGTGCGACGGAATGAATTCAGTAGAACAATGTGCTGAGGTTACGCAAAAACCTGTCGATAAAATCGAAAAAATGTTAGATAAATTAAGAAAGAAAGGATTGGTCAAAGTTATTAAAAGAACATCTGAGTAAAGAGAAACATTAATTTAACTTTCTCTATCAATTCAACTATCATGAAAAAAAAGTTATCTTTTTTCAAAAAACCTTTTAACTTATTTCCTGCAAGCTTATATGGATTATTTTCTTTTGGAATAAGCATTTTTACCCACTTACTAGGAGTTCTATTGTATCCTAACTACGATATAACAAAGATGGCAATAAGTTTTTTAGGGGATGGATATGGCGGTACAATTTATCGTCTAGGATTAATATTAGCAGGTGTAATAGGTATACCGTTCTGCGTTTATATGGGAAAGTCATTTAATAACGATAATTCGATAGAACCTATCCGAAAAATAGCCTTAATTGGATCGATAATTTATTGTATCTCTTTAATATTTATTGGTTGTTTTTGGAGAGGTAATTATGTGGTATCTTTCATCCATGGTTTATTTGCATTTCTATGTTGGGTTGATGGTTTAATCTTTATAAGCCTATTTAGTGTTTTAATGTTGAAAGATGAGAGATTTCCAAAATCAATTGCGTATTTTGGATTTATAGTTGCAGGAACTTTCTTATTACACTTGTCAATTCTTAGTTCAATAACACAATGGATTATGACGCTATCAATAATGTTGTGGGCGTGGATAATTTCCTCTTATGTGTTATACAAGCATTTTTAACTAAGATCTTAATTATTTATAATTAATACTAAATAAGATTTTCAAACCATAGAAAAGCCAGCAATGTAAATTAAAACAAAATAAAAAATAATTGATTATAGCATTCCTGTATATTTCATCATTTTCCGAGTTATAGATTCAAAAATCTCCTCTACCTTATCTCCTGTTTTGGAAGAACATTCAAAATAACCTTGTAAATTATTTTTTTCAGACAATTCAACAGCGTCCTCGGTTTCAACGGATCGTTTTTCTTGGAGATCTAGTTTACCCCCTACCATAACAATTGGTATCTGCAGTTGTTTTCCTCTGACATTTTTCTCAAAGATAGAAAGCCAGTCATCTATATTTTTTACACTTGTATATCGAGTTATATCGTACATAAATATTCCACCGTCAGCACCTTTTGCAAAACTCGGTAATAGAACTTTAAAGCGTTGTTCCCCCCCAAAATCCCATATTCTGATAACTACTTTCTTTCCATCGACTTCTAAGTCTTTCACATAAAAATCAGCACCGACGGTCATTTTGATGTCTTCATCAAACACTTTTGTAAGGTACCTATTAACAAGAGTGGTTTTTCCTACTCCTCCATCTCCAAAAATGCATAATTTAAACGCACCTTCACGATCTGTCATTTTGAAACCCTCATTTTAATGATAGTATATTAATTTTCCTCTAACTTAATGTGTTAGTCTATAAGAAAGTTAATATTTTTTTGTATTTAATTGTAATTTTTACTTCTTAATAAAAAAATCTTCTAATATGTAGAACAATTATCTCTTCAATTTCAAAAAGCATCCTTATAGAAGAAAAATAATAAATATCATTTAGTATAAAAGTAAAATTATGTCAGATCAAAAAATTTATTATAAATTTTGGCCAAATGGCGTTCCAAAAGAAGTAGAGATTCTAAATAAGAATTTGATTGATTTTCTTGAAGATTCTGTTAAAAAGTATCCTGATAATGTTATAACATATTTTATGGGATTCGAACTCACCTATACTATGTTACTCGATATTGTATATCGCATGGCAACAAAATTAACCGAGATTGGTATAAAGAAAGGTGATTGTGTAGCAATCCAATTTACCAATAATCCAGCATTTATAGCGTATTATTACGGAGTTTTAAAAATAGGTGGAGTTGTTACTCCAATTTCGCCATTATTTAAGAAACTAGAGATTAAACGACAGCTGAATGATAGTAACGCAAAAGTTTACATCGGTTGGGAAGGTTTTTCAGGATTAGTGGATCCTATTATTAGCGAAACCGGTGTAAAACACAAGTTTTATAGCAATTTATCTCCGTATTTATCACCTGACCCTATGGCACCCCCTGAATTTTCCATGGGAGGAGAACCTATGATTGAGGATTTAATTCGGGAAACTGAACCAAATCCACCGGAAGTGGAAATAACTCAAGATGACTTAGCTC
>Ga0114930_10002832_pt1 | contig 15516 bp, 13 predicted proteins | sample AnhtaG_FD_87300 | JGI IMG/M metagenome (GOLD analysis project Ga0114930, IMG submission 87300) | Deep subsurface microbial communities from Anholt, Denmark to uncover new lineages of life (NeLLi) - Anholt_01485 metaG | ecosystem: Environmental > Aquatic > Marine > Oceanic > Sediment | place... | reverse complement strand
GGTCTTTTCCGCCTTTTGTCTGGGCGGTTGCGTTTGAGGTTTTTTGGCCGTGTTTTGGACAACGGTTTCCTCTATGTAAACTCGATCTGATTTTCTAATTTTTCTTACAAAATTCTTTTCAATCCCTACAACTCCTCCGTAGTAGTAGAACTTTATCTGCCGCCCCTCTTTCCAATATTGATAAGTTATAAATGTAGAGCCATTGCTTAACTCAATAAGATAAGAAGAAAAACAAATGGAAGGACATATGAGAAATGCGATAGTTATTATTACTGCGATATAATTTTTTATAAGATTCATAAAAGACGCTATCATCAATTGAGACCTTTGAAAAACGCCCCCTTTTGCCCGATTTCTTCGTCAGACTCAAATTTTGCACGGAGTGACACGAAGTGAAGCATCAGCGCTAACCTCAAAATACTCAATGCATTCCTGTGGTTAATCCCGCTTATAGCGGGAAACATTTTTCAAAGGTCTCAGGCTACGACTTTAAGTGGAACCTTATGCTTAATTGAGGCAGTCTTTTTTTGTTCTGCTATTTCTTCGGGGCTGTAAAAAACCCTCTGGATTTCAAGTAAGGAGGTTTCTCCCTTAATGAGCTTCGCAATACCGTCCTGTATTAATGAGTGCATGCCTTGTTCCATTGCAAGGCTTTTTATGATAGTAGCCCGGGCATTGGAATCAATTAGCTCTGTGATTTCTGGGGAAGAAAGCAATAATTCATGAATACCGGTACGTCCTTTGTATCCTGTATTTGCACATTTTTTACACCCCACTGCTTTATAAAGTGTAAATTCGTCTTCATCAATTCCAAGTTCGCCGATATGCTTGTGTCCCCCGTAATAGCGTATCAGCTTGTTTATTTCTTGTTGATTCGGTTTATATTCCTTTTTGCATTTGTCGCAAAGTAAACGAACCAATCGTTGTGATAATATGCCAAGAAGTGCATCAGAAAAATTAATTGGATCAGCTCCCATATCAAGCAAACGTACAATCGTTTCAGCGGCGGAATTAGTGTGAAGTGTTGACATTACCAGATGTCCAGTGAGTGAGGCACTAATAGCAATTGAAGCTGTTTCAATATCCCGCATCTCTCCAATCATGATCACGTCAGGATCCGCCCGCAGAAAAGTACGTAATGCTGCTGGAAAATCAAATCCAATTTTAGGATTTATTTGAACCTGCTGGAGACCTGGCTGGGTGATCTCTACTGGATCCTCTGCTGTCCAGATTTTACGCTGTGGGGAATTAATATGCCCAATCAAGGCGTGTAGAGTTGTCGTTTTACCTGAACCAGTTGGACCTACCACCAGAAAAATTCCATGAGGACTTTTGATCAGTTCCCGAATCTTACGTTCATTATACTCCGAAAAGTTGAGCTTGTTTAGAGGTAAAAATTTGCTGGAGGTAAGTACACGCAAGACAACACTTTCTCCACAAACAGTTGGTATTGTTGCCACACGTAATTCCCAGCATTTTCCATCGTGAACGATAGATAGTTTGCCATCTTGAGGTTTCCTTCGTTCCGAAATATCAAGTTCGCCCATTATCTTGATACGCGATATAACCGCGTTGTGATGTGTAGCCGGTATGGTAAGAAAATTCTGACAGATACCATCAATGCGAAATCGAATATTAACGGGCTTTCGGCCTTTACCAGGTTCGATATGTATATCTGAAGCATTGACATTACATGCCTCTATGATTAAATAGTTAACCAGTTGTATAATAGTAGGGGCATTTTCGCTAACTTCGTCTTCTAGTTCATCATCTACGAAGATATCTTCACTTTTCAGTTTGCCAACCAGTTCATTTATATCTACTTTTTTGTCAAGTTTTGACTTTTTGGTCTTTCTTTCTGGGAAATTCCTATCGATACTATCGATATACTTGCGTATTTCCTCTGGTAAGCCCACTTCGAATGAATAATTTTGCGCTTTGATCAGGTGCCGAATCTCCATGATGCGCTCATTGTCAGTGGGGTCATCTATAAGAATACAAACCCCATCCTTGCTATATGCTATCGGAAGCCATAATTTCCTGCGCAGATAAGTTTTATTAAGGCCTTTTAATAAATGGGTGGGAATTTTACGATCTGCATCATATTTAAAGCATGGGGTTTTATAATAACTTCCAAGAGAAGTTCTTATTTCATCAGAATTCAGCCTGCCACCTGACAATAGTAATCGACAAATCGTTGTGTTTTCATTTGTGGCACGATTCATGAAAGTTTCTAACTCCTCAGAGTGGACCCTTCGTCTGTTAAATGACGTTTTCATATTTCCCCCCTTTGGTTATGAAAATCCTAATCAATTAAAGGGTTGATTTTTTAGTTATGCCCAATTTATTTTAATTATACCATGAAAGCAATCGGTAGAAAGTATGAAATTGTTCTTATTTTTTAGATGACTCTGTCTAATGCATTGGTACTATGAAAAATTGAGCAAAGGCTAAATAGATGTAATCTTGTAATTTTTGTGGAAACAGATGGCCATGCCTTCAGAATCCGACCGCAATACCGTTCCTTTGATCTTTATATAAGCCCTGTTTTCTGTCAGCTTTTTCAACTTGTTAATATCAAGAACAAAATCTATTTTAACATCTGTGCCTTCGGGAAGTGATTGTGAGGTATGGAAAAATGCACCGCCCGCACATATGTCCTTTGTCAGGAGATTAAGTATCTCTTTGTCTTTTGCCTGCTCCGAAATCACTGTTTCGATCTTAGTAGGAATGTTGAGGGTGAATCTTTCGCATTTCCTTTGTTCTTGTGCTTCCATAAGCTAATGGCCTCCGGTCAAATATAGAAATTTAACCCCAGTACTATAATTCCTGCCTAAAGATAAAATCCTATTCAAATTAAAAAAGCAATAGGTAATTGGTATGGTTTTGATAGGTAATTGGTATGGTTTTGAGTAGTATTTTTGAGATCAAAAAAGGGTAGTTATTTACGACAGGTTTTTGGCGGCCCATAGCGCTGCCTGGAGACGGTTGGTGACATTGATTTTTTTAAAGATATGGTAGAGATGGGTCTTGACCGTATGGGGGCTGATGTAAAGTTTTTCGGCAATCATCTTGTTCGATGCTCCCCCGGCTATCATAGCCAGTATCTCTATTTCTCTATAGGTAAGGGTTGTGTCATATCTTGTCTGGAGACCCGCTTGCTTTTTATTTTTCAGCATAGCTTCGGTCATAATCTTCCTGGAAAACCATAATTCACCGTTAAAAATAGCACAAATACCTTGTGGAAACCGTTTTAGATGATCATATTCATAAAAAAAACCTTGCACTCCCCGTGCTATAAATTCTGCCTCAATGCCAAGGTCCGGAGATACGTTAAAGAAGGCTAAGGCACTATGATTCAAAACCTCTTTAAAATCCGATTCAAACTCCGACAAACAGCTTTCCATATCATTTCCCAGGCAGTCCCAAAGGGCCAGCATTGACTGACCGGTATTTTCATTATCTGTGCCCTGAATGTCATGAAATTTTTCTACAGCAAGGCACTTCGCACCTGTTTCCCGCTCTAAAAAAGAGGCCATCAATGCATTTTGCAGCTTCAGGGGGCCGACAATATAAATAAGCCTGTTAGTTAATGTAGGCACATACCTCCTATACCCTTGCATTTGTAGGTTCAGATACTATGTTACTTATCTATATTATTGAATAAAATTTGGCAAGTATATTTTCAAAAGTTTTTATTTCTGCGAAAGGTTTTACTACTATCATCATGCAAGCGACACAGAAAGGCAAGGGTTTGTAATTGGGGTTCATATGCAGCCCGAGAGCTTTGCATAATCTCTAAAATTCTGATCAAAAAAATTCTTAAATTTCTGCTATTAACCTCCAATATTTTGACTTATCTAGTTGTTTTTACTTGACTTTACCTTCATTTTATGCCATATTCCCACTATAATTTCACTGCTTTCTGGAGGATAATATGGGTTACAAAAAAATGAATCAGGAAAGTAGAAATTGCTGGAATTATTACCTCGACTTTTCTGAAAAATTGAAAAAATCATATAATCGGAAATCTGGTCGGTTTTTCAAACCTCTGCAATTTTAAGCCGTCATTCTTGATTGACACATAAATCCTATTACTTTATTTTGAAACCAGATGCAAGATTTTATAATCATAACTTCAGATAACTAATTATGTAACCGTTCACGGTTAACAGTTTACAGCTTACGGTTAAAATGCTTCAGTCATTGCATAGTTCATTGGAAAAACTGTGAACTGTGAACCGACAACTGTGAACTGTTGCTATCAAACATGCTTCAACCATTACAAAATTCATTAAAAAATCGTGAACCGTGAACCGTGAACCGTGAACGGTTACCAATATAATAAGAGGGATGTAGATGAAACCTATATATTTTGTAGCAATAATCAGTTTTGTCTCAGGATTCTTAGGGTATATAATAATACAATTTTGGATACGTCCGATTTTAGGATACAAGAGGATAAAAAATAAAGTTGCTTTAAGCATTAAATATTATAATAAATCCAAAAACAATGAAGATGTTGGTAAAAAATTAAATTTGCAGAAAAAAGACTGGGGTAAAGCAAACAAGCAGAATTCCGTTGAGCTTTCTGAAAGTTATAATGGGAATTTGCCAGATTGGTATAAAATACTTTTAAAAAGCAGGGGCGAATCTCCGGTTGATGCATCTAAGCACCTGATGATACTATCTAATATCAGCAATTATGACCATGCAGAAAAACATATTGAGGAGATAAAGAATTATTTGGGAATCAAATAAATTTTTTTATCCTTTTTATTCGTCCGCAATAATTCCATAGACGTTGTCAGGAGGGGGAGTGCCTCTCTTATCCAAAGAAACTTTACACTCGCTATAATGAGGCCGGTCCTTTCGATTGACAGCGACAAGCGCCTGGACTATTTCCCAGCTTAATTTGCCTTTTTCCGCCATTACTGAGATTTCTTCCAGAGCTGTGCGGTTGTCATATGAAAGACGGCGATAGGGCCTTGGAGAGGTTAAGGCATCATAAATGTCGCTTACAACGACAATTTCGACCATACGGTCTTTAAGATGGATGCCACAAGGATAACCTGAGCCGTCCTTCCTTTCATGGTGGTCTCTGGCCACCTTTGCTGAAAAATTTTTGCTATCCTGAAGGTAGTAGCTGAGAAGCACATAGCCTGCTATAGCATGATGCTCCAGAAGAAGACGTTCTGGCCTGGTTAGTGGATCAGTTTTTTTCAGAATGTCTAAAGAGACGCAAATTTTTCCTAAGTCATGGGTGGGACCTGCCAAAACTTCTGTCAGCAGATCATTATGATCTTCCATAAGATTCCGGGCTAAAAGAGTTGAAAGAGCAAAAACCATTATAAAATGGCGATATGTATAAAAATCATGCAGTTTAAAATAGTCCATTGTCTCTAATACAGGGTATGGCACATTGACCTGCTCTATGAGATCAAGGAGGCTTGCGGTTTGCTTTTCATCAGCGAAAATAGTATTATATGGAGGTTGGGAGAAAAATAATAATATATTATCTTTTATTGAACCGTGTTTTAAAAAAGGAGAGGTTTTAGTGGAAGGGCTTTCATATGTCGAAATTAATTCCTCAACAATATCATTTGAAACTACAGTTCCGGCTGGAATTAGCTGCCTATTATCCAATGTAAAAACATTGTGATTTAATTTTAAAGCAGTCATTAAGACCCCATCTAAATTATCATTTATCTTTATTAAGATCTATTTTTTATAATATCAATATGTTTCATAATGTCAATAATAGGTTGGCTATTAATGAGGCTAAAATTGTAAGTTGTTTTATAAAAAATAAAAAGCCCGGTCAAGATTTGACCGAGCTTAATTTTTTTGGCTCCCCAGCACGGACTCCCTTCGGCTGCGCTCAGGACAAGCTCACCTTGGACATTTGTATTAATGCCAGTTTCTTTTTCCGAGTCCATCCTTTGATTTCCCGTTCTCTATGAGCGGCTTTATATTTGTCAGGATATTCCTCTGAATATAACAGGTTTGCTTTATGTTGATTCATTCGATGTTTCAGGTCTGTTGTCATGCCTGTGTAAAGCTGGCCTCTTCTATCACAAATATATACATACCACATAAGTTTCTTTCAAATAAAAAAGGCCCAGCATATGATAGTTGAGCCTATATTTTTTGGCTCCCCAGCACGGACTTCCTTCGGTTGCACTCAGGACAAGCTCACCTTGGCCCCTTGAATTAATGCCAGTTTCTTTTTGCGAGACCATCCTTTGATTTCGCGTTCTCTATGGGCGGCTGTATGTTTGTCAGGATATTCTTCTGAATATAACAGGTTTGCTTTATGTTGCTTCATTCGATGATTCAGGTCTGTAGTCATGCCTGTGTAAAGCAGGTCTCTTTTATCACAAATGTATACAAACCACATAAGATACTTTCAAATAAAAAAGGCCCAGCATATGATAGTTGAGCCTATATTTTTTGGCTCCCCAGCACGGACTCGAACCGCGGACTTAGTGGTTAACAGCCACTCGCTCTGCCAACTGAGCTACTGGGGATAATTTAATTTAAAACGTATTTATTTACTAAAAATTTGATTGAAGTCAAGTAAAATATTTATCTTCTTTAGGAAATTGCAAAATCTCCTTTTAATTTTAAAGAAAGCTCGTCAAGTTGAGCCTTGCTCGTTCCTGCGGGTGCATTTGTGAGAAGGCATGCGGCCTTCTGGGTTTTTGGAAATGCAATAACATCACGTATGGAAGGCTGTCCGCAGAGAATCATAACCAGCCTGTCAAAGCCGAATGCAATGCCTCCGTGGGGGGGAGCTCCTGACTCAAGTGCTGAAATCAGAAATCCGAATTTTTCCTCATAAGTTTCCCTATCAATACTCAACGCTTCAAACACCTTTTCCTGTTGTGCCCTTGTATGGATACGTATGCTCCCGCCACCAATTTCCGCACCGTTTAAAACAAGATCATAAGCTCTGGATCTTACGGCAAGTGGTTCGTCCTTCAAAAGGTCGAGATCTTCTTCAAGGGGAGCTGTAAAAGGATGATGCAATGCCTGAAGCCTTTTTTCTGTTTCATCGTATTCAAACAAAGGGAAATCAGTAACCCATACAAAACTGAATTCATTTTCGTCTATCATGCCCAGCTTTTTCCCGAGATGGTTTCTAAGATACCCCAGAGCTTCATTTGTAACCTTTGGTTGATCAGCAACAAAGAAAACAAGATCGCCGGGTTCCATTTCCAAACGCTTGGCCAAAGCTTCTTTTTCTTTGTCTGTAAAAAATTTTGCTATGGGCGATTGCCATGTATTTTCCTTTACTTTTATCCATGCAAGCCCCTTTGTTCTGTATACTGCAACAAATTCAGTAAGATCATCGATTTCTTTCCGCGAAAAATATGAGCAGCCTTTTGCATTCAGTGCTTTGACTATTCCACCTTTTTTAACAACGCTGGAGAAAACCTTGAATCCGGATTTTTCAACAATATCCGATACATCTTTAAGTTCAAGCTCAAAGCGAATATCCGGTCTGTCAAGTCCGAAGCGGCTGACCGAATCTTTGTATAAAAGACGTAAAAAGGGGAGCTTGATCTCTATCCCAAGAACATCATTAAAAATTTCTTTCATCATGCCTTCAGTTACATCCATGATATCGTTTTCGCCGACAAAGGACATCTCCATATCTATTTGTGTAAATTCCGGCTGGCGGTCCGCCCTTAGGTCTTCGTCCCTGAAACAGCGAACTATCTGGTAATAGCGGTCAAGCCCTGAGATCATTAAAAGTTGTTTAAAAAGCTGGGGTGATTGAGGCAGAGCATAAAACTGGCCAGGACTAACTCTGCTGGGGACAAGATAGTCTCTTGCACCTTCAGGAGTACTGCGCGTTAATACAGGGGTTTCAATTTCAAGAAATCCGAGTTTGTCAAGATAGTTCCTAACTGATGCGGCAGCCTTGTGACGCATAATTATATTTTTTTGCATTTGTGGACGTCTGAGATCAATATGGCGATATTTGAGCCGTACTGTTTCCGACACATCAATTTTATCTTCGATTAAAAAAGCAGGCGTTTTAGCTGCATTTAAAATTTTAAGTTCAACGACCGTAATTTCTATCTCTCCGGTTTTTAGGTTCGGATTGATCATTCCTTCAGGCCTTGGATCAACAATTCCACGCACACCGATTACATATTCATTCCTGATTGCATGGGCCTTTTCGTGAATTTTTATATCTATCTTGGGATTAAAGACAACCTGGGTTATGCCTTCCCTGTCTCGCAAGTCAACAAATATGACTCCTCCGTGGTCCCTTCGGCGCTGAACCCATCCCATAAGCACAACTTCCTTGCCCACTGAGGCCGCATCAAGCTCACAGCAGTTGTGTGTTCTCCTCATTTCTCCAAGTATATCACCCGACAATGCATTTACTCCTTTCAAATTTTATAATCTAAGTTCTGCTTTAACTTTTTCTACTAATTTTTCTATCGGAATTGAAATCTGTTTTTTAGTTGTCATGTTCCGGAGAATAACTGATCCTTCTTCAAGTTCATTGTCTCCTGCAATAAGCACATACGAGGCTTTAAGTCTGTCTGCACGTTTCATCTGGCTTTTCAGGCTTCTGTTGCTCAAATCCATTTCAGGCCGAATTCCTTCAAGACCAAAATTGCAGCTCCATTCAAAGGCTAATGGCCTGCTTTTTTCACCAAGCGCAGCTATATAAATATCGGGCTTTTGTAAAAGGTCTTTATTCCTAAGGCCTGTTATTTCTGCCAGCCTGTCAAGGCCTATTGCAAAGCCTGTTGCAGGCTGGTCAGGCCCTCCTAAAGCCTTTACCAGACCATCATAACGTCCGCCACCGGCAACGGCATTCTGTGCGCCTAATGAACCTGTCTGAATTTCAAAAGTAGTGCGGGTATAATAATCAAGACCTCTTACCAGGTGTTTGTCGATCACAAATGGAATTTTAAATTTTTCAAGCGCATATTTAACTGTCTCGAAGCGTTGGCTGCATTCGGAACATAAATAATCCATTATAGCAGGAGCATCAACCATAGCCTCGCGGCATGAAGAATTTTTGCAGTCAAGTGCCCTTAAAGGATTCTTTTTGCTTCTTCTAAGGCAATCCTTGCATAATTTTTTTGTTACAGATGAAAGAAAAGCAGAAAGAGATTCCTTAAAATTTAAACGGCATTTGGGGCAACCCAATGAATTAATGTGGGGTTTGGCATCCGTTACTTCAAGCATGGAAAAAAGTTTCATGGCCAGAAAAATAAGCTGCGCATCAATAAACGGCGAATCTATACCAAACACTTCGGCATTAATCTGATAAAATTGTCTGAACCTTCCTTTCTGGGGTCTTTCTCTGCGAAACATCGGCCCGATGCTGTAAAATTTCTGTACAGGATCCTTTGCATACATTTTATGCTGAATATATGAACGAACAACAGATGCTGTAGCTTCCGGCCGCAGTGTAATAAGATCTCCCTTTCTGTCCTGGAAGGTATACATTTCTTTTTCTACAATATCGGTATCCTCTCCAATGCTCCTTGCAAAAAGCTCGGTGCGTTCCAGAATCGGCAGTCGGATTTCCTTAAACCCAAAATTCTCAAAAAGTGAGCGGGCGGTTTTTTCTATATTTTGCCAGATCTCAACTTCTCCAGGGAGAATATCTTTGAATCCTCTAATTAATTGAATCATTATCTATTGGTTTTCCTTAATAGTTGCATGTATAGACTTTCAGATAATTAATTTCACAAGGCCAGAAGGAGGAAGGCGTATTAGTTATACGTCGACGACTGATAACACAGTGAAATTATTTATCTGAAAGTCTATATAAAAAAGTAAAAGTATGGTACATTTATACACAAATTAATTTTTGTATCTTAGTGTACTCTATTAAGTCAATATTAATGTTTCCCTTGACATACAGCGTTACAATTTATAAAAATGTGTAAAAATAATAAGTTAAGAGGAATAATGCCATGCAGTCGCAAGTTACAATCAAAACCCTGTATAGAATGAAGGAAAAGGGCGAAAAAATTGTTGCCCTTACAGCCTATGACTTTCCATTTGCCAGAATGGTTGATGAGTCTGGAGTGCACCTGATACTTGTAGGAGATTCATTGGCAATGGTGGTTCAGGGAGAATCAAGCACACTGCCTGTTACAATGGATGAGATGGTTTATCATACCCGTATTGTATCCAAAGCCGTCCAGAAGGCGATGGTTGTAGGCGATATGCCGTTTATGTCTTACCAGCCAGGCAAGGAGCACGCAATTGCCAACGCAGGGAGGTTTCTTAAAGAAGCCGGTGCAGCGGCAGTTAAGCTTGAAGGAGGCGCAGCGGTCAGCGAGATAATTAAAGCAATATCAGAAGTGGGTATTCCTGTGATGGCTCATATCGGCCTTACTCCTCAGTCTGTTCATCAAATGGGAGGCTACAAGGTTCAACGTGATGAAGAGCGGCTGATGTCTGACGCTCTCGAAATAGAAGTAGCAGGAGCATTTTCTGTTGTTTTAGAAGGAATTCCATCTGAAATCTCTGAAAAGATAACAAAAGCTCTTACAATTCCAACTATTGGGATTGGTGCGGGCCCGCATTGTGACGGCCAGATCCTTGTTCTTCACGACCTTCTTGGATTAAATGAAAGGCATGTCCCGAAATTTGTTAAGCAATACGCCAAGCTTGTTGATGAAGCTAAAAAGGGGATAAAACAATATGTGGAAGAAGTACAGGCAGGTAAATTCCCCGGCAAAGAGCATAGTTATTGATTACCAAAGTTATTCTGCCCTCCGCAGTCAGGACACTGCCAGGTTATTCCATTGCAAGACATTCCCCAGAAATTTTCCCCCATGCAGTACTGACAAATTGCAAAGCCGCACCTGCATCTCCAGAAGAAGGGGGCTTTATTGCCGCAGCAATGGCAGTTTGTTGGCTTTGATCGGAGCCATCTTTCCCGGTATTTCAATTTAGTTGAAGAGCCTGTCATGTTCTACACTTATGCAATGGTTCATCACGACATCTATACCTGCTTTTGTCAGTAATTCTGCCGCCTCATAATTCTCTATGTTAAGCTGCATCCAGAAAACTTTTGGCTTGATTCGGATAGCTTCATGTGCATGCGGCATTATCTGAGAGGAGTTTCTAAATACATTAACAATATCTACAGGCTCCTTAATATCTTCTATTGATGGATATGTTTTTTCTCCAAGTATCTCCTTATGCTTGGGTCGTACTGGAATAATTTTATAGCCTTGTTCTTTAAGATATTTGGCAACAACATGAGAGTCTCTTTCCGGTTTAGGGCTCAAACCTAAAACCGCTATGGTTTTTGAATCTGTCAGAATATGTCTTATTTCACTGTCTTCAGTGATTATTTTACCTAACTTCAATATTGATCTCCTGTTGTTTTATGTTGTTAATTATAGTAGGCAGTTATGACTAAAATTAATGCAGAGATAAAATATGTCAATTAAACGATTATGTATAAAGATAAAACAATATACCTAATAGACGGCAGCGCGTATATTTATCGTGCTTATCATGCAATCAGGGGGCTTTCCAATTCAAAGGGCCTTCCCACAAATGCAGCTTTTGGTTTTACAAAAATACTTTTAAAACTAATAGAAGATCGTAATCCTGAATACGTAGGAATGTTTTTTGACGTAAAAGGCCCTACTTTTAGACATGAAATGTTTGACGCCTATAAAGCCAACCGACCTCCCATGCCTGAAGATTTATCGATTCAGATTCCATACATAAAGGATATAACAAAAGGTTTCAACATACCGGTTGTTGAAATGTCGGGCTATGAAGCCGACGATCTCATAGGTACACTGGCACGAAAGGCGGAGGATGCGGGATTTTCTGTAATTATGGTTACCGGCGATAAAGATTTCATGCAGCTTGTAACAAAAAAGTCTATTATCTGGGATCCCATGAAGGAAAAGACCATAGATAGCAATGTTATAAGAGATACATATGGACTTGAACCTGGCCAGATGGTTGATGTCATGGGCCTTTCCGGTGATTCCGCCGATAATATCCCCGGCGTACCCGGAATGGGGCCAAAGACCTCGATTGCTTTGATAAAGACCTTCGGAAGCATGGAGCGTTTATATGAGCAGGTGGATACAATAAAGAAGAAAAAGCAGCATGAAAATCTTGTCCGCTACAAAGAACAGGCATTATTGAGCAGAGAACTTGTTAGAATAAACGACAAAGCACCTTTGTCCTTTACACCTGAAGAATTTAAATACAAAGTCCCGGACAGCGCCGTTCTCTTCGAACTCTTTAAAAAACTGGAATTCAGGCAGTTGCAGCAGTCTGTATTAAAGCGAACTGATCTATCCAGAAAAAAATACAGGCCTGTATTTAACATTGAGGAGCTTTCCGATCTGGTTACGATTCTAGAGGCTTCAGGTTTATTTGCCCTTGATACTGAAACTACCTCTAAAGATCCAATGGCGGCAGATCTTGTGGGTTTGTCTTTTTCTGTAAAGGCTGATGAGGCTTTTTACATTCCGTGCGCTCATGAATATAAAGACGCACCAAAACAGCTTAAGCGGGATGAAGTTTTGAAGAGGCTTAAACCGGTACTTGAAAATCATAAAATAAAAAAAATAGGCCAGAACATAAAATATGACTGGATTGTTCTTGAGCGTCATGGAATAAGGCTTTCCGGAGTAATATTTGATACCATGCTTGCATCTTACCTTATTAACCCTTCGAAGCGTGCTCACAATCTTGACCAGATTGCTCTTGATTTTCTCGATCACAAGACGATTTCGTACGAAGAAGTAGCAGGTAAAGGTAAAAAGGCTTCCTGTTTCTCAAAGGTTCCCTTGGAAAGGGCTGTGCCGTATGCCTGCGAGGATGCTGATATTACGCTTATGGCTTACAATGTACTTATGCCCATGCTGAAAGACATGGGGCTTGAAGAACTTTTTGAAAAAGTAGAGATGCCCCTTGTGCCGGTCCTGATGAAGATGGAAATGACTGGAATTAATGTTGACAGGGAAAAGCTGATAGTTCTTTCAAAATCATTTGAACATCAGCTTGAGCAGCTTGAAGCCGCCATATATTCAATTGCAGGAGAAGAATTTAACATCAGATCTTCACAGCAGCTTGGAAGAATACTTTTTGAAAAGCTAAAATTGCCGGTGCAAAAGAAGACAAAAAAGAAGACAGGCTATTCAACCGATGTAGATGTTCTTGAAGTGCTTGCAGAACATCATGAACTTCCCGCTCTAATATTAAGGCACAGAACTCTTGCCAAGCTTAAGTCAACATATGCGGATGCATTGATAGATCTTATAAACCCGGAGACAGAGCGTATCCATACTTCATACAATCAAACGGTTACTGCTACAGGCCGTCTTAGCAGTTCTGAGCCGAATCTTCAGAATATTCCGGTCCGCACCGATGAGGGAAGGGAAATAAGAAGGGCTTTTATTCCAAGAAAAGGCTGGCATCTCCTTGCTGCAGATTATTCTCAGATAGAACTCCGTATTCTTGCCCATTATTCGGATGATAAAATCCTTATCAAGGCTTTTAAAGAAGATGAAGATATCCATATCCGGACCGCAACAGAAGTGTTCCAGGTATTTCCTTCTTTAATTACTTCTGAATTGAGACAGCAGGCCAAGGTTATAAACTTTGGCATTGTTTATGGAATGAGCCCGTATGGTCTTTCCAAAGAGCTGGGCATAAGCCAGAAAATGGCAAAGACATATATAGATAACTACTTCGCAAGATACAGTGGTGTAAAGCAATTTATAGATGATATAATCAAAGAGGCCAGGATTTCAAAGAAGACAAGTACGCTGCTCGGCCGTATTCGCCTTCTGCCGGATATCAACAACTCAAATAAAAACTTGCGTGAGTTTGCCGAAAGGACAGCAATAAATACCCCTATCCAGGGTACGGCTGCAGATCTGATAAAGATAGCTATGATAACTGTGGACTCTGCATTTACAGAGAAAGGGCTTAAATCTGCGATGCTGCTTTCCGTACATGATGAGATTGTTTTTGAAGTGCCTCCTGATGAACTGGATACGGTCAGTAATCTTGTAAAAGAAATAATGGAAAGCATTTGGGATCTTAAGGTTCCGCTGAAGGTTAATATTGCGGTGGGGAAGAACTGGGCTGAAGCCCACTAGTTTCCGGCTGGGAACGGCCCTTTTTCGCAATTTCTGTGTCAATCTTCGGGATTTGTTTGTGCGGCGTAAAATATAATAAAATCCTTTATTTAAAAAAATATCAATAATAAACCTTGATTTCCGTCTAAAAGGTGTTATTATTCTTCTAATCAATAAAGGCCCGTTCTTAATTGGCGGGCCGGTTTCGTTCTAAAGGAAAGTACCATTTGTCAAAGTGGCACCCTGAAGTCTGGGACTATGAGAATTTCTTAAAAGGAGGGTGTTAATTATGGCTAATGGAATTGTAAAATGGTTTAATAGTAGCAAGGGTTATGGATTCATAGAGCAGGAAGAAGGCCCGGATGTATTTGTTCATCATTCAGGAATCAATGCAAGTGGTTTCAAGTCTCTTTATGAAGGCGACAAAGTTACCTTTGACGTTGAGCAGGGTCAAAAAGGACCTGCTGCAGTAAATGTTACTACGGTTTAGACCGATATTTCTGAGTTAAAAAAGGGCATTCCATCGAATTATGAGGGAATGCCCTTTTTGTTTAAATTTCTACGGTTGCAATCGGAAAAAACAGCTTATATTTTTCAGGGCACCCCGTTGAGACACAGCGGGGTGTTCTGTTTTGAAAGATTGTAACCGTATCGCGCGGCATGGAAATGCCAACAAGGTAAAAAAGAAAAGGAGATAAAAATAATGACAGATCGTTCTAATATTACTCTTTACAGCGGTGGGCACAAAGGGGCTGAGGCTGAGTTCGGGAGGCTTGCTGATCGCTGGGGGATTCAGGAAGTTAACTTTTCGTTTGAGGGGCACGATATCGAACGTGATAGAGGGGTGCGGGTTCTGACTCCGGAAGAACTTGAAAAGGGGAATGTCAGCATGGAGATAGTCTCCACCCGCATGGGCCGGAACTATTCAAGGGCTGAAAAGATCCGGAAGGTCATCCAGTCCATTTTTCACATGGTAAACAACGGCTACCACGTGGTAGCAGTCGGATGGATACAGCCGGATGACACCGTCAAAGGAGGAACCGGCTGGGGCGTTGAGCTGGCAAAGCTCTTTAACCGTCCAGTCAGCGTGTATGACCAGGAACGCAAGGGGTGGTTCTTCTGGAAGGATAATAGGTGGGTAGCTGAAACGCCTGTAATTACAGACAAGACATTTGTCGGAACCGGAACCCGAAATCTCAGTGACGAAGGCCGCAGAGCGATTCACGAACTTTTCGAAAGCTCGTTTGGGCCAGCAGATGACGATTAAGGAAAAATAGGGGACGGGAAAATGCCCGTCCCCAAAAATGCCCCAAAATGCCCCATGTTTGTGCAGGTGAACTCCTCAAAGACAAACGATTTTGGCGATATATTGTGTTTGTTCTTGACATTAACCCCCACAAAT
>Ga0114930_10002831_pt1 | contig 15516 bp, 12 predicted proteins | sample AnhtaG_FD_87300 | JGI IMG/M metagenome (GOLD analysis project Ga0114930, IMG submission 87300) | Deep subsurface microbial communities from Anholt, Denmark to uncover new lineages of life (NeLLi) - Anholt_01485 metaG | ecosystem: Environmental > Aquatic > Marine > Oceanic > Sediment | place... | reverse complement strand
CGCCCAACACTTGGCGGTTACCGAAGCACCGGTGCGAGTCCAGCTTGGTGAGAAACTTACTCGTGGCCGGGGTGCGGGTGGTGACCACAGACTAGGACAGAAGGCGGCCGAAGAAAGCCGCGATGATATTAAGCAACTGGTTGACGGGGCAGATATGGTGTTTATCACCGCTGGTATGGGTGGTGGTACTGGTACCGGGTCGTTGCCTGTGGTAGCTGAACTGGCTAAGCAAGGTGGAGCGCTTACCATTGCTGTCGTCACCAAGCCATTCGCCTTTGAGGGTAGTCATCGCAGTGAGGTTACAGAAGAGGGAATCGCCAACACGATTGATAAGGTGGATACCATGGTCATCATTCCTAATGACCGCTTGTTTACTCTCTGTGACCACAAGACAGGGGTCGATGGCGCCTTTAAACTGGCTGATGAAGTCCTCTGCCACGGTGTTCAGGCTATTGCAGAAGTTATTACTGTTCCTGGACTGATTAACCTTGACTTTGCTGACGTGAGGACAGTACTGAAGGACGCCGGTCCTTCCTGGATGTCCATTGGTCGAGGCGTTGGGCAGAACCGGGCTACCGATGCTGCCAGGGAAGCGCTAGCCAGCCCGCTGCTGGATGTCTCGGTCAGAGGGGCAAGGGGTGTACTATTCAATATCAGTGGTGGCGGTACCCTTAGCCTATTTGAGGTTAATGGTGCTGCTGAGGTCATCCGGCAGGCCGTTGATTCGGAGGCGAACATCATCTTCGGTGTCACCCTTGACCCTAACTTGGACAACGAAGTCCGGCTGACGTTAATCGCTACCGGTTTTGCTACTAGTGAAGAATTGGTCGGTGCTGGCCGAGAGAAGGAAATGGCCCGATTACTGAAAGACATAAAGACTGAAGAGGAGCTGACGATTCCCACCTTTTTACGGCAGCACCGTGTGCTCTCTAGCCAACGCCCAGGAGTAATAAACCCAGTGCGTACTCAAGGCTATTAGTATTTACAAGAGAGAGTCACGACCTATCGTACTTAACCTAAGCTTTTAGTTAAGTCTGTCGGTTAAGGAACGGTTGACATAATACAACTAAGATGACCAGAACTTGCCTGTGCATCTTGTCTCATCTTCAGTTCTCTTTTAGCCATTGTGAAGTACTTGGCTAACTGGTGGTTTCATACTGGAGATTTGGAGAAGGTGCAAAGGGTCGCTCTTAAAGAGCGGGGACTAACCCCCAAACACATGGGATAGGCAAAAGCATCCCTAGTCAGTGTGGACTAACATTGCGGAAGTTAATGTTCCCATTATTAAACATTTCAGCGAATTGTTATCCGTGGTTCTATTAAAACAACAGTTTTCAGTCAGAGATGATTTTTGGTTTTCTGATAAGGGAAATGAGGGGTACGGAAACGAAGCACAGCACGGCAAATACTATCAGTACCAGACGGTAACTTCCAGTCTGGTCATAGGCAAAACCGGCTATCACTGGTCCGATTGCTAATCCCGTCATGTAGAGTAAATGCATAGCTCCTAGCACGGCACCATAGTGCTTTAGACCAAAGTAGCTCACTGCCAGCATTGCCAGGTTGGGGGCCCAACCACCATGTCCCAGTCCGTGGATTACCGCAAAGAGCCACAGGTGAGCCATAGAGCGTGCCTGTATCATGATGATGAGTGAGGAAGCGGTTAAGGCGTATGAAATAGCAGCCGCATATTTGGGATTAATGCGGTCACAGAGGTAGCCAAAGATGAATTTGCCTGTCGCGCTACCGAGCCCAACAATACCAATGGCGACTACGGCATTGGTAGCCGTAAAGCCCTGCTCAGTCAATATACTGACCTGATTCTGCAGAGCAGCGGTAAGACTCATGCCGTAAACCATGGAGGTGAGCGCGATTATCCAGAAGGTAAGTGTCCCTATTGCCTCCTTACGGTTGAGGCTGGTTGTCTCTCTTGTTTTAGAACCGTGGTCATCCGCTACCTCAGTTGCTTCCTGCCCATAAGGACGCAGACCTTTCTGTCGTGGGTGGTTCTTAACAACGAGAAATAGCAAGAGTAGCATGGTGAATAATAAAAAGAGTGCTATTACCAGGTAGGCATTGCGCCAACCAAGATTCGGGATGAGATAATTTCCGATTGGGGCTGCCAGTAATATCCCACCCAGTCCGATGCCAGTGAAGGTAAGTCCCTGCATGGTGCCGCGCAACCGGTAAAACCAATTGGAAAGAATAATGCTTAGGGGAATGGTTCCCAGGAGCACATGCCCGAGACCAAGGCACAGATGCAGCAAATAGTAGTTCCAGATGGCTGATGTCCTGCTGAGTAGAAACAGGGCCAGTGACATCGCGATTGTCCCGAGAAACAAGACTTGGCGCGGCCCATGCTTATCAGTAAGTCGCCCGACAATGGGTGAGAGGATAGCCGCGGTGATTATAAAAACAGAAAAGGCAGCGGTTACCTCACCGCGACTCCAGCCAAACTCATCCGCAATGGGCTTGTTGAAAACGCTAAAGCCGAAGAAAGCAAAGCCGGCAGTAAGAGTCAGGGTGACCAACCCTGCCAAAACGATCCAGTAACCGTAGAAGGGCTTATTCTTGATAATCATTCACCATCAGGCCAGTTGTTGCCTTCTATTTTAATTAGAGCCTTAACTTTTCACAAATATAAAGCAAAACACGATAGGTAAGACGCCAGAACGTGTTCTGTGTTAAGCTTGCAACGCCAATACTAGCCTGCAGTATGAAGTGGCCTTGTCAGCCTCGTTAAAGTAGGTTACATCATGAACTCACTTGCGGAATATAGTTATGAGTTTGGAGAAGGGAGTCGTGGTAGCAAAGGATTAGCCCAACTCCTTCACAACAAGTTCAATGCACTCTAGGGCCTCGTCTATGTCTGCAGCCCCTACCATGCGGTGGGTGACAGCCCGCACTTTTCGCCCCCCACGAGGCAATAACTTGACGCCTTGGGTAGCCACTCGCTGAGTGAACTCAGACCCGAGGATGAAACTCGGCGATTCGAACATCACAATGTTGGTCTGAAACTTCTCCGGGTGAATGGTGATGCCGGGGACTTGAGCTAGGCCATAAGCCAAACGACGAGCGTTGGCGTGGTCCTCTGCCAGACGGCTGACCATTTTCTGGAGGGCAACGATGCCAGCGGCGGCAATAATCCCGGCTTGGCGCATCCCCCCTCCTACCATCTTTCGCCACTTGCGGGCCTTCTCCACAAACTCCTGTGAACCACAGAGGAGAGAGCCTACTGGAGCACTGAGGCCCTTAGATACGCAGAAGCAGACAGAATCAGCAGACCTAGCCAGCTCACTGGCGGGTACACTTAAGGCAACAGCGGCGTTGAAGATACGGGCACCATCCAAGTGAACCGAAAGGCCATGCTGGTGAGCGAGCTCGGCAATAGCAGATGTGTAATCCGGGGTTAGGACAGCGCCACCGCAGCGGTTATGGGTGTTCTCCAAGCAGAGGAGGGTAGTCTGGGGAAAGTGGATATTCTTCGGTCGGATGGCTTCCTCAACTGTGCCGGGGTCCATCCGACCGTCCTGGTCATTCGGAATGGTCCGCATAACGACGCCCCCCAGAGCGGACGCACTTCCCACTTCGTACCAGAGCATATGGGCCTCACTGCCTAGGAGAATTTCATCGCCGGGGCGGGTATGGGTCAGGACAGCAATGAGGTTGCTCATAGTGCCGCTGGGTGTAAAGAGGGCGGCTTCCTTTCCCATCATCTGAGCCGCCAGTTCCTCCAAACGATTGACGGTGGGATCCTCCCCGAAGACGTCATCCCCCACCTCAGCCTCACATATAGCTTGGCGCATCTCCTCCGTGGGCAGAGTTATGGTATCGCTACGCATGTCGATTATCTTCACTAGGGCCGCCTCCCTTGTTTGTTCTTTCCCTCTCCATACTATCTCCTCATCTACATCCTTTTCATTCAAACCATTGACTCCTCAGCTATCGCCTTCTTGCCATATCAGTCATCAATCCCTAGTTTTGGGAAGCGGTGGCACATCTGGGCGACCTCCTGCCTTACCTGATTTTGAACATCCGGGTTACCAATATTGGTAACTACCTTTACAATTAGCGAGGCAATTTGTTTAATTTCCTCGCTGCTAAAGCCACGTGTAGTTACTGCTGGTGTGCCTAGCCTGATTCCGCTAGTTATTCGAGGCGGGCTAGGGTCAAACGGAATGGCATTCCGATTGACCACAATACCTACCATTCCTAAAGCTTCCTCAGCCTCTTTCCCGCTAACCCCTGTCTCAGTAAGATTGGCTAAGACCAGGTGGTTATCTGTTCCCCCTGATACAATACGCAGCCCTAATCTTCGAAGTTCACTGGCTAGAACGAGTGCGTTATCCAATATGGCACGTTGGTAATCTAAGAAGCTAGGTTGCATAGCCTCATAGAAACTTACTGCTTTGGCAGCAATAGCGTGCATCAGGGGACCACCTTGCATCTCAGGAAAAACAGCCGCATCTATTGCTGAAGCCAGCTCACCCCGACACAAAATGAAACCACCTCGCGGACCACGTAGCGTCTTATGCGTAGTTGAGGTTACCACATCAGCGTAGGGCACCGGGGTAGGATGCAGACCGACAGCTACCATACCGGCTATATGAGCCATATCAGCCATAAGTCTTGCTCCCACCAGGTCAGCAATATGCCGAAAACGCTCAAAATCAATAATCCGGGGATAAGCAGTAGCTCCAGCCACAATCAACTTGGGTTTGTGCTTTAAGGTGAGCCTTTCTAACTCTTGATAGTCAATCCTTTCTGTTTGCTGATTAACCCCGTAGGATACGAAATTATACAACTTACCGGAGAAGTTCACCTTGCTACCATGAGTAAGATGACCGCCGTGAGCCAGACTCATACCCATAACCGTATCTCCGCAGTTAAGCAAGGCATAATAGGCTGCCATATTCGCCTGAGCCCCGCTGTGCGGCTGGACATTAGCATGCTCAGCCCGAAATAGCTCCTTGGCCCGCTGGATAGCCAAATTTTCCACCGTGTCCATATTTTCACAGCCGCCGTAATAACGCCGCTGGGGATAACCCTCAGCATATTTATCCGTTAGCAGTGAACCTTGAGCCTCAAGCACAGCCTGGCTTGCATAGTTTTCGGAGGCGATGAGGTTTATCGTTTCCCTTTGTCGTTTTGCCTCCATACTAATAGCATGACTAATTTCGGGATCGGTTTGACTTAAAGAACTCATTTTTCCTCCTCGTTTGAAGTCTACAACTGCGCCCTGATATTGTTATAATGACACCAAGTGTCGCCTATCTATCTGAACTGGCTCATTGCTTTGTCATTGCCAAACGATTCTGTCACCCCAAATCATGGATTTAGACTTTCTGCTGGTGGAAACAAAAGCAGGAGGTGCCCATGACAGAAGGGAAATAGGTAATTGCTGGGCTGTGCTTCGTTTGCGTACCCCTCATTGCCATTAATCGTCTCTAAATATTATATCTTTTCTCTGTATTTTAAAACTAAATCCGGGTCATATGGGGCTTTTCTTTCACTACACACTTCCCTTGGACATAACTGGCAACTCTCAAACCTAATCTCAGTTGGGAAATATATTCCAGACGAAGATTTTAGCGGGAGCATTAACAAACTCTCGGTTAGCTGCACTCCAATTAAATCTTCAACATTACCAAAGATGGAAAACAGCTCTTTTTGTTGTGTTATTGGCCAATCCTCCGCAGCTCCCTCTCCTGGATACATTCTTGACATTTGTCCAAGTGCATAATTTCTGGTTAGGTAATCTTGAAGATAGCTACGAGCTGAGCGTAAAGCCATCTCCTTAATTGTATCCAAACAATAATATTTCATATAATCATCGGGTGGGACAGCTATTTCATCTAATTCTCCTCCACAGGTGGCAACATATGGGAAAACTCTTCCTACTTTATCCAAATTAACTCTGAGAACACGGCTGGTAAACCTTACGCCATCAATATATAGGGAGTCTCCATTCTTATTATCAACATAGGAAACTTTATAGATAGCTTTGGGTTTAGCTATAGGATGAACAATATCAATTAATTCTTGAATAATTCTTTTCATATCTTTATTTTCTTTACGTAGACGCAAACGTTTTAATACTTCTTCGGGAGTTAACCTAAACGGGATGCTATTCAACACTTCCATAAAATTTTCATGGTCAAGAATTTTTGGTCCAGCTTAATTATTGTTTTTCTTTGGATTGGTTTTAGCAAGCCAGCCAATGGCAACAAACATCGTAATAGCTGAACTCTGAGTTTGCCGAATCTGCTTGAAAACTCACAAGGGCACCTGCCACCGCTATTGAGCAGCCATTCCAATACCCTTGCTTCATCTCCTGAACCTGCTACCAGTATTGTCTTATTTTTTCCTATGTTGTGGCTTAACTTTAGCCCTTATTGATGGGATTGTCAACGCTGAAGAAACTTAACGAAGCGATAGTCCGAATTTACCAGTGAATGCTTGGCACAACTGGCTATGATATGTTCTTGCAAAGTAGGTCCTTTAGTACATAATATCCATGGCGGTTTCAGTTTAGTTATCACATACTTAATTAAATTACTTTAGATTTACTCAAGTGCTGGATGACCGTAACTCTAACCATTCCAAGAGAGAAGCTGCGCGCCTGAAAGCCAAAAAGAGCACCAGACGAAGGCGACTCGGGAAGGTAAGATAGGTTGGTTAGAGAACCGGGGCAGTTATCCTTGTGGGGCAGGCTTGACCACATTAGTGGGGCGCCCCTGGAGAAAGTTGGCCACGTTATCTACTGTCATTGCCAGACCGGCCAGGGTGGCTTCCGGGACCATGGAACCAGTATGCGGTGAGAGCACCACATTCTCAATGCTCCGCAGTGGGTGGTCAAGGGGTAGCGGTTCGTTGACGAATACATCCAGGCCGGCGCCGGCAATCATGCCGCTCTGTAGAGCCTCAACCAGCGCCGTCTCATCCACTACTGAACCGCGGGCAGTATTAATCAGTATCGCCGTCGGTTTCATCAGCGACAGCTCGTGCTTCCCAATAAGTTTGTCAGTCTGCGGCACTCCCAGGACATGGATGGATACCACATCCGACTGGCGCATCAGTTCTTCCAGGGTAACAAACTCTACACCATATTCCTTGGCCCGTTCTGGGGAGGGATGCAGAGTCCAGGCAATGACCTTCATGCCAATGGCTTTCCCGAGCTGGCTCATCCTCTGTCCCACGCTCCCGGTGCCGATTACTCCCAGCGTCTTGCCGTAAAGCTGTGAAGAGTATTCCCGTGCCCAACCGCCAGCCCGTATGTTGCGGTCATTTTTAACTATCCGGTGAGCTACCGCCAGCATCAAAGATAATGACGTCTCGCTGACGGCTATGGCAGAGTAGCCGGGGGTGTTGGTAACTGTTATACCTAGCTCGGATGCTGCTGACACATCTACATTGTCGTACCCCACCCCATATATGGCTATTAGCTTCAATCTGGGGCAATTCTTCATTACATTATGAGTAAAGACGCTGGTCGAGCGGATGTTATATACAATATCGGCATCGGCGATACGGGACAGTAATTCTTCATCACCGAGGGCTCTGGAGTCATAGATGCGCACTTCACCGAGCTGTCTAAGTCGCTCTTCCTCAACTGTCCCTGCCAGTACGGGTGGTTCATCATCAGGCACAACGATTATTGGCATAGGATAACCTCCTAACGTGTTGTTTCACCAGGCATATGCTGGGTAACACCCATACATATTGTTGATGCCCTTGGACAGTGTACATCCGGTTCAATAATTCGTCAATTTGCTCGCCGTGCAGAACATGTCATTTTAAGAAGTATATGATAACATCACCCACATTGGTTCCAGTGTCCCCGGTTATTACCAGAGAGCCACCAATCTTGTCTAATAATGTGTTGCTATCATACCTTTCAAGATAGGATTGCACATCTATTCCCTTGGCTTTGGCAATATCTAACGAGTTATTGTCAACTATAGCACCAGCCACATCAGGTAAGAAGTCCGAGCCGTCTGTACCTACGCTGGCGACTACCCATTCGCCAGCGTATTGTTTCATAGCCAGCATAGATACAGCTGCGTAGTGCTGATTTCTACCTCCTCTCCCAGCAGTGGCAGGCAGTTTCGGAGTGGTTTCCCCACCAATTAGGATGGCATCATATCCAGCATATCTTAAGTTCAGTATCTCCCTTGCTCTAGAGTGGGCAACAGCAGTCGTATCACCTTTCTGCTCGGCAGTAACAATATATGGCTTAAGTCCCATCTCGTTTGCTTTCTGAAGCATAGCTTCCAAGGCTAGTCTGTTATCGCCAATTATGTAGTTGTGACAATCATTTAAGGTTTTGGGTGTTTCTGCTACCTCGCCCTGGCAACCCTTTCTTAGGAAGTCGGTAACACTTTTGGGTGCCTTGGCTAGTAAATCATATCTTTTCAATACATTATAGGCATCTGAAAAAGTTGTGGGGTCAGGAAAGGTGGGGCCAGAGGCAATAGCCGCCAGGTTATTGCCAATTACGTCAGATAATATCAGGGAAACAACAGTTGCCGGTGAATAAAAATGACCTAACCACCCTCCTTTAATCTGGGACAAGTGTTTTCTTACCGCATTAATTTCATCTATTTCAGCTCCAGAGCTTAGTAATAGCTCTGTAATGATTTGTTTATCCCTTAGACTTACTTCATCAACCGGATAGGGCATCAAAGCAGAACCGCCGCCTGAAATTAAGCATATTACTAAATCGTTTTCATTTATGGAGTAGCGCTCTCTAAGAGCCAGTATCTTTTTGACACCCTCAATACCCCTTCGGTCCGGGAGCGGATGGCCAGCGGGTATTATTTTGATTTTGCTTGTTTTATAATACCCGCTTTTACAATTAACCACGCCGGCGGATATATTCTCCGGGTGTATTATGTTCTCTAGTGTTTCTGCCATAAGGCCAGATGCTTTGCCCCCTCCGATAACAAATACCCGGCCTGTAGATAGACGATAGGTGCTATCATTTATGGTAAGAATTCTGCCAGCCGTATCATATCTCACCGCGGACTTCATAATGTTTGGTGGAAGAACCCTGGTGATGCCGGCTTCAATAACGTCTAAAGCCTGTTTTCTTAACTTGGTTGTAGCCAGCATATCCTTGTTCTTAATAATCATAGTAATTACCTGACTAATAGCACCTAGGGAATTGCGGTTGCTAACAATTATACAACTATACAACTAAAAATCAATGCATAAGAAATTGACTTAGTTGAGAGCTAGGTATAGGGGGTTCGCTCTATAGGCTAGCTTCTCTCTTCAGCAGCGAGTTCTGCCAGCCGGTCCAGTACCGCCTTCAGAGCCTCCAGCTCTTTCCCATAGCCTGTCCAATCACCTGCCTTGAGGTACTGCTGAGCCTTATCATAGTGCTGCTGAGCCTTCTCAATTAGACTGGCTACTTCAGCGGATACTGGCTCCCCCGGTTCAGTTGGAGTCGGCGGTTTTGGTTCAGTTGGTGGTACCTCAGCGCCAAAGATAGCGGCGATACTTTCCCCTAACGTGGGTTCCATAGCTATCTGGTCGCCGGCAGCCATAATAACTCGCTTCAGTTGGGGAAGCCCACCGCCCTCGGCCTGGAGGAAGACCGGCTCCACATACAGGATGGACTTGCCTAAAGGAATCAGCAGCAGGTTGCCGCGGATAACCCGAGAACCACCACGACCCCACAGGGCAAGCTGCTCAGTGATGACGGTATCCTGTCCGATTCGGTTCTCAATCTGGCTGGGACCATACACTAGCCGCTCCTTGGGGAAAAGATAGGCAAGCAGCTTCCCGTAGTTTTCTCCATCACTGCGGGCAGCCAGCCAGCCAATGGTATTATTCTTGTTCACTGGGGTGAAGGGCAACATGAGTAAAAACTCCTCTTTCTCCTCGTCGGGCAGGCGCATGATGATGTAGTAGGGCTCCATAGCCTGTTCTGTGCCGAAATAGAGCTCTTTGGGTAGAGCCCACAGGTCTTCCTTATTGTAGAATACCCGGGCATCTTCCATGTGGTAGGTTTGGTATACCGCGGCCTGGATATTGAAGAAGTCCTCAGGATAACGGAAGTGGGCTCGCAAGGACTCGGGCGCCTGCCCAGCGGGGACGAAGAGCTTGGGGAAGATGGCCTGGTAGGTCTGTATCAAAGCATCATCTGGGTCAGTGATATAGAAGGTTACACTGCCATCGTAGGCATCAATAACCGCTTTAACGCTGTTGCGAATATAGTTTAACTTTCCAAGCGGTTTAGAATAGGGATAGCGGTCAGTGGTAGTATAGGCGTCCTGTATCCAGAATAACCTTCCCTCCATCACCACCAGATAGGGGTCACTGTCCAACTTCAAAAATGGCGCCAGGTGATTCACCCTCTCCCTGATGTTCCGATAATAGAGCACCCGGCTCTCCGGGGTTAACTCGCCACTGATAAGGATATTAAGGTCGCCAAATTGCCAGGCATAGACTAATCGGCGGATGAAACTGCCTAGGCTAACCCCATCCTTGCCCTGGTAGCGAGTGAAGACATTCTCATCACCCATAGGATAGTTAAACTCATCGGTCTTTGTTCCCACAATTACGTAATCATTCGTCTTTTCCCCGAAGTATATCTCAGGCCGCTCAATATCGAAGATACCAACCGGGGGTATATCCTTTACCAGCAATACCGGCAGCCCCTCAGCAGTGACCTCATTAACCGGGCTTAGGGCAAGACCGTAGCCATGGGTGAACTGTAGCTGACGGTTGACCCAGGTCTGCGCCTGCACAGGCAATTTCTCCGCAGATAATTCTCGGGCCGATAGCATGACCTGCCGGTACTCGCCATCAATGGTATAGCGGTCGACATCGACATCATTGAAATCATAGTAGAGCCGAATGGACTGGATATGGTTATAGGTGTCCTTTAGCGGGCGTGGGTCCCAGAGCCGGATGTTGTTGATGGTTACCTCGTTTTGGGCTATGTCCTGAGGGGTTGGTGCCTCCTCGGCAGGGAAAGGCTGTTCCTCAATCCGGTCAAGAGCGAAGGCCTCTCTGGTAAACTGAATATTGTATTCAATGTAGGGCTTCTCTCGAGCCAGCTCGTTGGGCTCCACCTGAAAGCGCTGTACCACAGCGGGGAAGATGCCCCCGACGATGATAGCCACCACAATCCATCCCCCGATGCCGTAGAGCAACCAGCGAAACTTACGCTGCCATACGGAAACCAGAACGACACCTATAACGATGAGCACTACTACCAAAAGAATCCACTGTGCTGGAAGCTTGGCGTGCATATCAGCATAGCTGGCTCCGAAGACTACCCCCCGTGTGGAGAAGACTAGTTCCCAGATGCCAAGCCAGTAACCCCAGGCGAACAGGCCCAGGATAGCTATGACTAGTCCACCAATATGGGCTAATACTGGCCTAGCAAAGTCAAACCTAAGACGCTGCACCGTATAGCTGAGAAGATATACGCCGGCACTGCCAAGAAGGGTGACTATCAGCGCGCCCAGGAGCCAGCCTCGCAGCAGGTGAAGGAAAGGCAGTGAGAAGACGTAGAAGCCGACCCCCCTATGGAAAACCGGGTCGGTGATGCCAAAGGGCTGCCCGTTGAAGAACCGAAGTACAACCTCCCAGTTCCCCTGGGCTACCAGACCAAATATTAGACTGAGCAGTACCGTTCCCAGGATAACGTTCCACCTGAGTATCGGCTGTAGCCGGCGCACTATGGCCCAAGGCCAAAAACTTGGCTCAGTCTTGGGTGCCAGGCGCGTAGCCAGCACCAGGTTTCCTAAAAACAAGATACCAAAGATGAAGGCCGCCGAGAAGAAGATGAGCACCTTGGTCTTCAGGATAGTAGTAAAGACACTGCCATAACCCAGGCTGTTGAACCAGAGCCACTCGCTATACCACCCCTTCGATATATTTATGAGAATAAACAGGGTCAAAGCCCCAGCCAGTATTAGGAACACCCTGGCGGTTGTCCATCCGCGCTTGACGGGCGGTGTAGGCTTCTTGTCTCTATCTTCAGGAAACCAGCGCTGCCATTGTCTGTCAAATGAATCCAATCTACTCACCTCAACCTTTCTAAACCATGGCTAGCCGGGTTACGCTGCCTAACTCATCCGGGCAAACTTCTGCACGGTTTTGACTCCTCAGTCAACTCCATCGGCGGTCTTGGAGACTTCACCAACATACAGGTTACCTTCACGTGCGAAGACCATTACCGGGTGAGCACCTCTATTTAATACATACACCCTGTCTTGTGAATCGATAGACAAGCCGCTGACATCACCGAATGAATATCCTTCGGGCAACTTTGCCCACCCATCAACTAGTTTGTAGGTGTATTTGCCAGCGCCATATAACATGTTTTAGACCTCATTTCAGCCTAATGAGTCAAACTTCTCAATTTCCAGCATTCTAATTGGCTGGGCTGTCTTTGTCAAACTTGCGTATTTTATATGTTGGCTCTCCTTTACCAATGCGATGTAAGTAGTTATAATAGATTTGGCATATTCAAAACAAAATGCAGTGGAGGTGTAACTTGGCGGCGTTGTATGTAACCTCTTTAGCTGAAGGTGTAGGTAAGACTACCATTTGTGCTGGCTTGGCTAAGCATCTGCTAAGCAATGGCCAGAAGGTAGGCTTTTTTAAGCCGATTATTGTTAAAGAGGCAGAAGGTAGTGATAGCGATGCCCTTTTTATCAAGCGAATTCTTAGCTTAGATGAACCGGTGGATAGTATTTGCCCGGTTATCAGTGGTCAAGACAAGGTGGTAAACAGGATTAGGGAAGCCTATGACCAAGTTTCCCGGGGTAAGGATGTGGTTATTGTGGAAGGAGTGTGTGAACGGAGTATAGTAGAAGCACTGGATGCCAGGGCAATTATTGTTGAGGGCTATTCTAGAGAGTTATCTCAGGTTAAACTTAATAATAGCTACCAGGATTGGGGGGAATATTTACTGGGTATAGTATTAAATAAAGTGCCACGAAGTCAAGTAGAAAGTATGCGCAACGAGATAACCTCTCAACGTGGTGGAGACGGAATAAATATACTGGGTGTGCTCCCCGAAGATAGGGTTCTATTTGCCTTGTCTGTAGGCGAGCTAGCTAGGCACCTTCAGGGGGAAATATTGAACTGTACTGAGAAATCAGGAGAGCTAGTGGAGAACCTTATGCTGGGAGCAATGACTGTTGACCCCGGTCCGGAATACTTTGGGCGTAAAACCAATAAGGCCGTAGTGGTTAGAGGTGAACGGCCGGATATGCAGATAGCAGCTCTGGAGACCTCAATGAGGTGTCTTATTCTCAGTGGCAATACAGCACCAATCCCGGCGGTTCGGTATAGAGCTGAGGATAAGAATGTTCCTATTATTGTCGTCAAGAGCGATACTATGGCTACAGTGATGGCTATTGAAAATGCTCTGAATAAGGCCAGATTTAACCAGGAGAAGAAGCTACCTAAGCTTACTGAAATTATGGAGAAGCACTTCAGTTTTCAGACGGTGTATCAAGGGCTGGGTATGGCCAGCTAGGGGGGTATTGCCAAAAGTGAAGTTATTATATAAAATCTGGTTTGTAGTTTAATTAGCGGTCGAAGTTGCCTGGTTTGACTTAGGCACCAGGTAATTAACAAATCTTCTAAGGAGGGCAGGTGATTGAATGCACTAGGAAAACTTTTACTGCTGGAACTGAAGGACTGCAATAAGGAGGTGTTAAATGACCTAGGCTTTCTCAAAAGTGCTCTGATGTCGGCGGCAAGCGAATGCGGGGCAACAGTACTGGGGGAGTCCTTCCACCAGTTTAATCCTCAAGGGGTGAGTGGGGTGGTGGTTATCGCTGAATCCCATCTTTTTATTCATACTTGGCCAGAATATGGTTATGCCGCCGTTGATATTTTCACTTGTGGCAATTCCGTCAAGCCAGAGAAGGCAGCAGAGCTATTAATTGAGAAGCTTGGTGCCAGTAACCACTCTATGATAGAGGTGCCAAGAGGAATTCTAGACACTCAAGTGGGTGGTGGGGAATAGGAACTATGGATATAGACCCTGATAAATGGTTTTACGATAGAGTAAGCCAAAATTTAATTCAACTGCATAGCCTCGAAGATGTGCTGTATAGTGGGCAGTCGCAGTTCCAATCTATCGAGATTATTCGCAGTGGTAGTTTCGGTAAATGTTTGGTACTGGATGGCAAGATTCAGTCCAGTGAGGCGGATGAGTTTATCTATCATGAGGCTTTGGTTCAACCGGCGATGATAACTCATTCCTGTCCGGAGACAGTATTTATCGCTGGTGGCGGTGAAGGTGCCACCTTAAGAGAGGTATTGTCGCATAACACAGTAAAACGGGCAGTGATGATTGACATTGATGCTGAGGTAATTGCTCTATGCCAAAAATTTCTACCTGACCATAGCCGAGGCTCCTTTGAGGATGAGAGAACCGAATTATACCATGCTGATGCTAGAGATTATCTGGCTAAATGTGAAGAAGAATTTGACATAATCATTATTGATTTGCCTGACCCTATAGAGAGGGGGCCAGCTTATTTACTATATACTCAGGAATTTTATCAGCTAGTTAAAGACAGGCTTGGCACTAACGGCATTATTTGCGTTCAAGCTGGGTCAGCTGCCTGGAACGAGTTAGTAAATTTTGCTGCGGTCAATCACACACTGAGAAGTGTTTTTCCTATAGTTTGTCCTTATCAGACAGATGTTCCTTCCTTTGGTGGTCCGTGGGGATTTTGTCTTGCCTCGTCAAACCTTGACCCTCGCCTACTTTCAACTACCGAGGTAGACAACCGCATTTCAGCTCGGTCGCTAACCAGGTTGAAGTTTTATGATGGGCTAACCCATCAAGGAATGTTTTCTTTGCCTAAGCACCTAAGGGGTGAGCTGTCCAAACAAACAAGGCTCATAACTGATAACGAACCCTTATACGTCTATCACGAGTAGGCTGTGTGAATTTAACCTTCCTTCTAGAAATGACTACTCTCTTCACTAGATTGCACTCTCCTATTAAATGTGCCCTTAGTAGCCTTGCACAGTTGCACCAGAATGAGCATAAAGGGAACCTCAGTCAGAACACCAACCACTGTCGCCAGAGCTGCCCCTGAGGTTAACTTTTACCCTTCGGGTACGGGCACCACCGCTGGCTGCAATTCTTGGCGGAAGTACTTTCGCTGAAAGTAGAGAGCCACATTTACCAAGCTGATGAGCACTGGCACCTCCACTAGTGGTCCAATGACAGCAGCGAAGGCTTGTCCGGAGCCGATACCGAACACTGCCACAGTCACCGCAATAGCTAACTCAAAGTTGTTGCTGGCAGCGGTGAAGGCGATGGTTGCCGTCTTGGGATAGTCGGCCCCTATTTTCTTGCCCATGTAGAACGAAACTAAGAACATGAGCACGAAGTAAATTAGGAGTGGAATGGCGATACGAACCACATCCAGTGGCAACTGAACAATTATTTCGCCCTTAAGGGAGAACATTACCACGATGGTAAAGAGGAGCGCAGCCAGGGTGATTGGGCTTATCTTGGGG
>Ga0114930_10002829_pt1 | contig 15523 bp, 15 predicted proteins | sample AnhtaG_FD_87300 | JGI IMG/M metagenome (GOLD analysis project Ga0114930, IMG submission 87300) | Deep subsurface microbial communities from Anholt, Denmark to uncover new lineages of life (NeLLi) - Anholt_01485 metaG | ecosystem: Environmental > Aquatic > Marine > Oceanic > Sediment | place... | reverse complement strand
TCTAAGTTCTATGTCGGGAAACTTCCTGTTGGTGCTGTTGTGTTGTTCTCGGTCATCTGGCCGATAATTTCGTCCGCCCCCGAAGCGGGTGGTACTGTTATGAGTAACGCTGTAACAGGTTCACTTGGTAATGCAGCCGACCCTGACCTTTTTGGTGACGCTACTACATTAGCTTCAGCACTACCGCAGGTTATCGAGCCTTGTCCCGATGGGATAATTTATACATCCACTCTGGATTTTGCGCTTCGGGTTGAAACGACTGTTATTTTTACAACTGTTGCTGACGAAGCCCTGACAAGCACCGAAGGTATAGCAGTCAAAATCTTTTACACAATGGCAGGTAGAACCTACTAAGAAAGGAGTATTATTATGGCTACGGCAACTTATGCTGGAACTAACTACGCCCTAAAAGTTACTCAGAAAGTAGGTACATGGCCTGTTGCTGCTCATTGCAATAGTGCCAGAGTCTATTGTATGTCTGATGAGTGCTATGCTGATGGCATTGGCACTGTGGGTTCTCACTTTTATTTCAATAAAATCCCCGCAGGTTCAGTCCCTCTCATATCAGTTATTTGGCCGATAGATTCGGATGACGTCTCAGTTGGTGGTGATGCTATGGCCGCTGCTGTTACAGGTCAACTTGGTATATTGGCTGTAACAGGTGCAAATGCCCTTGCTGCCGACCCCGACTTATTCGGGGACGTGGCCGCTTTGACTACGGCAACACCACAAGTCATCGAGCCTTGTCCCGATGGGATAATTTATACGACAACTTTAGACTTTGCACTTACGACAGAAAAGACTCCTGTTATGTTGACAGCAGCACAATCGACAGCAGATACCGAAGGTGTAGCGCTTAAAATGCTTTACACTATGGGCGGTAGAACTTTTTAGGAGATAGAACGTGGACAGACCCTATTCTAAGTTAGAAAAAGTTGAAGTACCGAAAATATTTTTGGCGACTCCCATGCACAAAGATTCAAGGATTCACGGAGAAACTGCTACTTATTGTTCTTTTGTATCTGGATTTCCCAATGTCCAATGGGGATATACCAGCACGAACAGTCCTGAGATGTCGCGTAATACGTTAATCGAAGACCATCAACATAACGTAGAGGCTGACGAATGGACGCATATATATTTCATAGATACAGACGTGGTTCCTCAGATACATTGTCTTGGCAATTTGCTTGCGCTTGACGCAGATGTATGCACTGGATTGTACCCGTTATATCTTTTGAAGGATGGCTTTGTGTGGTCGGTTACGGATATGGATAGAATTTGTTTATCTATGTTCGAACCATTACCGAAAAAACCTTTTGAAACGAGGTCGGCCGGTGCCGGTTGTCTTCTTATAAGACGAGAAGTATTAGAAGATATAGGCTGGCCGTATTTCAAGATGGAATATCAACCAAAGTGGGAGAATGGCGGCAATGCTATTAAGAGTATGGAAGATATGTATTTTTTCGACAAAGTAATAGATGCGGGTTACAAAGTCATAGCAGACCCCAGAGAAGTCTGCAAGCACTATAATTCTATAGATTTGTTAGGTGCGTTTAGGAGTACACAAAGAATAGGGTAACTGTCCAGGTTCATCGGACGGGGGGCTTAACCGCCCCCTGTCACCCTTTTTAAGGAGTTATTATGGCTCTATCAGATGCCGAGGTGGTAACACAAAGGTTTTGTAGTAAATGTAACCAGTCCAAAAGTGCGGAACTGTTTAGTGGTACTAATAAGACTTGTAAAGATTGTGCAAAAAGAAACAGGCGTTATCGAGTTTGTCATAATTGCAATGTTGGTCTTGGCCATTTCAAGAACGATATTGCATTAGTTAAAAATGTAATAAAGTATTTAGAAATGGCAGGTGAATAATGGCCTTGACTGATGCCGAAGTGATTTATAATAAAGCACTGGGCTTAATCGGTGAATATAAAATCACCGAAGGAGATATTACCTCAAAACAGGCTGTTCTTTGCATAAGATATTACACGGACGCCAGAGATGAGACGCTTTCCGCTCATCCTTGGAACTTTGCCAAGGAACGCGTGATTCTCTATGAATACACTGACCGACCTATTTTTGGTTACGACCGCAAATACGCTAAGCCTTCTGATTGCCTCAGAGTTTTATCGGTAGATGATTCTTTAGGTTCTGATGTTAGCCGTAAACAAGCGGGCATACCTGCGTGGGAAGTGGAAGGCGATTATATACTTTCAGATGCAGGCGCTACACCGCCTTCGTGGAGTTCAGATAAGGACTATTATGCTGGTCAATTCTTTTCTTATGATGACATAACTTATGAGGTACTTGTAACTCACACTTCCGATACAACAGGTGCCGACTCCGATGCCCAGATAGCTGTTGATGTAGCTGCCGCTAACATAGAGTCCAAAGGTGGCGATTATCGAATAGTTTACGTCGAATATATTTGGCAGGAAGATGATATTGACAACTGGTCTCGCAAGGCGGTTTATGCCCTTTCAGTTAATCTTGCAAGTAAGATTATAACCGGCTTGACTAATGATACAAAGGGCAAAGTTGATTTAATCAATGAGTTTAATAGTTTGGTAATGCCGCAGGCGCGCTCGATAGATGGCGCTGAAGGCAAACCCAGACCTATCTCTACGTCTGAATGGCTTAGAGCGAGACGATTTGGTGGCGGAGGTTATTACGTAGTATGATTCAAGGTTCTGAACAAACTTCTATTACGAGTTACAGACTTGTTTTTACGGGAACAGGTTCAGATACTTTCCCTACTGCTTTTCCTCTCGGCATTACCTCCGGTGATATTGACCTTCATGCGCCGGAATGGGGCGGCAAGGGAACGGAAACTAAATCCAACAGGCTTTGTATGTTATTTGTTGCAGACCAGGCTGGAGCTGCGACTATCGGATTGACGGGAGTTTGTGAAGGCGGATGCGAGGAGCCTATTGCGTCCCTTGTTCTTACGGTAGGGGGTACGGTCGAATCAGGTACGAATAGATGGGCGGACGATATAGCTTTAACGTCATATCATCTTGCCGAGAGCGCTATTCTTGTAGCAGACGAGGGCAATAATCAACCGACCAAGTTCGGCTTTGATGCTATCGGTTATCGGTATATAACTTTCTATTCACATACGTTTACAAATATTACTTGGGTCAAAGTGTATTGTCGATATTTTTAGGAGATAAATTATGGCAAAGAAATTATCAACAGGATGGTCGGTTTTTTACACAATAGCAGATGTAGCAGGTACGCCGGATACTACTTACATCGCTGCTACTGGCTCATGGGCTACGGGTGCTTATGGTAGTAGCACAGCCCATGCTGACTCTATTGACTTATATAAGATTGTCGGAGCCGGAGGGAATTTAGACACTACGTTTATGGAGTTTATTTTTTCTGTTTCCGGTACAGGCGATGGCAAGACGACTGTTTTTGAATTGTATGCTTCTATGGGCGAATCAGGGCCGAGGCAAGCTATCACTTCTTTGGCTCTTGTAGGTGGTACTGCTCAGGTTGTTGCCGGTGCTGCGGGAGTTACCTGGTGTGACTCTGCGACAGTTACTAATTACCGAGGTGGTGGTAATGCCGAAAGTAATGTAGTTATTCTTAATGACCACGCCGCTAATAACGTAGTAAGTATTACTGTTCCTGTCTTGGGAATGCGTCATTGGGAAGGACTCTTTACTGGGGCAGGCTCAACGGCAACGATTTGCACAGCTTATTATAGGTTATTTACGAAATAATGACTAATTCTGGACAATTTCAAAAAGGCCAAAAGCCGTTTTATAAAAAGGTGAAATAAAATTTTACTGAAAAGTATTAAAACGTCATATAACGCCGGCGAGTTATCATATATGGATGGCCGTACCGATATTAACAAATATTACAACGGCTGTTCTAAACTCATTAACGCTCTTGTTCTGCCTCACGGCGGGTTCACTAAGCGCCCTGGCACAGAATATATCGCTACCGCCGCCAATCGTGCCAATCTTATACCCTTTGAGTTCTCCGTAGATGATACGCTTGTTCTTGAGTTTAGTAATTTATTAACAAGATTTTACAAAGACCAGGATATAGTAAACGGTAATGTTGGCACTGAAGATTTATCTGGTGTAGATGATGGCGCGCTTGTAGCTCATTGGTTGTTGAATGAAAGCGAAGGGGTTACTGTTGTAAATGATGACAATGCTGGTACTTATGACGGCACGGCAACGGTAGATTGTGGTACACTTAACGCAACAGGAAAAGTAGGTTCTGGCTGTTTTGATTTGGACGGTCAATATACAGTTGAAATAGCTGATGCTGCCGTATTTAGTTTTACAGATAATTCGGATGATTCAGCTTTTAGTCTTGCTTGCTGGGCGAATGTAACAACTAAAGGCGGTCTTCAAGTTCTTCTATCGAAATGGCGTGATGCCTCAACAACAAGTGAATGGCGGTTCAGTTTAACCAACGATAGAAAATTACAACTACATTTAGCTGATACAAGTACAACATTAGAAAGTAATAGAGTCGCTCAGTGGTTTTTGAATGATAATGCTGCAAACACAGCAGTCGATGATGCTGTAGCCTTCGTTCCCCACGATGGTGTAGCTACAGCCAATACGAGTACTTTGAACGCAACGGGTCAAATAAATGATTGTTTCGATTTTGATGGTCAATATGCGGTTGAGGTGGCCGACCACGCTGCATTGAGTTTTGATGATTCAGGGGATAATCCGTTTAGTTTAGCAGCTTGGATTTATGTAACGGCAGATGCCAGTTATCAACGAATTATATCTAAACGAAATACGACCACAGACAGAGAGTGGAGTTTTCATTTAACAGATTCTCAAAAATTAAGGCTTTTGCTGACAGACGAGACTAATAATGTTGATGTTTACTTGACTTCTAACGATGCTTTAAGTAATGGTTGGCATTTCGTGGTTGGGACTTATAATAGTGTAGGCGGAGCTACGGCTGCAAACGGTATGACACTATATGCTGACAATGTTGCATTAGATGCTACTGCTGTAAACCATGCAAGTTATGTTCAAATGCGAGCTGGCGATACGAAGGTTGTAATTGGAGCACAATACACTGGTGGGGTTTTGTCCCATTATTTTGTCGACAAGATTGACCATGTAACACTATTCGATATAGAGCTTACGCCATCAAATGTTTCTACTTTATGGAATGATGGCAATGGCTTGGAAACTACGGTAGCTACAATAATTTCTATCGTATCGGACGATGCCTTTCCTATTGGTTGGCACTTTTTTGGTTGTACTTATAGTGCTCCTGCCGATGAGACTACGGCTGCTGACGGAGTGATTTTGTATGTTGATGGCATTGCGGTAGATTCCACCGCCGCCAACGATGCGGATTATACTGCAATGCAAAATGGAGCAGAAGAAGTTCGTATCGGCTCACAACGAAATTCAGGAGATACTGCAAATGAAAACTTCTGGGAAGATGAGATAGATGAGGTATCTGTATTCAGTGATGTCTTGACTCCTACAGAAGTCGCAAGTCTTATCTCTACAGCGCCTTATAGCATAGTTTCTCCGTACACTTCTGCCGAAGCGTTTGAGATTCACGTTACCCAATCCGCCGATGTAATGTATATCGCCCACGAAGACCATCACCCCAAAAAATTGTCAAGATTTGACGATTTGGACTGGACTATCGAAGATGTGGATTTTACAGGCGGGCCGTTTCTTGACGAAAATATCACCGCTGCTTCTCTGGTTGGTTTTGCAAGACTGGGTGGTACGGCAAGAAGTGAGTATTATTTCCCTACCGGAGCGACTGGAACATTAACGGCTTCTGGAACTGGCAATCAGCCGTTCAATTCCAATATGGTAGGGGCTTTGTGATTGGTGAAGCATACGAGAGATAACGATAATGATACAGACACTTTTGCCAAAGACACTAATGTAGTTCCTACACTAACAACTTACGCCTCTGGTGCTATTTTTATTAAAGGCAATGCAACTGCAACTTTTGGGACTTTTGCCGCTGGTGATATGGCGCAACTCTGGCGTAAGGAAGGTAATGGTAATTGGCAGACTTATCGTTCGTTTCGAGCGGCGTCAGCTTTTTCGTGGACAGAAGATGAAGACGATGTTCTTTATGCTATGACTCGTTCTGTTAATACAGTCGTAGGTACTCTTACTGCAAAGAATCAGGTTAATCGTGGTGTAGTAAAGATAATAGGCTTTACCAGTGCGACCGTTGTAACCGTAGAGGTTGTAGATAAGGTTTTAAGCAATAATTCAGATGATACTGCTGTTACAACTCCTTTATGGGCAGAAGGGGCGTGGTCTGATTACAGGGGCTATCCGAGAACGGTTACATTCTTTGAGGATAGATTATGGTGGGCTTCGAGTACGAATAACCCCGATACGTTATGGTCTTCCAAGAGTGGCGATTATGAGAATATAGAATATACTAATCTTGGAGTTGACGATGATGCTATCACAGCGTCGATAAACGATAATGAAGTCTCTCAAATTCAGTGGATGCAGGCAAGACAGGTAATGGCGGTGGGGGCGGCTAATAAAGAGTACAGATTTGGCGCAGCTAATATAGATGATCCTGTAACACCATCCGACAGAAAGGCAATTCCGCAGACTGGTTTTGGTAGTGGTGATATTCAGCCAGTAATTCTTAACGATACGATTTTCTTTTTCCAAAGGAATGGAAAGAAATTAGGGGCTATGAAATTCGATGCCATTACCGAAAACTTTAGCGTTGATGATGCCACGCTTCTTGCCTATAAGTTGTTTGATTCAGCCCCTACGAATATGGCTGTTCAAAGAGTTCCCGATTCTCTTATATGGACGGTCAGGACTGATGGTATACTGCCGACATTTACTTATGAGCCGGAAGAGGAAGTCTCCGGCTGGGCAAGGCAGATATTCGGCAATTCGGCAGCGGTGGAAACGCCGACCGGTTACGTGGAATCCATAGCGGTAATTCACGGCACAGCCGAAGATGAAGTTTGGGCTTGCATACGCAGAGTAATCAATACGGTTACCGTTTATTACATTGAGAAATTCAAGGCAAGAGATTGGGGCAGCGATATAGAGGATGCCTGCTATGTTGATTCTGCTTATACTTACGATGGGGATGCTACTGAATATATAGATTCAGGAATAGACCATCTCGTAGGCGAAACTGTTTCCGTATTTGCGGACGGTGAAGTTTTTGACGATGCTGTTGTAAATGCCAATGGCTATATTGACCTAAAGAAATCCACAGTTACTACGGAAGCATCTGTTGTCCAAGTCGGCCTTCCATATACGATGAAGGTAAGGACTATGAGGCTTGCCGTACCGCCTCCCAACACTCTCCAGTCGAGAATAAAGCGTATTCATAGAACTGTCGTAAGGTACATCAGGTCTTTGCTTGGCTCGGCGGGTCAGGAATATGGTGGCACTGAATATCTTGGAGATATAGAAGCTACTTATAGTACGAGTTCCGCCGATACACCGAGGGACAATAGATTAACTTCAGGTGGATTCAGCGAAGATGCCTATACGATTATTGTTTCTGATGACCCCGTGCCTTTTACTTGCCTTGCTACAATTATAGATGTCGAAATATGAAAAATTGGAAACTAATTAAATGTATTTACGATGAGATAGGGATGAGGTGTGATGAGATACAAGACCCTGAAGAATTTGCTGATAATGTTAAAAATGGCAAGTATGTTAGTTGGTGTGTAGTGACAATTATGGATTTGAAGGGACGTAAAATTACACGAATAGAACTTGAAGGCCCAAAAGAAAATTTGGAATTTGTGCTTAAGGTTATAAATGATAATCCTAAAGAAATATGAAATAGAAGATTGGGTAAAGATAGACGATGCAGTGGAACCACTTGTGTATATGGAATCTTCCGATGATTTTAACGAGGTAGTCCAACGAGGAATTGCCGTAACCGCAATCGAGGATGGCGTTGTAATGTCTTGTGGCGGTATAGCTTATGTGAACGAGAAAGAAGGTATAGTTTGGGTTAGAGTTAGCAGGAAATGTCTTAGGCAATCTTTCAGGTGGGCAAGGACAATATTGGAAGCGTTTAGGATTATGACGGACTCTATAGGCGATTTGCACATATCGACTTATGTTCTTGGCGATTTTCCCAAAGGCGATAAGTTAGCAAGAATGATAGGTCTTTATAAGACTGGTGAGACCGAAAGATATAAGCGTAACACATATTACAAATATACGGCGGTGGCTTAATGGGTATGGCAGCAGCATTGATAATAGCAGGTGGCGGTTTACAAGCTGCAAGTGCAATACAGCAAGGTAGAATCGCCAGGGCGCAGGGAAAGTTCGAGGAAGATGTTGCGCTACGAAATCAGCAGGCTCTTGAACGTCAGAGAAAAGCGGAAATCGAAGCGGCGGGCGTAGAGGAAGCCAGAATTACCCGCAAGGAAAAGATAGTCAAAGCGCAGCAGAGGGCGGCTATTGGAAAAACAGGTGTAGGCTTGGCCGGAGCGACTTTGGCTGTTCTTACCGATACGGCATATCAGTTTTCTATGGAAAGAAATTTAGCATTGAGAAGAGGGATGATTAGGGGACGTGAACTTAGAGAGAGGGGCAAGATACTTTACGCACAAGGCAGATGGGCAAAGACAGTGGGAACGCAGGCTAAAAGGCTTTCTTATGTTAAGGCTGGTGCTTCGATTCTTGGTGCTGTTGGTACGGCGGGATTATTGAAGACCCCAACAACAGGTGCAACAGGCCAAAGAACATTTGCTTGGAGCGGATATAAACCAACTCAAGCTAGAACAACACCATTTAGGGGACTTTAAGTGGCGCGCGTAGAACGAATTACTTCGACAACACCTGTTCCGGTCGAGCAGGCGCAACTAATAGACCCGTCAGCGTTTAGATTTAGCAATATATCCGCAGAGGTAATGGGGCAAGTGGGTGGAACTCTCTTTGAGCTTGGTAAGCGAGAACTTGAAGCCAAGAACTCGTTAGCGGTAACTGCTGCGGTGGAATCGAGAAGACTTGCCAAATTGAAAATGGAGGAGTTTATAAAGAACAATCCCGACCCTGATACTTGGTCGAAGGGTGCGTTCGATATTATCAACGAGCAGAGTGCAACTTTTTCGCAACAAAAATTTAATTCCAAGACACTGGAAGAACAAGAGATTGAGCAAGATGCTTTCAAAGACCAGTTAAATATGGAGGTAGGCATTGCGGCGGTTGCCCAGAATATTGAGAACGCCATTGTTACCAGCGGCAAGAACGTGATAGATGCAATGTCAACAGATGACGGCACGCCGGAAGCTGCGGACGAGATTGATAAACAGATAAAATTATATCAGGAAGACCTTGAAAGAAAATACACCAAGGAAGTAGCCGCTATACATTTAGAAGAGACTTTGAAGCAGGCAAAGAAAGCATTTTATATAGACCAGAGTAAATTAGACCCTGATACTACTATTTCTAAAATGGAGAAAAAGAAAAAGGCTTTAGGCAAAGCTGGCAAAGACAAAGAAGGTCTTGGTGCAAAAGACTACGATGACATTATAGCTTCGGCATATACAGCTAAGGCATTGGTAAATAAATCCCTTGATACTTTGCAGGAAACCGATAGAGACAAATTAGGTCAGGCTCTTCACGATGGCACAATAGATTACACTATGATAAATAGTACGTCTCTTGACGAAAAAGAGCAGGAATCATTTCGTGTCAAAATGAACGCTGAGGCTGAACGGAAAGCTAAGGGCGTAGTAATAGAAACTAACGAAACAGTCAAAGGCAGGCTCGAATCAATGGCTTATGATATATCAACTGGCGCTATAACAGTACCGGAATTTCGTACAAGATTAACGGAAGAGCGATATACAAATAAAACAATAGACGATGATGTTTACGATGAATTATTTAGTCTTGCCGAAAGGAAATTTGAGAGCTATCAAGCTGGAGCAATGAAAGAGCGAGAGGTATTTGCTTTAGGTCAACTTGTAACTTTGCCAAGCGAAGAGGCATTTGCTGAAATGCTAACTCGATTAACGTCTAAGTTTGATAAAGAGCAAGCTCAAACTCTTAGACAGTTACAGTTTGACAATCTCGACCAATATAAGAAGGCATTAAGGGATTGGCTTAAAGTAAACAAGGACGCTAACGCCGATGAGATATATATAGAAGGCCGAAGATTGCTTACTCAATATCGCAAGACTCCCGACCAGTTAAGAAACGAAGGCAAGCCAAAGATTGAGCCATTATCGAAAGAGCAAAGAGAAAAGATGGGTCGTGGGATACAGGAAGCGTTAGCTGGTGGATTTACAGGACAACCCAAAAAAGTAACAAAGTTCACCTTTTCTCTATCTGCTCTAAATCAAGCATATAAAAATCTTCCGCCAGAAAAGAAATATCTATTTGAGGCGGCGTGGAAAAAAGCGAAAGCGGCAGGAGCTACACAAGAGGAGTTTCTTGCAGAGTGGAATAAATAATGCCCGATTGGAAACAAGATGTGCAAAAGATAAAAGGCGGCACGGCGATAGCTGAACCTAATTGGCAAGAGGACTTGGCAGCTATAAAAGAACCGATGTTCCGTACTACACCAAGCGTGTCTTTACTCAATGACCCTAACGATGTAAGCATTAGGGCTAAAGAATCTTTGGAGGTAGCTGACACTTTAGAGCTGCCTTTAATACAAGCCGAGGAAATAGCGGATGCCCTTGATGGTGAGAAGATTGAGAGGCCAGGATTTATCAAGAGGGCTATCTTCGGATTTGTGAACAAGGCTCTCATCCAGCCAGCCAAAAATATATTCAAATTCGGCGGTATCGGAAAGTTGGATATAGACCTTGAAGTATTTGGCGAAATAAGAAGGATAAAAGAAGAGGAAGGGCGAGAGGTTAGTGATGAAGAATTTATAAATATGTACGAAAGGATGAAAGTTAAAGTTGAAAGGAGAACGCAAGCCGCTCTTCCCGCTTTGCAGTTACCACCTGCGAAGGGCGTGGCTGAAAAAGGTCTTGAAATAGCTACGGGATTAGGTGCTTTTGTAAGCAGACTCATACTGGCTCGTAAGTTTGTAGGCGGTAAAGGGATAGGCGCTGAAATAGCTGCTTTTGAAGTAGTCAATCAAGTTGATAACGGCCCGCCTGGGTTGGGGATATTACTTGCCGGTTCTCTTGGTCTTATAGGTAAAGTACCAGCCGCTACGCTTGGCGGCAAGGGATTGAAACTTGCCGGACAGGGTGGGGCGTTAGCTTCTGTTACGGCGATAAGGGGCGGTGAGCCGGAAGATATAGCGGTAGCTTTCTTTCTTCCGTCTATTTTACATACTTTCAATCAATTCCCGAATCTTATCAAGGGCAAGGCTTGGGATATTAAGACCGCTAAAGGCGCAAGGGAACTTGGTATGTTCAAGGGCGTTCCGCTAAAGAATATCAAGCAATGGTCGGCGGCTATGCGGGACGCTGCCAAAGTAAAATTAGGAAATATGACCCCGAAAGCGTGGGGCGCAAAACACGGCAAGAACCTTCAAGACTTTAGTAATAGAATAGGTAAGACTTACGATGATATTGTAACCAGTACGAAATTACCAAGTGCCGAGCAGGTTCGAGAAGGAATTCTGCAAAATTATCTCGCAAAAATACAAAAAGAAGGACTTCGTAAACCAGTTGTGAAGCCCCCCACAGTACCCATTCCAGCCCCAGAGAAGCCTGTGGCTGGACGAAAGGCCGAAATAGCCCCCACAGCCAAGCAACCTTGGGAGATGACATATAAAGAATTTGAAAAAACGTGGGATAAATATACAAAGCCTCAAAATAGAGGTTTAATCCCATTAAAAGAAGGCGAAACAAGACCTTTGCACGGACAAGGTAATGATATATACAGAGGTGGTAAACTTGTAAGCCTTGGCCCAAAAGAAGTATATAAGCGATTGATTGAACAAGCTCCCACAGCCAAGCCAGAGGGTATAGTAAAAGCAAAATATGATAAAGCATCTATACAAAGTGCTACTGAGGCCGTTAAACGTACAAGCCCAAATGAGGATAGATATATCTATGCAACTGCCGAAGGATTTGTAATAGACAAAAATCCGCCAATTGACAAAAACCAATCGTATCGAGTTGTTCATCCAGATTATTCTTACGAGGATGTTCAGCCGTTTGCGGAAGGTGAAGAAGCCAGAATAGCAAGTAGGCGCAAAGTATTACAAGAAAGAGTGAGGCGTGGCGAACCTATACCAGAACCATTATTGCGAGAGTTTAAGGCTGAAAAATGGGCACAAGAAGCTTTAGCCAAGCCAGAGGTAGCTAAAGTAGAGAAGCCAAAACCAAAAATACCGCCATTATCAAAAGAGACTAAGGATATACTTGGCGGCGTTGAGCCTATCAGCCAGATACATAAGGCTTTAAGTGCTGCCAAAGCGGTACGGCCTATTACTGAGGCTGCTAAGAAAGAGGCTATTAGGAAGCGGGTAGGTGCGGCTGCTGGTGCGTTGAGAGAGAATTTAAGGAAGGGTATGCTTGCCGAACAGGCGATACAACTATCGACCGGATTACTCAAAGGGCCGCTTACGGAATATACTCAATTGTATGAATCTATTGAGGACACCCTCGACCCAGAAGTAAAGAATACTGCTCGTCTTATGATAGCTCAACATCCAGACTTGAAATACTTCGAGGTTGTCAATACCGACAAATCGTTTACTAAACTAATTCAAGGTTCGTCTCTTACTCCAAATGAAGCCGCTCAAATTGAGAGAGTATTTGGCAAAGCCTTTGAGGAACAGTTAGCTAAAGTAACGACTAAGAGCGATTTATATGACAGGCTTATTACTTATTGGAAAGCAACTTTGCTTACAGGGCTAAAGACTTCTGGTCTCAATATATTATCCACCGCAGGCCACGCTATGACAGAGACAGCCAAAGACGTTCCTGCCGCACTTATAGATAGTGGTATATATTTGGTTACAGGCGAAAGAAAAGTAGCTTTTACTGTAAAAGGATACCCGACTGGATGGGTAGAAGGTTTAGGTAAGGGCTGGCGATATATGAGGACTGGTTATGACGAAAGGAACGTAGGAGAAAAATACGACTACAAGAAAACTAACTACGGTATGAGTAAGATAGCAAGAACAATACAAGCTATTACAGAGTTTGTGTTTCATTTATTAGGAGCAGAAGACCAGCCTTGGTTTTACGGGGCTTATTCGAGGTCGCTACACAGCCAAGCGATAGCACAGGCAAAGACTAAGAGGTTAAAGGGTAAAGCGAAAAAAGACTTTATAAATAATCTCCAAAAGAACCCAACTGATGAAATGCTGATATGGGCTAAAGAAGATGCCGACACAGCTATTTATACGAACAGAACCAACTTAGGCGATTTGGGCAAGGCTATCCAAAAGGTAAAAGGTGGGGAAATTATTGTGCCGTTTAGCCGAACACCTTCAGCGGTTGCAATGCAAATTATCAATTATTCTCCGGTCGGCGTAGTAAAAGAAATAGCCCACGAAATACACGAAGGCAAATTCAATCAAAGAAAATTCTCACACGCAGCAGGCAGGACGGTAGTAGGTACGGCAGCATTATATCTCGGCGCACAGCTATTCAAAGCAGGGCTGATTGCTCTTGGCTATCCTGATAACGAAAGAGAGCGCAAGTTATGGGAACTTGAAGGACGAAAGCCGAATAGTATTAAGGTAGGAGACGAGTGGCGGGACATACAGGCATTTGGGCCAACTGGTAATCTTTTAGTTATTGGCGGTTATTTCCAACAAGCCTTAGATAGTAAGGGAAGTCCGACCGAAGCTATGATAGAAGCTATGGCCGGTGGTGCTAAGTCGTTTACCGAGCAGACATTTGTACGTGGCGTCAATCTTGCGGTCGATGCCCTTACCGACCCTGAGAGGTCTTTTGAAAGATGGTTTACTTCGATGTCAGGCTCGTTAGTACCTACCATCGTAGCGGATATAGCAAGGGCACAGGACGATAGAGCAAGACGAGCAGTTGGCCCGAAAGAAAGAATCCAGAGCCGGATACCGATTTACCGCAAAGGATTACCACCAAAGATAGATGTATTCGGTCAGGATTTACCGAGATATGGTGGTAATGTTTTCGAGACTATGATTGACCCGACCCGACCATCTAAAATCAGGCAAGATGTAGTAGTAGATGAATTGAGAAGATTATGGGATAAGGACATTAAGGTATCGCCTACTTTGTTAGGAGATAAGGCCGGATATGATATTCTTACAAAAGAGGAGAATACCCAACTATGGCAGAGGGCTGGTGAACTAACGTACAAGGCATTATTTGGTTTAGTGAATGCCGAAGACTATGAAAAGGCTAATGACTTTGCAAAAGGTCAGCTTGTAGAATTTATAACAAGGCAGGCTAAAGCAGCAGCTAAGGCTGAGATTGTCAATATTAAATTGAAGCAAGGCAAAACTGTTCTGAAACTCGCTGAGAGTGGTTTGTTAAGTATCGATAGCTTGGAAGCGTTGAAATATTTTCAAGAATCAGAGAAACCATAAAGGAAAAGGAGAAAGGTATTTCAAGATAAAGAATATAGCAAGACACTTAACGATAATACGAACAAGTTTTTCTAAGGTAAAAAACATAGCAAAGAAAGTCTGGCAGATATTTGTGGGAAAGTCAATAAAATAAATGTTCAGAAATAGCAGAATAGGTAGAGTATTAGTAGATGAAGGTACGGCTCAAGGCCAGATAATGTTCTGGGATGACACTCTTAAAAGGTGGGTTCATACAGAAACTTCGGAACTACTCTGGGACGATGTGAATAAAAGAATGGGAATAAATCAATCATCTCCTACGAGTACATTGGACGTAAATGAAACCGTAACAGTTAAAAGATTACTCGCAGGGGGTATTACTGAATAAAGGAGACAAAAATGATAACGTGGGATTTAGAGATAACGCCTATAAATATTTCAATCTTTGAGGCATCTATTGTGGCTACAAGAACAGATGATACAGACCCAGAAAATATTGATGTTAAGATTTATACTGTGCCCAGAGCTAAGATACAAACACCCGCACAACAACTTGTTGTCGGACAAGAGATAAGGGCAAAACATTTAGCTGCCTTAGCTGCTACTGCTGCGGTTGAAACTTTCGTAGCTGATGCAGAGGCAGCAGGTAAACAATATTTGGAAGGACTTGAATAATGGCAGCAGTAGATACAATTTTAGTTTTAGATGGTTTGCAGTTTGAACAGGTAAATACTGCCGATATTTACACTCAAGACCATGCGACAAACGAAGCAGTCAAAACCTTTCAGATACATATACCGCTGAGTTACAAGGCCGCAAGAGTAATCTTTAATGGTGCTTTCGACCCAGATGGTGGTAGGATGCACGGTAGGGTAAAGGCGACCTTAACTACTGGAATGACCACGACTGGTATAACTAAAACAGCGGCTACCGAAGTTATAGCATGGACGATTATAACTCCACCGGCTGTAGTAGATAGTGGGACATTAGATTGTAGCACTTCAAGGTCAACCATACTTCATATTGATATAGCCCAATCGTCTGTTACAGCAAACACAAC
>Ga0114930_10002828_pt1 | contig 15525 bp, 19 predicted proteins | sample AnhtaG_FD_87300 | JGI IMG/M metagenome (GOLD analysis project Ga0114930, IMG submission 87300) | Deep subsurface microbial communities from Anholt, Denmark to uncover new lineages of life (NeLLi) - Anholt_01485 metaG | ecosystem: Environmental > Aquatic > Marine > Oceanic > Sediment | place... | reverse complement strand
CCTGTTGAATGCAGTCCCTGTCTTGTGATTTTTGATGCTTTCAAGATCATCCCAGTCGATTTCTTTATGGTGTGGTGCAACCACATGAAGGACCAATCCGTCTGATTGCTGTATCCTCTCTAACAACAGCTGGGTGAACAGAAACGGCCCCATCACGTTCGTAGCAAACATCAACTCATGACCAATGGGTAGGATGTTCGGACCATTTTGTTTTAAGACGCCAACAGATAGTATTAGTCCATGTATCTTCGGAAATCGGTTTATAGCCTCCGCAGCCGCGAGTCTCACAGACTCCATATCAGAGAAGTCGACTACCAATATGGCAATGTCCGTATCCTGGCACTCGATCCGGGCTTCAGATAGAGCGAAACGGATAGAATCTGCCTTGGCTTCTAATGTTTCGAGCCTACGCCCGAGTAATACAACTCTAGCGCCACGTCTTGCCAACGCGATCGCGGCAGCTCCCCCAATGTTTCCGGTCGCTCCAGTAATCAGTATTGTTTGCTCATTCGTCATTTCAATTTCTCCCTAAATTTGTTAAGTTTTGTTGCTATGTTCCAAAGTTATGACTACATTCCCCTTTTTGTGTCCTGTTTCGACATACCTGTGAGCCTCGGCAGTCTGTTCCAATGGATAGTGTCTATCAATGACCGATTTTAACTTTCCCGCCTCAATAAGCTCTTTGAGGAAAATGAGATCTTCAGGATTTTGGCTTGCCATTCCAAATATTACTTTCTTGCTACCTACCTTTGAAGTCCATAGTGCTTGAAGAAGAGGCCAATCAAGTGCAAGATAGATCCCTCCTTGTTTTAGCGAGCTTTTACAACGTGAAAACGAAGTCTTGGTTACCGCGTCCATAATGATATCGTAGGTCTGGCCGCTCTTGGTAAAATCCTCTTTCGTGTAATCAATGACCTTATCGGCACCAAGAGATTTCACCATTTCAATATTCGTGCTACTGCATACCCCGGTAACTTCCGCCCCATAGTACTTGGCAAGCTGTACTGCAAATGTACCTACGCTTCCAGAAGCGCCAAAGATTAGGACTTTCTGTCCGCTCTGAATATTTCCTTTTCTGAGAAAATGCAATGCTGCAAGTCCCCCATTTGGAACGGTGGCGGCTTCCTCATAGGTCATATTGGCCGGCCTTATTGCGACCATCCCGTCTTCAGGGAGACATTTGTACTCGGCAGTAGCACCAGCAAAACTGATCCCCCAGGCAATTCCAAAGACTTGGTCACCTTTCCTAAATTGTGTAACATCTTTGCCTACAGCTTCAATTTCCCCGGCTAGCTCATTCCCTGGTATAGTTTTTCTTGGTCTTATGAGACCAAACATTATTCGCGCGGGGAGCCAGAACCAGGGATCGTATGTGGAACTTCGAATCTTCACGTCCCCAGTTGTTACTGTTGTTGCATGAACCTTTATCAGTACTTCATTGTCCTTGGGAGTAGGCTTTGCTACCTCTTTGAGCTGAAGAACTTCCGGTGGTCCATATTTTGTGCATACAATCGCTTTCATGAGTATTCCTCCTAATTTACTTTGATTTGGTCATTTTATCTCGTTTAATTCTGTTTTGGCAGACCCGGAAGCGGTTGCAGATGAATTGAATCCTTTAATTATAAGCCATACCGCAAATACCATTTCTTGCACGGCTATTGGATAAAATAAAATTTCAACTTGATTATTGCTGAAAAACTGTAGCAAATAATATGCGAATATCAAAACGGCTCCAATAAAACCCCAACCTGATAACCATCGAGGAATGAGTTTTGATTGATATAATAAAAAATTTAAAATCAGAGCAGATAGGGTAAAAGCGAGCCCAAATCCAAACAAAAAGGCCCAATCACCTGCTGCTAGCAATAAAGTGCCTAAGGTTAGATAATAGGAAGCATCCAGTACTCCTGCCTTTACAAATTCCTGACTTAATGTCAATAGTGTTAATATGAAGATTACATTAACAATAAAGAGTACGCTCTCAACAATCCTGGCACCAGCGTACCCAAGAGCTAAAGTTTCATTATGCTTTTTTAAGATTGGATAAATCACAATTCCAATACCAGCAACTGCAACGGCATCAATTAACACAAGGAGCGCTCCTATTATCACTTGGTTTTCATTTTCAAAAGCCTTAGTAAGATAATCTGAACCACCTAGAATTGGGTCTAAAAAAATAACACCAAGTGAGTATGCAACCGTCGCAGTTATAAATAATACTCCCACAATTATTGCGGTCTTTCTGTTTGAATTCATATTTTCCCCATTTTCGATACGGTTTATCATTTCAATTCCTCCCAAAATTTGTTAGGTTTTGTTGTTATGCTCCACAGTTATGACTACATTTCCTTTTTTGTGCCCTTTATCGGCATACCTGTGGGCCTCGACAATTTGTTCTAACGGATAGCGTTTATCAATGACCGATTTTAACTTTTCCGCCTCAATAAGCTCTTTGAGGAAAATTAAATCTTTAGCCTTTTCGCTCGCCCAAGACATAGTGGGAAAATAGCGTCCTTTTTTCTTTAGTGAGCTTTTACTCTGTGAAGACGAAATCTTGTTTACTGCATCGAAAATAATATCGTAGGTTTCACCGCTTTTGGTAAAATCCTCTTTAGTGTAATCAATTACCTTGTCGACTCCCAGAGATTTTACAATTTCCAGATTTGTGGTACTGCATACCCCGGTAACTTCCGCCCCAAAATACTTGGCAAGCTGTACCGCATAAGTACCTACACTTCCGGAAGCTCCATAGATAAGGACTTTTTGTCCACTCCGGATATTACCTTTTCTAAGAATATTCAATGCTGTAAGTCCCCCAACAGTAACGGCGGCGGCTTCCTCATAGGTCATATTGGCCGGTTTTATTGCCAACGTCGCTTCTTCAGGCAGACATATGTACTCGGCATAAGTACCAGATCCAAAACCGGTAGATCCAAAAACCTGGTCACTTTTCTTAAATAGTTTTACATCTTTGCCTACCGCTTCAATTTCCCCGGCTAACTCATGGCCCAGTATTTTATTTCTTGGTCCCATGAGACCGGTCATTATTCGCATGGGGAGCCACCACAAGGGAGGGATTGCGAAACTTCGCGATCTGTAATCCCCCGATGTTACTGTTGCCGCATATATTTTTATCAGTACTTCATTGTCCTTTGGAGTAGGTTTTTCTACCTCTTTGAGCTGAAGAACCTCCGGTGGTCCGTATTTTGTGTATACAATCGCTTTCATGAGTATTCCTCCAATTTGTAAGGTTTAGTTATTATGTTCCACAGTTATGACGACATTTCCCTTTTTGCCCCTATTTTCAACATATCTGTGAGCCTCAGCCATTTGTTCCAACGGATAGCGTCTATCAATGACCGATTTTATCTTTCCCGCCTCAATAAGTTCTCTGAGGAAAATTAAATCTTCAGTTGTTCCGCTTGCTGTTTGCATAATTACTTTCTTGCTGCTTGTAATTGAAGTCCACAGCCCTCGAACCATCTGTGATATCCTGGGGTTAGCTAAAAGATAAGTTCCATTTTGTTTTATCGATCTTTTACAACGTGAAAACGAAATCTTGCCTATCACGTCAAAAATTACATCATATGTCTCACCGTTTTTAGTGAAATCTTCTTGAGTGTAATCAATGACCCGGTCTGCACCGATCGAGCGCAGCATGTCCAATTTCCTCGTGCTGTCCACGGCAGTCACGTGAGCCCCAAAGTACTTGGCAAGCTGTACCGCAAAAGTACCTATACTTCCACCCGCACCATTAATCAAGATCTTTTGGCCGCTCCGGATATTTCCTTTTCTAAGAAAATGCAACGCATCTCGTCCCCCAAAAGGAACGGTGGCGGCTTCCTCATAGGTCATATTGGCCGGTTTTATTACTACTCCTCCTTCCATATCCCCAGGTTCTTCAGGCAGACATATGTACTCGGCATAAGCACCAAAACCAATACCGGCAGATCCAAAAACTTGGTCCCCTTTTTTAAATTGTGTTACATCTTTGCCTACTGATTCAATTTTCCCGGCTAGCTCAGTCCCCAGTATTTTTTTTCTTGGTCCTCTGAAACCAAATCCTATTCGCATGATGAGCTGCATCAAGAGAGGAAATTTGAGACTTCGAAGTTCACAGTCCCCTGCTGTTACTGTTGTCGCATATATTCTTATCAGTACTTCATTGTCCTTAGGAGTAGGTTTTTCTACCTCTTTTAATTCAAGAACATCCGGTGATCCCCATTTTGTGCATACGATCGCTTTCATTTGGGTATCCTTCCTTATTTGGTTGATAGTAATTATGCTCATTTTATCTCGTTGATATCTGTTTTGGCAGACCCGGAATCGATTGCAGATGAATTGAATCCTTTGACCATCAACCATATTCCGATTGCTAATTCAAACGGCAAAATTGGAAGGAATACGTACAATGGAACATCATGACCAAATATTGCAAACAATTCTCCGATAAAGCCCACAAAAGCTACTGTTATACCAAAAATGGATAATGCTTTTGGAACATATTTTGATTTAAGGAATAAGTAGTAAAAAAATATACCTCCTATGCAATAAAAAACCATTTGAACATCATAACTAAAATGCATTAGTTCGTAAAATAAACTGCCAATAATTTGGAAATATGAAGAATCCGGAGCTCCGGCCTTTACATATTCCTGGCTTGTATATAAGAGAGAGAATGCGTTTATCTGTCTGACAGCAAGGAATACTGCTTCAATTATCCACAATCCAAAAGCCCAACGAGCAATAATTATATTTTGTTTTCTTAAGGTTGTAAAAAGTAATACTGTTAAAAGTACAATTGCAACGGCTTCTAAGAGAAAACCTACGATGCTCATCTGCACCATTGTTGCATTATCTGAAAAACTAATCATGGTTTCAGATATATCATCGGGTGGGCCTGTCATCGAGTAATTTAATGAGTCTAATAATACTCCACTGAGTATTGATAGAACTATTACTAACAGAAACATAAAACCTAAAAGTCTTGGTGTAAATTTATCTGAATTCATTGTTTCTCTCTTTTGACAAAATCGGAATCGATTGCAGATGAATTGAATCCTTTAACTATCAGCCATACTGCAAAAACCATTTTGTTCACCTTTTCACATTTTCATCTTTTCTTTACTCTCTTTCTGCATCCTTTTAGGGTATTTTAGCACCTTTTAACAAAAGCCAACCGCAAAATCCAAATTCCCCAATAATTTCAAACACGATACCTGGGTAAGTTATCACTTCGTAGTTCGGGGGGAGAAGAAAGAATGCAAAACTTTCTATCAGAAAGCCAAAACATGCAATCATCAAAAAGACGCCTAAAATTCGGGGAAAGTAGCCCGATTTGTAAACTAAAAACCCGAGGGGAAGTAACCATAAACCATGAAATATCGTGGCGATCATGACGCTGACTGTGTAGAAATCGAGAAAGAACAGCACTGAAGCATGCAACTGATCTACACCAAATACAGTCAAGTAATCAGCACCGCTTAAAAGTAGCAGGGCAGAAAAATAGATGAGCATATTAATCATCATCATAGGGACACTGACCAAAACGAATATCACCATAAGCGAAGCAAGATTTTTGTTCACCGGTTTGAGTAACACATATAAAGCCAGTGGCAATAGTAAAAAAGACATAATCATGATTAAATCGCTCATAAAACCGATACGGAATAGCGATTCAGAAACCATGATATTATTGACTGTTGTTGCAGCATCTCCGGGCACAATAAAACTTTGGCGAATTAATTCAGCAGTGATGCCGAATACTATGAGAAGTAGGTACAGCAACCCTGCGATTCTTGCAGATTTGCGTTGTGATAGATCGGCGATACGGTTTAGTATTTCAATTCCTCCTAATTTGTTAGTGTCTCATCCGGATTCTTCTTTTCGGGTATTTTAGCACCTTTCAACAAAACCCAACCCATAAAGAATACTTCTCCCATTGTCATGAGATCAAATACTTGGATTATTGTTTCGTAGCCGGGTAAAAGAAAATACGTAAAAGAACCTATTAGATAGCCAAAACCTGCTACAGTCACCAATATGCCAAATATTTTTGGGAAGTAGCCCGACTTATAAATTAAATAACCTAAGGGGAATAGCCAAAGGCCCCAAAATATCGAAGCGATAAGAACTCCCTGTTCGTTCAAATTAAGAAAGAACATCATCTGATCAGCACTGTTCAATAGTAATAGGGCAGCAATTCTGTTAAGAGTATTGAGCATCGCGATGGGGACGCCAACCAGAGCGAATATAACCATAAGCGAAGCATGGTTTTTGTTAACCGGTTTGAATAACTTGTATAAAACCAGAACCACAAATATAATGATGAGCTGGGTGATCAGACTGCCGGCAATACCCATACGGAATAGCGACTCATTGGCCATAATATTACTAGCTGTTGCTGCTGCATCTTTGGCCACAATAAGGGTGGTGGGAACATACATTACGCTGAAGAACCCGACTATCGCCCAAATTGGATACAGGATCCTTAAGATCGTTACGGCTTTTTGTTGTGATAAATCGGTGATAAGATTTGTCATTTCATTTTCTCCAAATTTGTTAGATTTTGTTATCAGAGCTAACATCAGGGTTAATCCATTTCCATGCATACCAGACAATTAGTAAAGTACACGCCATTTCTATAGTTCCAAAAAATATATAATAAAGAGCCGGCGTTCCAACAAACATTGATAAGAAAACAGCAGCAGTTTTTATTGTACCTGCTATAATGTTTGCCAGGCGATTTGCTCTATACTCCAATACCCGGGACAAGATAACCATAGCAATCGGAATCTCCATTAATATTGCGCCTCCCAACAAAAATCCTTGAGTGATCTGAATAGACCCTGCGTATCCTCTTATTAGTTCTGTTAGTACCGAAGAATCCATTAATGTCGTAATATCCGCATAAATATAATTAAACATTACAAATATCCATAACAATGAAAGCTTTACCTTCATATCCATTTTATTTGAGATCATATTTTTCTCCTTTATTTTATCATTTAAATTCTCCTGTGCGGTTACTTTATTGGGTTTAGTCATTAGATCCTACAGTTATTGCTACAGTTCCCCTTTTGTGCCCTTTATATCCTCATCCTTTGAAGGTATTTTTATACCTTTAGACAAAAGCCATATACCAATTATTATTTCAAAAAGACCGCATTACGTGGAAAAAGACAACTGCAAATGTGGCAAGCACCCTAAGCCAATCAAGGTCATAACGTCTTTGTGGCTTGCTATTTTCTTCCATCTATTCACCACCAATGAGTTCAGTATGCCTAATGTCCATTACAATGCTTTGTTAATAAAACTTTCTGAGGTCTTTTATCATGAATTTATTTCCGATGAATTACTAAGACCATTTAATAGCTCACACTACTTCTATCTCCTCACTTGTATATCTGCATCTTTTTGGCTGATGCCGATTTACAGTAGTTATTCTTTCTTCTTGCGCCCACACCGATAGAGCTTTAAAACATTTATTCTATAGTTATATTGTGAATTGGGAAGAATGGTATAATTGGAAGAAGCGTAGGCTTATTGCAGTTATATTATTTATTTTAGCATATATGGTAACAATTCCTATAAGGAGTTATGAATTTCTTGAGAGATTTATTGATATAACACAAGGAGTTCCCATATGGGTACATTTAATAATTATTGTTTTTGGTGAGATTGTTCTATTAATACTTATTAAGATAAGTGAAATTGTTGTGAAGAAATATGTCCTCGATCGGTGATTTCCTGTTATATCAAGAAGGTATCACGCCCACGCCGTTACTTTAAGCTAAGGTTAAGATTAGTTTTTCTTAAACTCTTCATAATATTCATTTACATCCCTGATTAGTTTTTGTATTGAAATCATTTTATTAATTTTATTTTCCCTCCTTTTTATTGTTATTATGTTTCACAGTTATGACTACATTTCCTGTTTTGTGTCTTAAAAGACGTTACATCTTTTCCAATTGCTTCAATTTCCCCGGCAAACTCAGTCCCTAGTATCGTTTTCTTTGGTCTTATAAGACCAGTGAAAAGCCTTGCAAAGAACGGTTCAGCCTTTCGAGTTGCGCAGTCCGTTCGATTTACTGTTGTCGCATGTACTTTTACCAGTAATTCATTGTCCTTGGGACAGGTTTGGCTACATCTTTTAATTCAAGAACATCCGGCGGTCCGTATTTTTTGCATACAATTGCTTTCATTTGTGAATATCTCCTTGTGGGACCTTTATACCTTTAAACAAAAGCCAAATACCAATTATGATTTCAAAAAGACCGCTCGGTGCATAAAAAATTATTTGACTTATCAGCATCGCTGCGTATTTGGGTGCAATAATATACATTAAAGCGTGAATGAGAATAAGCGCAAATGAAAGGATTCCAAAGCCGGCTACTATCTCTGGTATATATTTCGATTTGAAAAACAAATAAGAAAATACCATCATATCCAGCCCAAGAAATACCATGGGAATAGAATATAGAGTAGTATGCGCGTTGAGAATTAATCCGACGGAGGCCTGCAACTGTTCCGGTGTAAATGCTGTCAAATATGCTTCTCCATTTAAAATCTGCAAAGCAATAAAATTAACAAGCACAATAACGGCCACTATAGTCGCCTCTGTCAACTTCAAAAGAAGTGCAAGCAAAGCAAGATCCTTGTTTACCGGTTTGAGTATTGTATAAAGAGCCAGAGCCAATACAATCAAACCGACAGACATAATCAATTCAATAGTAATACCAACACGAAATAGCAATTCATTGGCCATAATATTCTTGGCTGTGGCTATGACATTTTCTGCAACAATAAGTTTTGAAAGCACAAAACCCCAATTGAGCGAGGGGACTATTAAGCTAAATAGGAACATGAACCCTGCAACTCTTACAGCTTTGTGTTGTGATGTGTCGACGATATGTTTTGTCATTTCAATTCCTCCTAATTTACTAGGTTTAGTCATTATGTCCCACAGTTATTACTACAGTTCCCTTTTTGTGTCCGTTTTCGACATATTTGAAAGCCTCAGCTGTCCGTTCCAACGGATAGGTTCTATCGATAACCGGTTTTAACTTTCCCGATTCAATAAGTTCTAAGAAGAAATTTAGATTTTCAACACTTTCGATTGATACCCCGCCCTTAATTTTCTTACCGCCGATAATTGAGGTCCAGATCATTTTTAGTATATCCGACAGCTCAAGCAGATTTTCAAGATAAATTCCTTTTTGTTTTAACGAGCTCTTACATTGTGAGAACGTAATCTTGCCTACCACATCAAAAATAACATCATAAGTTTCATCGCTTTTGGTAAAATCCTCTTTAGTATAATCAATTACCTTATCCGCGCCTAAGGATTTCACCATTTCTGCATTCGTGCCACTGCAGACCCCGGTAACTTCTGCTCCATAGTACTTGGCAAGTTGAACTGCATAAGTACCTATAGCTCCGGAAGCGCCATGGATCAGTATTTTTTGTCCGGCCTGAACTTTCCCCAGATCTCTTATGAAAAATAGTGCAGTATTCCCCGCTAAAGGAATGGCTGCGGCTTCCTCACAGGTTATATTAACCGGTTTAATTGCCAACACTCCGTCTTCAGATATACATATGTACTCAGCATGGCCACCAAATTTGCTTCCGGGTGATCCAAAAACCTGGTCACCTTCTTTAAATTGTTTTACATCTTTGCCGACTGCTTCAATTTCTCCGGCTAGATCAACCCCCAGAATATTTATTTTTGGTTTTCTGAAACCAAAAACCATCCGTGCCGGGAATCTGAACGATTTAGGTACAAATGTGAAGTTACGGGCATTGCAATCCGTAGTTGTCACTGTTGTTGCATATATTTTTATCAGTACTTCATTGTCCTTAGGAGTAGGTTTTTCAACCTCTTTGAGCTGTAGTTCATCCGGTGGCCCGAATTTTGTGTGTAAAATCGCTTTCATGAGTATTCCTCCTAATAGTGATTCTCAGTCCAACTAATGTTTAGTTGCTTCCAGGTATATTGCTTTCATTTTTTGCTTGAAATTATGGAAGTTATTAACAAACCCAAGCCTAATCCCACGAGTATAGATCCAACGAATGCTAAAGGGGATTCATTTAAGAAAAAAAATCCAACACCAATACCCATAAGTATGCCTCCACCAATAGCCCATGTGCTCTTATCTTCTTTTTTATTTGTATTTTCCATCTTATTCCTCCTAATGTTAGATTTTATTATTATGTTCCACAGTGATGACTACATTTCCTTTTTTGTGCCCTGTTTCGACATACCTGTGAGCTTCGATTATTTGTTCCAATGGATAGTGTCTATCTATGACCGATCTTAACTTCCCCGCCTCAATCAGCTCTTTAAGGAAAATGAGATCTTCAATCTGGCTTGCGATTCCAAATATTATTTTCTTGCTACCTACCATTGAAGTCCATAGTGCTTGAAGAAGAGGATAATCAGCTGTAAGATATACCCCTCTTTGCTTTAGCGAGCTTTTGCAACGTGAAAACGATGTCTTCATTACCGTGTCGAAAATGACATCGTAGGTCTGGCCGCTCTTGGTAAAATCCTCTTTGGTGTAATCAATGACCTTATCGGCACCAAGAGATTTCACCATTTCTATATTCGAGGTACTGCATACTCCGGTAACTTCTGCCCCGAAGTACCTGGCAAGCTGTACTGCAAATGTACCTAAACTTCCAGAAGCGCCAACGATTAAAACTTTCTGTCCGCTCTGAATATTTCCATTTTTAAGCAAATGCAATGCTGTCAGTCCCCCAATAGGAACGGCTGCGGCTTCCTCATAGGTCATATTGGCCGGTTTTATTGCCACCTTGTCTTCAGTTAGACATTTGTACTCGGCATTAGCACCACCAAAACTAACCCACCAGATAATCCCAAAAATCTGGTCACCTTTCCTAAATCGTGTTACATCTTTGCCTACCGCTTCAATTTCCCCGGCCAGCTCATTTCCTGGTATAGTTTTTCTTGGTCTTATGAGGCCAAACATTATTCGCCCGGGGAGCCAGAACCAGGGAGCCCATGTGGAACTTCGAAGTCTCACATCCCCTGATGTTACTGTGGTAGCGTGTATTCTTACAAGCACTTCATTGTCCTTGGGAGTAGGTTTTTCTACCTCTTTGAGCTGAAGAACTTCCGGTGGTCCGTATTTTGTGCATACAATCGCTTTCATGAGTATTCCTCCAAGGTTGCTTTGATTTAGTCTTTTATCTCGTTTAATTCTGTTTAGGCAGACACGGAATCGATTGCAGATGAATTGAATCCTTTAATTATAAGCCATACCGCAAATACCATTTCTTGCACAGCTATTGGAATAAATAAAATTTCAACTTGATTAATGCTGAAAAACTGTAGCAAATAATATGTGAATATCAAAATGGCTCCAACAAAACCCCAACCTGATAACCATCGAGGAATGAGTTTTGATTGATATAATAAAAAATTTAAAATCAGAGCAGATAGGGTAAAAGCGAGTCCAAACCCAAACAAAAAGGCCCAATCACCTGCTGCTAGCAATAAAGTGCCTAAGGTTAGATAATAGGAAGCATCCAGTGCTCCTGCTTTTACAAATTCCTGACTTAATGTCAATAGTGTTAGTATGAAAATTACATTAACAATAAAGAGTAAGCTCTCAACAATCCTGGCACCAGCGTACCCAAGAGCTAAAGTTTCATTATGCTTTTTTAAGATTGGATAAATCACAATTCCAATACCAGCAACTGCAACGGCATCAATTAAGACAAGGAACGCTCCTAATATCACTAGTTTTTCATTTTCAGAAGCCTTAGTAAGATAATCTGAACCACTTAGAATCGGGTCTAAAAAAATAACACCAAATGAGTATGCAACTGTCGCAGTTATAAATAATACACCCACAATTATTGCGGTCTTTCTGTTTGAATTCATATTTTCCCTCACCTTTTCTTTTGAAGTATATTTAATATTTTTTTGTCATTTTCCCAGCTGTAATTTTCTTGTATCTTTCTTAAGTATAGTTATGTATAGCCAACTCATCAAAATAGCATGTGTGGCTAGAACAATTCCATCAATCAGCCTATACATTGCCGGCCAAAAGTAAGCAAAACCGTCTCCCAATACCGGATAAATTAAAATATTAATTAATGATAAGTATAAAAAAAGACTCTTTTTACTTGATTTCCAAAAAATTATGAATGGTAACGTTACTAATAAATAAAAAACGCTACGCAGCATTGTGATCGTAAAAAATTCTAGCATGGTTGGCATTTTGAATAAACCATTTTCAAGATAATGTCCTGTGAGTGGAAAGGTTATTGCTCCTAATATCATTATAAAAACATAAAATAAAAACAGAACAACTATTGATTTCCAAATCCAACTAAATATTGAACGTGATGAAAAGTATAATCTAATTTGCTCCTTAACATTAACTGGATTATCATCTTGTTTCCACAAATAGAATATTGATAACGTAATTAATAAGGCCAATATAAATCCATAAATTAAGGTGAAGGTGAAGGGAAAGTTGGATAAATAAAAATTTCCTTCAACACTTGTTAATAGAACATTAATGACGAATAAAAAAGAAAATATTACAACAAATGCGCCTTTTTTTTCTAAATTAAGATTATTTTTCATTTTTGAAAAAACTAATGCAATTAAACTGTACACAAAAAACATAGGGATAAAATAAATTGTTGGCATTACACCTAAATCTCCTAGAGTTATTCCCAATATTTTCTCTAGTGGAATTAAATTGACTATTACTACCAACAGTCCAACTAAACTTGCTTTAAAAATATTATTTAATACAAATTTGTTTGAATTCATTATTCCCTCTTTTCTTTGTTCTTAATTTTTTTTAAAACTTTTAATCATTATATTCCTCTGTTATGACTACACTTCCTTTTTTGTGCCCTTTATCGACATACCTATGAGCCTCAGCAATCTGTTCCAACGGATAACGTTTATCTATGACTGATTTTATCTTTCCCACCTCAATCAGCTCTTTGAGGAAAATTATATCTTTAGTCTTTTCGCTTGATGGCATCAAACCTGCAAACATAATTATTGCCTTTTTGCTACCTATCATTGAAGTCCATAGCGTTTGAAGAAGAATTACCAGCCCAAGGAAAGTATTAAGATAGATTCCATTTTGCTTTAGCGAGTTTTTACACCGTGAAAATGAACTCTTGCCTACAGTGTCAAAAATAATATCATAGGTCTGGCCGGTTTTGGTAAAATCCTCTTTAGTGTAATCAATTACCGAATCTGCTCCAAGAGATTTCACTAATTCTAAATTCGCAGTACTGCATACCCCGGTAACTTCCGCCCCAAAGTGCTTGGCAAGCTGTACCGCAGATGTACCTATACTTCCGGAAGCGCCATTGATAAGAACTCTTTGTTTGCTCTGAATATTCCCCTGATCTCTAAGAAAAGGCAATGCTGTTAAAGTTCCATCCAAGACGGCTGCTGCTTCTTCATAGGTCATATTGGCCGGCATTATTGCCACGGGCTCTTTTTCAGGCAGACTAATATACTCGGCATAAGTACCGGATCCCAAACTTGTAGCTCCAAAAACCTGGTCACCTTCTTTAAATCGCTTTACATCTTTGCCTACTGCTTCAATTTTCCCGGCAAACTCACCTCCCGGTATAGTTTTTTTTGGTTTTCTGAGACCAAGAAATAATCTACCAAGAAATGGTTCACCCTTTCGCATGAAACCGTCCGCTGCCGTTACTGGTGCTGCATATATTCTAATCAGTATTTCATTGTCCTTGGGAGTAGGTTTGGCTACCTCTTTGAGCTGAAGGACATCCGGTGGTCCGTATTTTGTGCATACAATTGCTTTCATATGTATTCCTCCTAATTTACTTTGATTTGGTCATATGAGCCTGAATCAGGTATTTTAGCACCTCTCAATAAAAGCCACAAGCCAAGTGACGGTTCCGCAAAAGTTGCAAGCACCATAGTAATCATAGAGAATTCCTTTTAACTTCAATTTTTTGTTCCACACATTACAAATCCCTTTCTTTAACACAATTTCCCCTTTATCCATCCATTTTAGGTCTACATGACTTCATATTTTCCAAATTTAATGATAGCTACCGCTAATCATTGTATTACACCTTTCTTTTTTAGTGTGCACAATTGATATAGGTGATAATCTAAAGATGTAAACAACATTTTTACACTCGTCCTTGCCACAGTTGTCACTTTTACATTTCCAGAATCAAATACGTTTTTCATAACTGCATAAACCCGTTCGCATTTTGCTCTTGTGTGGTTAATTCGTTTGTTTCTGAGTACATCCTTGATGTCTATAGGATGTCCTCTCACACCCCTTTGCATAGTTGCATCATACCCTCTTGGATTCACTCCAAAGTAACCTTTGTCTCTATAAACCACCTCACCTTCAATTGATAGATCAACCTGACTATCATGAACAGATGCTGTTGTTGTTTTGATTCTTCGGATCAATTGAAAATCTGCATCAATTATGGTGTGCAATTTAAATCCAAAATATGATTTACCGCCTTTTTTAGACCATGTGCCATCCTTACTCCTTCGGGTTTTTGCTTCATCACCACGCGGTTTATCTGCCTTGGCATGCCCAGGATCAGATTGGATGAATGTTGCATCTTGTATCATCCCTTTCTTAATTTTCAGACCTTTTACGTCAAACTGTCTTTGCAATTCATCCCATATAGCAGAGTCTTTTCCAGTCTTTGCTATCCTTTCTTCGAAGTCCCACACTGTGGAACGATCAGGAATGTTTTTTGGAAATCCCAAGAATTTTCTAAATGAAATTCTATCAGTAGCCTGTTTTTCAAGTTCAGGATCTGATAACCCATGCCACTGTTGAAGTATAATCATTTTTAACATAACGATTGCATCATTGTTTGGTCTTCCACCCAATTCTGTTTTGTTGTTGTACATTTCATCTATTATTGGACGAAATGGTTTCCAGTCTATGAGTGATTCTATCTCAGAGAGTTTATCTCCGAGACTTTCGAGGCGTTTATACTCTTCTCTTAGTGCAAAATCAGTTAATGACGACATTAAATAAAATATATTTGTAAAATATATAAACTATTCTGTATAGTTTACCGATGTGTTTATCTGAGGTTAATCGAAATTCTCCATAACTAATGCTTCGTACAATTCTTTAGGTAAAATAATATTTCCATAATTTACTATTAAATAGCTAAAAGCTGCAAGTATCAAAAAAACGCCCAGAATTCTGGGAATGTAGCCCGACTTGAAAATTAAATAACCAAGTACAAAGAGATGAGAGATAAAAAATATAACTGCAATAAGTACACCATAGCTATACGCATTGATAAATAGCAACACTAGAGCAAGAAAACTGATTGCAATAATAGCGGTGAATACCAACCTAAAAACCGACGAAAGCAACGCAAGATTCATGTTTACTGGTTTGAGTAAAACATAAAGTGCCAAGGCCATCACCACATCAGGGCAAGGATGATTAGCCAGCAAGCAATAGCGATCCAGAATAACAACTCATTAGCCTTAATATT
>Ga0114930_10002827_pt1 | contig 15530 bp, 15 predicted proteins | sample AnhtaG_FD_87300 | JGI IMG/M metagenome (GOLD analysis project Ga0114930, IMG submission 87300) | Deep subsurface microbial communities from Anholt, Denmark to uncover new lineages of life (NeLLi) - Anholt_01485 metaG | ecosystem: Environmental > Aquatic > Marine > Oceanic > Sediment | place... | reverse complement strand
GTTAGGTCAATGGATTAATAACTTTACAACTGAAATTATTAACGATGGTTCATTTAATTTTCCAATAGATCTCTCTTGGAATACAAGCATCATCCAAGGATTTGAATTTAACGTTAGTTATGCGGTAAAGGGTTATTGGATAGAAAACGCCAATAGCTACTACAATGTATCGTATGATACTACCCCTAAATGGCAGTTAAATTTCACGTTAACTCTTGCTGATCCTAACTTTAACGATTGGAACTTCAAGGAATATTGGTTTGTATATCCCACCGATTATACTGCTCAAAATCTAACAAATCCGGAGTATGATGATATTTACGGAGAAGTTTTGAACAAAACGGGAGGGGAACGAAGTTTACTCTCCAGCCCATCATACGATTTCACAGCGGTTTCTAGTGATGTAGTTGGTGGACTTAGTGGTTTATACTCTCTAGCTTTAATTAGTAGTAATGTTATACACAATAAACATAGTTACATCAATTATAACGACATTTTATGGGAAACCAATGGATTTATGTATGGAGATAACATCTCTGTAAGAGTTGATATTCAAGGACCTGATGGTAATGCACCAACTAATGGTAACGCAAACGTAATACTATTTTATCCAGATAATAGCACAAAATTTCCAGGAGCGGAAATGAATTCTGGAGTTGGAGTTATCAAAGAAGATTATCTAATGTATGAGTTTAACAACCAAACAATTTTAGATGTTACTCAAGACACACCACTTCTTGGAAACTATTATTTAGGCTTCTTCTGGGAGAACGGCTCAGCAATCGGATGCCAAAAACTTAAATTATACATTGATACTTACGATGTCGTTATGAACGATTTCTTTTATGAACCAAACTTAGATCAAAACATTCTCGATGGAATTGTAGACAGAGTTTACGAAGAATATTCAATGTTAATTGGTACAGTAAATGTTACGGATGATAAGTATTACCCCAATTTTTACGCTGTTAATAATTCGGATATTGATCAAGAATATATTCACGAAATTAACGAAGAGCAAATACCAATAGTAGTAGAAACTTTTCTGCAAAATGAAACAATCCTAAATCCTAACGAAGATATTAGAATTAATACGAAAATTCGAAATTTACACGGATTTCTTGAATTGAAAGTGAAAATAAATGTTCAATTAGTATCATTAGCTAATGAAGAATGGATTATTGCTGAACAAACTACAGGGTTTAAAACATTAAAGCCTAGTATCGATCCCAATGGCGACGATACGCAAGAGTTTTCCGTAGATCTTACCATGCCTACCCTTTTTGGAAATGGTATTTGGCAAGGCGTCAACGCTCCAATAAGAAAAGGAGGTGCTAAAACTAAGTTTACCATTTTCTTTGAGTACAATGGAGAAAGCCATGAAGTTGACACTTTTGAAAGTAACGAGTACTCATTAATCATTAATAGCACCCAAGCTGAGTTTGAAGGCTATATAATTGCACTAAAATCTGATAATGAAATTACAGGAGCTTCAATACTTAAAACTTTCGAGAGAGACGAATGTTTATATCTTCCAAACCAAACCACATTCGTAATTAATATTTATGATAAGAATTTCGTGAGCAGCTACAACCAATTTAATAACTCATTCTCCTTGAAAATAAATAGTAGATTTTCTGATGTTCAAACTAAACCCCAAACACCTATCTACGGTCAGATTTTTAACATAAGTTCTGTTTTAACGACAGAATTCGGCGGTGAAATACCAGATAAAAATATCACTCTCCAATTTTTAGATAATGATTTATGGGAGAACATTTCGACACAGATCACAGGAATTAACGGAACTATGAATTTTGAAATCGATACTTTAATGTTTCCAAGTGAAGATCAGTTTAAATTTCGGTTAACTTGGCAAGGGGATCAATATACCTTAGCAAATTCGCAGAATATTACTGTTTCCTTATTTCGAGCATTTAACAACATAACTTTACGGATAACATCTAATGTAGATCAATTGTTTAAAAATCGAGAATCGACGATACAGATAGCATTAAGTAATATTGGTGATTCTGAACTTAACGTACTAATCCCTAATATTTCTATACAGATCTCTAACTCTTTATCTTTTAGTATTGTACAAATCAATCATCTAGCACTATCTCAGTTTAAACCGGGAGATATTACGGAAATATTAATAAAAATTACCATACCAGCTATCGATCAGATGAACATTTCAGTATCTATCGTAGCAAATAATGAAATAACGGAGGAGGAAGTACTATTTCAAGCTTCAGAAATGTTTAACATCTACGATGCTCCTCTTGAAGATATTTTCATTGGTTTCTTAACGTTAATAATGATTAGTATTTTCGTTATTGTGTGGGCGGCTATGTATATCTATGTCAGAAAAACTATAAAGAGAATCGAAACTCCTTTTGAAGAACCTACTAAAGTTAGACCAAGGAGAGGAAAATATGTATCGGTAACTGAATTACCTCCAAAAGAAACGGAAGAAAAAATAGAAGAAACCCCGGAGAAAAAGCCAAAAAAATTGAAGAAAAAGAAGCTTAAAAAACAAAAAGTCGAGGAAAAAGAAATTGAAAAGCCCACGACAGATTTAGATTCTTTATTAGAAGAAAAAGGTCTTAAGGATAAAGAATAAATCTTAACTTTTTTTAGTTTTTATTTTAAAAAAGAGGAAATAAAATTATAAGTTTGAAATCGAAGTTAAATTTCTTTTAAGAAGAGTTAGAGACGCTTTTCCGTCTAAACCTGCTAACGCAATTAGTATTCCAGTATCAGAACTAACTATTACTGCATATCCGTTTTCTAATTCGATGGTGGCAGACTTTAAGGCCCCTTTTCCTGTATTAGTACCTAGACTATTAGTTTCTTTTATTATTGCGCTGCATTTTTTTGCGATTCCGTTATGATCCATATCTGTTATTGTTTGTCCTACGATAACCTTGCCTTCAAGATCACAGGCAATTAAACCTTCAGTTTCGGGAACAATATCAAATAATTCTGCTAATTTTTTTTCAATTACTTTTTTGTCTACCATAGTAACACGACTCTTTATTTTTTATTATAGGTTTGAATTCTGAATTAGCTTATCTAAATTAGTACAACTAAATTCTTAAATATATATATATTTAAAGTAATTTAAATTTATTTTAGGAGAATTAGTCCAATAATGTTTTCCAAAATACTCTTAAATTATTTATATCTTATTAAAAGAATTAAAAGAAGATGATAATTTTTTAAATACTGAATATATTATAATTATATCATTATAATTAAATTAAATTTATTTAATGTTTAAATGGTGAAAATTAGAATTTGATTAATCGTCAAGAAGTTAAGGCTATCATACGCCGTTTTGAGGAACGTGAAGGGATTCGCGGAGTCATAATTTGCGACTCAAGTGGTTTACCAATAGATTCCAATATGGAGATTGAAATTAGTGAAGAAATTTCCGCTTATGTAACGTCACTAATCGGTAAAGGTAAACAAGTAGTCAAGGCTTTGAAAGAAGGTGGCTTGAAATTTATACGCTTAGAGACATCGAAAGGAGAAACTATGATTGCTTTAGAGGAACAACTTATTCTAATTATCCTAAAGTAAAACTCTCTTTTATATCTTTAACTTTATTTTAGCTTTCCTCAATACATAGGATTGCTTTAGGTTCTGATGCTTCGTAAGTTCTATGTTCTACCTCTACACATGTGTCTGCTTTACCTCTATAATTATTAATTGCTGCTTTTAGAGCATCGACTTTATTGGGGGTTGTCCATCTAATTCTTTAGCAACATCTTTTCAAATAATTTCATAAGCATCGTCAAATTTCATCCTTTTAGCCATTGTTATCACTATTGATGAAGTTGCTACAGCTGAAACACAACCGAAAGTCCTAAATTTCACATCATCGGTTATATCTTCACCAGCTTCATTTTTTTTTTATTAGCAATAGAAAAACTTTTATATTATTGTCAATAACTTCTTTGTAATTTCTAAGATCATAAAATATCTTACTAAACGTATTAAATTAAAAAACTGACAAAAATGTCAATGGAGAGATAAATATGGGTAAAGCATTAGGTATTGTGGCTTTAATTTTTGGCATAATTGGAATGATAATTTCCCTTGTTATAATGGTGCCAATGTGGGGATGGGGTTTCTCGTCTTTAGCGTTCTTTCCATATTTTCCAAATATCGTAGCGATAATTTGTGGAAGTATTGGAATTAAAAAAGACGATTCACCTGGTTTGGCAATAGCAGGATTGATTCTGGGGAGTATCGGATTTATAATAGCTGTAATGGCTACTTTTATCGGATTGGCTCGATGGTAAATATGGATTTAAGTTTGAATAAGGTTTGAGCAGAGATATTGCAAAGTTTCAAGCTTCAAAAACTAATCCAATTAATATAAAACTTTTTTTTTTAACTTCACTTAACTTCATTATTATTTATAACATAAATTAAATAGTTATATCCTAAATTATTAAAGGAAATGTTTTCTAAACATATTATGGGCTTTTTCTTCACCTATAGATGTCAAGCCCATGTGCCCGGAGCAAACAATAAAGTTATCGGTTAGGTTTTTATTATGCATTATTTTATTTTTGATGCTTGAAAACAGAAGATTTTGATTACCACCTTGAAAATCCGATCGACCTATGCTCCCTCTAAAAATTAAATCCCCCGAAAACAATATTCCATCGATAGTTTTTCCATCAAATTTTTTAACATCGGAGGAATAAAAACATAGAGAGCCTGGGCTATGCCCTGGTGTTTCTAAAGTGTGAAGAACTATTTCTCCAACATTGATTATATCCCCTTCAACTAACCATCTGTTAGCCTCTTTTTGAGTGAAAGTTCCAGATTCGTATTCTTTTTTACTATACATCAATGGAATTTGAAAATGACGTATGATTTTGCCGACTTTTGTGGTATGATCGAAATGTCCATGAGTTAACAATACAGCTATGGGTTTTCCCCCTAAATCCTCTATAGATTTAATAATAACATCAGCGTTTCCTCCGGGGTCAATTACAACAAGTTCACTCGTCTTTTTAGAGCCAAAAATGTAGCAATTTGTGGCCAAAGGTCCAACAACTAGCTTTTTATAAATCAATATATCCTAACTCCTAAATAATAGATAAAGAGATTCTATAGGTTAAAAAAAGAAAGAAAGATTAAAATTTTTTACTCAGTTTTGAGATTTGCCTACAAAGCGCTATCTACTTATTATTAATTAAGTTATTGATCTCTACAAGCCTATTATATACATCTAAACCCTTAGATGTTAGTTTTACATATTTCTTTTTGTTATTCTGCTCAATAGTAATCAAGCCTCGCTCGATTAAGTCCTCCTTAACTCGAAAATACGAATTGTAGTAGCTAAATTTGTTTAATTCGTTATAGAAGGAATGCTTGTCAATCTTATGTCCCTTAGAATTCATTAAGACTTCTAAAGTATCTCTAAAACCTTTCTTTTTTAAAAAACTTATCAAATCGTCAATAGTCAACCTATCCCATACCTCAATTAAATGATAACATTTACTAAATTGTAATAAATAAATTAACAAATTTAAAAAACATTTTGATAATAATTATTAAGTCAATAATGATTCGTTATTACATCTTAATGAGAAAGCCCAAAATAGTTACCGACAAAACAATATTCGAAGGTATTTCACTTTAAAATAACCTTAATATGACTATGTTTGTCATCTTCAGAGTAATTTATCAAACTTTATAATTCGATATTACTTTCTTATCTTGAATGGACTTTCGCAAAAATTTTGAATTCGCTAAAGGCAATGTGCCAGTTATTTTATCCTGCCCTCACGGGGGATTTAAAAAGCCCAAAAGGATACCAGATAAAATTAACGGCCCAAGTATAGCCGATAAGAATACATATTTTATCGCAAAATTAATAATTAATCATCTTAAAAAATTGGGAATCGATATATATTATGTTCTCAATAAAATCCACAGGAGCAAAGTCGATTTGAACAGACCATCTCATTCTTCCTCCGCTTTTGATAAATCCTCTGCAGAAGCAAATGACATTTTTCATTATTTCCACGACCAATTAAATATGTTCTCTCAAGATTGTCTTGTTCAGTTTGACAAAGCCTTGTTGATAGACTTCCATGGATTTACACGTCCGTATAAGAACTATCCTGATATCATTTTTGGTCACATCTTCGGTAAAACGCTCAATCTTGTTCAAGATACTACGCGCAAAGCATGTGAGAAATTCTGGGGGTGTTATCAATTAGAAGAAGAAATTTCAAAGCATTTTAGTATTGATAATGGATTTGCAGAATCAGAATTTAGTTTAGCATATTCTGGCGGATATATCACTCACCAGTTTTATAATATTAAACAAGTAAATACAATTCAAGTTGAAGTCGCAAAATACATTCGTATGGATTCGTCACTAACAATAAAACTTGTCAAAGCGTTCACAACAGCCATTGTCGAATCAATTAAAGAAGCTTAACTTGAATTATCCTTTCCGAATTACATAATGTAGCGCAGAAAAGAAAAAAAACCCCATAAACATAATAATAGTTACCATTATAGTAATAGAAATCTGATATAATACCCAATTCTCAAATTCTCTGACTACAAGAAACGCTATAGAGAATACGGTGCCAATTAAAAAAACTACAAATAAAAATAGATTTATTATAAATGCCTTTTTCCTTTCCTTCTTCATTAACTTAATAAATGTAAGACTCTCTTTAAGAATTACTAGTTTTCTCTTTAAGGACGAAAAAGAATAATATTATAAATCATCTTCAAGTAATATTTAATTAAGAAAATTATACTTTTATTCGAAATCCTCTCGAGCAATCTAAATTTAATGCTAAAATGACTAATGAAACTCCGTTAAATGTTTTTGGGATTCCCTATGATTTAATTGAAACTTTCAGGTGGATTTTAAAGCACATCATTTATGATCTGTTTTATCCTCTGACCTTAGTAATTTTTATCTTTTTCTTCTTTCAATCAGTCCCTTCGTATTTTATACTTCTTGCAATTTGTGTGTCTGTAATATCTTTATGTTATTTCGTTTTCTACTGGATTCAAAGCATAAGATCAAAAGAGAAGAATACAGGAACTTATGACGAAAAACGGGGGTGGAGGGTTGAAATGGTGAACGAGATTAATGAAAAAGATGTAATTTATGAAATTGGTTTTGTAGGAGATATTATGAAAATGAGAGATTACACAATTACATTTGATAAAAATATTGCTAATTTTTTTAATGGAATAGATTTAATCGTTGGGAACTTAGAAGGTATTATCAATGATAATAAGACTATTAATATTTTACGTCAGAAGCATAAAAGTGCTATTTTAAATTACTTAGCTAACATTACGGAACCACCTCCGAAATGGTTACTTTGTATTAGTAATAATCATTCAGCGGATTATAAAGAAAAATGGTTTTATGCTACACAAGATGCTATCGACGAGAGGAGTAATTTCAGTTCTTTTGGAGAAAAAACCAAAAAGCAGTTCTATATTCCTAAGGAAGGAATTAACATAGTTTCTGGGACGATGTGGAATAATTACAAAAATGATTATAATTCTAACTTTAGAGAAATTAATTTGTACCATAATCCAGATTCTTTTAATATATTGTATCCCCATTGGCATTTTGAAAATGAGTGTTATGTTCGAAGGGAAATAGTAAAAAGATGCAAAAGCCTATTTATAGATGGAGTTTATTATGCAATACGTAAATTAATACCTAAAAGACTCCGAAGACCCCCCATTAAAACCTATCAAAAAAAACCTATCTGGGACTTAATTTTTGGACACCATACTCATGTTCCACAACCCATTGTGGTTGTACCAAATTCTAAAAATCATCAAAATTATTTGCTAGCTTATTCAGGAGGAAATTTTACATCTTCAAAATGGATAGCTAAACATCAACATGGTCTGATATTAAGATGTCAGATAGCAAAATCAAATAAGACTAATGCATATACTATTAGAAACATTGAATGGAGTTATACTAAATGTAATAGAAAAAGAAAGGATAAAAATGTGCATATTAATATCGATATTGAGCATAACCTGAAAAATACCTATGATTTCCGAGCAATTAAAGTTCTAAAAAATTTATTTATTGTAACCATTTGTTATCTAATCTTTACTCCGATCATCAGTCTTTTATTTTCCATCTCGTTGTTAAGTCTCATAGTGGTTTTCTTTAGAGCCTTAGGAGTAATAGGCATTCAATTTTTTGCTGTTTGGGTCGTTTCTAGGTTGCTCTTTAAGTATAAGAAATGAAATATATTTCTAATCTTTGGAAATGAACATTTTTTCATCAAAGTTATGAACAAAAATTGTTATTTTTGTCGTTTAAAGCCGATTTTATCTGAAATCTGTTCACCAAACTATGATTTTTCAGTGAAATATTGTATTTTTGTACTTATAATTAAACAAATATTGAAATTTGTTTACTGTAAACTTAAGTGTTAAAAAAAAATGCAGATAAAAATCAAAAAGAATGAAAAAAGTCGTAAAATTTAAATAGTTTTTTTCATATTTATTTAGTAACTGGGATGTTATTCCCACTCACAATAAAAGGTGATGTGAAAAAAAAAGTGATAAAATGTGAAAAATGCGGTAAAGTGCACGCGCTATACCACGATTGTAATCAGATATCAATAAGTCATGGTGTAGTGTTTGATGACGATCGAAAATGTTACGATTGGAATTGTTTTATAACAGACGCTCCAAGTATATATAAAATTGAAGAGAGAATTTTGGATAGTATTCTAAACAATCCAAAGGAAAATCCGCTGTTAATTTACGAGTAATTTTAATTGAATTATTTTTAGCATTTCTTTTTTTTAATCATGTTTCGAGGAATTTCAAACTTTATAAATTAAAAAAGATAATTTCTTAAACAACTATTTCATTTTAAAACCATTCATTATGGTTAAAGAAGTATTTGAGTCAGATATCGTTATAATTGGACATGTAGCAAAAGATATCATAGAGATCGACGGAGTGAGCAAAACGGTACTAGGAGGTGCCGTATATTACGGAGGGTTAGCCGGTAGTCAAATGGGTCTGAAAATAGCGATCATTACGCGGTTAAAAAAGGAAGATTTCCCAATTTTGGATGCGTTTGAAAAAAATAATATCAAATACTATGCATATCCGGCTAAACAAACTTCAGGACTTAAAAACAAATACTCGTCGCAAAATATGGAATATAGAACCTACGAGCTTTTAGGTTTTGCGGGTGCGTTTGAAAAAGAAGAAATCCCAGAAATCAATACAAAATTTTTTGTTATTGGTTCAATTCTTGCTGGTGAAATCGACTTAGAATTACTAGAATATTTAAGCAAAAAATTTGATGGCAAATTAGGGCTTGACATTCAAGGTTTTATTAGAGGTTTAAGAGGCGATAAAATACAATATTTCAGCTTATCTGAAAAAGAGAAAGTTGAAATAATATCGAAAGTAGACTACTTAAAAGTTGACGAAACTGAAGCGAAAGTCCTTACTAACTTATCATCATTTACAAAAGCAGGAAAGCAACTAATCAAATTGGGACCGAAAGAAGTTCTTATCACCCACGAAAACGGAATAAACATAAATTTAAAAAATAAATCGTACTTCTTTCCTTGGAAAAATAAAAGTAGCATAGGAAGGACAGGTAGAGGCGATACTGCGTTTGTAAGTTATTTAGGATCACGAATAACCAAAAGTCCAGAAGATTCTTTAAGATTTTCTGCAGCGTTAACATCGCTAAAGATGGAATCAATCGAACCCTTTTTGTTACCTTTAAGTGCGGTTGAAAATTTAATTCGCGAAGAGTATTCACTACAATGAATATTCGATCAAAGATTAAATAAAATAATTTTATAAACAATAGTGTTGTAAATATTAAAATTTTAATTTGTTAATCCAAATGAGGTATAATGCTTAGTTCTTTTCCACCTTATTTTTTTATTCGGTCTTATGGCTGGCGGTGCTTCTGTGGTCATTGTCCTTATCGTATTTTTAGTAAAACATTTATCTACGAAAAGAGAGCAACCTTATGAAGTAGAAATTTAAGATTATATGTATTAATAAGAAAAATTGTAAATTAATGAGAAATTATTTGCCCCACATTCTTATCATTTCTCGAGTAATGATATATCTCATAATTTCTGATGTACCTGCTGAGATTTGTCCTATCTTTGCATCTCTATAATAGCGCTCTAAAGGATATTCTTCAGAGTATCCAAGACCTCCAGCAATTTGAACTGCGTCTTGCGTAATTCTCACTGTAGCGTCAGCGATCCGAGTTTTAACAGCAGCAACTGAAGCCCTACAATTATGCCCATCGTCAAGCATCCTTGCGATTTGGGCAATTGCCATTCTATTAAGCTCTATATCCATAAACATTTCGCTAAGTTTGAACGATATTCCTTCAAATGAATAAATTGGTTTTTTGAATTGGACGCGTTTATGAGCGTACTTGTAAGCTACTTCTAAGGCACTCCGAGCAAGACCAAGGTATTGAGAAGCAGTAAATGTTCTCTCACCATCGAGACCGAATAATAAAACATCCACACCTTCGTTCTCTCTATGAAGCATATTTTCAGCTGGTACTTTACAGTCTTTAAATTGAAGATGAGAATTTGGCATTCCTCTACGTCCCATATGCTTGTATTCCTTAATTACTTCAAATCCCGGAGTATCAGTTTCGAAAATAAATGCCGAAATCCCTTGGTGTGCCTTCACTTGGTCGTTTGTTTTAGTATATAAACAAATATAATCCGCAACGCTACCATTTGTTATGAAGCATTTTTCTCCATTAAGAACGTAATGATTACCTTCTCTTACTGCCTTTAATCTCATACCCCCTATCGCGTCTGATCCACCTGTAGGTTCAGTGATACCTATAGCACCAATTTTTGACCCGTCAGCTATACCTGAGAGATATTTCATTTTCTGCTCTTGGGTTCCAAATTCTATTATTGGTCCAGCAAATAAACAAGAAGAAGCTCCGAAAATTCCCGCGAGAGCGTAGCTAAAAGCCGTAAGTTCCTCGCCAAATATAGTTCGGTATAACACTCCTTTCCCAAGTCCTCCAACTTCTTTTGGAATTATGATATTTAAGTATGGTTTCATTTTCCGCAGAACCTCTACTGCTAAACCATAATTTCTCTCCCGATCTATCTTCTCAGCTACAGGTTCGACATTATCCTTGCACCATTTACGCACTTCCATTCGGAAATCGTTTTCCTCTTTCGTATAGAAGTGCAACCTATCAGGCATACAAGAATATCCAAACTCAAAATCCAAATCGTCAAAATGAACATGTCCTTCCAACTTTATCACATCAAGATTTATTTACTTCAAATTACTAACATCTAAAATATAAAATATAAGATTATTTTTTAAATTTGATAAACTTTTTAGAAATCATATAGTAGTAATGAAATTAATAAAAACATAAAATTAATCCTTATCAATGAGAGTCGGTGGAATTGTAGATATTTCAACAAAGGACATCCCTAATAAGTCAACAATGGTTATTTTCACCGTTGGGTGTAACTTAAGTTGTGGATTTTGCCACAATAAATATTTACTTCATGAGGGCGTAGGGAGAGACATTGATGTTCCTGAATTGATGGAGCAAATTAAAAGCAACATGTTAGTTAGTGGTGTGAGCATTTCTGGTGGAGAACCCACGCTCCAAAAGGATTTACTTGAACTGTGTATAGAAATAAAGAATGTTGGAAAATATATCAGTATCGACACAAATGGAACAAATCCGAAATCTATTTTGGAATTATTACCATATATCAGCAGAGTTGCTTTAGATTTGAAAGGTCCGCTAAACAATAAAAGACTATTCAAAATTACAGGAAATCAGGTAAATTTCAACCTAATTATTGAAACATTCAGGACTGTAAACAATCACGAGGATATTGATTTTGAAATTAGAACGACTTATGTGGAAAATTTGATGAAACCAAGCGATATCGATAAGATTATTCTATTTCTAAAAAAGAATCAGTTCCGAGGTAATTTTGTCCTTCAACAATATCAATATTCTGAAGGCGTTGGTGAGGAAAATAGACTGAAATTTCAAAAACCAGAGCACATTACACTACTCAATATACTAAAACCTTATAGAAATATGGAATTACCATTTCAAATCTATTTAAGGGACGATATTGTTGGATACAGTATGATAGATAAATTATTTGAGTATCTTGACGCTTAATGGGTGAAAAAAAATGAGCAAGGATAATAAAGAATCCAATAAAGAAAATGACAAAATAAAAGACGACCTTGAAGATGAGTTAGAAAAACAATGGGAAATGCAGGACCAAATTCACAAAACTTGTAAAATGAAAGGAAACAGTGAAGAAAAACAGAAAAAATGGATAGAAAAATATGATTAATTTTTAAATATCTTTGATTTATTTTAGAGTTTTTGTCTCGATTTTTGATTTCATTGCGTAAAAAACTACTATTCCACATAAAACAATAATTACCTGAATAATTATTGTCAATAGACCTTCTAAATCTGCAAATGAAAAAAATAATCCGAAACAAGCAATACATCCTAGTAGTGAAATTATTGGCAGCCAACGAATATTTGGTTTTAGTTTAAAAGGTCGTTCAAGCTCGGGTTTTTTCTTACGTAAAACTATTAGGCTTAGATTCACGAGGAAAAAAGTAATTAGCACTCCAAAAACGGTAGCATCTGCGACGGTAGATATGTCCCCAAAAAAATATAACCCTAATGGAATTATGGTTAAAATCATAGTTACTAAAACTGCTAGAGCTGGAGTTTTAAATTTAGGCGAAATTTTACTTAATCCTTCTGGTAATGCTTTATCTCTTGCCATACCGTACATCATTCTTGAAGTGACAATCATCATTATCAGAACTGTGTTTGCTGTAGCAAAGAGGGCAATGAACGACATGAGTATTCCTCCAACAGGACCTAATACTGCAGAAACAACGCTGCTTAAAGGAGCTTGAGAGTCCGCAATCTCACCATAAGGTAGAATGCTAACTACGGATATAGCAGTTAAACAATATAAAACCGTTGTAATAATTATCGAATAGATTATAGCTCGAGGAAGATTTTTGGTAGGTTTCTTAACCTCCTCAGCGATATTTGCAATATCCTCGAACCCAATATAAGCAAAAAATATTAAAGCGACTGCTGAAAAGATTGCGCCAAATGAGCCTCCTATAGGTAACACAAAATAGTTAATCGTGCCTAAATACGGTATACCAATTATAATAATTAAAATTAGTCCAGAAGCCTCAATAAATGTAAATAGAATATTTGTCCACGTAGATGCCCTTATCCCAACGAAGTTAATAAGACTTAGAATAATTATAAGTAAAACCGCAAAAATTACAACCAGAAAAATCGGAGATATGCCGATTAAATTGGCTAAGTAGCCCGCAAAACCTAACGCAACCGTAGCTGCGGAAAATATTCCAGAAAATATTATTATCCATCCAATAAGAAACGATAAAAGCCGAATTTTGAAGGCTTCTTCTGTATATACAAACTCAGCAGCGCTTTTAGGGTACATAGCAGACAGTTCAGCATATGACAAACCAGTTAAAGCTCCAATAACCGAAGCTATTATAAATGCTAACCATGAAAAATTTCCCGTATGTCCTACTACTTCCCCAATTAAGGCATAAATACCTGCTCCTAGGATGTTTCCAATTCCGTAGACAGTAACGCCAAATAAAGATACCCTTCTCTTTAGTTTAGGTCTTTCCTTACCTTCTTCCAATAAATTCACCTATCTAAATATAAATAATTTTATACTCCGCCTAATAAAAAGTTATATTTGTAAACTTAAAATCGTGTTATTCCAAAAAAAGGAGTATTCCTATTTTAATTTTTCCGGTCTACTTATACTTGCTTGTTGAATATGACGATGGGGTTTAGCGTGTTGTAACCTAATTTCTCTTCTTTTTTTCGCCTCCTCAAAGCGTCTTTTTTCACTTTCAGTCTCTGAAATCAGTCCGGGTACTTCAGTTGGTCTATCGTTTTTTCCCAGAGCTACATATGTAAGGTAAGCGGATCCAATATGGGTATGAGTGCCAGTCTTAAGACATTCTGCCTCCACTCTTACTCCGATTTCCATCGAAGTTTTTGAAACATAATTCATTGATGCTTTAATAAAAACTAGGTTGCCAATGTAAGCCGGTGAAATAAAATCGAAACGATCTACCGATGCTGTAACTACATTAGTGTGCGTATGTCTAGCCGCCACAATAGCTCCAGCTTGGTCAACAAGTTTTAAAAGATTACCCCCATGTACGTTCCCGGCGGGATTTGCGTGCTCTGGCATCATTACTTGCGCAATTTCAACCTTTGATTGCGAAACTGTTTTAGCTTCCAAATTGTTCTACCACTTTTTAGCGAAGGTGTTTTAAAGATACAAATGATAAAACTAATGATAAAGATATCTCTTTTAATTTAAAATATATACAAAAATACACATTACTAGCATCTCTTCTAATTAGAGAAATTTATAAATTTTTTTGTTTTCTCTTTTTAAGACCGAATTTCTTTACCGTAGAGGGTATTTAGGATCTTTCTTCCCAAAAAACGCAGCAGAGGCTTCGTTCATGTCTTTAGAACTAAAAGTGAGCACAATACTAGAGTTTTCCAATTGACAAATTGTCTCTAAACTTGGGGAATCAAGAGTTAAATTTAACGATTGTTTTGTCATTCGCAAACCTAACGGGCTCTTCCTTAACATTTCGTTTGCTAGCTCCAACCCAGATTCTAACAGATCTTTTGACTCAACAGATTTTAAAGCTAATCCAATTTTGACCGATTCTTCAGCCCCAACTTGCCTTCCAGTGTACATTATCTCAGAAGCTCTCGATAATCCTATTAATCGAGGAAGAAAATAACTTCCACCTACATCTGCTCCTGTTAACCCAATATTAATTGAGGCGTTAATGAATTTAACATCAGCACCTACAATTCGTATATCTGAGGCCATAGCAAAGCCAAATCCACCTCCAGCTGCCGCACCGTGAACTAAAGCGACAATTGGTTGGCTTATCTTGCGCATTTTTATAAAAATCGAACTTATTCGCCACTGATGGTACATTTTTTTTTTAATCGGTTCTGAAACGTTTAGAAAATAATATTTCTCGTACCCTTCAGGTTTCTTTTTAGTATTTAAGATCAACGCTTCCTGTAAATCAGTTCCCGCACAGAATGCCCTTCCCTCAGCTCTTAAAATTAACACACGACAATCTAAATTTACCATAAGATGATCAAATACTTCGTGTAATTCCTTTTCCATTTGGAAGTTAATAGCGTTCAATTTTTCCGGGCGATTTAAGGAAAGAATTCCAATTCCATTTTCCTTTAATTCAAATTTAATAGTCTCAAAATTCACTTTTATCACTTTTTTTAATAATTTAATAAAAACATTTTTGAATTTATAATTTAAGACTAAGAATAAAATCGGGATAAAAATACTCCATTTTAATCATTTTGTTTCATATTTAAAGCTAAGAGC
>Ga0114930_10002826_pt1 | contig 15534 bp, 12 predicted proteins | sample AnhtaG_FD_87300 | JGI IMG/M metagenome (GOLD analysis project Ga0114930, IMG submission 87300) | Deep subsurface microbial communities from Anholt, Denmark to uncover new lineages of life (NeLLi) - Anholt_01485 metaG | ecosystem: Environmental > Aquatic > Marine > Oceanic > Sediment | place... | reverse complement strand
GTCCACAGATGCCAACGTGTGTATCTTGTCCAAGATATCGTTGATTGCCCTAGATTTGCCAATAAGTTTTGTTTCTACGCGGTCGTGACCCAATTGTCTTCTAAGGGCTTCGTTTTCTTCCACAATCCCCTTATAGTTCATTAGGCGGTCTAATCTGAGTATCAATTCTCCCGTGCTGAATGGCTTCTGCAGATAATCATAGGCTCCCAGCTTCATTGCTTCAATTGCTGTCTCAACCGTGCCAAAAGCGGTCATCATAATCACTGCTTGATTTGCTTTTTTCTTCTTGATATCTCTCAAAAAGCTTAAACCATCAAGGCCGGGCATGCGAATGTCGGTCAGAATAACATCGTAGGAGTTACTCAAAAGGGCTTTCTCCGCCTCAAGAGGATTATCGTACGCGTCTACCAGAAAGCCTTCCTCTCTGAGCTCCTCTTCCATGACAGCACGTTTTATAGGTTCATCATCTATAATTAGTAATTTAGTTTTCCGGCCCATTGCCATTACCTACTTCGATCATATTTGATCAGCTTAATCATGAATCTGGCTCCGCCTTTTGCTGTTTTTCTTTCGGCCAGAACCAGCTCGCCAGCGCCTTTGCGAATTAGGTTTCGCGATACAGTCAACCCCAATCCAGTACCTCTACCCACTTTCTTGGTGCTGAAGAAAGGTTCAAAAATCTGTTCACTTATCCCTTCATTGATGCCGGATCCTCTATCTTCAACCGCTATTAAAACCTGTCCATTGACTGCTGAAACTTCAACATCGACTTTTCCTCCACCATCTGCCATAGCATCAGCAGCATTGAGCAAAAGATTCATCACCGTCTGGCCGGTTGCAACAGCATTACCGACCGCAAAACATCTCGTCTTGTATGAAACCTCTACGGAAACACCACGCTTCTTCATAGAGCTATTTAGCAATGCAACGGTATCATCTATTACGCCGCGAACATCAAATACTTCACTATAATGTTCGGTATCTTTGTGAGAGAAGCGAAGCAATTTACGACCGATCCTTTCTATTTGTTCCAACCCTTGTTGCATTAATGGCAAATATTTGCGCACCTTTTCAGGTTTATGGCCTATCTGCTCAAGGTACCGAGTAATTTCAATCAACCCATCCAAAGGATTATTAATCTCATGGGCAACTTCTGCAGCAAGTTGGCCTATTGACGCCATCCGTTCAGTAGCCAAGAGCTTGTGTTCATACTCCTGACGCCTTTGTTCTGCTTGTTCCAGTTCATTTATCATTTGTTTGAATATAGCGACGAATTCCTGTATCTCCAATGTCGGGCCCGCGTTTATATCGTCAAGCTGTGGCCATCTTCCCGATGCCTTGCTGAGAACATTTGCAATTTGACTCAAAGGCCTGCCAACACTTCGACCTATGAACACCGCAACTGCCAACGCCGTAACTGTCATCAACAAAAAGACTATGCTCAGTTTCAATATGCTGGCATAGGCGAAAGCCAATACAGGATCACGGTTGATACCTATATGCAGGCTTCCCAAATCTCCACCCATGAGCGGTATGGACATGTTAAGCCGTGACTTACCGTCCTCAAAAAAAGTCGTAACTGTCTTTCGCGGCGGTTCTTGCCCAACAAGCTCAATCAGACTCTTGGGCACACCCATGGCAAAGGTTGAAGCCAGAGGTGTATTGTTGTTATCCAGAACAAATATATAGTCAATGTTGTTATCACTTTGTTCTGCCGCCCTAATTGCTTCATTAAGACGTAATCTATCCTCAGTGAGAACCATCGACTCAAGTTGCTGTCTGACGTTCTCAGCGAGAGTCCAACCTCCTTGCTTCAGCAGGTTATCCTGTTGTGCTGGAAACTCTATGTAGATAAGCACCGCCATCACTGCAAACAGAAGCGATGCTGAAACAGCGCCAAGCATAACTATGAGAGTCGCCAGTCTCATATCTCATGTACCTTCATTCTTGATGGCCTATCGCTTTCCAGATCGCCCGTGCAGAATTATACTCATCGGGCTTAGCTTTTCGGAAATGTTCTATGTCCAAATCCGCCAGTATCTCTCGGCCTTGCGCATTTTGTGACATTGTCAGGAAAGTCGCGGCCAACCTTTCCTTTGTCTTTTCAGGCAAAGTGGCTGGTACTAAAATTGGAGGAGCACCGAACACTTCACTTCGCCAAATAACTTGCAATTGCTTTGTCAGCTCAGGATGAGTCTTCGCGAATGAATGAAATACCAGCGAGTCCACACTTGCCCCGTCAACTATGCCATTGACAACGGCGTGAATCGAACGGTCATGGCTACTTGTGTAGATGGTCTTACTGAAATAACTCTCAGGTTCAAATCCTTGCTCGCTGATAACCCAGCTTGGAACGGCACAGCCTGTATGAGATTCGGCGTCTGTAAAGGCAAAGCTCTTACCATGTAGGTCAGAAATACTCTTGATCCCTGAATCCACCCGAACTATAAACAAACACCGATATTCAATGCCTTCCTCGAAGTCTGGCACCACTAACAATTCGACCTTTCCCGTTTGTAAACATGCTATATATGTACCCGTGCACACTAAGGCCAAATCCACCTTATTCTCCTCAAGCAAAGTACGCACATCAGAATACGATGGTCGCAATATCATTGATACTTTATCACCAATGGCAGCAGCGACGTAACCAACCAGCTCTTTGTATGTCACCCACGTTTCCTCTGCGCTAACCATACTGGCCACGGCAAAACGAAGCGTATCGTTGTCCGGCTGAATAGATTTAACTGCAATCCAGTCAGAAAATGAAATGCGTGGAGTCCTGTTGTGATAATATAGCTTGGCTAATACAGCTACTGCGCTTGCTGCACACACCACCGACGCTGATATCACAAATACTATTTTCTGCTTTTGCTTCATACGACTGTATGACCCTGGTAAACTCTGTATAAGACATAAGTAAACCAAATTCAACAACGAGGTGCATAATCATTACACCAAGTTGCATTTGGAGATCAGACCACAGGTCCTGGCCTCTCCGCCGCCGATTCGCTCACACATTCCTGACACATGTACTACCGGCAATAATCGGCAAAGACGTATCGTTTACAAGGAGTTGGACATGGGAACAAGAAACAGGAAGAAAGAGGGACTTGAGCGGCTGAATTTTGGGACATCGGTCGCCCCCAGAGAAATCACAATAGTCCATCGTTTCTCAGACGATCGACAATTCCAACAGCAGATTTGCTTAGATCCATGGTGTAAAAATGCAATCCTGGCACTCCCGCTTTAAGCAATTCCTTGCATTGATCTACCGCAAACTCGATTCCAAAGTCAACAAGTGCTTCCTTGTCACCTTCGGGCAAAGTAGCTATACCTTGACGCACCTCGTCGGTGATCGTAGCCCCACACATGCCGGCTAACATTTCCATCATCTTGACACTGTATATGGGCATCACGCCTGGCAATATAGGGACATCTATGCCAATTGCGCTGCAGCGTTCCACAAAATCAAAGAAGTATTTATTATCATAGAAGTAGTTGCTGATGATGTACTCCACCCCATTTTCCACTTTAAGCTTAAGATACTCGATGTCCTTATCCTTACTCTCGGACTCGATATGCCCTTCTGGGTAACCGGCTGCCCCCAAACAGAAACTGTATCGTGGCCGAATAAATGCGATAAGGTCAGAAGCGTGGGGAAAGCTCTGTGGATGAGGTTTAAAATCCTCTTGCTCACGCGGCAGATCTCCACGTACAACCAGAACATTCTCCACACCCAACGCTTCATAATTGTCCAGAACAGCTATGATGTCCTCTGGTCCCAATCCGTAGCCAGCAAAATAGGCCACTACTTGCAGCATCTTTTCGTTCTTAAGTTTTTCGACGAGCTGACGTGAGCCTTCCCGAGTGGACCCACCAGCCCCGAAGGTAACAGAAACAAAATCCGGTTTCAGAGCAGCTAATGCATCGATTGTATTTTCAAGTTTCTCAGCGGCTTTTGGGGACCTGGGAGGGAATAATTCAAAGGAAACCGTAGATTTTTGCCTCGAACTCCAAAGCTTCGTCACGTTCATAGAAGCCTCCTTTGTTTATGATTTCTATTATTCCAGAATGCGCCCTAATCCAGTTTGCAGAATAGTTTTTCACCCTACGGGACTACAAATGAACAAACAGTTGTTTGCTCAACATCATATATTCAGGCAATTCCGCCATTTCCACTGAATACTACGTCAATCATTGAGAACGTCAAGAGCAATTTGAGTATTCCCCATGACGTTTCTGGTGTTCTCGGCTCGCCTCGCCCAGAAATCGCGAAACAACCGGCCCATTAGGCGAAGACTTTAGTATGTTTCTGGCATGGAGCATTATTTGTAAACATCTCATTCAGTCCATCAACCAAACTACTTGCCGCTGAAGGACAGCTAAACATTGAAGCGCGTCTGCCAGCGCCTTACGCGTCATAAACTCTTTCTCTCTCTGAAATGGCTTACGTTTAGACTTGTCTCCCCATATTTGTGTCGACGGCAATATATAACAAGCACAATGGGAAAGTGGTAGCAGGCAGCTTGCGGTACAAAGAGGCAAGAACGGGCAGAGCAGCATATTGACATCAAGCATATTGATTGTATACTGGGGGTATAGGACCCAGCGAGTAATACTCGTTTTGCGGTGGTGAGAAGACAGGAAAGTGCGGTTCAATACAGAGGTGCTAATGCAAGCTGGAGAAACCGAGGTCCATGAACTGCGATTCGCATAGTCTATCGTCCAGCAGAAACCGCTTTTGGCCAACGAAGCAGTCGCATCTATTGCGGACAAGGGTAGCATCGTGCTCTCCGACAAGTGCTGGATAACTATCGCTGTCGCTCGTCGAAGACCATCAGTCCGGCGTACGGGATGCCATCTGTTCTGCCGGTGGAGTGGGAACGCAGATTCAAGTACGAATTTGTCGTTCTTGGGTTGGCAAAAGGGTAGTAAGATATGGTGAGAGTACATTGGTCAGTCGGGGGCGGTTTGCTTTGTGTGCTGATTATAGCTGTGATGATGTTTTTGGGTCGGGCTGAGCAACTCAAGCCTACAAAGCGCATCAGCTTACAGTCGTCTCCAGCGGATTCAGCTTCCTTTCCTTTGCACACGGATAAGCTGAAGATCGCTGTCGGGGCAATTATCTCGCCGGCAGAATCGCTTACGTTTTATGAGGACATCTTTGACTATATTGGAGAAAAGCTCGGTCAAGGGGTGGAAATGATCCAGCGGAAGACGTACGCCGAGGTGAACTTTCTGATGAAAGAAGGTCGAATCGACGCGGCATTTGTTTGTTCGCGTCCATATGTCGAGGGCCATCGCGATTTCGGTATGGAGCTTCTTTGTGTCCCCGTATGCTTCGGCAAGACCGAGTACTATTCGTATTTCATTGTTCACAAAGACAGCTCGTATCAGAAGCTGGAGGACCTACGGGGCAAAGTGTTCGCATTCACGGACCCTTTGTCGAACACCGGGACGCTTATTCCTACCTATATGCTCGCCAAGATGGGAGAGACACCCGAATCATTCTTCAGGAGGTATATCTTTACATACAGCCACGACAATTCGATCCGCTCGGTAGCCGAGAATTTCGTGGACGGAGCGGCAGTGGACAGTCTGATTTGGGAGTACTTGAATGCAAAGGGGCAAGAATGGCCGGCGCAGACCAGGATCATCTTCAAGTCAGTCCCGTGCGGCATCCCGCCTGTGGTTGTCTCGCCAAAAATCGACCACGAGCTGAAAGAGAAGCTCCGCTCGGCCTTTCTGAATATGCACATTGACCCCACAGGTCAAGAAATTCTTAAGAGGGTTCTGATCGATCGGTTCGCCGAGATCGAAGATAGTGCGTACGACTCAATCCGTCAGATGGAAGCTTTTGTAAAGAATTTTCAGCCGCCGAAGTAGGAAATGACCATGTTGCGTCTGAGCCTCCGCGCAAAGATTATGATTTGTTGTATCGGCCTGGTAGCTCTGCTTGATTTGATGGTGGTGACATTCGTTCGAGGCCAGTTGTCGGCTGTGCTCCGTACAAAATACTTGGCAACCGGGCACACCATGGCCGTTAACCTATCCGCACGCAGTGAGCATTTCGTGTTGACGGAGGATTTTGTCTCCCTGCTGCAACTGGTCAAAAACCTGAAAGACAGTGATGAGGATATTGCCTACGCCTATGTCGCCGACCGCAAGGGGCGAGTGTTGGCTCACACTTTTGCCAGCGGGTTTCCTGCGGACCTGGTGGGCGTTAACAGGCCGGAACCGGGGGACACGTGGAATCCTCCGCTCACACACACCAGGGTGGGCAAGGCGATAACGGGCTTGCCACAAGCGGTAAGCGGTCAACGCCCCGTGTCGGTGTTTTTGTCTGCCACTGCGGCATCAACATAGCCAAGACAGTGGATGTAGAGCACGTAGCGGCACAGATAGCCAAGGAGCCTGGGGTTGTTTTCACAACACATTACACGTATGTTTGTTCCACTCCTGGTCAGCAGATGATTATCGACGCCATTAAAGAGCATGGCCTAAACCGTCTGATCGTGGCCTCATGCAGTCCGAGAATGCACGAAGTTACTTTCCGACGTGCTGCTGCAAAGGGCGGACTAAATCCGTTTCTATGTGAGATGGCAAATATCCGGGAGCACTGCTCGTGGGTGCACGAAGACCGCGAGAAGGCCACCGAGAAGGCCCTGGAAATCCTGCGTACAATCCTCGAGAAGGTCAAGGGCGATACGGAACTGGACATTACAACGGTGCCGATAACGCGGCGTGCACTGGTTATAGGGGCAGGCATCGCCGGCATCCAAGCCGCCCTGGACATCGCAAACGGAGGACATGAGGTACTACTTCTGGACAGATATCCCTGCATTGGTGGGCATATGGCGCAGCTTGGCGAGACGTTTCCGACTTTGGACTGCGCCAGTTGCATTTTCACACCCAAGGTTGTGGAGGCCGCCCAATCTGAGAATATCAAGATTCTTGCGTATTCGGAGATAGAGGAGGTGACGGGGTCGGTGGGAAACTTTGAGGTGAAGATCCGCAGGAAGGCACGCTCGGTAGATGAGACCAAGTGTACCGGCTGTGGGCTTTGTTGCGAGAAATGCCCGACAAAGGTCCCGAGTGAATTCGACCGTGACTTGGTGATGCGAAAAGCGATTTATATACCGTTTGCACAAGCGGTCCCAAACGTTGCGACCATCGATAAAGAGAGCTGCCGTTATTATCGCACGGGCAAATGTAAGGTTTGCCAGAAGTTCTGCCAGGCTGATGCGATTGTGTTTGACCAGGAGGATGAAATCATCACCGAGAAGATCGGGGCCATCGTCATTGCCACAGGCTACGAACTTTTGCCCAAAGATATATACGGCGAGTACGGTTACGGCAAATACCCGGATGTCATTGACGGGCTCCAGCTCGAAAGAATGCTCTCGGCGTCGGGCCCGACCACAGGTGAGATTCGAAGACCTTCTGACGGCCAGATACCCAAAGAGGTTGTGTTTATCCAGTGTGTTGGGTCACGCGACGAGTCCAAGGGCATTAGTTACTGCTCGAAGATTTGTTGCATGTACACAGCCAAACATGCGAGGCTGTATAAACATCGTGTGCACGATGGGCAGGCGTATGTTTTCTATATGGACGTCCGCGCGGGCGGGAAGAAGTACGAAGAGTTCGTTAAGCAGGCGATGACCGAGGAGGGGGCGGTTTACCTGCGGGGTCGTGTTTCTAAAATCTATCCACGCCGAAAGAAGCTGATCGTTCGCGGGGCCGATACTCTGTCGGGAACACAGATTGAAATTCCCGCTGATCTGGTGGTCTTGGCTTGCGCGATCGTGCCGGCGCCAGGTGTGGAGGAGTTCGCGAGAAAGCTTCGCATCGGATACGACGAGCACAAGTTTCTTTCCGAAGCGCACGTCAAACTGCGTCCGGTGGAGACCAATACGGCTGGAATCTTCCTTGCTGGCGCATGCCAGGCTCCCAAGGACATTCCCGATACTGTGGCTCAGGCCGGCTGCGCGGCAGCTAAAGTGCTCGGTCTCTTTGCCAAGGAGTATCTCGCCTCCGAGCCCGTTGTCGCTTCGGTTGATGAAGAGATCTGCAGCGGCTGCGGCTTGTGCATCACGGCTTGTGCGTATGATGCGCGGAAGATGGATGAAAAGAAACACGTGGCAATCGTGGAGGATGTTCTCTGCCAAGGTTGTGGCGCCTGCGCCTCAGCTTGTCCCAGTGGGGCGTGTGAGCTGAAGAATTTCCGAGCTGAGCAAATCGTTTCGATGGTCGACGCTGTCACGTAGTGCATCTATTGTTCACGAGAGAGGCAAATGATACAGAATAGCAGCAGTGAAAGTGGCAACGGCAAGGTTGGAGCTGTGATGGTCCTCGGTGCGGGTGTCGCCGGAATTCAGGCTTCTTTGGACTTGGCCGATATGGGCTACAAGGTATACCTCGTAGAGGACAAGCCGAGCATTGGCGGCGCAATGGCGCAACTTGATAAGACTTTCCCCACTAACGATTGTGCCATGTGCCTGCTGTCACCCAAGCTGGTGGACACTGCAAGGCACCCCAACGTCGAGATTATCACTAATGCGGAATTGCAGAAAATGGAAGGGTCGGCGGGCAATTTCGAGGTGACCGTAAACAAAAGGCCCCGCTACATAGACGAGGAGAAATGCACCGGCTGTGGAACCTGCACTAACAACTGCCCGGTGCGAAACATCGCCCGTTTTGAGGAAGTGGATGAACTCGGCAAAGTGCAACTGGACGACGAAGACCGCCAGACCCTTCGGCAGGTCCTTGACAAGCACGAGGCTGACCGTGCCGCGATCATATCGGTCCTACAGGACGTCAATGCTCATTATAGATATCTGCCTGAGAATGTGCTGCGGCACATTGCGCGGGGCCTGGACATACCATTGAGCAGAGTCTACAGTATCGCGACTTTCTATAACGCTTTTAGTCTGACGCCGAGGGGAAAACATATTGTCCGAGTCTGCATGGGCACGGCGTGCCACGTCAAGGGCGGGCATCGAATCCTGCAGGCATTGGTGCGCATGTTCAGCATAGAGAGCGGCGGCACGACGGAGGATGGGAACTTCAGTCTGGAAGATGTTCGGTGCCTTGGCTGCTGTGGACTTGCGCCGGTCATTACAATCGACGATGATCTGTACGGTTCTATTACACAGGCCAAGCTGCCGAAGATTCTGGAGCGCTATCAGGACGAATCAGTGGCCACAGCAGCCGCGGCCAGAGGAACAAGCGATGGCTAAACTCAGACCAGAAGACCTTGACAAGATTGCGGAGCGCATGAGACACCAAACGCTGCTGCGGGATGGGGCAGGACGCGCGAAGGTAACGGTGCACATGGGTACCTGCGGTATTTCAGCCGGAGCCAGAAAAATCATGAGCGTTTTGCTGACTGAGGTCCAGCAGCAGCATGTCGAGGACGTTATCCTTACCGCATCCGGCTGCGCAGGCCTTTGCAGCAGAGAGCCGATGATGACTGTCGAGCTGAAGGATGAAGCGCCCGTCAAGTACGTCGACCTGGATGAAGATAAGGCACGCAAGATTTTTGCAGATCATGTTCTCGGCGGTAAGGTTGTCACTGAATTTGCTCTTGGTGTGGGCAGTGAGAGGCTATCCTGATGTCGAAAGACACATCACCAATTGAAGCTCCAAAGACCTACAGAGTGCAACTGTTGATCTGTGCGGGCACGGGGTGTGTTTCCAACCGGTCATTCAAGGTTCGTGATGCCTTGATAGGACAGATCAGCAAGCAGGGGCTGTCCGATGAAGTCCAGGTAGTTGCGACCGGGTGCCAGGGCTTTTGCGCACAAGGGCCTATCATGATCACCCAGCCGGATGGCATCTTCTACCAGATGCTGACCGTTGATGATGTCCCTCTACTGGTCGAGGAGCATCTGGTCAAGGGCCGGCCGGTCAAGAAGCTGATGTACACTCCTGCGAAAGGGGAGCCGCCAATCCCAAAGCTGAGCGACATTGCCTTTTTCAGCAAACAGCGGCTTATCGTGCTCAGGAACCGGGGTTTAATCGACCCTGAAAAGATTGACGAGTATATAGCCCGCGATGGATATCAGGCTCTTGCGAAGGTTGTGACTTCCAGCTCGCCCGAGCAGGTGATTGAGCGGGTGAAAGTATCGGGGCTTCGCGGTCGTGGGGGAGCGGGGTTTCTGACCGGACTGAAGTGGGAATTGACGCGAAAGGCGTCAGGCAACGGCAAGTGTGTTATCTGCAATGCTGACGAAGGTGACCCCGGCGCGTTTATGGACCGCAGCATCATTGAGTCTGATCCCCACTCTGTGCTGGAAGGAATGACAATCGGCGCTTACGCGATCGGCGCCAAGAACGGCTATGTCTACATCCGCGAGGAGTACCCTCTGGCAATGAAGCGTCTGCATATTGCCATCGACCAGGCGAGAGAATACGGGCTCATCGGTGACAACATTTTGGGTAGTGAGTTCAGCTTTGACGTTGCAGTTCATCGTGGGGCCGGTGCATTTGTGTGTGGAGAGGAGACTTCTCTAATTGCCTCGCTGGAAGGCCGCACGCCTGAGCCCCGTATTCGACCACCCTTTCCAGCACAATCGGGACTGCGGGGCATGCCGACGAACATTAACAACGTTGAGACGTGGGCGAACGTGCCCGTTATCATCAACCGCGGTGCTGAGTGGTTCAGTTCTGTTGGCACGGAAAAAAGCAAGGGCACGAAGGTCTTTTCTGTGGTCGGCAACGTAACCAACACCGGCTTGGTGGAGGTCCCAATGGGCATGACGCTTCGGGAGATTGTCTACGATATTGGCGGCGGCATTCCAGGTGGCAAGCAATTCAAAGCTGTGCAGACAGGTGGTCCTTCAGGAGGCTGCATCCCGGAATCACTAGTGGACCTGCCGATCGATTACGAACGTCTGACCGAAGTCGGTTCCATTATGGGCTCGGGCGGATTGATTGTGATGGACGAACAGACGTGTATGGTTGATGTCGCCAGGTATTTCCTGGATTTTTTGAGGAGCGAGTCCTGCGGCAAGTGCACAACTTGTCGTGAAGGTATCGCTGCCATGCATGATATCGTCGCCGACATTTGCAACGGCCAAGGCAAACGGGAGGACATTGGACTTCTGGAGGACCTGGCCGACGCGGTCAAAGATGCTTCACTTTGTGCTCTTGGTGGTACGGCCCCAAATCCGGTGCTGAGCACATTGCGATACTTCCAGGATGAGTATGAAGCACACATCAGTGAGAAGAAGTGTCCCGCTGGTGTCTGTCGCGCGCTGATCCACTACAGGATTGACCCGGACAAGTGCAAGGGCTGCATGCTGTGCAACAAGCAGTGTCCGCAGGATGCCGTCGAAGGTATGCCCAAGGAACCGCAGACCATAGATGAAGAAAAATGTATCAAGTGCGGTGTCTGCCGTGAATCCTGCAAGTTCGAAGCGGTGGTGGTGGAGTGAAATGGGCGACAGTAGTTTTTTGTCTGGGCAGGAGACCAAGGTTATGACCATAGAGCAGGTCAGGCAAATCCTGGAGGCGGAATTTCTGGTTGGTCAGGAGGGGAGTACGGATATCGAGGTCGAGATGGCATGTGGTGCGGATTTGTTGAGCGACGTGCTGGCTTTCACAAAGGCTGAGTCACTTTTGCTGACCGGCCTGACCAACCCTCAGGTCATTCACACCGCTGAGATAGCCGAGATTAAGGCCGTTTGTTTCGTGCGGGGCAAGCGTCCTCCGCCTGAAACGATCGAGCTGGCAAAAGCCAAAGGGGTCCCGGTGCTCTGCACATCTCTGCCGATGTATGAATCCTGTGGTCGTTTGTACAGTCGGGGCCTGCCAGGCTGCTCTCAGGCGGAGGACAAATAGATGGCAGAGGAAGCTCGGAAAGCACGGTTTACGAAGACACAGGAACTCGTTTATGAAATGAAGGTCGCTGAGGTGATGACCAAGAATGTGGTGACGGTTGAGCCCGAAACGCGCATGAGTGAGCTTCGCGAAGTTCTTCGTTCCCACCGTATTTCCGGTACTCCGGTCGTCTCACAGGGGCGATTGGTGGGCATCATAAGCATAGAAGACTTTATCAACTGGCTGGCGAGCGGTCCGCAACAGGCCACAGTCGGCGACCGAATGACCCGGGATGTGACGACCATCTACGATGATGAGCCGCTGGTACACGTGGTCAGTAGATTGGACCGGCACGGTTACGGTCGTCTTCCAGTTTTACAGCGTGACGAGCAAAAGCTGGTGGGTGTGGTAACCAAGGGCGACATCGTAGCGGGGCTGCTGCACAAGCTAGAGATCGGCTACCAGGAAGAAGAGATTCACCGCTACCGGGCCAGCCATATCTTCGAGGACATAATTGCCGATCGGACGACCCTTGTATTCAAATACCGCGTGGTCGGCAAAGATTTTAGGGAGGCAGGTTCAGGAGCAACACGCTTCAAAAAGACACTCAGTCGGTTGGGAATCGATCCACGGATACGCCGGCGTGCTGCCATTATTGCTTATGAGGCTGAAATGAACATAGTGATCTACAGCGAAGGTGGGGAACTAGTGGCTAAGGTTGAGTCCGGCCAGATTACCATTGAGGCCAGAGATACCGGTCCCGGGATTGCTGACGTGGAACTTGCTTTTACCCCAGGTTACTCGACCGCGGCAGAGTGGGTACGGGAGCTTGGGTTTGGCGCCGGCATGGGGCTGTGCAACATCAAAGAATGCGCGGATGAAACGCATCTTGATTCGGTCGTGGGAAAAGGAACGCGGCTTGAAGCAAGAATCGCTATTTAGGGAAGGTACAGATGACAGTTCACGAGCGTTTCTCCTTGTGTGGGAGAGTTGAGCAGGGCTTTGGCGACTGAGGATGGAAGGGATATCGTAAGTTGAGTAAGGACAGACTGATGGTGAATCTCACCATTAACGACCAACATATTGAAGTAGAAGAGGGCGCGACGGTTCTGCAGGCTGCGCAAACCCTTGGTGTCAAGATCCCGACACTCTGCTATCATAAAGCCTTGAGTCCGTATGGTGGGTGCCGTCTGTGTCTCGTAGAACTGGACGATGGCCGGCGTAAGCGTATCCAAACCTCTTGCATCTTTCCCGCTCAAGAAGGGCTTAAGGTATATACCGATACGGAACGGGTCATTAGAGCCCGTAAGGTAGTCATGGAATTGTTGTTGGCGCGATGTCCGGAGTCGGCGGAAATCAAAAACCTAGCGGCTGAGCTGGGCGTGCTTGATACGCGAATCAAGAAACGCGACGAAAAGTGCATTCTTTGCGGCCTTTGTATACGGATGTGCAGTGAACGCATGGGTAAACAGGTCATCGGCTTTGCCAACCGCGGGATTGAGCGGAAGGTAATCCCTCCCTTTGACGCTCAGTCTGACGTTTGCATGGGCTGTGGCGCTTGCGCCTTTATTTGCCCAACCGGTGCGATAGATCCGAAGGATTTTTGCGCCCGAGGGGTAACTGCGCTGCCATCTGAGTTCGATATGGGGATTGGGCCTCGTCCCGTCGTGAACGTGGCGTTTCCCCAGGCTGTTCCGAACACACCTTCGATTGACAGGGAGCACTGCGTCTATTTCCAGACCGAACATTGCCGAACGTGTGAAACCGTTTGTGATGCCAAGGCTATCGACTTTGAACAGCAGGCCGAGCAGCTCAAGCTCCAGGTTGGCGCCGTCATAGTGGCGCCGGGCTACGAGCGGTACTACCCTGATAATCGGCTCGAATATAACTATCAACGTCTGGCAAACGTGGTGACAGCACCGGAATTCGAGAGGATGCTAAGTGCTTCCGGCCCCTATCAGGGTCATCTCGTCAGGCCGTCCGACCATAGCGAGCCGAAACGCATCGCCTTCCTTCAATGCGTTGGTTCGCGGGACCTGGAGTGCAACGAATACTGCTCGGCGGTCTGCTGCATGTACGCGACCAAGGAGGCTATCGTAGCAAAAGAACACTCGGCGGGTGACCTCGACACCGATATCTACTTTATGGATATGCGCGCATTCGGCAAAGGGTTCGACCGTTACTACGAGCGGGCAAAAAACGAATATAAGATCTCATATCGTCGATGTCGGCTGCCGGTTGTCGAGCAAGCTGCTAACGATGGTGACCTGCTGCTGAACTATTTGGATGAGCGGGGCAGCTTGAAGAAAGAGCGCTACGACCTGGTGGTCCTTTCAACTGCACTGATTCCGCCGAAGAACGTTGCTGCGTTCAAAGACGTGGCGGGTCTGAAACTCAATAAGTACAATTTCATTGATACAGAACCATTTGCCAGCGAGGACACCAGCCGTGAGGGCGTGTTTGTCTGTGGTGCTGTAAGCGAGCCAAAGGACATCCCCGAGACAGTTATCCAGGCCAGCGCTGCAGCCGCCCGTGCCTCCGAGCTACTCGCTGAGGCGAGGGGCACGCTTATCGAAGAAAAGGAGTATCCTCCCGAGAGAGACATCAGCGATGAGCCTCCCCGAATCGGCGTATTTGTCTGCCATTGCGGAATCAATATCGGCGGTGTGGTCAACGTGGAAGAGGTCGTCCAGTTTGCCAAGGATCTTGGCAACGTTGTTCATTGCGAGCACAGCCTCTATACCTGTTCGCAGGACAACCAGGAAAAGATAAAAGAGACGATCGAACAGCGTGGACTGAACAGGATTGTGATCGCATCATGTACGCCACGGACACATGAGCCGCTCTTCCAGGACACGATTCGTGAGGTTGGTCTCAACCCGCTCCTGCTTGAGTTCGTGAGTATTCGTGAACACTGCTCGTGGGTACACATGGCTGATAAACCTCGTGCCACTCAGAAGGCCAAAGACCTCGTCGCAATGGCGGTGTCGAAGGCGGGACTACTCCGGCCGGTCCACAGGTCTTCATTCTCCGTCCGGAGCGAGGCACTGGTCATCGGGGGCGGTATAGCCGGCATGACGGCTGCGTTTTCCCTCGCCGAGCAAGGCTTTGAGGTTCACTTGGTGGAAAAAGAAGATGAGCTTGGCGGGAACCTGCGGAAGCTCCACTTTACACTTTCAGGCGATGACCCACAGGAGCTGCTGCGGCGTACTATTGAGCAGGTCGAGACCTGCAAGAAAATTCATCTCCACTTGAGCACACAAGTGGAGGAGTTCTCGGGTTACATGGGCAATTATAAAACGACTCTCGTGGGAACAGATGGTCAGAGTGGGAAAACGGTTATCGAACACGGCGCGGTAGTTCTCGCTGCAGGCGCGACGGAGAGGGAAACGAACGAGTATCTGCGGGGTCAGTGCGATCAAGTCATTACACAAAAGGAGCTGGAGGCAAAACTGTCCGACGAGGCCGAATGTGCAAAGGTTGCCTCGGCGCAGACTATTGCAATGATCCAGTGCGTCGGCTCTCGAGAGGAAGACAACAATATGTACTGCAGCAGAATTTGCTGTTCACAGGCGATTAAGAACGCCCTCAAAATCAAACAGATTAGTCCTCAGACCAACGTTATCATCTTCTATCGCGATATTCGCACCTATGGTTTCCGCCAAGAGTACTACCAGAAGGCCAGGCAACAAGGCATTATCTTCGTCC
>Ga0114930_10002825_pt1 | contig 15536 bp, 14 predicted proteins | sample AnhtaG_FD_87300 | JGI IMG/M metagenome (GOLD analysis project Ga0114930, IMG submission 87300) | Deep subsurface microbial communities from Anholt, Denmark to uncover new lineages of life (NeLLi) - Anholt_01485 metaG | ecosystem: Environmental > Aquatic > Marine > Oceanic > Sediment | place... | reverse complement strand
GGCGATCTCGCCGCGGTTGGCGATGAGCAGCGAGCGGAACATCTAGTTAGAATCGACGCAACGAAATCGAAACGTTGCCTCGTCGATGTACGTATTCAGTTCCATAAGGGCAACGGCGCAGGTTTTCGCCCCGATCTTGAAGTCCTTGGTGGCACCAACCTTCCACCAATCGGCCGCACCTAGACCATTGATCATCACGCTCGCCCCAGCGCGACTAGTCGTTTCAAGGCTGAAAATGATTCCGGTAACCACCTCGTGCGCAGTTCCCATGCGAAGAACAAACTGGCCTTCGGGAGCACCAGCCAGCATGATTTGCTTCCTAAGGTCGTCGATCTCCTTCTCCAAGATGACTACCTTCTGAGCTTGCTGTTTTAGAAAGGCATTTTCGGCGGAAAGTGCTTCATTTGCTTTTTGCAACTCCATGATACTTGATTGTGCGGCAACATTTCTTTCCAACGCCGTACTGATCTTTGCCATCGACGACAGTGTTTCAGCCAGCTTTAGCTCATTCGCCTTCTTATAGAGCTCTAGCTCCTTAGCTCCGTGATTGAAGCCGAAGCCGTATGCCCCGACTACGGTCGCCAGAATGACGGGCAGGATAGCTGCCCAAGCCTTCCACGAGATGTAAGGACGATTTGCTGGTGGCACGGGTACCACATCGGCCATTTGCGCCCCCTCTGGAGTTTCCTTCACCCAATTGCCTTATGAACTCCACTTTGGCTTGCGCTTCTCAAGGAACGAGGCCACGCCCTCCTTGCCCTCGGGGCTTGCGCGCAAGCGGGCGATGAGACGCGCCGTGCCGTCGATCAGCGCGTCGTCGATTTTCGCGCCCACGAGCAGCGCCACCTGCTCCTTCGCCGCAGCGAGCGCGCCGGGCGCGCAGGCGAGCAAGGCCGCTATCACCGACTCGGCCGCGTCCTTCAACTGCTCCGCCGCCACCACCATGTGCACGAGCCCGAGGCGCAGCGCGTCCTGCGCGTTGAACCGCTCGGCGGTGAGGAAATAGCGCCGCGCCGCGCGCGCGCCGATCGCCGCCACGACGTAAGGCCCCACGACGGCCGGCACCAGGCCGAGGCGCGTTTCGGTGAGCGCGAAATTGGCCGAGTCCACGCACACCACCACGTCGCAGCACGCGATCAGGCCCAGCCCGCCGGCATAGGCCGGCCCCTGCACCACCGCGACCGTGGGTTTCTTCAGGCCGTTGAGCGTGCGCATGAGCTGGGCCAGCCGGCGCGCGTCCTCCAAATTCTGCGCCTCGGTGTAGCCGGCCATACGCTTCATCCAATTGAGGTCCGCGCCGGCCGAGAAGCTCTTCCCCGCGCCCGTGAGCACCACCACGCGCACGGCCTTGTCGGCTTCGAGCTTCTTCAGCGCCTCGGTCAGCTCCGCGATCAGCCTGTCGTCGAAGGCGTTGTGCACTTCGGGCCGGTTGAGCGTGACCGTGGCCACGCCGCGCGCATCGGCGGAGAGCAGGAGGTAGGCGGGTGCCGTCATGCGCTGTTTCCGCGGGCCGCGGACAGGCCCCCCTTTCTGCCCCTCCGCCTCAAGCGGAGAGGGGACTCTTTCCTTTCGTCCCGCCTCCCAGCGCGGGAGGGGAAAAGGGGCAGGGGGCCAGCTTGCATCGCGGCCTTCACATCCTGAACACGCCGAAGCGGGTGCGTTCGACGGGCGCGTTGAGCGCGGCGGAGATCGACAGGCCCAGCACCAGGCGCGTGTCGGCCGGGTCGATCACGCCGTCGTCCCACAGGCGTGCCGAGGCGTAGTAGGGATGCCCCTGCTCCTCGAACTGCTTGATGATCGGGTCCTTGAATTTCTGCTCCTCGGCCTTCGGCCACTTGCCGCCCTTGGCCTCGATGTTGTCGCGCCTGACGGTCGCCAGCACCGAGGCCGCCTGCTCGCCGCCCATGACGTTGATGCGCGCGTTGGGCCACATCCAGAGGAACCGTGGGGAATAGGCCCGCCCGCACATGCCATAGTTGCCCGCGCCGAAGCTGCCGCCGGTTATCACCGTGAACTTCGGCACGTTGGCGCAGGCCACGGCCGTGACCATCTTGGCGCCGTCGCGGGCGATGCCGCCGGCCTCGTACTTCTTGCCCACCATGAAGCCGGTGATGTTTTGCAGGAACACCAGCGGGATGCCGCGCTGGCAGCACAATTCGATGAAGTGCGCGGCCTTGAGCGCCGATTCCGAGAACAGGATGCCGTTGTTTGCGACGATGCCCACGGGATAGCCGAGGATGTGCGCGAAGCCCGTCACCAGCGTGGTGCCGTAGAGTTGCTTGAACTCGTCGAGCTCGGACCCGTCGACGATGCGCGCGATCACCTCGCGCGCGTCGTAGGGCTTGCGCAGGTCCGTGGGCACCGCGCCGTAGATCTCCTCCGCCGGGTAGAGCGGGTCCTTGGGCTGGCGCAGCTCCACCCCCGGGCGCTTGGCCCAGTTGAGGTGCCCGACGATGCGCCGGGCGATCGACAGCGCGTGCGCGTCGTCCATCGCGTAGTGGTCGGCCACGCCCGAGACGCGCGCGTGCACGTCGGCCCCGCCCAGCTCTTCCGCGCTCACCACCTCGCCGATGGCGGCCTTCACCAGCGGCGGGCCGCCCAGGAAAATCGTGCCCTGGCCCTTGACGATCACCGTCTCGTCGGACATCGCCGGCACGTAGGCGCCGCCGGCGGTGCAGCTTCCCATCACCACCGCGATCTGCGGAATGCCCAGGGCCGACATGGTGGCCTGGTTGTAGAAGATGCGGCCGAAATGCTCGCGGTCGGGAAACACCTCGTCCTGGTTCGGCAGGTTGGCGCCGCCCGAGTCGACCAAGTAGACGCAGGGTAGGCGGTTCTCGCGCGCCACTTCCTGCGCGCGCAGGTGCTTTTTCACCGTGATCGGGTAGTAGGTGCCGCCCTTCACCGTGGCGTCGTTGGCCACGATCATGCATTCGCGGCCCTCGATCCGGCCGATGCCCGTCACGATGCCGCCGGCCGGTACCTCGCCGCCGTACATGCCGTGGGCCGCGAGCTGCCCCAATTCCAGGAACGGCGAGCCCACGTCGAGCAGCATGCGCACGCGCTCGCGCGGCAGCAGCTTGCCGCGCTTCAAGTGCCGCTCGCGCGATTCCTTGCCGCCGCCTTCGCGAATCGCGCCCGCGACCTTGCGCAGGTCCTCGACCAGCGTGCGCATCGCCTTGGCGTTGTTCCGGAAAGCCTCGGACCGCGCGTCCACGGCCGATTTGATGACGCCCATCCCTACGGCGCTCCCCTGCCCCGGCGTAGAATCGCCCCGGCCCGGGCGCGGTTCAAGCGGAATGTAACAGCGACAAGTTTCGGCTTGCCAGGGCGCGCCGCCTGAACCAGCCTCCTAAGCCGCAGTTCGCGACGGGGGACGGTGCCATGCTGCCCAGCCTTGCCGAAATCGAGCGCGCCGCGGGCATCGTGCACGCGGCGATGCCGCCGACGCCGCAATACCGCTGGCCGGTGCTGGCGGCGCGCGCGGGGTGCGAGTTGTGGGTCAAGCACGAGAACCACACGCCGATCGGCGCGTTCAAGATCCGGGCCGGGCTCGTCTACGTGGAATGGTTGAAACGCAGCGAACCCGGCGTCAAGGGCGTGCTGGCGGCGACGCGCGGCAATCACGGGCAGTCGGTCGCGGTCGCGGCGCGGCGCGCGGGGCTCAAGGCCGTGATCGTGGTGCCGCGCGGCAACAGCGTGGAGAAGAACGCGGCGATGCGCGCGCAGGGCGCCGAGCTGATCGAGCACGGCCACGACTTCCAGGAGGCGTTCGAGCACGCGCAGGACCTCGCGCGCGAGCGCGGCCTTCACCCGATGCCGTCGTTCCATCCCCTGCTGGCGCACGGCACCGCGACCTACGGCCTCGAGCTGTTCCGCGCGGTGCCCGACCTCGACGCGGTCTATGTGCCGATCGGCATGGGCTCGGGCATCTGCGGGACGATCGCGGCGCGCGACGCGCTGGGCCTCAGGACCAAGGTGATCGGCGTCGTGGCGGAGAACGCGCCGGCTTATGCGCTGTCGTTCAAGGCGGGCAAGCCGGTTGCGACCAATTCGGCCCGGACGATGGCCGACGGGCTGGCCTGCCGCACGCCGGACGCGCGCGCCGTCGCGGCCATCAACAGGGGCGCGGAGCGCGTCGCCGAGGTGAGCGACGGCAGCATCAAGGCGGCGATGCGCGCCTATTTCACCGACACGCACAATTTGGCCGAGGGCGCGGGCGCGGCGGCGCTGGCGGCGCTCATGCAGGAGAACGAGCGCATGCGCGGCAAGCGCGTGGCCGTGGTGCTGTCGGGCGGGAACGTGGACGCGGAGGTGTACCGCCAAGCGCTGGCGGAGGGCGAGACCTAAGACGCCATCGCCGCCGCGATCGCCCGCGCCCAGGATTTCGCGCGCCGGCGGTTGACCCCGAAATCGTAGAAGCCATAGACCGCGCGGCAGAACACCGCGAGCGCCGTCTTGCCGTCCGGCGCCGCGATAGCCTGCACCCGCACCACGTCGGGAAAGCGCAGGAACGGCGTGCGCTGCACGAACACGATCTGCGCAACCGCGTCGTCGCGCGCCGCTTCCCGCGTGCCGGGCCTGCGCGCCGCCGCGCGCCGCGCCGCGTCCAGCACCTCGGCGGGCAGCGCGTCGAATATCGGCCCGTCCGCGTCGGGCTCGGCCGCGGTCAGGCCCCGGGCGCACACCAGCCAGTGGTTGAAGCCGGCCGGGCGCTTCATCGCGCGCAAGTCCTCGGGCATGACGCTGGCCGGCCACAGCCGGTCCAGCACGAAGGCGAGCGGATGCAGGTTCATCCAAGGGGCGCTCACCAGCCCCCTGATTTGATCCAGCGCTCGACCTGGTCCAGCCGGTCGGCGCCCCAGAACGGTTCGCCGTCCACCACGATGTAGGGCGAGCCGAACACGCCGCGCTTGATCGCGGATTCCACCTCGGCGCGCAGCTTTTCCTTGACCGCCGGGTCGTTGACCGCGGCCAGCACGTCTTCGCGCGTGACGCCCAATTGGGCGGCGATGCCGGCACAGGCCTCGGCCGAGGTGATGTCCTGCTGGCCGGGAAACGCGGCATGCAACGCGGCGCGGGCGAAGCGCTTGGCCAGCGCGGGGTCGCGACCATCGAGCCAATAGAACACGCGGCTCGGCTGCACCGCGTTGAACGGAAACGGCTTCGGCAGCGCGTAGGGCACGCCCCAGAACCGCGCCGAACGCGCGAAGTCGTGCAGCGAATAGTCGCCCTTGAGCGGCTGGCTCGGCAGCGGCCCGGCGCCGGTGGTCTTGAACACGACGCCGAGGAGGATCGGCCGCCACTTGACCGTGCGCCCGTTGCGCTCCGCGATCTCGTCGATGCGCGTGGAGGCGATGTAGCCGTAGGGCGAGGAGAAGTCGAAGTAGAAGTCGACGGGGGGTTTACCTGCCATCGGCGATGATCCTTCTAATCTGTTCTTCGGCTTCGGCGATTCTGGGGGCATGGAGAAAACCGCGTTCGACCATGCCGGCACTCGACTCGCCGGTTGCCTCGACGAATTCCTTGAAAAACCACAGCGATCCGCTGCCGTCGCGATAGACCTTCTTGCGGATTATTTCCAGCCCGCTGTGCGGGAAGCTTGCCACACTGCGCCAGGGAAAGGTCCTCACAATGAGCCCGCGGCGGTCGGTGACCGCATAAACCGTGTTCGCCACCCCCAAGTAGGGATAGAGGAAAAGCATCACCGGAGCGAGAAGCGCAGCCGCGCAGATACCGGCCAGAGCCAGATACGCTTGGATGCTTCCGGCTTTGAGCAGCTTCGGCGCACCGAACCACAGGAATGCGCCAAAGGCGGCGAGCATGATGATGAAAACTCCCAGGTGTTTCTCAAGAACCAGATACCAGCCCAGGGGGCGCGCGGCCCAGCGCACCTGCTCGCCGGGCTCCAGCAGCGGATGGAGGATGCGCCAATCGGCCGCGGCCACTCCCTCCGGGAGTTCCTGTCCCCCGGCCAGCGGCCGGGCGTCGGCGGCGATCCGTCTGATGTGTTGTTCGGCCACGGCGATGCTCGGCACATGACGGAAAGCGCACAGCCGGAAATGGGGTGGCGCTTCCCTGACTTCTCCTGGCCGGCCGATCAGAGGCTCGAAATTGACCGTGCCGACGCCGTCGCGCCGGACATGTCCTGGTACCGCGCGGAACTGTCCGCGCTGGAAGTTGTGCACCGTCCTTTTGCTGCGAACAACGACCATCGCCCTTCGGTCGGTCACCGCGTAGATGATCCTGGAGGCATGTGCATAGGCCAAGGCGAAGAAAAGGGCATATAGCGCCGCGATGCCGGCCGCCATGACGGCAGCGAAAGAGCTCGGTGTCGCGCCGAGCCGCGCCAGCTGCGTCACGAAGCTGTCCCAGCCCCCAAGGAAGTGAATCCAGCCATAGACAAGAGCTACCGCCATGGCCGCAAAGACCGAGCCCGCGATCAGACAATCCCACACGGCGAAGCGCCGCGCCACCGGACGACCGACCCAGCTCAATTTCTCGCCGAGCTCGAGCAGCGATTGAATCAACGGCCAGTCGGATGTTGGCGGTTCCACGGCCGTCCCGCGTGAAACGGCGGGCGTCGAGGGGTTTCCGGGGTTATTCATCGCGGCCAATCCTTCGATGGTCAAACCGGCCGCTACCTGCGTTCAAGCCTGCAAGATCTCCCGCCCGATCACCAGCCTCTGGATGTCGGAGGTGCCTTCGTAGATCTGGCACACGCGCACGTCGCGCCAGATGCGCTCGACCGGGAAATCGCTGAGATAGCCGTAGCCGCCGTGGATCTGGATCGCGGCCGAGCACACGCGCTCCGCCATCTCGGAGGCGTAGAGCTTGGCCATCGCCGCCTCCTTGAGGCAGGGCTGGCCCGCGTCGCGGAGCTGGGCGGCCCGCAGCACCAGCAGGCGCGCGGCCTCGATCTCGGTCGCCATGTCGGCGAGGCGGAACGCCACGGCCTGGTGCTCCGCGATCTTGCGCCCGAACGCCTCGCGCTCCTTCGCGTAGCCGAGCGCCGCCTCGAACGCCGCGCGCGCCATGCCCACGGCCTGCGCGCCGATGCCGATGCGCCCGCCCTCCAGATTGCTGAGCGCGATCTTGTAGCCCTCGCCCTCCTGGCCCAGCAGCAGGTCGGGGGTGAGCTCCATGTCCTCGAACACGATCTGGCAGGTGTCCGACGCGCGCTGGCCGAGCTTCCGCTCCTTGCGCGCGACGCGCCAACCCGGCGTCGAGGTGGGCACGATGAAGGCGCTGATGCCCTTCTTGCCCTTGTCCGGATCGGTGACCGCGAACACGATCGCGAGGTCGGCGGCGGCGCCCGAGGTGATGAACTGCTTGGTGCCGGAGAGCACGTACTTGTTGCCCCGGCGCCGGGCCTTGGTGCGGATCGCCGAGGCATCCGAGCCCGCCTGCGGCTCGGTGAGGCAGAACGCGGCGAGCTTCTCGCCCCTGGCCATCGGTTTCAGGAACCGCTCCTTCTGCTCGGTCGAGCCGAACTTCAGCACCGGCATGCAGCCCACGGAGTTGTGCACGCCCATGATGGTGGAGCACGATCCGTCGCCCGCAGCCACTTCCTCCATCGCCAGCGCGTAGGCGACGTGATCGGCGCCCGCGCCGCCCCATTCCTCGGGCACCAGCATGCCCATGAGGCCGAGCCGGCCCATTTCCGCCACCGCCTCCTTGGGGAAGCGCGCCTCGCGGTCCCACTCCGCCGCGTTGGGCATGAGCTTCTCGCGCGCGAAATCGCGCGCCATGTCGCGAATGAGCGTCTGTTCGTGGGTCAGCGCCATGCGGCCGTCACCACGGCACCGGCTCGCCGTTGTAGCGCAGGAAGCTGCCGCTGCGTTCGATGTTGAAGCCCTCGATCACGCGGCGCATGCCGTGCACGCTGTCGCGCACGTCGAGCATGGCGTTCTTGCCGCCCATGTCGGTGCGCACCCAGCCCGGGTGCAGCAGCAGGCAGGCGATGCCGCGCGCCTTGAGGTCCGTCGCCATCGACTTCACCGCGGCGTTGAGCGCCGCCTTGCTGGCGCGGTAGGCGTAGGCGCCGCCGGCCGAGTTCTCGGCGATGCTCGCCATCTGCGTGGAGATGAACACCACCAGCTTGCGGTTCGACGCGGCCACCGCGCCGGCCAGCGCCTCGGCAATGCGCACCGGCCCCACCGTGTTGACTTGGAAGCTGGTCATCCAGCCCGCGTAGTCGAGCTTCCCGAAGGGGATGTTGCGGTCGAGGTACACGCCGGCGTTGTTGATCAGCACGTCGATGGGCTCGTTCTTGGTCTCGTCGATGAAGGTGGCGACCGAATCGGGGTCGGCGACGTCGAGCGCGCGCAGCGTCACGTCGCCGTTGACCTGCTCCACGTCCTTGGCCTTCTTGGGCTTGCGGCAGGCGGCGATCACGCGCCAGCCGTCGGCGGCGTATTCCCGCACGAACTCCAGGCCGATGCCCCGGTTGGCCCCGGTTATCAGGACGGTCGCCATGCTGCCTCGCTAGCCTTCGCTATTCGATCTCGAAATGCGCTTCGGTCGGCGCGCGGCCGACGCCGTTGATCGGCAGGATGTCCTGCGGGCAGGCCGAGAACGCCATCACCGCGTCCATCTCGGCGCGGAATACCACATAATCGCCCTTCTTCGATACCGGGGGCTCGAACGACAGCTTTCCGTCGAGGCCGATCGGGATGTTCATCCAAAGGTTCAGCGGCGAGGGCGTCTCGGGCGGCGCCAGGCCCAGCTCCTTCAAGGCCGCCGCCAGATTGTCGGTGCAGCTGTCGTGGAAGCCCTTGACGCCGAGCTCGAGGTAGCGCCAGCGGTCGCAGGCCGCGATCACCGTGTCATGGACGCCGGGGGAAGAATCCTCGACCAGCGTCAGGATCGGCCGGCGCCTGTTGGTGTAGAGCGCGTCGCCCACCCGGGGCCGCACGCCGAGGAGCGAGGCGCGGGTGTGCTCCATCGACATGAACTCGTGGAGATCGGCGCGGTTGAACGCCCAGGTGTCCACCACCTGCTCGCCGTGCGTGTTGATCACGCGGATGCGCTGGCCCGCCTTGAGGATTGCGGCCTTGCCCTTGCGGGCGGGGATTGCGACGCGGTTTGCCATCGGCCGGCTCCGTCCTAGATCGATTCGTCCATGTCGGCGAAAGGCGCCCCGACGCGCCTGCCGGGGCCCGCCTTCAGGCGCTTTTCCGCCATCGCGCGGATCGAGGCGGCAAGGTCGGGGTGCTGGTCGGTCAGGCGCCGGAAATGGTCCACGCGCAGCTTCAGGAGCTGGCAGAACCGACGCGCCACCACCGTGGCCGAGCGCGGCCGGTCGTAGAGCAGCGCGATCTCGCCGAAATAGTCGCCGCCATAGAGCCGGATCGGCGGGTCGAGCAGCACCTCGACCTCGCCGTCGATCAGGAAGTACATGCCGTCGCCGCGCTCGCCCTTGACCATGATGGCCTCGCCGCGGCTGGCGGCCTGGGGCTGGAGCATGGCCGAGATTTCGGCGATGCGCGCGGCCGGCAGGTGTTCGAAGATCGGCACCTTCGCCACCAGGTGCCAAGTGACCACGAAGTTGCGCCGCCGCATCTCCTCGGCGAAACCGTTGGCGATGATGCCGGCGGGCAGCGCGAACATGCCCATGCCCAGGATCAGCGCCAGCGCGCCGATCAGCTTGCCCGCGGTGGTCGCCGGCACCACGTCGCCGTATCCCACGGTCGTGAGCGTCACGATGCCCCACCACATCGCCCTGGGCACGCTGCCGAAGGCGTCGGGCTGCGCCTTGTTCTCCACCAGGTAGGCCGCGGCCGAGAGCATGACGAGCAGGATCATCATCAAGAGGAACGCGGAGGCCAACGGCCGGCGCTCGTTGCGCACCACGGTGGACAGGATGTCGAACGCGGCGAAATAGCGCAGCAGCTTGAACAAGGGGATGCAGCGCATCACCAGGAGCTGGTCGTGGTCGATCGGAGTCAGCGCGTCTACCACCCAGGGCAGCACCGACATGAGGTCGATGATCGCCATGGGGGACACGGCGTAGCGCATCCGACCCCAGAGCGGATGCGGGTAACGGCCGAGCCGGTCCTCGGTGCACACCGCCAGGCGCAGCATGTATTCGAGCGCGAAGATGAAGGCGGCAACCGCCTCGAACACCGCGACCGCGCGGCCGTGGCGGGCCATGCGCGGATCGGTCCCGATCAGCGCCATGCCGACATACGCCACGACCACGACGCCGATGAAGATGTCGAAGGCGCGGCCCAACGGCACGCCGTAGCGCCCGCCCTCGACCATGTTGTATAGCGCCCGGCTTCCTCGCGGGGCCGCGTCCGCTGCCACTTTCCCCCTCCCCGCCCCTCGCGCCGGCGTCAGCGCGTCTCCTCGAACAATTCCCGCCCGATCAGCCAGCGCCGGATCTCCGACGTGCCGGCGCCGATCTCGTACAGCTTGGCGTCGCGCAGCAGCCGGCCGGTCGGAAACTCGTTGATGTAGCCATTGCCGCCCAGGCACTGGACCGCCTGCAACGCCATCCAGGTGGCTTTCTCCGAGGCGAACAGGATCGCTCCCGCGGCGTCCTTGCGCGTGGCCCGGCCGCGGTCGCAGGCCTTGGCCACGGCGTAGACATAGGCCTTGGCCGCGTTCATCGTCGTGTACATGTCCGCGAGCTTGGCCTGCATGATCTGGAACTCGCCGATCGGCTGGTCGAACTGCTTGCGGTCGTGCAGGTACGGCACCGCCACGTCCATGCACGCCTGCATGATGCCGAGCGGCCCGGCCGCCAGCACGGCGCGCTCGTAGTCGAGCCCGCTCATCAGCACCTTCACGCCGCCGTTCAGCTGGCCGAGGATGTTCTCCTCCGGCACCTCGCAGTCCTGGAACACGAGCTCGCAGGTGTTCGAGCCGCGCATCCCCAGCTTGTCGAGCTTCTGCGCGGTGGAGAAGCCCTTCATGCCCTTCTCGATCAGGAAGGCGGTGATGCCGCGCGGACCCGCCTTCGGATCGGTCTTCGCGTAGACCACCAGCGTATCCGCGTCCGGCCCGTTGGTGATCCACATCTTGCTGCCGTTGAGGACGTAGCGGCCGCCTTTCCGGTCGGCGCGGGTCTTCATGCCCACGACGTCGGAGCCCGCGCCCGGCTCGCTCATCGCCAGAGCGCCGACATGCTCCCCCGAGATCAGCTTGGGGAGGTACTTCTTCTTCTGCGCCGCGTTGCCGTTCCTGCGGATCTGGTTGACGCAGAGATTCGAATGCGCGCCGTAGCTCAGGCCCACCGAGGCGGAAGCACGGCTGATCTCCTCCATCGCCACGCAGTGCTCGAGGTAGCCCATGCCGGCGCCGCCGTATTCCTCCTCCACGGTGATGCCGAGCACGCCCAGCGCGCCGAATTTGCGCCACAGATCCATGGGGAACTCGTTGTCGCGGTCGATCGCCGCGGCGCGGGGCGCGATCTCGGCCGACGCGAACTCGGCCACCTGCTCGCGCAGCATCTCGGCGGTCTCGCCCAGGTCGAAATCCAGCGCCGGCGCGCGGTTGGGGATCATGGCCGCCATTTCTCCATTCCCGTCATATCCCGTCACCCCGCCGGCGCGTCGGGCTTGCCGCGCAGGCAGATCAGGGTCTGCTGCATCACCGCGCACAGCGTTTCGCGACCGCCGTCGACCGCGAACACCTCGACCGACGTGACCGAAAGGGTGCGCCCGGGCTTGACCACGCGCCCGCGCGCCACCAGTACCTGGCCCTTGGCCGGCGCCACCAGGTTGATCTTGTACTCCACCGTGAGGATCGAAGCATCCCCGGGCATCAGCGTGAAGGCGGCATAGCCGCCTGCCGTGTCGCCGATGGTCGCCACCACCCCGCCGTGGAAGAAGCCGTGCTGCTGCGACACCTCGGCACGGTAGGGCAGGCGGATTTCCACCGCGCCCGGCCCCACCGAGGCAAGCTCCGCGCCGAGATGCGCCATCGCGCCCTGGCGCGCGAAACTGTCGGCCACGCGGCGGGCGAACGCGGGATCGCGCGGGGCGGCGGCGGCCTTGGGCATGGCTATTCCTCGGCCACGAAACCGCGCATCTGCCGGGCGGTGCGCAGCGGATGGCGGCGCTTCAACGGCGTGCCGAGAAACCGGTTCACCGCCGCCGCCAGGACGGGCGCGGCCTCGGGCGCCGCGGCGGCCTCGGCCTTGGCGGCGAGAACCGTCTTGACCAAGTGCGCCGAGACGATGAACTCACCCACGCCGTGGTCGTAGAGCCGCTCCACCGCCGCGGCGAACAGCGCGCCCGCATCCGGAACGCGCCAGGCCGCCGCATCCTGCGCCGCGTCGGCGTACTTGGCGTTGCGGCCGATGAAGCAGGCCATCTGCAACAGCACCGTGGGCCATAGTGTGGGATCCGCGGCCGCGAGCCGCCGCCCGGCATTGGCGAAGGTTATCGCGTGGGTAAAGTCGAGCCAGCCAACGTTGTCGGCGATCGGCCCGTCGCTGCGTTGCTCGAAGCGCCGGTCGAAATGGAGCATCTGCGCTGCGGCGGCGGCCAGCAGGACGCGGTAGATGCTTTCCGGCCGGTGATGCGCCGACCAGGCAACTGCGGCTTGCATCGTAGCCTTGGCGGGCATGCCCAGCGCCGCGGCGGGGGCGAGCGCCGGCGGCTCCTTGCCGTTCGCCTTGCCCCAGGCCGCGCATGCCTCGGCGTAGAAGCGGAACTCGGGCAGCAAATCCTCGCGGCTGGCGTAGACCAGGCTTCGGACCAGCGACAGCAGCACGGCTTTCACCGCCGGGCGGTCGAGATGCTCGGCCAGCTCGACCGCCTTCACGGCGTAGATCGCAGCGTGGCCGAAATCCTGGTAGTGCGCCAGGGCGGCCGCGGACAAGGCCGGCCGCAGATCGCGCGGCGCGGCGCCGTCAGCCAGCGCGCCGCGCAGACAGGCGACCGCGCGCTCCTCGTCCTCGGCCTCGACCGCGGCGAGGAATGCGGCCCGGTCCCACCTCGCCGCCGCTTCGGCGTAGGGGAATCGCGTCTCCGCGGCGTCCTCGGCCATGTAGGCGATGGCCTCGACCAGGGCCGCCAATCGGCGCACCGGATCGTTGGCGGCGTCGCGCAGCGCCATCCAGTCGGCCGCGACGGCATAGGCATGGGTCATGCCGAATTCCAGCCGGTCGTGCGACCAAAGCACGGCGCGCGACAGCCCGGCGCGCGGGTCGCCGCCGTGCCGCTCCAGCCGCGCCAGCTCGCGCGCGATCCGCGTGTAGTCCTCGTCCGCGAGCGCGTGCTCCAGGTCGCCCAGGGCCTTGGCGACGAGGGAAGCTGGGTCGGGCTCGGCCCAGTCGATCCACACCTGCCCGGCCTCGATTTTCGCGGGATAGCGCCGCAGCGCGTCGCCGCCCACCAGCGTTTTCCCGGTCGCCAGGTCGAATTTCCAATTGTGCCAGTTGCAGGTCAGCACGCAACCTTCGCTCAAGGTTCCCTCGCTCAGCGGGTAGCCCTCGTGCGGGCAGCGATTGTTGCAGGCGAACAGGCCGCGCGGTGTTTTCAGCAGCAGGACCTGGCGGCCGTCCGCGCGCGCCACGGCGCGGCCCGTTTCTTCGAGCGCCGCCTCGGGCGCGACCGCGCGCCAGGCCACCGCCCTAGCCTCGCTTCCGCCCGTTGGCCTGGGCGTCCACGACCGCCAAGGCCGTCATGTTCACGATGCCGCGGCTGGTGACCGACATGGTGAGGATATGGGCGGGCAGGCGCTGGCCCACCAGCATCGGCCCGATCGACTGGCCGCCGCCGGCCGTGCGCAAGAGGTTGTAGGCGATGTTGGCCGCGTCGAGCGACGGCATGATCAAGAGATTTGCGGCGCCCGTCAGCCGCGAGTTGGGGAACAGGCGCTGGCGGTCGTCCTCGCGGAACGCCAGCACCGCCTGCATCTCGCCCTCGACCTCCAGGTCCGGCGCGTGGGCGCGGATCAACGCGAGCGCATAGCGCATGCGGCGCGACGAGGCCGTGTCGTCCGAGCCGAAGTTGGAGTGCGACAGCAGCGCGACCTTGGGCACGATGCCGAAGCGCTGCACCTGGGCCGCCGCCATGACGGTCATCTCGGCGATCTCTTCCGCGCTGGGCTCGGGCGTGACGAACGTGTCGCAGAAGAAATACGTGCCGGTGGGCATCACCACGGCGTTGAGGGCCGCGAGCTGCCGCACGCCCGGCGCCTTGCCGACGATGTCGAGCACGTGTCTGAGGTGCGACTGGAACGGGCCGACCGCGCCGCACAGCATGGCGTCGGCCTCGCCCCGGTGCAGCATCAGGCAGGCGATCACCGTGGCGTCGGCGCGCACCACCGCGCGCGCGTTGTCGGGCGTGACGCCCTTGCGCTCCATCAGCGAATGGTAGAGTTGCCAGTAATCGCGGAAGCGCGGATCGTCGTCGGGGTCGCACAGCTCGACGTCCCGCCCCGGCGCGATGCGCAGGCCCAGCGTCTCGATCCGCTTCGCCACCACGCGCCGGCGGCCGATCAGGATCGGCTTGGCCAGCCCGTCGTCGACCGCCACCTGGACCGCGCGCAAGACGCGCTCGTCCTCGCCCTCGGCGTAGGCCACGCGGCGCGGGTCGCGGCGCGCGGCGTCGAACACCGGGCGCATGACCTGCCCGGAGCGGAACACGAACTGCTCGAGCCGCTGGCGGTACGCCTCCAGGTCCGCGATCGGCCGCGTGGCCACGCCGCTTTCCATCGCGGCCTTGGCCACGGCGGGCGCAAGATGGACGATGAGCCGCGGGTCGAACGGCTTGGGGATCAGGTAGTCGGGGCCGAAGCGCAGCTCCTGGCCGCGATAGACGTTGGCCACGATCTCGGACGATTCGGCCGTCGCCAGATCCGCCAGCGCCTTGACGCAGGCGATCTTCATGTCCTCGTTGATCTGCGTGGCGCCGACGTCGAGCGCGCCGCGGAAGATGTACGGAAAGCACAGGACGTTGTTGACCTGGTTCGGGAAGTCGGACCGCCCGGTGGCGATCACCGCGTCCGGCCGGGCCGTGCGCGCCTCGTCCGGCATGATCTCGGGCGTTGGGTTCGCCAGCGCCATGATGATGGGCTTGGCGGCCATCGCCTTCACCATTTCCGGCTTCAGCACACCGGGGGCGCTCAAGCCCAGGAAGATGTCGGCGCCGGCGATCGCCTCGCCCAGCGTGCGCGCCTTGGTGTCGCGCGCATAGGTTTCCTTGAGCGGGTCCATCAGCTCCTTGCGGCCCTTGTAGACCACGCCCGCGAGGTCGGTGGCGACGACGTTCTCGCGCTTCAAGCCGAGCTGCGCCAGCAGGTTGAGGCAGGCCAGGGCCGCCGCGCCGGCGCCCGAGGTCACCAGCTTCGCCTCGGCGATGTCCTTGCCGACGACTTTCAGCGCGTTGAGGATCGCGGCCGAGACGATGATCGCGGTGCCGTGCTGGTCGTCGTGCATCACCGGGATCTTCATGCGCTCGCGCAGCTTGCGCTCGATCGTGAAGCACTCCGGCGCCTTGATGTCCTCGAGGTTGATGCCGCCGAAGGTGGGTTCGAGCGACGCAACGATATCGACCAGCTTGTCGGGATCGGTCTCC
>Ga0114930_10002824_pt1 | contig 15538 bp, 18 predicted proteins | sample AnhtaG_FD_87300 | JGI IMG/M metagenome (GOLD analysis project Ga0114930, IMG submission 87300) | Deep subsurface microbial communities from Anholt, Denmark to uncover new lineages of life (NeLLi) - Anholt_01485 metaG | ecosystem: Environmental > Aquatic > Marine > Oceanic > Sediment | place... | reverse complement strand
TCCGCCGCCGCGCGCGCTTCCTCGGCCGCCGCCTTCGCGGCGCTCGGCACCGCCACCGAGGCGATGGTGAAATCGCGTCCGGCGATGGTGGGCTTCACGCCCTCGGGCAGCCTCACCTTGCTGATGTGCACGCTGTCGCCGATCTCGAGGCCCGTGAGGTCCACCACCAGCTTGTCGGGGATGGTGGAGAGCGTGCAGTAGCACTCGATCTCGCGGCGCACGATGTTGAGCACGCCGCCCTTCTTCAGGCCCGGGCTCTCGGCCTCGTTGACGAACTGCACGGGCACGCCGACGCGGATGCGCGTCTTGGCGTCCACGCGCATGAAGTCGAGGTGCAGCGGATGGTCCGTCACCGGGTCGTACTGCACGTCGCGCGGCAGCACCTGGTGGTCCTTGCCGTCGACCTTGAGGGTGACGGGCCGGGCGAAGAACCCGCGCCGGCGCGCCTCGCGCGCCACCTCCTTCGGGTCCATCGCGATCATCAGGGGCGGCTCGTTGTTGCCGTAGATCACGGCGGGAACTTTGCCGGCGCGGCGCGTCGAGCGGGCGGCCCCCTTTCCGGCCCCCCCACGCGTCTCGGCGGTCATGGTGACGGCATTGGCCATGGCGGCGCGGACTCCTTGCAACTCGTTAAATTCCCTGGGTTTTTGCCGGCCGCCTCCAGGGGTGCGGCGCGGGCACGAGCGCGCTCCGCGGGTCCAAGGCCCCCCGCGGGGCGCACGCTTTTATACCGGTTTCCGCCCGGCGTCGACTCAATCGAACAGGCTGGAAACCGAGCGTTCCTCGCTGATGCGCTGGATCGCCTCGGCCAGCAGCGGCGCGATGGTGATCTGGCGCACGTTGGGCGCGGCCTTCATCTCCTCGGTCGCCATGATGCTGTCGGTCGTGACCAGCGCCCGCAGGGGCGAGGCCTTGACCCGCGCGACCGCCCCGCCCGAGAGCACCCCGTGGGTCACGTAGGCGGTCACCGACGTCGCGCCCTTTTCCGTCAGCGCCACGGCGGCGTTGCACAGCGTGCCGGCGGAATCGACGATGTCGTCCACCATGATGCAGTGACGGCCGCCGACCTCGCCGATGATGTTCATCACCTCCGACACCCCGGCGCGCTCGCGCCGCTTGTCGATGATCGCGAGTTCCGCCTCGAGCCGCTTGGCGATCGACCGGGCGCGCAGCACGCCGCCCACGTCCGGCGAGACGATCACCGGCTGCTCGCCCGGGAACGTCGCCTGGATGTCCTTCGAGAACACCGGCGCGGAGAACAGGTTGTCCGTGGGGATGTCGAAGAAGCCCTGGATCTGCCCGGCGTGCAGGTCCATCGTCAGCACGCGGTTGGCGCCGGCCTCGGTGATCAGGTTCGCCACCAGTTTGGCGGTGATCGGCGTGCGCGAGCCGGTCTTGCGGTCCTGCCGCGCGTAGCCGTAATAGGGCAGCACCGCCGTGATGCGCCGCGCCGAGGCGCGCCTGAGCGCGTCCATCGTGATCAGCAGCTCCATCAGGTTGTCGTTGGCGGGGAACGAGGTGGACTGCACCACGAACACGTCCTCGCCGCGCACGTTCTCCAGGATCTCGACGAAGATCTCCATGTCCGAGAAGCGGCGGATCGCCGCCTTGGTCATGGGAACGTTCAGGTAGGCGGCGATCGCCTCGGCCAGCGGCCGATTGCTGTTGCCGGCGATTATTTTCATGCCGCCGTCCCCGGATTGTCAGGAAACCGGAAAGAACTTGTGCCAGTCCGCCCCCGCGGAAAGCGCGCGGAAGCTATCAATTCACCGGGGCTTTGTCCACGCGCGTGGAGAAGGGGGCTTGCGGCTTCGCCGCCTCCCAGCGCGCCGGGTCCAGGGGCGCGTAGGCCACCACTTCGCCCAGCGCCACCAGCCGCCCGGCGAATCGCACCGCGAGGTAGCGCCCCGCCGCGCCCCGCGGCAGCCTTGTCTCGAACGCGTCGGCGGCCGCCGCCCGCGCCAGCGCCGGTCCCTGCCGGCCGCGGACGTTGCTCAAGTGCACCGTGATCTCCTGGTCGTCCTCCACCCACAGGCCGAACAGGAACACCGAGCCCACCTCGGCCGGCGTGCCCAGGTCGATCTCGACCGTCGCGCCCGGCGGCATCTGGTGCGGCAGGGCGTTCTCGGCGCGGCCGTCGGTCAGGCTCAGGAACGCCAGGCCCGGCGGCACCATCTTGACCTCGCGCTGGCGCGTCAGCGGCGGCGGGTTGCCGCCGGCGATGCTGCGCGGCGCCCCGCGATAGACCGCGTGGTACACCGTGCCGTCGGCCTGGCGCTGCTCCAGGCTCGCCTGCGGGCGGTAGGTCCAGCCGAGCTCCTGCAACGCCAGGCGCGAGAACGCGATCTCGGGCTTGCCGTTGATGAAGGGCAGGAACGGCCCGCCGCCGTTGGCCGAGGTCAGTTCCACGCCGTAGACCGGCTGGTCGACCGTCTTGCCCGTGGGCAGCGCGGCGAAGCGGAACGCGACCTGGCGCTCGTCGCCGTCGGCCTTGGCGGCGCCGTCCCAGAGATAGAGCGGCGGCAGGCGCCCGCGCGCGTACTGCGCGGTGAACGTCACGCGCGCCTCGGGCGTCTTGGCCCCGTCGCCGTCGCCGGGCGCGGCGCGCACCAGCCAGGTCTTGGGCCGGCCCGCCGGGGCCTGCGCCAGCGAGCCGAGCTGGAAGCTGAAGCGCCCGCTGCGGTCGCTGCGCGCGACCTTCAGGGGATCGCCCTTCTTGACCGCCTCGTCGGGCTCGACCCCGGTGACGTCGTACAGCTCCACGCGCACGTTGGCGGCGCTCAAGGGCGCATCGGCCTCGACCGCTCCGGCGAGCGTGCCGGCGGGAACGCCGTCGCGCGACTGCGCGCGCTCCGCCTGCTTGTCCGAGCCGAACAGGCCGATGCGGTCGATCAGGCCGCAACCCCCCAGCGCAAGGACCGGCGCCAGGGCCAGGGCCAGCGCGGCGGCCGGGCGAAGCCGCGGACTCATTTGGGCGTCGGCACTTGCGCGGTCGAAGGCGGCGCGGATGCGGGCGGCCCGGCCGGCGCGGCCGAGAGCCGGTCGAACAGGTCGCTCAGGCCCTGCACCGCGTTCTCGGCGACCGCGTTGGCGATGCCGCCCCACGGGCCGTTGAGCCGCCCGGCGGGAATCTTGTTGGCCTGGCCGATGGTGCCCAGGCGCTTGCCGTCGGGCGCCAGCACGGTCCAGTCGATGCGCACCTCCTGCTGCTGCGTGCTCACGTCGCTGACCGCGACCCGCCCCAGGATGATCGCCGCCGGGTTCTGAGTCTCCTCGACCACCGAGATCGCGGCGCGGCCGAGGAACTGGCGCATGGCGCGGCCGAGCGACTCCGCGCCGTCGCCCGGCGCGCCCTCGATCGGGCGCAGCGCCACGGCCGGCGCGTCCGCGGGCCTGGCGGCGGAGGCGGGGACCGCCGCGGGCGTTTGCGCCGCTTGCGGGCGCTTGGTCCTGTCCTGGGTCTTGTCCTGGGCCGCCGTCTGCGGGCCCTTGGCCGGCGCGCGGCCCAGGCCCGTGCCCATCGGCGGCACCACGGTGTTGACGTTGGTGTCGAGCTTCACCGGGGGCTGCGCGCGCTGCGCCAGTTGCGCGCGCGCGTCCGGCAGCAGCTTGGCGATTCCCGCCGACGATTCGCGCGCGAGCTGCGCCATCGCCGCCGGGTCGCCCGTCTGCCAGGCCTTCGCATCCACCAGGCGGCGCACCTGGTGGTTGCCGAGCGACTGGCCGTTCGCGTCGACCAGCAGCCAGTAGATCTGCACGTCGGTGCCCTTGCCCGAGGGGAATTCGATCACCTGGCCCTTGAGGCGGAAGCTCTTGGCGTTGCCTTGCCCCAGGTAGGCGGGCACCTCGGCCTTGGCCAGCTCGTCGATCAGCGCGGCCATGAATTTTTTCTGGCCCTGGGCCGGCAGGTCGGCGATCTCGTCGACCGCGATTCCCGCCGGGTCGGCGAGTCGCAGCAGCTCGTTGCTCTCCCCGGCGGCGGGCATGAACGGCCGCGGCGGGTCGCCGCAGGCGCTCAAGCCCAACGCCAGCGCCGCCGCCGCGAAGCCGGCGATTCGCCTAGACCACCAGCACACAGGCCACCACCATGCCCACCAGCAGGAACCCCAGGAAGATGAAGAGGTGCGGCATCGCGCCCTAGTTTACCACGAGATCGAGCGGCATCTTCGACAGCGGCGCGCAGCCGGTCGCGGTGACCTCGACCGTGTAGCCCGGCGCCATCGCCAGGTTGTTGTCGCTGTCGACCGCGATCATGTGCAGGAAGAACACCATCCCCGGCTCGGCCACGACCGGGTTGTCCTGGTAGAACATCGGCCAGTCCATCCAGTTGGGCGCGAAGGTCGTGCCCAGGCTGTAGCCGCAGGCGTTGAAGCGGTGCCGGCGGTAGCCGCCCGCGTCGAACACGCGGGCGTAGGCCGTGAACACCTCGCCGATCGGCCGGCCGGGCTTGAGCGCCGCCTTGCACGCCTCCATCGCCTCGAGCGCGCATTTGTGCATGGCGACCTGGCGCGGGTCGGCCTTGCCGATCAGGATCGTGCGCATCAGGCAGGCGTGGTAGTGCCGGTACACGCCCGCGAACTCCAGCATGAGCTGGTCCTGCGCGGAAAGGTTGCGCCGCCCGCTGAAATAGCGGCACAGAAGCGCGTCCTTGCCGGAGCCGATGATGAACTCGTTGGCCGGGTCGTCGCCGCCGCCCCGGATGATCGCGCCCTGCATCGCCGCCAGGATGTCGCCCTCGAACGCGCCGGGCTTGGCGAGGCGGTTGGCCTCTGCGAGCGCCGCGTCGGCCAGCTCCGCCGCCTTGCGCACATAGGCGAGCTCGGCCGGGCTTTTCACTACGCGCAGACGGTTCACCAGGTCCGAGGCGTCGGCGAGCGCGCAGAAGCCTTGCAACGCCGCCTCCAGCCGCTTGCCGTTGCGCGCCGTGAGGCCATAGGCCTCGTACTCCACGCCCAGCTTCTTGCCCTTGCAGCCGAGCCCTTGGAGGTGCCCGCGCAACTCCACCGCCGGATCGGCGCCCTGGCGGTCGGCCCAGATGCGGATGTCCTGGATGTCCGAGGTGTGCTGCGCCTGGCGCAGGTCGGGCAGGCGCGTCAGCAGGAAGAATTTCCCGTCCGCGCCCAGGTACAGGCACTGGAAGAACACGTAGCCGAACGAATCGTAGCCCGTGAGGTAGTACATGCTCTCCTGGCGGAACATCAGCAGCCCGTCCAGGCCCTCGGCCTGCATCGCCCGGCACGCCTTGGCGCGCCGCTCCGCCAGTTCCCGTTCGCTGAAATGGATCGCCACCTCTAGTCCTCCAACGCGATGATCGAGAGATTCCTGCCGTAGTCGGGCTCGCCGCTGAGCGTGGCGCGGCGATAGCTGAAGAATCGCGCCGCGTCGGCGCAAGTGTCGGCCTGGACCGCTTCGACGCGGGCGAGCCCCAGCGCCCCGAGGCGCCGCGCCAGGTAGCCGGGCAGATCGAACATGTAATGCCCCTCGCGCGCCGAGGGGCGGAAGAAATCCGCGTTCGCGCCGTCGCGCTCCAGGAACGGGCGCGGGAACTCGGGGCCGACCTCGTAGGAGCCTTGCGCGATGCACGGGCCGATCGCGGCTTCGATGTTCTCCGGGCTGGCGCCGAGGCCCCGCATCGCCGCGACCGCGGCCTCGGCCACGCCCTCAAGCGCCCCGCGCCAGCCCGCGTGCGCCGCGCCGATCACGCGCGCCGTGCGGTCGGCGAACAGGATCGGCGCGCAGTCCGCGGTCAGGATGCCGAGCGCCACGCCCGGCCGGCCGGTGACCAGCGCGTCGGCGCGCGGCGCTTCGCCGGGCTGCCACGGATCGGTTACGTGCGCGACGCCGACGCCGTGGACCTGGTAGGCCGTGACCAGCGCCTCGGGCCTAAGGCCGAGCTGCGCCACCGAGCGGCGCCGGTTCTCCGCCACGCATTGCGGATCGTCGCCCGAGCCGAAGCCGCAGTTGTTGCTGGCGTAGAGCCCCTGGCTCGCGCCGCCCTCGCGCGTGAAGAAGGCGTGGCGCACGCCGCCGCCGATGCTGTCCAATGCGATCATCGCGCTCCCAAGGGGCGAACCGGGGACGAAAACGGCCCGGCGCGCTTCAGAACCCCGCGGGCGTTCCCTTGTCCCGCGGCGCCAGCGCCAAGGCCTTGAACAAAGTGCCCATTTCCTCGGGCGCGATCAACCGGTGAAGCGCCGCCGCGACGTCGGCGCGCCGGCGCGGATCGGCCCCTGCGGAAAGCCGCCGCGCGCGCTCCTCGATGCCCAGGCGCTTGAGGAACTCTCCCTGCGGCACGGGCCCGAAGGCCCGCGCGCCGTCGGCCTCGGCGGCCGCGGCCAGGGCCTGGAAATCCACGTGCGCGGTCAGGTCGGCCTCGCCCGGTTGGTCCAGCACGCCGGCTTTGCGGTGCCGGCGCACGGCCTGGAGCGTGTCGCCCGGCTCGCTTCGGGCGGGCCCGTAATCCAGAATCAGCGCCGCGCCGCCGCTTCCGGCGATTCGCTTGGCGATCGTCCGGACCAGCGCGAGCGAAGCGGGCGACAGCTCGACCACGCTGCCCTCGGGCGCCTGCGCCAGGGCCGGCGGCAGCAGCTTCGCCCACGGGCTCGGGCCCGGCGCCAGGCCGAAGCGCAAGCGCGCGCCGCTTCGGTCCAGGCCCACCATGCGCTCGGCGATGCCGCGATCCGTGACCGCGAACTGCCTGACCGGCAGCGCGTCGAAGAACTCGTTGGCGACCAGCAGCAGCGGCCCCTCGGGCACCGAGTCCAGCGCGTCGTGCCAGCGCACGTCGAGCCCCGCCAGCGCCGCGCGCTGCTTGCGCTTCAAGGACGGGCCGATCTCCACCAGGTTGATGCGCGCGGCGTCGCGGAACGCCGGCACGGCCCGGGCGGCGCGCAGCGCGTCGGCCATCAGCGTGCCGCGCCCCGGGCCCAGCTCCGCCAGCTCCACCGGCTTGGGCGCGCCCATGAGCCGCGTCCACGCATCGACGCACCACAGCCCGAGAAGCTCCCCGAACATCTGCGAGACCTCGGGCGCGGTGACGAAATCGCCCGAGGCGCCGAATTGGTCGCGGCCCGGCTCGTCGCGCGTGTAATAGCCGTCCGCGGGATCGGCCAGGCACAGCGCCATGTACTCGGCGACGGAGATCGGGCCTTCCTGGGCGATGCGGCGGACGATGCGCCGCTGCAGCGCCGTCATGCGGCCTTGCGGGCGCGGGCGGCCAGGTACGCCCCGAAGGCGATCATCGGCAGCGTCAGGTACTGGCCCATGGTGAGGCCGAAGGCGAGGTAGCCCAACTGCACGTCCGGCTCGCGCACGAACTCCACGGAGAAGCGCGCCAGGCCGTAGACGACCAGGAACGCGCCGCTCATCAGCCCCGGGCGCGTCCGCGCGCCGTTGCGCATCAGCAGCCACAGCACCGCGAACAGCACGACGCCTTCAAGGAACGCCTCGTAGAGCTGGCTCGGGTGGCGGGGCAGGGGACCGCCGGTGGGGAACACGAACGCCCACGGCACGTCCGCGACGCGCCCCCACAGCTCGCCGTTCACGAAATTCGCCAGCCGCCCGAACAACAGGCCGAACGGCACGCATACCGCCACCACGTCGGCCAGCACGAAATAGGGCAGCTTCTCCTTGCGCGCGAACAGGTACATCGCCAGCAGCACGCCCAGAAGCCCGCCGTGGAACGACATGCCGCCGCTCCACAGCGCGAAGGCCTGCAGCGGGTGCGCCAGGTAGTAGAGCGGGTTGTAGAACAGGACGTAGCCCACGCGCCCGCCCAGCACGATGCCGAGCGTCAGCCACAGGATGAAGTCGTCCATCTGCCTGGGGCTCACCAGCTCGGGCGCGCGCCGGCACAGCACGATGGCGTAGCGCCAGCCCAGCAGAATCCCCGCGATGTAGGCGAGCGCGTACCAGCGCACCAGCACGGGCCCGATCGCTATGGCCACCGGATCGATCGCGGGGAAGGGCAGGGCGAACATCGGAGGCTACGCCCCGGCCGCAGCGCGATGCCCCCCCTCCCTATCCCTCGCCCGCCTCGCGCGGCCGATGCCGCGCGGTGGCGGAGGGGACTCTCCGAACGAGTCCCCTCTCCCCGGGCGCGACGGAAGTCGCGCCGGGCGGGAGGGCGATAGGGGGAGGGGCCTCAACTGCATCGCCGTTCAGCGATACGGGTCCGGCGCTTCCAGGAAGTCGCGCACGTAGGTCCGCACGCCGTCCTCCAGGCTCGTGGTGTTCTGCCTGAAGCCCGCTTCGCGCAGGCGGTCGATCTTGGCCTCGGTGAAGTACTGGTACCTGGCGCGGATTTCTTCGGGCGTGTCGACCCATTCGATCGCGGGCTTCTTGCCCAGCGCCTTATAGACGGCATGGGTCAGGTCGAGGAAGCTGCGCGCCTTGCCGCTGCCGATGTTGAACATGCCCTCGACCTGGGGATGGTCGTGGAGGAACATGAGCGCGTCGGCGCAGTCCCCCACCCACACGAAGTCGCGCGACTGCGCGCCGTGCTTGTACTTGGGGTTGTGCGAGCGATAGAGCCGCGCCTTCTTGCCCGCCTTGATGCGCTGGTGCACGTGAAAGACGACCGAGGCCATCGCGCCCTTGTGGTACTCGTTGGGCCCGTAGACGTTGAAGAACTTGACGCCCGCCCATTGCCGCGGCCTGGGGCCGTTGCCCGCGACGATGCGCGCCACGCGCCGGTCGAAGGCGTGCTTGCTCCAGCCGTAGGCGTTGAGCGGCTTCAGCGTCTTCAGGTGATCGAGCGAGAAATCGTCGTCGAACCCGGCCGCGCCGTCGCCGTAGGTCGCGGCGGAGGAGGCGTAGATCAGCCGCTTGGCGTGCCGCGCGCACCATTCCCACAGGGTCTGCGACAGCGTGAAGTTGGACTCGACGATCAGGTCGGCGTCGGTCTCGGTGGTCGAGGACACCGCGCCGAGGTGGAACACGGTGTCGATGCGCTCGCGGTTCCGGTCCAGGAACTGGGGCAGGCGCTCGGGCTGGACGAAATGGGCGATCTCGCGCTTGGCGATGTTGCGCCACTTCTCGCCGCGGCCGAGCCGGTCGCACACCGCGAGCTCGGCTTGGCCGCGCGCTTCCAGCGCCGCCAGCAGGTTCGACCCGATGAACCCGGCGCCGCCGGTGACCAGGATCATTCGCCGCTCCGGATGAAGGTTGGCGTCTTATAGGTCGCCGGCGGGGGAGGCGGCAAGCCGCGTTGAATCGCGCGGGGCCCGAGCCCATAATCGCCCGGGAATCGGGAGATCGCGTCATGCAGTTCGACCATCGTCTGTTGGACGACCTCGCGCGCGTGGCGGGCGGGGCGCTCGGCACGCTCGCGGGCATGCGCGAGGAGGTCGAGGCGCGGCTGCGCCAGCAGTTCGAGCGCATCCTCGCGGGCATGGACCTGGTCGCGCGCGAGGAGTTCGAGGTGGTGCGCGCGATGGCCGCCAAGGCCCGCGCGGAGCAGGAGGCGCTGGCCGAGCGCGTCGCGGAGCTCGAAGCCAAGCTCGGCATCGCGCGCAAGCATCCCGCCCACAAGCCCGCGCACAAGGGCAAGCCCTCGGACTGACCCGTCGACGGCGCGCTCCGGCCGGCGTGCCCGCGCACCCCGGGGTTTTCCCCGCGCGCAATTTTCTCTTGTGCGAATCAAACGCTTACGGCAGCTTACCCGATATTGTGGATGGAAGAGCCGCCGACCACCAGATGCAGCGGCTCGAACCGTTCTAGGGGGAGCGGAGACGGCCGGGTGTTGCGGGAACGCCGGCCCCTCCGCTGTTAAGGAGGGACACGGGATGACGACGGCAACGGTCGAACACGGCCCGCCCAAGTCCAACCCTCTCGATCTGGTCGAAGAAATCGTCAGCGCCCACGACTGGCCGTTCGAGCGCGCCGGCGAGGAAGAACTGGTGGCGCAGATCGCCGGCCGCTGGGGCGACTACCGGCTGTTGTTCGCCTGGAACGCCGAGCTCTCGGCGCTCCAGTTCACCTGCTCGCTCGACCTCAAGGTGCCGGAGAATCGCCGCAAGCCGGTGGTCGAGTTGCTGGCGCTGATCAACGAGTCGATGTGGACCGGGCATTTCGAGCTGTGCGCGGGCGAGGGAACCGCGATGTTCCGCCACAGCCTGCTGCTGCGCGGCGCCGGCGGCGCCAGCGTCGAGCAGCTCGAGGACCTGGTCGACGTGGCGCTGACCGAGGGCGACCGGTTCTATCCCGCGTTCCAGTTCGTGATCTGGGGCGGGCGCAGCGCGTCGGACGCGATGGTCTCCGCCATGATCGACACGGTGGGCGAGGCATAGGGCCGGCGCGGCCTCGTCCTTCGACAGGCCTGGGGCGAGGCGATATAGGTCTTCATGGCGGGTTTGTCGAACCATGAGGACCTTCCCCGAACCATGACCGGACCTCTGATTCTGGTGGGCTGCGGCAAGATGGGCGGCGCGCTGCTCCGGGGCTGGCTCGACCGCGGCCTGGCCGGCACGAAAGACGCGCCGGTGCGCGTGATCGAGCCGGACGAGGCGGCGTTCCGGCCGTTCGCGGCGGCGGCCAACGTGACCCGCGTCGCGGACGCCGGGGGCGCGAAGCCCGCGGTCGTCGTGCTGGCGGTGAAGCCGCAGACCATGGACCGGGCGCTCGCGGGAATCGCGGCGGCGAAGGAATCGAATCCGCTGTTCCTGAGCATCGCCGCGGGCAAGACGCTGGGCTACTTCGCCGGGCACCTGGGCGGCGGCGCGGCCGTGGTGCGCGCCATGCCCAACACGCCGGCCTCGGTCGGCCGCGGCGCCACCGTCGCGGTGGCGAATGCCCGCGTCACGCCGGCGATGCGCGAAACCGCCCGGGGCCTGCTCGCGGCCGTGGGCGAGGTGCACTGGGTCGAGGACGAAGGCCTGCTCGACGCGGTGACCGCGGTTTCCGGCGGCGGGCCGGCTTACGTGTTCCTGCTGATCGAAACGCTGGCGCAGGCGGGAATCGAATCGGGCCTGCCCGCCGATCTCGCGATGCGCCTCGCGCGCGCGACCGTGATCGGCGCGGGCGAGCTCGCGCGGCTTTCGCCCGAGCCCGCCGCGAAGCTGCGCGAGAACGTGTCGAGCCCGGGCGGCACCACGATCGAGGCGTTGAAAATTCTGATGGGCCCCGACGGCATCCAGAAGCCGTTCGACCGCGCCATCGCCGCCGCGACGAAACGCTCGCGCGAGCTGGCGGGGTGAGATCGGAGGTGCTTTTGCCGGCTCGCGAGCAGCCGCCCTTCCCCCATCCCCTCCCGTCGAGGGAGGGGATGGGGATAGGGGGAACCTCAATGACGACAGCGGGACGCTGAATGCCCCTTTCTCCCTCCGCCCGGAAAGTGCAGGACGCGCTTACGGCCGCGGGGTTCGATTGCCGCGTGGTCGAGCTCGAAGCCTCCACGCGCACCTCCGCCGAGGCCGCGGCGGCGGTCGGCACCACGGTGTCGCGCATCGCCAAGTCGCTGATCTTCCGCGCCGGCGACAAGCCGGTGCTGGCGATCGCCAGCGGCGAGAACCGCGTGGACGAGAAGAAGCTCGCCGCGCTCGTCGGCGCCAGGGTCGAGCGGCCCGACGCCGAGTTCGTGCGCAACCGCACCGGCTTCGCGATCGGCGGCGTGCCGCCGTTGGGCCACCCCACCCGGATCAAGACCTACATCGACCGCGACCTGTTGGCGTTGGGCGAGATCTGGGCCGCGGCCGGCACGCCCAACGCCGTGTTCAAGCTCAGGGCCGAGGAGCTCGCGCCCATGACCGGCGGCGAGGTGGCGGACATCGCGAAGAAGTAACGGCCACGCGGTGGAAGCGCGCGGCCGCTCGCGGCGTTTTCAATCCGACGCGAGCGCGTCGATTACCGGGCAATCCGGGACGGTGCGGCCGTTGCAGGCCGCGACTGTTTTCGCCAGGGTCCGCTCCAGCTGTTTCAGGTCGGCGATCTTCAGGCGCACGGCGTCGAGATGCGCCAGGGTCATCCCACGGACCTCGGCGCAGGTATAGGCCTGTCGATCGACAAGCTTGAGCAGACTGCGGATTTCCTCGATCCCGAACCCGAGATCGCGGGCGCGTAGAACGAACCGGAGGCGCTGCTGGTGCGCCCTCGCGTAGTCCCGGTATCCGCCGGCAGTACGCGGCGGCGTGGGCAAGAGCCCGATTTTCTCGTAGTAGCGGACGGTTTCGATGTTGCAGCCGGCCCGCTTGGCCAGTTCGCCGCGCAGCATGGCGCTCACCCACTCGTGATTCGAGACGGCTTCGAAGGCCCCTTGAGCCTGTAGTCGCTACAGGCCCCATCCTAGCTCCGCAGTCGGCGACAAACCAGCCCAACGGTGAACCGTGATGGCCCTGCCAGATACCGGCGCAGCAACGGTCGATCCCGCATGCGCGGCCGCCGACGATGCGGCGGCGAAACGGGAAGCTGCCGGCCGCCAGGGCTTAGCCGCCGCCGGCGGGGTGCTCGGCGCCCTTGCCGCGTCGTCCTGTTGCATCCTGCCGTTGGTTCTTTTCAGCGTCGGCGTCGGCGGGGCCTGGATCGGCAACCTGACCGCCCTCGCGCCTTATCAGCCGATCTTCGTCGCGATCACGCTCGGGTTCCTCGGCTACGGCCACTACCTCGTCTATTGGCGAACCAGAAAGGCCTGCGCCGACGGCGCCGCTTGCGCCCGTCGGCTGCCGAACCGGGCGGTCAAGACCGCGTTGTGGGGCGCAACGAGCCTCGTCGTCGCGGCGTTGGCGTTTCCTTACGTGGCGCCCTGGCTGCTGGGCGCCTGACCCCCTCGGAGAAACGGAGACACGCGCAATGAAGCAGAGGATTCTACTTGGCGCCCTGATCGCGCTGCTATCGGGCGCCGGCGCGAGTTTCGCCGGCGAGCGCACGGTGACGCTGGCCGTGGAGAACATGTACTGCGCCGCCTGTCCCTTGATCGTGAAGGAGTCGATCGCGGCCGTACCGGGCGTGAGCAAGGTGGAAGTCTCGTACAAAGCCAAGACGGCCGTCGTGACCTTCGACGACGTGAGAACCAACCTGGATTCCATCGCCGCCGCGAGCGCCAAGGCCGGCTACCCGGCGCGGCCCGCGAACTAGGGCGGCCGGGATGAAGGATGCCACGGTCATCGCGACCGGAATCGCGGGTTCGACGATCGCGGCCGTCTGCTGCGTTACGCCGGCGCTCGTGCTGCTGTTCGGCGCGCTCGGCGTCTCCGCCTGGCTCGGATGGGCCGACTATGTGCTATTCCCCGCGCTGGGGCTCTTTCTCGGCGTGACGGCCCTCGGCCTGCGGCGGCGCCAGAAGGCCGCAGCCTGCTGCGCGCCCGCGATCGACAAGACGAAGGACGCATGAGATGTCCGATCGCCGCGCCACGGCCGACGGCAAGAAGAACGGGCGCTACGACCTTGCGGTTGTCGGCGCCGGGTCGGCCGGATTCTCCGCCGCGATCGCCGCCGCGGAGCAGGGCGCCCAGGTGGCGCTCATCGGCCACGGGACGATCGGCGGCACGTGCGTCAACATCGGCTGTGTACCGTCGAAGAATCTGATCCGCGCGATGGAAACGCTCCACCATGCCGCGACGGCCTCGCGCTTCGCCGGCATCGGGGCGGATGCGGAATTGACCGACTGGCGGGCGCTGGTCGCCCAGAAAGACGAGCTCGTGGCCGCGCTTCGGCAGGCGAAATACGCCGACCTCCTGCCTGCCCACAACGGCATCGCCTATATCGAGGGCCAAGCTCGGCTGGCGGAGGGCGGCGTTCGCGTGGACGGCAACCTGGTCGAGGCAAGACGGGTGATCGTCGCCACGGGCGCGCGCCCGGCGGTGCCGCCGATCCCCGGGATCGAGGGCGCCGATTGCCTGACCAGCACGTCGGCCTTGGGCCTAGAAGAATTGCCGCGGTCCATGCTTGTGATCGGCGGCGGGTATGTCGGCGCGGAGCTGGCGCAGCTCTTTGCCCGCGCCGGGGTGAAAGTGACCGTCGTCTGCCGCAGCCGCCTGCTGCCGGCCGCCGAGCCCGAGATCGGCGTGGCGCTCGCCGGATATTTCCGCGACGAAGGCATCGAAATCCACTGCGGCGTGGCCTATGGCTCGATCGGGCCGACGGGCGAGGGCGTCGCCCTTTCCGTCGGGAAGGACGCCCGCGAGTCGGTGTTGGAGGCCGAGCGGGTCCTGGTCGCCACGGGCCGGACACCCAACGTCGAAGGACTGGCGCTCGACGAGATGGGCGTCGTCCGGCACGCGAAAGGCGGCATCGCGGTGGACGACCGGATGCGCACGACGCGCCCCGGCGTCTATGCCGCCGGCGACGTGACCGGCCGGGACCAGTTCGTCTACATGGCCGCCTACGGAGCGAAAATCGCCGCGTACAACGCCCTCAATGGCGACAGCCGGCGGTACGACGCCGCGGCCATGCCCGCCGTCGTGTTCACCGATCCCCAGGTCGCAAGCGTCGGCCTGACGGAAGACGCGGCCCGGGCGGCGGGACATCGGGTGAAAACCTCCGCCTTGCCGCTCGACCGATTGCCCCGGGCCGTTGCGGCGCGCGACACCCGCGGGCTGATCAAGCTCGTGGCCGACGCCGACACCGACCGCCTGCTCGGCGCCCACATCCTGGCGCCCGAGGGCGGCGACAGTATCCAGACCGCGGCGCTCGCCCTCAAGCACGGCATGACCGCCGAGGACCTCGGGGCGACGATCTTTCCGTATCTGACGACCGTGGAGGGTCTCAAGCTCGCGGCCCAGGGCTTCGGCAAGGATGTGACGAAGCTGTCCTGCTGCGCCGGTTGAATCGAAAGGGCTGGCGTCATGCCGGTCACCGACCATACCTCGAACGTCCTCGCTGCCCTTCTCCGGGAATTTCCTTTGCGCGCCCGGCTGGAGCGACTGGACCCGGACGTGCGGCGCACCTATGGCGCCATCGTTTCGGAGTGGTACGGAACCGCGGCGCCGCCGCAGCCCCCCAAGTTCGAACCATCGCATTTGGCCGCTTTGGAGCAGGCCGACGCGGTGGTCGTCGTGGACGCCGGCATCGGGTGCTATCCGTTCAGCGCCGCGCCGACCGGCATTCGCGTGACGTATCTCGATCGATCGTGCCATGCCATGTGCGCCATCGACGCCCTGGCGATCCCGTGCGTCATCGGCCAGTCGGCTACGATCGACGCGACCTGCAATGCATGCCGGAGGCGGTTGACCATCGCCGTCGGCCCACGCAACGGTTCGCTGAGCATCGATTCCAACGATATCGCAGTGACGCATTCCGGCGTTTCCGTGATGTATGCGCCGAAGGCCGCCGAGCACGGGGTCTGCAATCGCCAACTGTGTCCGTTGATCGTGTTCGTCTGCGACGAGTGTGCCGATCCGGGGTCCGCCGATCTTCTGAGTGTCGCCGCTGCCACGGTCGTCGCCGCCCAGTTTTTCTCGTTTCAGAGGAAATATCTGCCGCCGAAAGCATCGGCGCCCGAGCACGCTTGAGCGCGATGGGTGATGCCGCCGGGGCCTCGTCCTGAGCCTGCCGAAGGATGAGCCAGTCGAAGCGCGCGCCGCGCGGTGCTATCCTTGCCGCCATG
>Ga0114930_10002823_pt1 | contig 15542 bp, 15 predicted proteins | sample AnhtaG_FD_87300 | JGI IMG/M metagenome (GOLD analysis project Ga0114930, IMG submission 87300) | Deep subsurface microbial communities from Anholt, Denmark to uncover new lineages of life (NeLLi) - Anholt_01485 metaG | ecosystem: Environmental > Aquatic > Marine > Oceanic > Sediment | place... | reverse complement strand
TATGGATTGACGAGAATAACCACATGCTCGCTATGCAGGCAATTTTCTTGCCATATGGCGAGTAACGGGTATGCTCATCGTATACAACATAGCTTATTGACAACAGGCATTTTTTGTGCTATACATTAGCCCGCCGACATTAGCAGAGCAAAGGAGAAAACAATGTTCCCTAGTGAAATGGTAATCTTGATGGCTATTGTTGTAGCCGAAGGCCCCAGCAACAAGCTACTAACTCGTCCCATGGATGTTACCAGCGAATACATCGGCTATTTATGTAACTCACTGGTCAGGCGCGGCTATCTTGGCAGGAATAGTTCAACAGGATATCAACTTACCTCCAAGGGGAGACAGACCATTCTGGAGTTCATACAGAAGAATAAAAATAGAGTCAACGACACGGTAAAAATGTTACACCAGCTGGGCATTGAGGGTAGTAAAACGATAGAGAAATTAGAGAAAAAAGAAATCGCTGTCAATTAGAGGGGCAAGCCACTCACTATCTCCCCAAACAATATGCTGTCTATTGGTTTACATTAAGCCACAGGTGCAGTGGCTCCAAACAAGGTTCAGCTTCCCCATTCTGGTATAACAAAAACTCTACCTTCTTATTCTCACCAGACACGGTGGGTACAAAGCTTACCTCACCTTCCCATCCCTCCTCATGCTCAAGCACTACCGGACCAACCTCATTGTTCTTCATTCCATCTATCCTCACCTCTACCCGATAACCCACTGCTTCATGCTCCCGATTAATAATGCCTACGATCACCTTTCCCACCTCCCCTGCCACCAGTTCTCTAGGGTAGTCTGCAGCTTTCCCATCTATTCCCAAAATATAAAACTCAGTGAACCTCTCTCCAACCTTAGGTCCAGCTATGGCATAACCCAGCATCCCCAGCGCCCCCGCTATGGTGACAACTAATATCACCGATAATACCTTATTCATCAAAGGCACTCCCTTTCCCAATACTATTGAAAGGACAAATGGCAAATTTTTTAGACAACTATTGACAAGTGTCCATTTTTGGAGTATAATACTTATCTATTCGCTGTGTCAAGTGCCGTGACAGGCAAAACACTACTTGACCTTGCTTGTGGTGGCTAACATGATGAATCTTCAAGAAAAAGTGAAGGAACTGCGGAGGAAAAAAGGCTGGGCGCAGGAAGATTTAGCACATGAAATCGGCGTTAGCTTATCCACGGTGCAGCGCTGGGAGAGTAAGGGAGGTAGACCTACCCGTCTTGCCCGCCGAGAGCTGAAGAAGCTTTTCCAGGAGGCAGGGATTAACAATCAAAACACTGAGTAACGCTCATGACTTATCCCAGAATAGCAACAAGAAAAAGACAAGGACCCCAAAGCGGTAACCGCCTGTTTGGAACCAGCGGCATCAGGGGTGTCGTTGGGCAGGGCCTATCCGTAGGTCTCTGTCTAGAAGCGGCTCAGGCAATAGGTTCTACACTAGCCCCGCACTCCAAGGTCTGCATCGCCACCGATACCAGGGTAAGCCGAGAAATCATTAAGAGAGCTGCTATCTCCGGTTTACGCTTTTCCGGAGTAGATGTCACCGACCTCGGAATTCTACCCACCCCGGCACTGGCTTTTTTGACCAGGGATATGGGATTCGATACTGGGGTGATGATTACCGCCTCACATAATCCTCCCCAGTTTAACGGCATCAAGCTTTTCAATGGAAACTGTGTCGGCTACAGCCAGGAACAAGAGACGGAAATAGAAAAGGTATACGACGAAAAGGAGTTCAGGATTGATGGCTTGGGCAGCCTTGACCAGAGCCAAGAGGGGAAAGAAAGATACTTCCGGTTCATGCAACAAAGGTTTTCCCCCGAGAGCCTTGACCATAGTATAAAAATTGTTGTCGACCCTGGTAACGGTGCCGCCTCAGGATTTGCCAGCGAGCTTTTCTCCAGGCTGGGTCTCGGTGTAATACCCCTAAACGATGAGCCCGACGGGTGTTTCCCAGGGAGAAACCCGGAGCCGAGGGAAGACACCCTTGAAGGTACCATAGAATTCACCATGGAGCAGAATGCTGACATTGCCGTTTGTTTTGACGGTGACGCTGACCGGGTTGTCTTCTGCGATAGGGAAGGCTTTCTGGGATTTAATGAGGCGATTACCTTCATTTCCCGTCTGGCTGTTGAGGAGAGCAAAAAGAGAAAGGTAGTGACTACTGTTGAGACAGGAAGACTCCTTGACCTGGCACTAAGGGATTTAGGGGTTAAGGTGATACGGGGCAGAGTGGGCGATGTGAATGTAGCCCATCTCGCCCAGGAGCTTGACGCTGCCATTGGCGTCGAGCCGGTAGGGGTCTACATAATGCCACAGGCTGGCTATTATCCGGATTCCATCTTCGCCACCCTTACCCTGCTCAGCCGAATAAGGCAAGCCGGTGAAATCAGGGAATTCTTCAAAGGCATGCCGCAGCTCTTTTCCGGGCAAAGAAAGCTTCCCTGCCCTGACAGCCTTAAGGCAGCGGTTATGGCAAAAATTGAGGAAAATGCCAACTTCTCCAATACCGGCCGGCTAAACACCCTAGATGGACTGAGATTTGAATTTAATGATTCCTGGATACTCATTAGAGCCAGCGGGACAGAACCAGCCATCCGACTGATTGCTGAGTCAACCTCGAGAGCAGAGACAGAAGCGCTGCTTAACATAGGAGCTCAAACCGTGGAAAGAGTCTGGGAGGACTAATGGTATGAAGACAGTCTTTCTCTGTGGCGGCATCGGGAAGAGGATGCGCCCCATAACCGAGGACAAGTTCCTGCTTGATTTCCTGGGGAAAACACTCCTTGAGCATCAGATTGACATGGCTAAGGAGGCAGGGCTCACCGACTTTGTTATGGTGGGGAACCCTCAAAATATCGGCGACATAGAGAGGATTGTAACCAATATACCTGACATCAAAGCTGAGCTAGCTATTCAAAAAGAGCCTCTGGGGATTGCTAATGCCCTAGAGAATGTCCGCCAGTTTCTCAATGGCGAAATTATCGTGGTCAATCCCAATGATGTTTTTGAAACCTCCGCTTACACCAGACTCCTCGAAGCTCACCAGACTAACTCGGCTACTTCCTACCTACTGGGGTATGAAGTGAGCGATTACTTCTCCGGTGGCTACCTCGTAGTTGGTGAAGACGGCAAGCTAACGCATATTATAGAAAAGCCGGAGCCGGGAAAGGAACCGTCTAACCTGGTAAATATCTTGGTTCACCTGCACACCAACCCGAGGAGCCTTCTTACATATGCTGCCGGTGTCCAGACAAAAAAAGATGATATTTATGAATGTGCTATTGATGCTATGGTCAAGGACACCGGCAGCGCCAAAGTCATTCCCTATACCGGCCTATGGGACACCATAAAATACCCGTGGCATATTTTCACCATGGTGAGGCGTTTCCTCGACCAGAGCCAGGAATACATCTCGCCCTCAGCCGATATCTCTGACCAAGCCACCGTCGGAGGCAAGGTCATCATAAGTGATAATGTCCGGGTCTTGGAGAATGCAGTAATACGGGGGCCGGCATATATCGGGCCGAACTCAGTAATCGGAAATAACAGCCTGGTCAGGGAGTACAGCCACATCGGGGCTGATTGTGTGGTGGGATACTCCACCGAAGTAAAAGGCTCCTACGTGGGTGATGGCTGCTGGTTCCACATGAGCTACATCGGCGATTCCATTATCGGTAATGGATGCTCCTTCGGTGCCGGGACGGTGCTCAGTAACCTTCGCTTTGATGAAAAGAACATCTGGGTCAAGATGGACGGCAAACCCATAGATACCGGGGTGAACAAGTTTGGCGCCATAATCGGCAGCAATTGTAAAACCGGGGTTAACGCCAATGTCATGCCTGGGATAAGAATTGGTTCCAATTCTATCGTCGGTTCCCACGTGTGCCTAACCGAGGACCTGGGACCAGATATGATTGCCCTGGCTGAGCCGGTCTATAAGACCAGCAGGAACAAGCTCCAACTAGATATAGAGAAAGGGCAGCAAGCTGACGAAGTGATGAGGGACTTAACATGTGTGGAATAGTCGGTTTCATTGGTGATAGGCAAGCCGCCCCCATTGTCTTGAATGCCCTGGGCAAGCTGGAATACCGGGGCTATGATTCCGCCGGTCTAGCCACCGTTACTAATAGTCGGGTGTGGCTCAAGAAAGACGTCGGCAAGCTGGCTGAGGTCAACGAAAAGCACCAGCTGGACAAGCTCCCCGGGAAAGCTGGAATCGGGCACGTACGCTGGGCAACCCACGGCGGGGTTACCATGGAAAATGCTCACCCTCACTTCGACTGTCAGCACGGGATTGCCGTGGTGCACAATGGCATCATTGAGAACCACCAGGAGCTGCGCTCTTACCTCAGCCCGAGGCACAAGTTCACCTCCGACACTGACACCGAGGTAATTCCCCATCTTATTGAAGAATACATGGAGGACGGAATACCGCTGGAGACGGCTGTCCTTCAGGCGACTAAAAAACTTAGAGGCTCATATGCTCTCCTTGCCGTCTCAGCCAAGGAACCACAAAAGATTGTCGCCACGCGAAAGGACAGCCCTTTGGTTATTGGCGTAGGAGATAGAGGTAACTTCGTTGCCAGTGACACCCTACCCTTCCTTGAAGAGACCAACCGGGTTATCTTCATCGAGGATGGTGAAACCGTCGTCTTAACCAAGGAGAAGGTCTCTCTCCTTGACAGCGAGGGCAGAGAGATAACGAGAGAGCCAACGGAAGTTGACTGGAAATGGGATGGCGCTACCAAGCAAGACTATCCTTACTTCATGCTGAAAGAAATTCTCGAGGAGCCGCAGGCAGTGCGCTGTGCCTTAATGCAAGACAGAACCCAAGTAATGGAAATGGCTATGGATATCCTGAGAGCGAGACAGATAGTGTTCACTGCCTGCGGCACTTCCCGATATGCTGCCCTCATTGGCCGGTATGTATTCTCCAAGGTTGCCGGCAAGTTCAGCGATGTAATTATGGCTTCTGAATTTGAGTACTTCTCCGACTCTATTGACAAGAATACCCTGGTAATAGCCATCTCTCAGAGTGGCGAGACAGCTGATGTCATACAGGGAGTCAAGAGAGCCAAAGCTAATGGAGCCACTATCTTTTCGGTGGTCAATGTAGTTGGCTCCTCCCTTGCCCGGATGAGTGACCGGGTGCTTTATCTTAATTGTGGCCCGGAGATAGGCGTCGCTGCTACCAAAACCTTCCTGGGTCAACTGGCAGTCTTCTACCTTTTGGCTTTTGCCATGGTCAACAGATTTGATGAAGGTGTTGAGAAGCTGGAAGCGGTGTGCAATCTCATTGAAGGCAATCTAAGTCATAACGGGACAAAGGTAAGCAAGATCGCTAAGAAGTTGGGCGAGAAGAAGGACTTCTATTACATCGCACGGGGGATAAACTTTGCCATCGCCGGTGAAGGCGCTCTGAAACTAAAAGAGATTGCCTATGTCCACGCCGAGGGAATGCCCGCTGGCGAGCTAAAACACGGTACTCTGGCTTTAGTAGAGAAGGGCACTCCAGTAGTAGCCATCTGCCCCCGTGACTATACATTTGATGAGACCATGTCCAATATTGCCGAGACCAAGGCGCGCGGTGCGTTTGTCACCGGCGTCTCCGACCATCGGGAACAGAGCTTCGATGAATGGATTGAAATCCCCAAGGTAGAAGAAATCTTCTATCCCTTAGTAAGCATCGTGCCGCTGCAACTGTTGGCATATTATTTCGCCGTGGCTAGAGGCTTAGACCCCGATAAACCACGCAATCTGGCAAAGTCAGTAACCGTGAAATAGGTAAATAGAGTGAAAAAATGATACCTATCGCTGCCCCTCTAGTGGATGAAGCAAGCATTAAAGCTGTGGAAGATGTTTTGAGGTCGGGGATATTAACCCAAGGCCCAAAAGTTGAAGAGTTTGAAGAGGCTTTTGCCTCTTCTATCGGCACAAAGTATGCGGTGGCCACTAATAGCGGAACCTCGGCCCTACATGTTGCCCTGCTTGCCTCTGGCATAAGCCAGGGTGATGAGGTCATAACCACTCCCTTCAGCTTTGTAGCTACGGCCAACTCTATCCTATTCTGTGGGGCAAAGCCAGTCTTTGTTGATATTGATGAAGAAACCTTCAACATTGCCCCCCATTTAATTGGGGAGAAGGTAACACCGAGGACAAAAGCCATTCTGGCAGTTCACCTCTACGGGCAACCGTGTGATATAAAGAGAATAGCCCAAATAGCAGAGGAACACGAGCTTATAGTTATAGAGGATGCCTGTCAGGCACCCGGTGCCGAATATGAAGGCAGAAAAGTTGGCTCTTTTGGAACCGGTTGCTTTTCCTTTTACCCCACCAAGAATATAACCACTGGAGAGGGAGGCATAATAACCACCAACGATAAAGCCATCGCCCAAAAAGCCAGAATGATCAGAAACCAAGGACAAAGGGAAAGGTATATCCACGAGATTCTAGGGTATAACTACCGAATGACCGAAGCTGCCGCGGCACTCGGTATCTGCCAACTAAGGAAGCTAGACGAATATAACAACAAAAGGGGCGAAAACGCCTTATTCCTGACCAAGGGAATCAGCAAAATGAAAGGGCTCATTCCACCTTTTGTCACACCGGGCGTAAAGCACGTTTTTAACCAGTTCACCATCAGAGTAACAGAGGACTTTGGCATACCGAGGGATGAGCTTCAGCGGAGGCTGAAGGAAAGGGAGATAGAGAGTGCCATCTATTATGGGACGCCAATACACAAGCAGCCGCTTTATCAAAAGCTGGGCTACACCGAGCATCTACCTATCTCCGAAAAGGCTGCTCAGGAGGTACTTTCTTTACCGGTACACCCCTCAATAACACCGGAGGATTTAAGGTACATTGTCCAAACAATCGAAAATATCTAAAAAGAAAAGGTTTAACGGGAAGGTCAGCATAGGCGAGGGTGGCGTAATAGAAGATGGTGTCACCCTGGGCAATCGGGAAGATAGCCTAATTACCATAGGCAAGAACTGCCTGATCCGCTCGGGGACTATTATATACTCCGATGTGAGAATAGGCAACAACTTCAAAACAGGTCACAATGTCCTCATCAGGGAGCATACTGAGATAGGAGACGATGTACTGGTAGGGACAAACTCGGTCGTTGATGGTAATTGCAAAATTGGTAACAATGTCAGCATACAGACAAACGCCTATATTACCGCGTACACCACCATCGAGGATGATGTCTTTTTGGGTCCTTGCTCGGTAACTACCAATGACAAATACATGAGAGTGGGAGCTGACCTTAAAGGGCCGATAATAAAGAGGGGAGCCCAAATAGGGGCAAATTCAACCCTCCTACCCGGCATTATAGTGGGAGAGAGAGCCGTGGTGGCTGCCGGCACCGTAGTGACTAAGGCTGTAGCAACGGGAGCGACTGTGGCTGGGGTTCCCGCCGGTGAAATGCGCAGGGGAACTTAAAGCTAGCTCTCAAGCCAGGTGTCATTCTTCCCTCCAACTAGAAAAGAAAGATAATGTAGAGGTAAGGGCAAGAACCCTGGAGGTGGCATGCTTTTCTCACTACCTCAACGGGAAATAGAAAAGAGGATAGACAGCAGGGAGATAAAGATAGGCTTTATCGGACTGGGGAGGGTGGGCTTGCCCCTAGCCGCAACCCTTGCCGATGAAGGCTTTAAGGTCATAGGGGTTGATGTCAAAGATAAGGTCGTTGCCGAAATTAACAGTGGTCTCTCCCCCCTCCCGGATGAGAACGGCCTTAAAGAGCTCTTACAAAAGGTTATCGCCGACGATACTCTTAAAGCCACCACCCAGCTAGCGGAAACCAACGAATGTGATGTGGTAATTATCGCCGTTCCCACGCTGATAAGGGAAAAAAAGCCACAAATAGATGCTATCAGAGTCGTGGCTGGCGAGCTGGCTCAGAACCTGATGCCAGGCAAGATGATTATCCTGCAAAGCACCGTTCCTCCCTTCACTACCGAGGGTGTTCTGGGAAAGGGAATAGAGAAAAGTACCGGGCTTAAGCCCGGGATTGACTTTGGGCTGGCTTACTCCCCTGAAAGAACCCAAGCGCCGCAGATATTGCAGGACCTTAGGAGCTATCCCAAGATAGTGGGAGGGATAAACGAGAAAAGTACTTTTATTGCTTCAATGATATATGCCACCTTTGCCCCCAGCATAACAAAGATGAACAGTCTGGTAGCAGCCGAGATAGAGAAGGTAATCGAGAATAGCTACCGTGATGTCAATATAGCCTTTGCCAACGAGTTGGCCCGGCTTTGTGAAATCTATCGCGTCGATGTCCATGAGATAATCAAGGCAGCAAATTCCCAACCCTACAGCCATATTTTAAATCCCGGCCTAGTGGGGGGGCACTGCATCCCCATGGACCCCTACTACATTATCAGTGATGCCGGCAAAAGAGGCATCACACTGAAGCTTATGCAGACCGCACGGGATGTGAACGAATCTGTATTCCAAGATGTGGTAGATATGATAGACAAAGGCTACAAAAAAGTAGTCATACTGGGATTGAGCTTCAAGAAAGATGTGAAATCATTTGAAACGTCGCATACTCTGGAGCTGGTTCGCTTATTAACGGAGAAAGGATACGACGTTACTGTTCACGACCCATTTTTAGATGATGCCAAGTTTCAATTCAAGACCGACTCTAACCTTTACCACGCTCTAGAAGGTTCCGAATGTGTAATATTATCTACCGCGCATTCCATGTATGATCAAATAGATTTCAATAGAATCAAGAGGACAATGAGGGGAGACCTCATCATAGATACCAGAGGTACATTCCCTCCCCAGGAGGTTTTGGCCAGCGGACTGAGATACAAAGGGATTGGGAAGGTTTTTAATGATTAAGGTAGGCGTAGTCGGTTTAGGCATGATGGGGCAGCACCATGTCCGGGTGTATTCTCAGCTGGGGTGTGAACTGGTTGGAGTAGCTGATGCCAACATAAAAAGGGCAAAGGAAATCGGTGAAAAGTACGGGGTCAGCTTCTACTCTGATTACACCAAGCTAAAACCTCAGGTTGATGCTGTCAGCATCGTTGTGCCCACCAGACTGCACCAGCAGATTGCTGTAGACTTTATCAAACAAGGAGTGCACTGCCTGGTGGAGAAACCCATCGCTTCCAATCTGGATGAGGCAGAGGAGATAATACGAGCCGCTGAGGCAAACCACATCAATTTAATGGTGGGGCATATTGAGAGATTCAACCCGGCGGTGCTGCGATTAAAACAGCTAATCCACCAGGGAATCTTAGGGAAGCTGATGATAATCTCAACCAGAAGGGTAGGTCCCTTTGTTCCCCGAATAAGGGATGTAGGGATAATAATTGACACTGCTACCCATGATATCGATGTTACCCGATATCTGGTGGGCAAGGAGCCCGTTAGTGTCTTCTCCAAAGCCGGCAGATTTAAGCACCCCAAGGAAGATTACGCCATAGTTGTTCTGGACTTTGGCGATGCCACTGCCAGTATCGAGGTGAACTGGTTCACACCTAGCAAAGTGAGAAGCTTGGTAGCCACAGGGAGTGAAGGAATTGCCTACCTCGACTATATCAAGCAGGAGCTCACGGTACATAATTCGCAACACATAAATACGATTAGGATTGAAAAGACAGAGCCCCTAAAATCAGAATTAGAGCATTTCCTGAGCTGTGCAGAAACTGGTAAGACACCGCTGGTGGATGGATATGAAGGATTAAAGGTGTTGAAGATAGCGCTGGAGGCGAGCAACCAACCTTGTGAAAACAACATTGATGCCTCAAAACATCTTGTCACAGGTGGAGTTAATGTATAAAGGCAAGAAGATTGGAGTGGTAGTTCCTGCCTACAACGAGGAGGAGTTTATCGAGTCGGTTATTAACACTATGCCTGATTTCGTCGACAAGATTTATGTAGTGGACGACGCCAGTAGCGATAATACTAGCAACGTAGCTTCCAATATTGCGGGGCAAAATGGAAAGTTAGCAGTAATAAATCATGAGAAGAATAAAGGTGTTGGCGCTGCTATTGTTTCTGGATACAAGCAGTTTATGACAGAAGATATGGATATAGCTGTAGTGATGGCAGGTGACAATCAGATGGACCCTGCCTATCTGCCCAGACTATTGACCCCAATTATCCAGGGCAAGGCGGGTTATGCCAAAGGCAATCGCATGTCAACTCGAAAGCATTTGCAAGGCATGACATACTGGCGCTATTTAGGAAACTGGCTGCTTAGATGGCTTACAAGGATTGCCTCTGGAAATCATAAGATAATGGATCCCCAGAATGGATACACCGCCATAACCAGAAAGGCTTTGCAGCGAATCAACCTTGATGATATTTATCCCTGGTATGGCTACTGCAACGATATGCTGGTGAAATTGTGCCTAGCCGGTGTTCAAATTTACGAAGTGCCAATGCCAGCCAGATACGGCCGTGAAAAATCCAAGATAAACTACATTACATACATCCCCAAAGTATCAAAGCTTCTTCTCACTAATTTCCTGCGGAGAATAAAGGTTGAATACCTTAGGAGGAGAAAATCTTGCTCGCAGTTACCGTAGATGTAGAGGATTGGTATCATATCCCTTCTGTTTCAGGCTCGCCCTTTTCCAGGTTCAGAGATATCGACGAATTCTTTGCCAAGTGGAACCGGCGCTATGACTATCTCACTGAGCCTACCAAGCGAGTATTGGACATGCTTGATGAACTAAATATTCGCGCTACTTTTTTTGTGGTAGCTGATGTAACTGAGCATTATCCGGGCCTAGTGCAGCAGATCGCAGCCAAAGGGCATGAAATCGCTTGCCATGGCTTGCACCACGCCTGCAAGATTGACCCCAAAACAAAAGAGCCATTGATGGGGCAAGAAGAATTTGAAGAAAGAACCAGAAAAGCAAAAGAGATGCTGGAGAAAGTAAGTGACCAAAAGGTAGGTGGCTACCGGGCGCCTGCTGGCTATGTTGCCGGCTGGATGCTGGATTCACTGGAGAAAATAGGTTTTACCTATGATTCCTCGGTGAGTGCAAACTCATTCTATAATAAATCAGACTCTCAACTTAAAGGTGTTAGTACCAAGCCCTACTTTCCCCGAAAAAGCAAACTAGAACCCGGGAAGGCAAGGAAAATCATTGAGTTTCCCTGGCCATTTTTCAACTTGGCCAGCTTTAAATTCCCAACGGGTGGTGGCCCTATGCTTAGATTTTTCGGTGCCAGATACATTATGCAAGGGTTAAAACAAAGCCTCAAAAGGGGAGACACCTTAGTTTATTTTCATCCTATTGACATATCTAATGAGGAGTTTCCTTCAAGCTTGCTGCCTAATAAGAGGCCTTTCTTTTGGATAATAAAGGGGGAAGTCGTAGAGAGAAGAATTAAATATATATTAGACAACACATATGTAAAGATTGGGACATGCCAAGAAATTCTCCAAAAATCAGGTGGCCTGAGATGATATCAGATAGAGATAAGATAGCTTTTAAAGAGGCAGTCAAGCAATCAAATACAAATAAATTTTTATTCATTGCCCGATTTGCTAAAAATTGGGTGTTGGAGCGTCTTGCCTCCTCATTCCCCATCCCTTCTTGGCGGGTGAGTTTGCATCGGTGGCGAGGTATCAACATAGGCAACAATGTTTACATTGGCTATGATGTAATATTCGATAGAATTCATCCTGGGCTCATCACCATTGAGGATTACGTAGAGATAGGCGATAGAAGCATCATAAGCGTCCATTCGCGAGGCTCATTACTCCTAAGGGGTGTATACCCGCGAGAAACAGCGGAAGTTCGAATTGAGAGGGGAGCATGGATTGCTCCAGCGTGCATAATATTACAGGGTGTTACTATAGGAGAACGGTCGGTAATCGGTACCGGCTCGGTTGTTACCAAAAGTATTCCGCCCTATAGTGTAGCGGTTGGAGTTCCTGCAAGAGTGATTAAAGGACTGGATGTTGAGGGAGAGGAGGGAGATAGGTCGTGAGGGTAATAGTCGATATTGGGCATCCAGCACATGTTCATTTCTTTAAGAATTTCATATGGGAGATGAGAAAAAGAGGGCATGCGATATTAATCACGGCAAGCAAAAAAGAGATAACGTTAGAGTTATTGAAAGCCTATAACTTTAATTACATTTTCAGTTGTAAACGATATGGCGGTGTCGGATTTGCCTATGAACTAATGAAAAGGGACGCCCAAATGTTCAACCTCGCAAGAAGGTTCAAGCCAGACGTGATAACTGGTATAAATAATACGATTGCAGCACATATATCAAGGGTAACGAGAGCGAAATCAATCATTTTCACTGATACAGAGCACGCGAAGATTGCTAACATGGTAACTTTCCCTTTCGCCGATGTCATCTGCACCCCTTCCTGCTTTAAGAAGAATTTTGACAAAAAGCAAATTCGATACAACGGCTACCATGAGCTTGCCTATCTTCATCCAAACTATTTTAGACCTGACCCATCGGTGTTGGGCGAACTTGGATTAAAGAGGAGCGATAAATTTGTCATTCTACGGTTCGTAGCCTGGCAGGCAAGCCACGATATTGGTCAGCACGGTTTTGACATGGAAGCAAAACGAAAATTAGTTAAGGAGCTTGAAAAATATGCCCAAGTTTTCATTACCTCAGAAAGCTCCGTTCCAGAAGAATTTGAAGAGCATAGGATAACACTACCACCAGAGAAGATTCATGACTTACTCTATTACGCTACGATGTATATTGGTGAGGGAGCAACCATGGCAACTGAGGCCGCTATTTTAGGCACACCGTCAATTTATGTATCATCACTATGGGATAGTATGGGTAACTTCCACGAGCTTGAAGAAAGGTATGGTTTAGTCCTCAACTTCAAAGAGCCGGAACCGGCAATCAATAGAGTGACTGAGTTGTTGAAACAGCAAAATGTGAAGCAGGATTGGGCAGAAAAGCGCCAGAAACTACTGTCAGACAAGATTGATGTCACCCAGTTCATGGTAGAGCTTGTCGATAGCTATCCCGAAAGCTTCAGGAAGATGAAGGAAGGTGGCTTAAGTGCTGCCGGTATGGGAAAAACTGAAGTCAAATAAAGAGATTTGGGATTTGTTCACCAAAAAGGAGGAATACTTCCCAAAGCAACTGGATGAGCATAACAGGTTTAGTTATGCTGTTAGCAGTTACAAAAGCATCTTAGAGCCACAAGTCTCCAAATTCTTGGTGGAGAATGGCTTCCGGGTAGAATATCCTGAGGGTAAGAAATTTGCCGTCTGCCTGACTCATGATGTGGATGATATATATCCACCCATTACCCACACGCTGTTATCATCTCTTTACTCCTTAAGAGCCCTTGACTTTAACCAGTTAAGTAAACAGCTGCTGTGGAAATTCAATAATAAACGGCAATCGCCCTACTTTAACTTTAGGCAGATTATGGAAATTGAAAGCCAGTTCAATGCCAAATCAACCTTTTTCTTCCTCGCCACGGAGCGTGACCTCCGCCGGTTCCGATACAACATTGAAGACCTGAAGGATGAGCTGAAGGTCATCGTTGACAGTGGCTGGGGTGTTGGCCTGCACGTGGGCTACTACTCCTTTGATAACCTTGCTAGCCTTGTTGCCGAGAAAAATAGGCTGGAGAAGGTTCTTGGCAGGAGGGTGATTGGCTGCCGGAATCACTACCTTCGTTTAAGGGTCCCCGATACCTGGGAACTGCTGGCACAGGCGGGGTTCAAATATGACACTACTCTTGGCTACTCAGACAGCATCGGCTTCAGAAATGGCATGTGCCACCCCTTCCGGCCGCTGAACTTAAACACCAATCGTGAGATTAATATTACCGAGATACCGCTGGCCGTTATGGACGCTACACTTACCGGCTGCACCAAGCCAGCCCAAGCCCTCAACCAGATAAAGGGGCTTATTAACCGTGTAGAGGAGTATAACGGCGTTCTGACGATACTCTGGCATAATGATGTCTTTAGCTGCCCTTTTAAAGAGAGATGGGCTAAGCTATACGAGTCAATACTAAAACACTGCTATAAAAAGAAGGCGTGGCTGACCTCTGCCGAAGAGGTTTACCGCTGGTTCTGCGAAGGTGAATATGAAAATACTGGTAACTGACGGAGCCAACAAAAATAGCCTGGCAATTTTAAGAACCCTCGGCAGAAAGCACAGGGTTGATGTTACCAGCAGCCTCCCCAGGCTAGCCACCCTAGGCTCCTACTCAAAATACTGCCGGAAAACCTGGCGGCTGAAGTCTGACCCCAATGACCTGGAGGCGTATTCAGAAGAGCTTCTAAACATAATTGATGGTGAGGGGTATGATTTACTGCTGCCAGTCGGGCTAAGAAGCTACCTGGTAGCCTCAAAATACAAAAAAGAGATTCAGGAGTTGACGCAGGTGGTGGCAGCGGACTGGGATAAGATGCAGATTGCCTATAACCGGGAAAAAGCGATGGACTTTGCCCAAAACATAGGGGTGCCGACACCAAAAACCTATACCCTGGACACTGAACGCAGGCTAAATGAAATCAATACCTATCCGGTGGTAATCAAATCAACCGATGATTATGGAGGTTCGATAAAGTACTGCCGTGACAGGGAAGAGCTTGAGAAGAACTTTACCAGCTTGGTTAGTAAAGGCAGAAGCGGCATCATTGCCCAGCAGTACATCAGCGGCTTTGGCTGCGGTTTCTACGGGATATACGATAGTGGCAGGTTAATCGCCCATTTCATGCATAAAAGAATCAAGGAATTCCCGGTAACGGGGGGACCGGGTGCCGTCGCCGAGTCCTATTTTGATGAAAAGCTCTTTAACCACGGAAGGAAACTGTGCGACGCTTTAAAGTGGCAAGGTCCCATTATGGCTGAATTCAAGTATGACAGAGCTGATAATGAGTACAAACTGATAGAGATAAATCCCAAGCTATGGGGTTCTCTGGATTTAACCATCGCCGCAGGAGTAAACATTCCAGAGATACTGGTCAGATTAGCCTACGGAGAAATGGTGACTAATGCTAGGAGCTATATTCATATCAGGTATCGCTGGGTGTTCCCCGACGAATGGAAGGTCTTAATGTCTCGATTCTCTTTAAGGAATCTGGCAGATTTCTTTAGGGTGAGTAGACGAACTAAGACTAATCTTAGCCTCTCCGACCCGCTACCCACCATCTTTCAGATAGCGAGAGGTCTTCTAGAAGGTTTCTTTTTGATATTAAGCAGCAGAAAGAGGTTCCCGCACGGGAGAATCAAACGGCCAGAAGCGGGCACGCTGGCAAGAAGGTTACCTGTGACAGCAGATTTTCACATTCATTCCAAACACTCCTCTGACTCCATTCTAGAGCCGAGGAAGATAGTTAAGCTATGCAAGAAAAGAGGGTATACTGTCATCTCAATAACCGACCACGATACCATCAAAGGCTCTCTGGAAGCCAAAAAATATGAGCAGGAGTTTGGTATCAGTGTCCTAATAGGCGAAGAAATACTGACTGATGCCGGAGATATTATTGGTATTAACTTAAAGGAAGAAATCCGGAGCCGGAATTAT
>Ga0114930_10002822_pt1 | contig 15548 bp, 13 predicted proteins | sample AnhtaG_FD_87300 | JGI IMG/M metagenome (GOLD analysis project Ga0114930, IMG submission 87300) | Deep subsurface microbial communities from Anholt, Denmark to uncover new lineages of life (NeLLi) - Anholt_01485 metaG | ecosystem: Environmental > Aquatic > Marine > Oceanic > Sediment | place... | reverse complement strand
TAGAATTCTTATTTGTTTTGGGCAAACATCTTCACAAATACCACATTCAGACCTACCCACACATCTGACAGGATTTCTAGCCAATTTTAAGAACGAGTATTCTGTAACTGCTGAAGAAACTGCGGCAAAAGGACAAATATACCTACAGTATATCCGTGGATACCAAAAAGATAGAACGATAATTAAGGAATAAACAAATAAGATGATGTAACCTCCGAGTTCTAATGCACCAAATTGCGCGGGTAAGAAAATATTTTGAAACAAGTAAGGAAAATATACAAAAATAAATTCCGATAAAGAGAAAAATCCAATTGGTTGTTCAGCAAAAGCGCCTATTTGTGCCTTAAAATCAATATAAAACAAGAAATTAGTATTTTTTGTAATTCCTAAGGGAAATATTATAATTACTAAGGGAAATATTATAATTACGTACTTGATTTTAAGAAGAGATTTGTGTATTTTGAGTTTTTTCTTTTTAGTGGGCATTGCAGCGCATAAATCTTGGATTGAACCAATCGGACATATCCAACCACAAAATACCCGATTTGAAAATAATAAAACTATGATTAATACTGCCAAAAGGAAATATGGAAAAACGCCATCTGCCATAGATAAGAAAATATATTCTAATATTCCAGCTCCACTAGAAAAAGGATTTCTTGGTGAGTTTTGTATAGGTAAAACTTTAATGATTCCTTCTAGACTTATAAGATTGATAGGTAATAATGCTTCAAGAATGAAATAATTTATAATTAAAAATGCAATTATCTGAATTATTCTACGACTGATTTTAATCGAATTTTTCCTTATCTTTAACCTTTTAAATCTCAAAGATATCACGTGTTAACTTTTAAATTAATAAATAATCGCTGGTTAAAAAAATTGATCTTCTCAAAAGGAAATCGAAAAGGGAGAAAGAAAAAAAATTTGTAGACACATTAATTATGCTTTTTTAATTTTGCTAAAGGATTTTTTGTACTCTTCTGGATTTCCTCCAGCATTGAGATAGTCAACATACACTTTTAAACTCTTTAAAAATAGGTCGGCAGCCATTTCCATGATATCTCTTTGGTCTTCTAATTCAAATTCAGCCCATATTGTAACTACGGTTGTATCACCTTTAGGTTCGAAAACATAACCCATTTTTTGCATAGGACTCCCCTCTTGTATTGATGTCATCTTTTCGAAGGGAATATTTTCTATTTCTGTATTTGTTATATCACCAACATTCGTTTTTAAGAAATATTTTTTGGATTCCAGTTGCGTGCATTCAGTTACCACTATATTCCATCTAGGTAAATCTAGATAGTTGTTTAAAATCTCGTAGACTTTTTCCACGGGAGATACAATTTCTATTTTTCGTTCTGCAATTGGCATAAGATCAGCTCTTTTGAAATTTAATTATCATTAGTCACTTAAATTTTCTAATGATATGTAATTAAACTATATTAATTAACTTTTAGTACTACTTTCATTTCTTTTCTTATAATTTACTTTTGCGAGTTTATCAAAGAATTCTGCACTTTCCTCTTTTTCTTTGTTGGAAGGTTGGTAAAAATCGGGATGTATTGTGAAATACAAAAATACTGGTATGACAACGAAACTCACGATATAAGCAAAAGTAAGAGAAAATTTTAATAAAAAGAACCCTTGCAAATCTTGCCCTTCAATGTTAAGATTATAAACAAGATTATAGTTCACAGTGTCATTCTGTGGATTACTGTTTAATTGATAGTTTAAATCAACGGAACCTTGACAAGTTAAATTGTCTCCAGAGAATAATTCAATACCTCTTCTATATTTTCTATTTGGAAAGTAGATATCATTATAACTATATACAATTATTGTATTATGATAAATTCGATAACTAATTCTTTCAATTTCCACAGCCGTTACGCTTGCATTGTATGTGAAATCGAATTCCATATAATAGATATACCAACCCGAATCCCCTCTGCTATGTTCTAACTCTATATTCATAGTAACACTCACATCTACATCACCGTCAATAGTTTGATTTTTAGTCCCTTTCAATCCAAAAAAATCATCATAATTGATTAATAGCGGACTAAAACTCGCTAAAACTGCGATAGATAGACATGTAAACACTATAAATTTAGATTTTTTAGTCTTTAACATCTTTTACCCTCTATTTTTTTAAAACCACAATTTAGAATACAAGAACATTGTCATAAATTGTAATAAAGAAAGAGGTATTTTAATGTTGTGAACTAAGCATTATAATTGAGGCTTCTTCTTGAAAAAAAATCGGGTAATATTATTTATTATTTAAGTAGTATGGTTTCTCTATTTCTAGGACTTTTGGTTGCCTTCCTTAGCTTTTTGTGAATCATTGTCGATAAACTCACACATTTACTTTCTTCTCCGTGGTTCGTTATGACTAATTTTGGTTTGGGTTGAATCCTGCGTAGAAATTGAGATATCTGACTTCTTGATGAGTGACCACTGAATCCCTCTAGCGTAAACACATTTAAGTTTAATCTCACTAGCTGAGTTCTCCCTTTAGCGTTTGTGTATTGAATTTCACGGAATCCGCGTTGTATTCTCGAACCTAAAGTGCCGTTCACTTGATAAGATACGAATATTAGAGAGTTCTTCTTGTCTTCTGCTAACGCTTTTAAGTATTGCACTGATGGGCCACCAATTAACATACCGCTCGTCGCTAAAATTATACAAGGACCTCCCATAATAACATCGTTTCTTTCCTCGTAACCGGAAACTGTAGTAAAGAATTCACTTAGAAATGGGTTTTTACCTTGGTGTAATATCTTTTCTCTTAAATCAGAGCTGAGAAAATCAGGATTAGCAGTATGAATCGCGGTTGCTTCAGAAATTAATCCATCTAAAAAGATAGGTACTTGATCAATGATGCCCTTTGATATCAACTCTTCTAATACAATTATTAGCTCTTGAGCCCTTCCAACTGCTAAAACTGGGACGAGTATTTTGCCACCTCGTTTGATCGTGGAGGTTAGGATTTGCCTGAGCTCTCTCTCCGAATCTTGTCTGCTGGGAATACGATCTTGCGGTCCGCCATAAGTCGACTCGATAAGTAGAGCTTCAACACGGGGAAACTTCACAGCAGCTTTTTCAAGTAATCTAGTCTTCTGATATTTAAAGTCTCCAGTATACACAAAATTATAGCCTCCCTTTCCAAAATGGAGATGAATTAAGGATGATCCTAAGATATGTCCAGAATTATGAAGTGTTAACTTAATATCAGGAGCAATATCTGTGACTTTACCCCATGAAAGAGGTATTGTATGAAGAACAGCACTTTTAACATCTCGTTTTGAATAGGGCATTGGAATACCTTCCTTTTCACAAATCTGAACGAAATCTAATTGTAACATTGTGGATAGATTGCGAGTAGGTAAGGTAGAATACACTGGTCCTCTATACCCATACTTAAATAAGTAGGGGACCATGCCACAATGATCTAAATGAGCATGAGAGATGATTACAGCATCTAGATCTCTTATTGAGAATTCTGGTACATCAAAATGTGGAAATTGATCGTTTTTATTTCCAACATTTAATCCTACATCGAGGAGAATATTGCTATCTCTTGTTTGTATTAAGATACAAGATCTCCCGACTTCTCTAAATCCCCCTAATGAAGTCAAACGAATGTCTAAGTCATTAAAAAGAGTAGGTCTGTGAATTCTTTTTCCAATATTAAGAAGTATATCTTTTTGGTTCTGCCTTTCTTTAGTTAACATTTGTCTAATTAAACTAATGGTTCTTGAAGGTAATGGGGGTGTTCTAATGGTCTTAGGTTGCCAAAAAGTGTTCATCCTAATCTCTTTTAAATTTACTCCCTTTTTACCAATGACTAACCCAGGTTTACCCGATTCTATAATAACCTCGCCACGCGTATGATCAAATTCAATATTTGAAATCTCTGCGTCTTCACTAATTAAATTTCGTATATAATTTTCTGTTTCAGAAGGATCTTTACGGTTTTCTACATTCCAACGAAAAACTACCCTTTTACGCATCGATTTTGCGAGATCTTTTAAAATGTCTGAACCTTCAACTACATCAAGATTCGTATTTTCCGAATAAACTGCTATTTCGGGGCCTTCAAATTCTATTTTTTTTACCTTTATCTCAGGGGGGAGATATTTAATGATTTCTTCTTTAATTCTTTGTAATTCTCCTTCAAAACTCATAATACTCAATTTTGTTATTAATTATTTAAAAATTTCTTAAACATAAAAGCAACTAATTCTTTCCTTGTTTTGTAATAATCTGATATTCATGTTGAAATAATTGTAATGATCTAATTACGATCTCCTTTAAAATTATATACACAGTTATTTAAGTTCCTTAAACGATGTTTTTAAACAAATAGAATAATTCTTAGAGATTAATACTAATACCAGAGATTAAATTTAAGAATGAATTAATTCTAATTTCTATATATTATATAAGTTAATCAAATAAAAACATTTTCATTATAGATTGTGTTAAATTGCATATCTAATGATTAATTACACTAACTTATTTTAAAAGACTGGGTTTAAAACAAGTATGAAAGAATTAAAAATTGGTGCGATCGCAAGTGGTTCTGGTTCAAATTTAGAAGCAATAATAAGAGCATGTGAAGATGGAATTTTGAAAAACAAAGCGAGAGTGAATGTATTGATATGTAACAAAGCTGGCGCGTTTTGCATGGAGCGAGCAAAAAATCACAATATTCCCTTTGAGTTAATTGAATCTAACAAGTTTTTTCATCTCCCAAGAGAGGAATATGATGAAAAAATGATAACTGTGCTCAAAAAATATAATTGTGAATTAGTAGTGTTGGTAGGTTATATGAGGTTAGTAAGTGAGAAATTTATCGATGCTTTTAATGGGAATGTTATGAATATACACCCCGCTTTATTACCCGCATTTAAAGGAATGCACGCACATAGAGATGTGTTAGAATATGGAGTAAAAATTTCAGGATGTACAGTTCATTTCGTAGATGTTAAATCGGATCATGGACCGATCATTATTCAAAAATGCGTTCCTGTATATGACACAGATACTGAAGCTACATTAGGACCACGAGTTTTAGAATGGGAGCATAAAATTTTCCCGAAAGCAATTGAATTACTTTGTGATAAAAGACTGCATGTTGATGGAAGACTTGTTATGATTGATGGTGATGTCAACATATAATAATAATTACTTAAATATGCGGGAAATGATTTCTTTGAAAACTCTGACCCAACTGAAAGGTTAGCGTTATGCTAAACTTAATGAAGAAGATCTTGAGTAATGAGATTTTTCATTTCCCGCTCCTTTAACATTCAAATAAACCTAAAATTTTAATCAAATCAATCATGGTTAAATAATATAATTATCATTTTACAGGAGAAAAAGTAAAAATGCCTCGTAGAAAGGATATCTCAGAAATTCTGAATATAATGGAAAAAACATCTCAGATTCGTAATATTGGAATGGTGGGTCATATTGATCACGGCAAAACCACTCTAAGCGATTCCCTCCTAAGTGAAGCGGGTTTATTATCACCAGATTTAGCAGGTGAAGCGCGAGTTTTAGATTATTTAGAGGAAGAACAGGTCCGTGGAATTACTATGAAATCTACCAATATTTCTTTATATTATGAAAAATCTCTTAGAGGTCACGACCCCTTTCTAATAAATCTTGTTGATACACCAGGTCATTTAGATTTTAGTGGCAAAGTGACACGCGCATTAAGATTAATAGATGGAGTTGTTGTAGTTGTGGATGCTGTTGAAGAAATAATAACTCAATCTATAACTGTTATTAAACAAGCGTTACAGGAAGGAGTAAAGCCCGTACTTTACATTAACAAAGTAGATCGCCTTATCCGAGAATTAAAGCTAACGGATGATCAAATAAGAAAAAAATATACAAGAATTATTAAAGATTTTAATACAATTATTGAAAGACATGCAGATAAACCCTTCAATAAAGAGTGGCAAGTATCTCCTATTAATGGAAATGTTGCTTTCGGTTCAGCGCTCCATAAATGGGGGTTTACATTAAATATATTAGAAAATAACGAGTTAAAGTTTTCAGATATTAGATCGCGGTATCAAAAAGAAACGTACACTAAAGAAACATATGCTGATTTGGCTGTTTATTTTCCAATACACAACGCAATACTAGAAATGGTTATCGATCACCTTCCTAACCCTAAAGAAGCACAAAAGTATAGAATTGGTAAAATTTGGGCCGGGGATTTAGGTTCAGTGGTTGGAAAAGCTATGATTAATTGTGATCCTGAAGGACCTCTAATAATTTGTTTAAGTAAAGTACAAGCAGATAAACATGGTCTAATAGGGACTGGAAGGATATTTTCTGGAATGTGTTCTATGAAAGAGGAAATATTCCTATTAAGAGAAAATAATTATGATGTTATCCGAAGAACTGCTATTTTTATGGGACAGCGGAGGGAACTTGTTGAAAAAATACCTGTTGGAAATATTGTAGCGATTGAAGGGTTGAAAAAAACACAAAGCGGTGAGACATTGATAGATAAAGATTTTGTAGGTGAAATGATACCTTTTGAAGATGTTAAATATGTGTCTACTCCAGTTGTCACGGTTTCAATCGAACCCGAATATTTACGAGAGTTAGATAAGATGAAAGAATTAATGGATAACTTGTTAATCGAAGACCCAAATTTAAGGTTTGAAATTAATGAAGAAAATGGTGAATTTCTGCTTTCCGGAGTGGGACCTTTACATTTAGAAGTAACTGCGAATGAAATAGAAAAACGAGGTGTTAACGTTTCTATATCGGAACCACGAGCAGTTTTTAAAGAGTCTTGTAGATACAGTTCATCTATTATTTCAGTAGAATCATCGCTCTATAAAAACGCCCTTAAACTTAAAATTGAGAGATTAGATGATAAAACATCTAGATTTTTTCAGACTCACGATTTTAAAGTTATCAAACCAAAAGCAAGATTAATAGAATTACTGCAAGAATATACAAATTTAACAGAGAACGAAATTCAAAACTTTTGGATGTATTATGATAATGACAATATCGTAATTCATAATGGGAATGGAGATCTGGACCTAAGTTATAAGGAAACAATTATCGAAATTATTGGGAATATCCTATCGAACGGTCCTTTATGCGGGGAGAGCCTCATGGGAATAAAAATTAATATTGAAACTTTAAAAATCTTAAAGTTAGATGAAGAAAACGCTTTTACTGAATTATCTACAATGTTCTACGATGCCATTAAAAAGGCTTTAAATCAAGCTGAACTAATCCTTCTTGAGCCGATATATCACACAATTATTCAATTACCACCAGATTATATTAAAAATACACTCTCATTACTTTCAAAATATTCTGCTAAAATCAAAAATGTCAATCAAGAAAAAGATTATCAAGCCATTATAGAAATCCTTATACCGGTAAGAAATTCAATTAAATTTGCGGAAGATATTCGTTCTAGCACTTCAGGAAGAGCGTTCTGGCAAAATACCTTCCACGCCTTTATGGAAGTACCTGAGCATGAAGCTAAGAAATTAATTAGTGATTTACGATTTATTAAAGGATTATCATGGTAAATTAAAAAAGTTAAATGCGCCTGCCGGGAATTGAACCCGGGACGCTGGCTTGGGAAGCCAGCATATTACCACTATACTACAAGCGCAAAAAATTGAGAAGTAACTTTTATTAATGACGATTCGCAAATAAATTTTTTTCAAACATTCTATTCATTTTAATAAAATTAATTTTCGTCTCAAATTAACGCACATCTATCTTTTTTGAATGTTGTTATAATCTATTTTTATTATTAAATTTGATAAAATTTTAATTTTCTTGTTTTTTTATAAGATGTTATGAGTAATGAGAAAAAATATTATCAAAAAAATATTAGCTTAAGTAGGCAGGACGCACTCATTATTGTCGATATGCAGAATGATTTTATGCCCGGGGGAGCTTTACCTGTCGAGGAAGGTGATCAGATTATTGATGGTATCAATAATATTGCCAAAATATTCAAAGAAAATAATGGAATAGTAGTACTAACGCAAGACTGGCATCCAGAAAATCATATGTCGTTTGCTAGTAGCCATCCTGACAAAAATCCTGGTGACGAATTCCAATACATAGGAATTGGGCCGTTATTATGGCCAGATCATTGCGTTCAGGGTTCTAAAGGTGCAAGATTTCACGACAAATTAAAGGTTAATTTAGCTCACACGATAATTCGTAAAGGCTATAATCCTAATGTTGATAGTTATTCCGGATTTATTGAAAACGATAAGAAATCTGAAACGGGGTTAGCAGGATTTTTAAAATCTCTAAACATTAAAAGAATTTTTATTTGTGGTTTAGCATTAGACTACTGTTGTTACTTCACAGCATTAGATGGAATTGATTTTGGTTTTGAGGTTTATTTTTTAGTTAATTTAACAAGAGGTATAGACTTACCTCCGGGAAACATCTCTAAATCTCTTCAACACATGAGGGATAAAGGAATAAAATTTTCGACGAAAGACCATTTCTAAATCAAAAATTAATTATTGAGAAAAATAATTTTTTATTATATCGATGAAGTTTCCTTATACTAAAATATTAGCAGTTTGCAGTGTTAGCACTGCTAGAAGTAAAATGGCAGAAGGTTTTCTCAGAGATTTTTTTTTCCGCAATGCAATGGATGTTTCTGTATCTTCCGGTGGTATCGCTTCAAACGCTAGAGATGGGATGCTCATTTCTTTAGATGCGAAATTAGTTATGAAGGAAATTGGTATTCCTCTTTCAGATGATTCTCTTTCAGTTGACCTAAAAAAACATCCTGAGTTAGTACAAGAAGCGGACTTAATTCTCGCCTTAACAGAGAAACACAAAGAAGAAATCTATGATCATTTTAAGTTAAAGAACAAAGATATTTTTACATTAAGAGAATTTGCTGGAAAGAATGGCGATATTGAAGATCCTTCCATGAAAGGTTTTGAAGGTTTTCGAAAAGCACGTGATGAGATAATTAATTGTATAGTTGAAGGAATGAAAAGATATGAGTTAAATATATGATTGAATATATAATAATAGCAATACTGCAAGGATTGTTTGAATGGCTCCCCATTTCTTCTTCGGGGCAAGTTATGATGGTTTCAATTAATTTTTTTGGTATTCCGCCTGAAAAAGCTTTTAGTTTAAGTATTTGGGTACATTTAGGAACTGCGATCGCGGTTTTGATCAAATTAAGAAAAGATTATATTCAAATCATTAAATCCATAATACCAAGGAAGTTTGAGGTTGATGAAAGTGATATCAAGAAGAGAAATTGGTTAATTTATGCCACGATTGGGACTGCTATAACTGCGATCCCATTATATCTCCTGTTTAAATTTGTTATAATAGAAGGTTTTACCGCAACACAAGGTGATGTATTAACTTTAGTGATTTCTGGTTTACTAATTGTAACTGGAATTGTTTTACTGACTTTTAGAAGGAAATTTGGAAAAAAAACTATCAATACCGTGTCAGATCGGGAGCTCATCAAGGATTCGAGCATAGCTGGGTTAATTCAAGGGATTGCTATACTTCCTGGAATATCCCGTTCAGGTTTCACTGTATCTACAATCTTATTCGAGAAATATGACCAAGATCAAAGTTTAAAATTAAGTTTTTTAATGTCAGTTCCTGTAGTACTCGCATCTATTGGAATGGATATTATATTTGGAGAAGGATCTGTATTTGGAACAATTGATATCTTCACAATTTTAATAATAACAGCAGTTAGTTTCATTGTAGGTTACCTTTCAATGGAGCTTTTGTTGAGAATCGCACAAAAAATCAATTTTAGTTATTTCTGCATCTTATATGGAGTATTATCATTCATAATAATTGTTCCTTTCATGTTTTTCGGATAGAAACTATATATTTCTAATATATTCCACCAAATAACTGGATAAGGTGTTTACTACGTTTTTTATTCCTCTAAATCCAGGAAAATCATTTAAATCGATAAGATAAAAGCGATCCCTATCTACAAGTTTTATTAAATCAAATCCAAAAATTTTAAGATTAAGCTCTTTTGATAAGATTTTGGCCAATTCTCTAATTTCTTTAGATACTTTAAATTCTTTCCTTTTAATTGTGTTAACATCAATTTCATTTGGCTTACTTCTTAGAAATATATAAATCGGATTTTCTCTTATAATACCAAATACTTTATCTCCTATTACATAAACCTTTCTTTCAAATCCATCACACTCAATAAATTTCTGAATATAAACATCGTAATATAAAAGATGTTCAAACCTATTGTAAAAAGTATCTACTTCTTCAATCTTTCTAACTAAGAAGTTAAATCTATTATATTTATCGTGCTGATAATGACTTTTAATTACAATTGGAAGTTTAGGTAATGCCCATCTTTTAAATTTAAGAACATCTGTAACATTATTATTCCAAGAGTTGGGAAATGAAAACTTTTTACTAATTTGAGGATGGTCTTTAAATACCCTTCTTAGAGCGTAATCAAGGGAAATCTTGTTTTTGCACATCAGAACTGTATCGACATTGTGTAGGGTTGGAATATTATTTGTTTTTGCATAATGAAGCAAATCAATAGAACAATCGTTTCTCACCTTGACTATAATTAAATCTGCTTCTTTAATCGATTTAGGCATTCTGGAAAGGTTAAAAAACTTTTTCGTAGGATCGTGAAAGTGTAAGTTAACATTAGGTAAAATTTTAAGCCTATTTAAGACGCCTTTTACTATTTCGTGATCTTCCCTAGCTGAAAAAACGACATTTCTTATCATCAATTAAAAATAAAGAAGCGCAGAATATTCTTAAATTTTCCCTCAATGCATACTTTCTTTTTCTATTGAATATTTTGAAAATAAAAACATTTTTAATAAAAGGGAATATAAATTTGAAAGAAAAAGCGTTTAGTAAATTTCTTCGAAGACAAGTATTATTAATTGGATTGCTCTATATGGGAGATTACCTTTTCTTTTTCTTCGAGCAAAATTATTTCAATACTTTCTTAGATCACGTACTTTTTTTACCAGAAATATACATTTCGGTAATGGTCTCATTATCAGCGACAATGGGTCTCATAATAATGATAGTATGGGGTATAATTAGTGATAATACAAGGTCAAAGTATGGAAGAAGACGTCCTTATCTACTTTTAGGGGCTGTTGCGGGTATTGCTATGATGTTTTATGGAATGTCATTGAATTACTACTTGTGCTTAATAATTGATGTTTTGATTATTGGCGTTGCTTCAAATGCATTTCTCGTAGCTGAAAGATCTCTTATTCCAGATACAGTCGAGGTTGAAAAAAGGGGAAGAGCAAATGGGATTATAAATTCAATTAGTTATATTGGGTTATTAATTGGCGTAGCATTCCTATTACTAGGAAATGAATTATTTGGTATTCCTGATCCTCGCCCTGGTGCTACGGGAACGATTATTACACAAGAAGGACATATAATATTATTATCTATGGGTGGGCTTCTTTTTGCTGTCGTAGGAGTTATAGGTTTTTTCTTTATAAAGAAAAAATCTTTTTCTGAGCTTCCCGAGAAAAAAAAATTCTTTATGGAACTAAAGCAAACTTTCAATGTTGCAGAGCTGAAATCTCAGAAAGATTTCTTCAAAATTGTTCTTGCACTTGTAATCTTCCAATCTGGAATTTCTTCCGTTATGCCGTTCTTATTTATTTTCATTTTCGCACAAGGGCTTTCAACTCTACAACTGTTATTAGGAATTGTTATTGCGTTTCCGTTTGTATTCATCGCAACAATTTTTCTAGGTAAGTTGTCTGATAAATTTGGTAGAAAAAGATTTGTTCCCATATCTATGGTTATTGTAAGCATTGGATTTTTATTAATGCCATTTGCTTCAAATAATTATATCCTATTTATGATAGGTTTGCCATTCGTGCTAGTAGGTGTATTAGCGTTAGTCACACCCTTGAATGCGTGGTCTCAAGATTTGTTACCCGAGGATAAACGTGGAAAGTTTACAGGAATATTAAATATCGTTAACACAGTTTCTCAGATTATCGGCTCTTTCGCAGGAGGCTTAGTTGCTACTTTTTTTGGGATTCCTTGGATATTCTTACTTGGTCCCGTCTTTTTTCTAACCTCGATTCCACTATTTCTGAAGGTAAAAGAAACTGTAAATTTATAAATCTAATAATACTCTCTTTTCTTTTTTCTAATAAAAAAACAATTTCAATATTCTGAACTGTGTCAGAATGCTAATATATAGAAGTTCTATCTATAGTTTAATTTGGTATATTTTAAATAAGATCAACTCATAAATGAAATGTTATGGCGAATAAAATTAATATTTGTCTTATTGGCGTAGGAGATGTCGCAAGTGCTTTGGTTCAAGGGATTGAAAAGTATAAAAAGCATCCAAATGAAATCATAGGCTTATTACCAGAAATTACTCAATATCACGTTGATGATTTTAATTTTGTATTAGGTATTGATGTAAATTCAAACAAAGTGGGTAAAGATCTAAGTAAAGCGATTTTTGCTGAACCAAATTGCAATATGATTTTATTCAAACCTGAATTTCTAAACGCTCCCGTGCTAAAAGGCCCAGTATTGGATGGATTAGATAGTAATATAAAAAATATCATCCCTACAGATAGTAGCCAGTCCCAAACTAATGTTATTGAAGAAATGAAAAAAAGAAATGTTGATGTTGCAGTAATTTTACTTCCAACGGGTTGTCACAAAGCAGTAAAGTTCTACGCAATGGCGGCTCTTGACGCAGGTGCCTGCGTTGTTAATGGAATGCCTTCTTATGTAGTTAAAGATCCTGAAATCGTAAAAAAAGCCGAGGAATCAAATCTCTCACTTATAGGAGATGATATAAAATCACAGATAGGAGCCACTATTATTCATCGCGCTTTAACCAATTTATTTCCTATGAGGGGTGCTACTCTTGATCGCACTATTCAATTGGATTGGGGCGGATCGTCAGATTTTTGTAACTTGTTAACACCTCAATCTAATGGAGAATTAGTTTATGAAAAAGGCAAGCGCCAATCTAAAACTGAAGCTGTTGTAGCTAATCTTCAAAATAAAGATAGTGTAGAATGTAGAATATCTGCTGTTGACTATATTCCATTTTTAAAAAACCAAAAAGAGGCTTATATGAGACTGGAAGGTCGAATTTTTGGCGGTGCTCCAGTAAGAGTTGATATTACGATGTTCGTTGAAGATGGAAATAATTCGGCAGGAATTATAGCCGACTGCATACGCGTTTCTAAAATTGCTAAAGATCGCAGTATTGGAGGAATTTTACAGTCAGCAAGCTCATTCTTTAATAAACGTCCTCCAGAACAATTAGACGATTATATCGCAAAAAAAAGACTCTTAGAGTTCATAGAGAATCGACGCGAAAGGTAAATTCAGAGTTTGATTTCAATGTAATTTTTAAAAGAAAGATTTTGATTCAATTCTATTGAAATACTAAAATTGTCAACGTTTAATATGCAGGTTTTTCTCTTAGAGCTGCACGCTCTTTTAATTTCATAGCTCTCCCTGTTACATCTGTTCGACCTACAGCTCTGAGTCTCACAAGTGCATGTGGATAGGGAGATAAATATTCTTCTTCCACCTCTTTTTGAATCGAAGGGTCAATGTTTTTAAGTTTATTATAGATATTTGCTTTATCTTCTACAGATGTGAATCGTGGATCGACCACTACAGCAACATGGAACGATACACCCGCATCCCAGAGTCTTTGAGCAGCTATAAACGGGAGATCCACATATTTTTTTTTAATCCCTGTTTTTTCCTCGAAGGATTCAGGTAGTCCACCCCTTATTGACAAACGGACATGTCCTACCGTCCTATCACTCGAATCTCGAGAAGCGTATTTAGCAAAACGAGGTGCTAAGCTTTTATCACAAGCGAGCATAACTCCATTTGTTTCAATTACAAAGAGGTCAAATGCATTCGAGTTTTGGTTAACTAGATCTAGGACTGCATAGAGATGGTTTGGGCATAGAGTAGGTTCTGCGCCGCTTATTCTAGCACGTCTCAAACCTTTAAATAACATAACTTTACGTATGTGTGAGTAAACCTCCATAGGTGAGTAAAATTCTCCATAGAGTTCTGGCCAGTCACGACTCCAATCCACCCAGCAAAATATACATCTAAAGTTACATCCAACCGAATAAGCTGTAGCGATCCCTCCATAAACACTTACCGCGTAAAAATTGGTATATTTCCGATGAACTGAGCCATTAACTTCTTTACATACAACTTTGCGTGTTTGTGTAGTTAATTCCCATGGATCAATTGGAAATGGGTGAATTAACTTTGTTGTTTCATCGCGCATTGCATAACGAATTTTAGTACTCTCTAAGTTAAAATTAGGCTTCGGCAAATTTTATGTTCATTAGTTGTTTTTATTCTATTGTTCTTTGATACTTATTATATTTATAGTAGTTGAATAATAAATATTGACGTATAAAATAGTGCTAACTTTTAGCTTTAAGAAAAGCTTTTTGGTATATTTCTCTCATATTCATCAGGTTATAAATATGATCTGATATCAGACTTACTCCTTCGGGGATGCTTCTAAAACTTGGGAAATCGTTAATATCTATAATATAAGGACCTTTATCAGTTAGAATATAGTCTAATCCAAATATAGACATACCAATTTTTCTTCCTAACCTAAGAATCCTCCTTTTAAATTTCTCTTCTACTGGAACTCGAATGTGTATAAGATCTAGAGGAGTTAGTTCTTCTGTTTGCTGTAGACGATCATGAGATGTGATTGACACAACCCAATTACCTATAACATATAATTTATAAATAATATCGTGTTCGCCTAAGTATTCTTGGAAAAATAGTGAGTTTTCATCAAAATTTTTGATTAATTCGCTTAACTCTTTTGGATCTTTAGCAATTCCAACGATTCTGTCGTTTTTTGGCAATCCAGGTATATTATGAGAGTCCAGCTTGACGATTACATCCAATCCCTTACGAAGGGCCTGTAAAGCGTCAATTTTAGAACTGAATAATTTCGGGGTGTTAATTTTTTTATATTCATTTTTGATTTTTCTAAAAGTATCAAATCTGCTCTCACAAATTTGAACAGACTTTAAATCATTTAGTAAAGGAATCTCTGGACAAATTTCTTTAATTATTTTATAAATCCTCCTATTAGCTTGTTGAGTTGTGAGTTTAACGATTAAAAAAGAAATAGGATATTTTTTCAACTTTTTTTCCAAATATCTCGCGTTAAAGGATTCAAATCCATTTTTCATTAAATTAACTATAGTAATATTATAATTTTTTATTAGGAATTTCTTGATATTTTCCATTACTTCAAGATCCCTATTACAAATGGCTCCAATGTATTTCTTTTTTATAGTATTAGCCATTTAAAAAACTCTTTCAATTTGATTTCTTAAAAACAAATTAAAATATATAAATGTATTGATTGATTCAAGCAACTCTTTTAAACTATCTTAGAATTATACTAATCATCACTAAAAAATATTATATTTTCGTCGAGTAGT
>Ga0114930_10002821_pt1 | contig 15549 bp, 13 predicted proteins | sample AnhtaG_FD_87300 | JGI IMG/M metagenome (GOLD analysis project Ga0114930, IMG submission 87300) | Deep subsurface microbial communities from Anholt, Denmark to uncover new lineages of life (NeLLi) - Anholt_01485 metaG | ecosystem: Environmental > Aquatic > Marine > Oceanic > Sediment | place... | reverse complement strand
GCTGGAAAAGCATGATCATGTATCCTGAGTGTGCGATTGTTTCTCCGAGTATGCGTTTCACGCCATCCACATCGTGGGATAAAAAGTTGGCAAAACCTGTGCCAAAAACGCTTCTTATTTCGAAATAGAGCCGGGCCGTGTCGAGATTGCTGTCCACATAAAGGGCACACAAGTTAAAAAACGCCCAGAAGGGAAGCCAGAAAAATAAACCGAGGAGCACGATGAATACAGCAAACTTCCAATCGGAAAAAGCGATCAGGATATCCTTGAACTTTTTACCGAGTGTCGCCCCTTCAATCTCTCTTTTGGGCTCTTTGTAAAAGAGAATGGTAAAAAGAAGCATAACGCCTATGGCGATCGCTCCTGCCATAAAAGCCACATTCCAGGATATCACCCGAAGTTTTCCCATCACGATGGGGCCAAAAGAGGCCCCCACATTGACCATTTGGTAAAAAATCCCGAATCCCAGTGTTTTGTTCGTCTTGTCGGTAACGGCCCGGACCGTGCCGGCGATAAGGGGCTTGAAGATGCCCGCTGCCAAGCCGATGCTGAGCATGGTCAGGGCAATCCCGGAAAATGATTTGGTGAGAAGCAGGAGCAAAATCGAAGGCAGATAGGCCAGATAAGAAACGATAAGGACTTTTTTGAATCCATATCTGTCGGCAAACGTGCCGGAGATGATAGGGATCCCGTAAGAAAACGCCAGAAAAATGCTCTGGACAATTCCCAGCTCTCCGGCGGAATAACCGAGCTGCTGCATGTAGATGCCGAAGGGAATGAAGATCCCGTAGTAGGCGAATCGCTCCAGGATCTCGATGGTGTTGGCCGCCCAAAAGATCCCAGGAAAAGGAGTCCTTGGTTCTTGTACGACCTGAGTGCTCTCTCCCATTCTACCCTCTCTTATAGCCTGAACTATTCATAAAAAATGCCGATACCTTTTTTTAGTTCAGCAATATCAAGATGTTATCCTGACATTGCTGAAAAAACTTTTCAAGAAGAATCTTTTTAATTTCATCGGCATTTTTTACCCTAAGGGCGAGCCAATCTCACTGCATCGGCTTCGTTGTAACCCCCCTTGCGGTAGTTCACTACAGCTGCGTGGGCTAATTCCTTGCCGCTACAGCAATCTTGGCTCGTGAATAATCCAGGATAGATATTTATTGCTAGCTTTCGAATAAATTTAAGATTGTCGTGAACGTATCATTTCTTTTTCGATTTATAAAGCCAGCCGCTGGCAACCCTTAAACCTCCTTCACCGGATGGAGTTCATTTTCCGAATGAGCGATGACCGTGGCGGCTGCAATATCGCCTGTGATGTTGATCACGGTCCTGGACATATCCAGGATTCGTTCCACACCCAGGACGAGGGCGATTCCCTCCAGAGGGATCCCGACCTGCCTGAGCACGATAACCAGCATCAAAACACCCATGGCAGGTGCACCGGCCGCACCGATGGAAGCGAGAGTGGCTGTCAGGACGATGGCTAATTGGTCTCCGATGCCCAAGTTCATTCCGTAAACCTGTGCGATAAAAACAGCCGTCACTCCCTGGTAGAGAGCTGTGCCGTTCATGTTGATGGTCGCACCCAGAGGCAGAACAAAGCTGGATATCTGCTTGGAAACGCCGATTTTGTCTTCGGCACATTCCATGGTGACAGGCAGTGTGGCCGAACTAGAGGAGGTGCTGAAGGCGATCAACTGGGCCTCGTAAATGCCTTTCCAAAATTTAAAATAAGGGTATTTGGTGATAAGCGTCACAACCGCGGGATAGGTGAGGGCCAGGATGAACAAACCCCCGATAACAACAGCACAGTAGCGCAGGAGGGACATCAAAATATCCACACCAAATGTGCCAACGACAGCCGCAATGAGGGCAAAAACCGCATACGGTGCAATTTTGATCACGATCTCAACGATCTTGACCATGATGTCATTTATCGCTTCGAAAAACGAGATGACCGGTTGCATCCTTTTTTTGTCGAGAATGGATATGACAACACCCATGAACATCGCGATGAAGATGATCTGGAGCATATTGGCTTTGACAAAGGAATCGGCTGGATTGTCTGGGATGATGTTGATAAGCACTTCCCCAAGCCCCGGTCTTTCCTCAGCCCTAATGGTCTGGGCATCGGCCGTCTCTCCGTAGCTTGCTTTGAGGTCGGCTTGGACCGATTCAGGAATATTGGAACCGGGCTTGAGAGCATTGGCCAGAAAAAGACCGAGGGCAACGGCCGAAATATAATAGGCGATGTAAAAAACGAGTGTTTTGCTGCCTATGCGGCCTATTTTGCGCATATCTCCGAGGCTGGCAACACCCACGAGGAGGGAGGCGAAAATCAGAGGGATCACCACCATCTTGATCAGACGGATAAAAGCCGTCCCGATTGGGCGGATGACGGCTGCATCGGGCCCGTAGATCAATCCGGCAATTGCACCCAGGACAAGCCCCACAAAAATCTGGGAGGCAACGCCTGTACGGCGGAGGGTTGTGAAAAACAGGATGACGACAGCCCCTAGAAGAAGAACCGTCTGGACGATCTTGATGCTGGTGGCATCGGCCGGGCGGCCTAAAGCCAGGGCAACAAAACAGAGCGATGAAGCAGCGACTGCTCCGAGGATCCGCTTTTTAGCAATATTCATGGGGAGATTATTACCACAATATCGGCAAAATTAAAAGGGGACGTCCCATTAGGTACCACCCTATTCCTTCCAATGAATATCTTTATGTAAAATTATCGATAGGGTGGTACCTAATGGAACGTCCCCAATTGACAAATCCAAATCACTGTCATAGGATTAATGATTCTAAGCAAAATGAAACGATATCTAAAATGGCTATTTGTTCTGATCGGGATCGTTGTCATCCTTTATTTAAGAACGAACACCGATTTTATTAAATTCGACGAAACATTAAAAGATTTCGGCTTATGGTCCATCTTGCCCGCACTGGTTACCCTCGTTCTTTGTTTTGCTACCCGCGAAGTTATCCCTTCCCTCTTCGCTGGCATATTGCTTGGAGGATTTATCAGCGGGAAGTATAACATTGTCCAGGAGTTCCTTATACCATCGATCGGAAGTGCAAAATACGGAGAGATCTTGCTGGTCTATCTTTGGTGCTTGGGAGGTCTCATCGGCATCTGGGGGAAGACGGGAGGTGCTCAATATTTTGCCCGATGGGCTGGTGCAAAGATCGCTAAAGATCGACGTTCCGCCAAGTTTTTTGCCTATCTTATGGGTGTGCTTTTTCACCAAGGAGGGACCATCAGCACGATTCTAGCCGGTTCCACGGTCCGGCCTGTGTGTGACGAGAAAAAGGTCAGCCATGAGGAGCTCTCCTATATCATCGACTCCACCGCCTCACCCATAGCCACGGTTCTGCCATTTAATGTCTGGCCACTTTATATTGGAGGACTTGTTGTTGGCACATCACCCATCTTTGCTGATTTGGACGTGAGTAAAGCATATATTTTTAAAGCGATCCCCTTTAATTTTTATGCATGGTTCGCCCTAATATTCACGTTGTTGTTAAGCTGGGAAAAGTTGCCTTGGTATGGGAAACGAATGAAAAAGGCTATGGAACGGGTAAAATCCACTGGGGCCTTAAACAAAGAGGGAGCCCAACCACTTATTTCAAAGGAATTATCAGAGCTCAAAATCCCAGAGGGCTTTAAGCCATCCATACTTGGGTTTCTTGTTCCTATTGGAATACTCTTAACCGTCGCTATAGGGCCTTATCTGATCATTGGCAAGCTGTATGTATCCGAAGCGTTTATATTGGCCACATTATCGGCCATGATCTTAGCCATGTATCAAGGTATGCAATTGAAGACAATCATCGAAGGCTTTGTCAATGGATGCAAAGGAGTTACCGTTGGAGCCATAATCTTGGGTCTGGCAGTCACTTTGGGAAACGTATCAGGATCCCTGGGGACGGCGAATTTCATCATCCGAATGAGCGGGAAATTGATAATTCCTTTTTTATTACCAGCAATCTTTTTATTCGTGACGATGTTTATATCTTTTTCCATCGGGACATCTTGGGGTACCTATGCGGTGGTTTTTCCCATCGCGATGCCTTTAGCGTATTCGGTCAACTCTGATCCGTTCTTTACCCTGCTCTGTTTCGCCGCTGTAACGGGAGGCTCGGTTTACGGCGACAATTGTTCGCCTATCTCAGATACAACGATCCTTTCTTCGCTGGCCACTGGTACAGACTTAATGGATCATGTATTTACCCAATTGCCATTGGCGACTTTGGCAGCTGGTTTAGGAGCTATAATGTATACAATCACTGCTCTGTTAATATTATAGGTACTGCGAGAGGGCATTTTGACGTTGCCTTGACATTTTTCTTCTTCTGCTTTTAACAACAAATTTATCATCAGACACAGATACTGATAGAGAATCTGTATGTTCTTATCGAGAACAACGAGCTAAAGGGGGACGCTCCATTTGGTACCTAATGGGACGTCCCCACTATCATCCTTTGGGTTCAATGATTTCCTGGAAATGGGCCACAAATATAGGGTAAACTATCAGACAAAATCCATGATAAATTTTTGGCCTTTCCGCTTCGGCATCGTGATGTTGGGGATCGAAGTCGTTCTGTTCATCTTATGCGTGATTCTAGACCAAACATCGGCTGCCAAATTCCTCTCGATGCTCGCCGCCAACCACATCGGGGGACGGCTTCCCTTTATCACAGTCGGCTTAGAAAACGGGTTCAAGCCCTCCCTGATTATTCCGATCATCATTTTCTACAACACGACATACCTCTTGTTGGTGTACTCCTTATTTGTATTCCTCTCGAGAGGAATCAAAAAGTCTAAATTCGTGGCGAAATTCATCAGGTCCATGAAAACAAAAGCGAAAAAGAGAAAACATTTTTTTAAAAGATGGAGCCAGCTCGGCATAGCCTTTTTTGTCTGGATCCCCCTGCCCTGGACCGGAGCAGCCATCGGCTCCTTCATCGCCAATCTGGAAGGATACAGCGACAGGGATACACTTTTGGTCGTTATCCCTTCTATGTGGGTGGGCATTATTTCCTGGACATTGTGGTTCGACGAGCTTTACAAGTTCATCGACAGAATCGGCAGGGGCAAAACCATGTTCATCACGATATTCCTGCTGGTTGCTCCTTTCCTCTTTTATTTGATTAACCTGATGTTCAGAGGGAAAAAAAGCAAATAATTTAAGCAAAACTCAAGAAAATGTAACTAATTACGTAAAATAGTCGTAGTAGAAATGATGATACTAAATTTAAGGAGAACTTCATGAAAATGCGTAAATTTACCTATGTTCTTTTGCTTTTGCTTTTGCTTCTCACTTTCCAAGTGGCTGTGGCTCAACAGCCAGGCGAAATCAGCTTCCATGATGAATCGGTCATGCCAGCGGGAATAAAAGGAGAACAGATCGAGGCCGTCATCACCACCGTAAACGCCGATGATCCCGATCGTGTCCGTGAATTCATGGAAAAACACTGCACGGAAAGATTCCGGAATTTTGCGCCAATGGATCAGCATATAGATGTTTTTCTCAACCTCTTCCAAGAAACAGGCGGCATGGATTTCCACAGCATACGCACCTATGTGCCTGAACGAAAAGGAGAGACCGTCGTTATCCTCAAGGACCGAAACTTCGGCAGTTGGCGTGCCTTTGTCATGAGTCTCGATGAAAAGAACGATTCCCTTATCTCTGGATTGAATTTTGCGATCGCCAGAACTCCCTCCAATATCAAGGAACCTACTCTAAACGAAGGACAATTCCTCCAAAACATCAAAGACATGATGGAGGAACTGATCAAAAAGAATGTTTTCTCAGGGACACTCCTCATCGCCAAAGGAGATAAAATCCTTATGACATCTGTGGGTGGCGAAGCCAGCATACGCTTCCATGTGCCGAACAATATCGCCACCAAATTCAACCTGGGATCGATGAACAAGATGTTCACAGCCACTTCCATCATGCAGCTTGTCGAAAAAGGGCCTCTTTCCCTGACGACCCGATCAGCAAATATGTGGACAAATCATGGCTGCCCGAAGAAGTAACCTCCAAAATAACCATACATCACCTTCTCACCCACACCTCAGGACTGGGAAGTTACTTCAATGAGACTTACATAAAGGGATCGCGGGAACTTTTCCGGCTTGTCGATGATTTCAAGCCTCTGGTAAACGGAGAAAAGCCGGCCTTCGAACCGGGGAAACGCTTTCAGTACAGCAACACTGGAATGCTGTTGCTCGGAGTCGTGATCGAGAGCGTGACCGGGGGGAGTTATTTCGATTACATCAGGAAAAACATCTACGAACCATCCGGCATGACGGATTCGGATAGCTACGAAATGGATTATCCGGTCGAAAACCTGGCCATCGGGTACAGCAGGGATCGAAACAGCCTGTACGGCTGGCAGAACAATCTCTACAAACATGTCATCAAAGGAGGTCCGGCCGGAGGCGGATTCTCCACAGTCAAAGACCTCCACCGATTCGCAAGGGCCATTCAGACAGGGAAGCTCGTATCACAAGAATCCTTGGATAAGATGTGGAAAGACTATGCAGGAGGATATTACGGCTACGGATTTTCGGTCGAGGAGGGCCTCAACGGCAAGGTCGTCGGCCACGGCGGAGGATTTGACGGGATAAACTCGAATATAGATATCTATCTCGACAAAGGTTATATCGTCGCCGTGATGTCAAACTACAACAACGGCGCCAGCCCTATCGCCCAAAAAATCGGCCAGCTTCTCGCCCGAGTCCGATAGCAAGTGCCTATCTTTTCTTATTGATCGGGTCGCCTTTCACCTGAAAAGGATTAGTAGAAATCGCGCCAGCCCCCTATTATGGCGGCCGGAGGGAATGGATTTAAAGATCCGTTGCTTAAAACTATAGCATACAGACAATCTTGGATTCAATGTTTTGGGGATAGGCAAAGGGATGTTAATCTTGGCTGTCCGCGGATAGATATGTCCGGGCTCCAGCAAAGCGATTTTGGAAATATCGATTGGAGAGAGATTCAACCCGGATGATCTTGTTTTTTCCGGGAGCATGGATGAAATTCCCGTCTCCGGTGTAGATCCCCACATGAGAGATCCTATTCCTCTTTTGGCCGAGGAAAAAAACCAGGTCACCTATATCGAGGTTTTTCTTTGAAACGGGAGTGCCGGATCTGAACTGGGCCAGGGATGTCCTGGGCAAATGCAATCCGACAAGGTCATAGACAGCCATGGTCAGGCCGCTGCAGTCGAAGCCCTTATCCGGTGTATAGCCTCCCCACCGGTAAGGTAGACCTAAAAAACTGTGCGCACGGGTGACAATCTCATTTCGGACAGATTCAAGGCCGGATTGTCGCATTTTGCTGACCGCGTATGTTTCCGGGCTTACGACAAAATATTCCTGGATGAAACCAGCTTGTTTGATGCGTTCGGCATTCTCCTCGGCGGGACGTCGGGAAAGGTAGTTTCCGAACCTAACCTTGTACAGGCCGGATTCATGTTTGAAATAATAGGCATCCAGGTTTTTGGCATTTAACGAAAGTGTCAAGCGGACTGCGTTATCCAAGTTTCGGAAAGCCCCGACTTGAATTACAAAACCCGTCTTGGAAACAGTCCATTGATCTGACGGAGGGCTTGTTTCCAAAGCCACGGAAGAATTTTTTGAACAAGAAATGAACAGAAAGAGGAATAAAGCCAATACTGCCGAAACGAGACATCGCATGAATGCCACCCATATATTTTGTCGATTGACCTGCTCAACCATTGACATCTTGGAAGACTAAAGAAATAATATCTGCTATTAATAGAAATAGTCAAATACATCGCCGGATAAACAAGAAAAGAGAAAACATGGAAAATAAAAAATTTAACCGTCGCCGCTTTATTAAGAGCGGGATCCTCGGCCTGGCCGGGACTGCTGCAGGAAACACTTTTCTCAAAGCAGGTCTTAAAAGCACAAATCTGCCTTCGGTGGAAAAAGAAAACTTCATATACCGGACACTGGGCAAAACCGGAATAAAACTTCCTGTCGTCAACATGGGTGTGATGAATGCTGACAATCCTAACCTCGTGGCAGCCGCACTGGACTCAGGAATCGTCCTGTTAGATACAGCCCATGGTTACCAGAAGGGCAAAAACGAGGAAATGATCGGCGACGTGATCAAGGAGCGCAAACGGGACTCTTATGTGCTGGCCACAAAAGTCGCATACTCTAAGGATCGGAAGACCGGCCTTTACCCGCCGGATAAAAACGTTCAATCCTTCGAGGATGAATTCAACATCAGTCTCAAACGGTTGGGCTTGGATTATGTCGACATCCTGTATATCCACGGCATCTCGGTAAAAGAGACGGTTTTTTTCGAGCCTGCCATGAAATTCCTGGAAAAGATGAAAAAAGAGGGCAAAGCCCGGTTTGTCGGATTCACAGCTCACCGCAATGAGCACAAAATGCTGGATGCTGCGGTGGAGAGCGGATTTTACGATGTTATTCTGACATCTTACAACTTCCGGCAAAAAAACAAGGAAGAGATCGGCCAAGCCATAACGCGCGCAGCCAAAGCAGGGATCGGAATAGTGGCCATGAAAACACTGGCCGGTGTGTATTGGGACAAAAAGCGTAAGGATCCCATCAACATGAAGGCTGCCCTCAAGTGGGCCCTGCAGAATGAAAATGTCCACACATCCATTCTGGGATTCACCGCCTTCGACCAGATGGAGCTGGACCTTACTGTGATGGAAAATCTGACTTTGACGCCAGAAGAAAAAGCAGATCTGAGGCTGGATGAGGGAAAGGCCCATGCCGGGCTCTACTGCCAGCAGTGCGGCATATGCGAGGAGCAATGCCCTTCGAATGTGGATATTCCCACTCTGATGAGAAGTTATATGTATGCCTATGGCTACAAAAATTTGAGCCTGGCCCACAGCACGATCGAAGATTTGGGATCCCATCTGCCATGCACGGATTGCAGCTCATGCAGTGTCAAATGTCCCAATGGCTTCGATATCGGCCAAAAGGTTCAGGACATTATCCGCCTAAAGGCGGTCCCCCAAGAATTTCTCGCTTAGGTCATTTATACTTTTTCGCGATTTTAGGCGCTCTGATCCAGTTCCCGTTCCATATCACAAGGTCTTTATCATAATCTTTGTCAGATTTTAACTCATAAAGACCAGCCTCCGGCTTTTTGGGATTATATGTCCAGTTTTCTTTCTTTCCATCCCGTCCGTATGAAACGATAACAATATCTTTATCCGTACAGCCCTCTATGCCGTCGTAAACGCCGTTGCCGGCTTTTCCGCTGTAAACCCGATAATTGCCCTCCCAACCGTCGCTTATCGGAAGCACCTTGATATAAAACGGAGACAGAGCCTCGTTAAATTCGCTTCCCTTTGTGTATGTGCCTGCCTGCTTCGGTGGAACTCCATGATCCGTCATGTAGTCTGTCATAGCCTGATTGATAAAAGTAACATCTCTCATGGACTGCAATTTCTTTCCTTGATCGGTCAATTCAGCAGCTCCCATCTTTTCTAAACCCATCTGTTTTTCGTACTCTTCGATCAACTTTTCTCGTTTTTCTTTTGTGTCCAGATAGAGCCGAAGCTCGATGATTTCATGGGAGATAGCTTGAGAGAGCTTGTTAATAGCCTCACTCCCTCCTGCTTTTTGGACATCGTATTTCTCGCCCTCGATATCTTCGATGAATTTATTGATCTCTCTAAAGTAATAAGGGCCCATGATGTTGTTTTTATCTTTTTCAACAGGAGTTATTACGATGTTTAGAACCACCAGGATCCTGTGGAATCTCTTGAAAAATACATCATCGATTTGATTCTGAGCCTTAGCATTATTGGCATCGCGCATCATCCCTGCAAGTGCTTTCTGGGTTTTCTCCATAACACTTTCCTTCATCTCTGCCAGCTCCTTGAAAGTGACAAAGACGGTATCCAGAAGCGCATATCCTGCATTTTCCTCTGCAGGACCGGATGAAACGATGGCCTTGAGATTCACATAAAAAATAATAAGAACAGAAACGATTAATACGAGAATAATCATTTTTTTCATCATTGAAACCTCCTTCAGTTTTTAAATATTCAATTCTCCAGATTTGCCTTTTTCGGCTTTGTTGAGGAAAGCCGAATTTTGCAAGACCTTGCTTAAGTTCTGAACGATATCTTCATCCGGAGCATTTTCCCTTTGGATGGCGAAGATCACACGTTTGATCGACCACTCAAATTCATAAATGGCGGATTTTTCGGCATCTAGCTCAACTTGAAGAGGGTATTGGTTCAGGATGGTTCCATGCTGGCTGAACAGTTGAACGAAGGTATTTTTGATGTGCATTTCTTCTGATCCAAAAGAGGAAGGGAGAAAAAACTTCGTGGATAGCCACCCGAGGAAAAGAATAAGGAGAACAGTGCTCCCGGCAATGGCTGGTTTCCGGATCCAGGATGCATAAGACCTGGATGGCTGATTTTCTTCGGCAATTTTTTGATCCAGACGCAAACTGAAAACGTCTTCTCGATAATCCCGAAGAGCCTCTTCCTTTTCCTTTTGAATGAGATCGATATATTCAGACATTTTAATCTCCCTTTATCTGTTCCTTGATGGCCTGACGAGCACGGTTCAATCTCGACATCACGGTCCCCAGCCCAATCTTCAAGGTTTCGGCTATCTCCTGGTAGGAAAGGTCGCCATATTCCTTCAGAACAAACGCATCTCGTTGCTTTTTGGGCAACTTCTGTATGGCCCCTTTTAACAGGCGGAGTTGTTCTTGATGGATCATTTCCGATTCGGGAGTCTGGGGATCTTTTATCTTTCGAGTCATCTCAAAAGCAGAAATACGATCGAGCCGGTGTTTTTTTTGGAAATTCAGGCAGGTATTTCTAGCTATCCTGAAAAGCCAAAACTTTGCAAGCGATAGTTCAGTCAAAGTGCCGATGTTTTTGTAGGCCTTGAGGTAAACCTCTTGGGCCAGGTCTTGAGCATCCGACGCATTCCAGGAAAAGCCCAGGCAAATCAAGAACACCTTTTTCTGGTATGTCATCAACTCTTCGAAAACCTGGGATTTTTTTTCTTTTACGGCTGTGTACCCAATCATATCAATTCCGGCTAGAATTTCCACTCGTGTTTTTCATCCTCTATAGATAAAAGACAACCAAAACCCCCCAATATTCCATTTTAATTCGGTACCGGGATACCTGACCCCTTAACTCTCTAATTAAGGGGTCAGGTATCCCGGCACCGAATTAATGGGCACCGAATTAATGAATTAATGACAAGGTGTGTTCGAGGACGGTGTCTTTGCCGGCAGCGATGTCTTGGGGTGCCAGGGAAATGCGAATATCCGGCAGGATGCCTCGGTCCTGTGGCAATCCCTGGACTGCAGAGGCAAAGGTTCCTGTGGCCACCGAAACCTGAAAACGGATGTGCCTCAATAAAAAAGAATTTTTGGCATCATGACAGATATAGGTGGCTCCGGTCTCTTCCCCGATCATTGTCCCTATCTTGTGATATTTCAATAGCCCCAACAGATGCCCTGTCGTGGAAGCCCCTCCCCCATCGATCAGAACATACAATTTCCCTTTAAAATGATTTTCCCTCAAGGGGACTGGCTCTGCCAAACGGGCATATCTCCCATAAGGTTTAGAAAAATAGGGGACGGGTTTGGGAGCAAGGTAGGCAAAAAGACGGACCGCACAAAAAGGATCGCCGCCGTTATTTCTCCTCAGGTCGATGATCAAATTTTTGATCCCTTTTTTTTCAATCTCTGCGAAGGATCCATCCACAAATCCAAAAAATTTATCATGATCTCTATAATAATCAAAATGAGGGATGGTCATGATGGCCGTGCTTTTATCATTCCGTATATCAAAATCTAGATCTCTCGGCTCTATCATATTTTTCCAAATTCGGTTAGTGGGGACCGGATGTATCACAGCCTTTCGTGCCGTTTCTTCCCCTGGTTTTTGATAAACCACGTCGAATGAATCCGGATGCCCGTAAAAAAGCGAATAAATCAATGGGAACCGAAATCCGAGACGGAATTTTTTGTATTGATCCGAACGGGCATCGGCCGATATCACCGTTTTCAAATCCCGCAGAATTTCTTTCATCGTTTTTCCGTTGATGGATAAAATCTTTGCCCCTGCGGGTAGCGAATCGGTTTCACTGTAAGAACGGTAGGCATAGGCGTTTTCGCCAACAAATCTCATCTTGATCGGAAAAAGCTTTCCGGACAGATTATTCCAATATCCCAAAGGCATCCAAACGGACGAATGCATGCATCCCATCCGTGCCATCAGCATTGAGAATACACGATATGCATCTTCCAGCTCCATGGAGCCATTCAGCTCGTTGAATCGCTGATCGAACAAGACATCAAAATCTTCCTTGGATATGTAATCGTACATGGCCGGGTGCATGCCCTCCATGGCACGCCGCATCTGCTGCAAATCCTCCTGCAACTGCTCTAGTGTAAATGCCGTGTCCACATCTTTTCCCTGTAACAAAACAAACGGTGCAAGGCCTACCAAGATGTAAGCAGTAAAAATTAACTTTTGTGATTCTTTTGTCATGAATATCTCCCCAATTTAGCGTGGGACATGAATGTTAAACTTAAACACCCGAATCGAAACATGGTCTTCTGGTTTCTGCTTATTCTGCTCCATCTGATCCAGCAATTCCGAAGTAATTTTTGCATATATTTCATCCCAGTCTTGGAGAGGCACGGCAGATGTTACTACATAAATGAGCATCTCTCCCATGCCTTTCTCCATATAGAGCCAGTTGGGAGGTGAGGGAATAATGATCGTTTTCCCAGCTTGGAGAGGGTTCTGTACCGGGTTGTATTCTGTGTTCGGGAATAGCCTGGTGAGCTGTTTATTGGCTCCGGCCTGGAATACATAGACATAGCGCTCCTGAGGAAGCTGTAAAATCAAGCGGTAATTATCCTCAGAAGAAAGGGACATGATCTCATCCTGGGGCGAGCTGATATCCAGCCCCATGATGGATTCCGATCCTTTTGGCTGATATTGAAACACAATCTGCTCAGGCACAATCTGTGCAGGAGCAGCGGGTGCGACAGCTGTGATCTCCATCCTTGGTCTAGCTGCAACTTCCTTAAGTTGGGCCAAGGCTTCCTTATCAGCTGCCTTCGGCTCGTCCATCTTTTCTGCAACCTTTGTCTTCGCTGGTGTCTCATCATATTCAGCAATCTTTGCCTTCTCTTCTTTTTTTCCTTCCTCTTCTTTTTCGATCCTTTTTGCTTTTTCTGGTTCTACAACATCTTCTGTCTGTTCTTCCGTCTCCGCTTCACCGAGAATCTGGGCTCTCTCTGTGACAGTTCCTTTCCTCAATCCCACAAACGGCCCCACTTCCTTGGGCGGTTGCATGACTATTACAAGTATGATAAGGGCAGCCGCTATCCCGGCAGCCGCCAAGCGAACTGGCCAGGAGAACAACGCAAATCGCGGTTTTTTCTTTTTTTCTTCGAGCTTTTGATAGACTTCTGGACTCGGCTCGAGATCAGGAGCAGCTTCCATATAATGAGCTGCCCACTCGTCCATGATCTTGTCGAATTTTTTCTTGTCCATCGTAACGCTCACTTCCAGTCCTATATACGTTTTAAGGACTGATTTTTACACCCCGATTCACCCGAATGCCCCTATTCCTTTGGACTCGAGGCAATTTCTGACTTTCTCCCCGGCTGATACCACATACTTCCGCACAGCACTGATGGATTTGCCGAAAACATCGCTTATCTCCTCGTAATTTTTCCCAAAGATGTAATACATCACGATGGCCTGTCTCTCTGTTTCTATCTTGAGTTTAGCAATGCACTCCCGGACAGCGAGTGCCAGCGAGGATTTATCTATGTTTTGGGTTTCGTCAGCTAGGGTATCTCCTAAATGAAGCTCCTTCCCACCATCATCCTGGCCGATATTTTGTTCGAGAGACTGAAACTTCACCAACTTTTGGCGTCGGAAAAGATTGATCGCGTGATTGTGGGCAATCCGGAACAGCCAGGTCCGGAAAGATGCTTTTTTGGGATTGAATTGATGGGCCTTTTCGATCACCCGAATGAAAATATCGTGGACCACTTCCTCAGGATTCGGGACATTCAATACATGGGATAGATACACATAAAGGCTTTTAGCATGTTTTTTATACAGCTCATCGGCAGCAGCTGCCTGCCCCTCTCTCAGCAGCTGGACGATCTGTTCATCCGTCATCACCGCTATTATAGTCATTTTCGTGCGTCATTACGAGCCCTCGATTTCTGTCCCATCTTTCATCGTGCAGGGAGAAGGGATTTGGGGCAATCGATCATAGGTATGAGGAAAGAGCTCCAAGGATTCCTCCACTTGGAAGGCATCTTGAGGACGCCCTTTTAGTAAGAACACAAAAGCAAGAAGGGACATCAGGATATAACACCCAAACAACAAATACCTTGATTTCGAAACATTCGTCATGTTCATGCGCTCCAATCCAATCTCATCTACATTATTGGGGATTGTTCCGCAATGTTCAACTTAATCATTCCTGAATAAACAGTAAGAATCGTGAATAATTCTGGAATACGGGAACTTGAAAATAAAGTTCAGTAGTAATACCAGATCGTCCGGTAATCCCTTATGTTTTCCCCCCGGGCAGCCAGCTCTTCCAGGTATTCATAAATCGGAACATCGATGTAGTTATAAGGTGGAATGGGAGTGATATTCTTTTCCCACGGATGAAATTCATAAACGCGGGAACCGTTCGGTAATACCATGACCAGGCGATGGTCCTGCCAAGCCCGAAGATGGTTCTTTCCCAGTTTGGGAACGTTAAAGACCGGCTCATCGGTTCGGTCCAACCCCGGCAACAAACGGGCTTCTTCCTTCCGTTCTTGCAAAATCCTCGCGATCGGAACCATGCACCGCTTGGTCTCTTCTTTTCCCTTCATGTTGAACGTATAGTAGGGATCGACCCCGATCGATTTCAAATCCCAGCGAAGTTTAGCCAGTTCAAACCGTCTGGAGTTTTCTATCGTATAGACAACCTGGTTGTAGACGCTGATTCCCAGTTTTCTTATGTCTTGGATGGTTTTGAGCGATTCCGGCGTGATCTCATAAGAGTGCTCAAAATGGGTGACCACCGCAATTTCCCTCTGGGGAGGTCGGTGGTATTTGGAAACGAGCTTGAGCAGATTTTCTGTCCAGCGCATCGGCAGCACAACAGGCGTGCGTGTTCCCAATCGAATCCGATAGATGTGTTTTTTCTGGGCCAGCACATCCAGAATCTCTTCGATCTGGCTGTCCTTCATCACTATCGGATCTCCCCCGGTAATGAGAACGTCACCGATGCTCTTGTGCTCATCCAACCAGGCGAGCGCCTCTTCGATCTTCTCCTTCGATGCCAGTGCCTTGGGGTCCAAAACCCGTTCGATCTCCCAATTTCGCTGACAGTAAATGCAGATTTGGGAACATGTGTTAAAAGGCTTTAAGATCGCTATAAACGGGTAGCGGCGTGTTATCAAATCGACCGGAGAGGTGTCGTGCTCACCCATAAAATCGAACAGG